>Ga0209640_10005030_pt1 | contig 11565 bp, 11 predicted proteins | sample RifCSP10_1_FD_184018 | JGI IMG/M metagenome (GOLD analysis project Ga0209640, IMG submission 184018) | Soil microbial communities from Rifle, Colorado - Rifle CSP2_sed 10_1 (SPAdes) (version 2) | ecosystem: Environmental > Terrestrial > Deep subsurface > Rock core/Sediment | place: Rifle... | reverse complement strand
CGACGCGTGCGCGAGCGCCTGCGAGAGCAGCCAGTCCGCGAGCCACGGGTTGCGGGGCAGGAGCGGCCCGTGCAGGTACGTCCCGATCGCCCGCTCGAGCCGGCAGCCCTCGAAGCCGGACTCGCCGTCGTTCCCGAACCCGTAGACAACGCGTCCGAGCGGCTCCGCTCCGGCGTCCAGCAGCGTCCGTCCCGCGTGGTTCTCGAAGCCGGCGAGCTGCCGCGGAGCCCCGTCCCCGAGCGAGCACTCGAGCAGCACGTCCCCGATCATCCGGGTCGAGCCCGCAACGGTCTCGTGCCCGAAGAGCCCCGCGCCCGGCATGAGGGTCCCGTCTCGTCCGCGGTAGCCGCGTCCGAGGAGCTGGTAGCCGCCGCAGACGGCGAGCAGCGCGGCGCCGCCCACGACCGCCTCCCGAATCGACGCTCCCTTGGCGGCGAGGTCGGGCGCAACGGCCGCCTGCTCGCGGTCCTGGCCACCGCCGATGTACAGGAGGTCGTGGTCACCGGGCCGCACCGGCTCCTCCAGCCCGATCGCCTCCACCGCCAGCTCGTGGCCGCGGGCGGCAGCGCGCCTGGCAAGGACCGCGATGTTTCCGCGGTCGGCGTAGATGTTCAGGTAGTCGGGGTAGAGATGTCCGACGCGGATCCTCATGGTCGGCCTCCGTCCCAGTAGGGCGCGACGACCCCGCGCTCGGTGAGGATCCCCCGCAGGGCGAGCATCGCCGTGTACGTGGGGAGGACGACGAGCTCGGTTCCCGCGTCGACCAGTTCGAGTCCGCGATCGAGCGCCCGCTCGAGCGGCGGGACGACCTCGAGGCGCTCACGCTCCAGCCCGCCGTACATCAGGCGCAGCCCGAGCTCGGCCGCCCGCTCGCCGGTCACGACCACGTGCTGCACGTGGGGAAGGAGCGGCTCGAAGTCGACGTCCCAGATCCACGACACGTCCCGCCCGTCGGCGATCGCGTCGTTCAGCGCGAGGACGAGCACGGGGGGGACCCCGATCTCGAGCGTCCGCAGCGCCTCGTTCGCGCCGGCGGGGTTCTTCACGAGCAGCATGACGAGCTCCTTCTTGCCGACCGAGATGCGCTCGAACCGGCCGAACGCCCCGCTGAACCCCTCGAGCCCCGCGCGGATCGCCTCGGCCGAGGCGCCGAGCGCGACGGAGAGCGCCGCAGCGCACACGGCGTTGTACACGTTGTAGAGCCCCGGGAGCGCGAGCTCGACGTGCACGTATCCCCGCGGTACGACGAGCCGGAAGCGCGACGACTCGAGCCCGCGCAGCTCGACGTCCCGCGCGACCACGTCCAGCTCGGGGCGCCTGTGTCCGCAGGCCGGGCACTCGTAGTCCCCGAGGTGCCCGACGTACGCGGCGACGTACTCGTACGGCGTCCCGCACCGTAGGCAGTACTTCGAGTCCGCCGCATGCTGCACCGACGGGCGCCGTTGACGCGGATCGTCGAGCCCGAAGCGCACGGCGGTCTCGCGGCCTTCGGCGAGGTCGGCGACCACCGGGTCGTCGGCGTTGACCACGAGAACCGTCCCCTGCGGAAGCGAGGACACCGCAGCCCGCCACCGCTCTGCGACGCTCTCGAGCTCTCCGTATCGATCGAGCTGGTCTCGGAAGAGGTTCCCGAGCGCGACCGCACGCGGACGCGTCCGCTCGGCGGCCTCCGGAAGCGCGGCCTCGTCGACCTCGAACAGCCCGAGCTCGGCGCGCCGAGCATCGACGAGCGCGGACGTGATCCCCGACAGGAGGTTCGCCCCCGCGCGGTTCCAGGCCAGCCGACGCTCGGCGCCGAGGATGCGCGCCGCCATCGCGGTCGTGGTCGTCTTTCCGTTCGTCGCCGAGACGAGAGCCACGCCGTGGGGAAGCCGGCGGGCGAGGGCGTCGACGGCGCCGGGATCGACCTTCCAGAGGAGCTTCCCGGGGATCGTCGTCCCGCCACCCCGCCCGGCGGCTCGCGACAGCCGCCCGACTGCACGGGCGGCCGCGGTCTCGAGAGCCAGCCGAACGTCCATCGCGCGGCGAGGGTACCGGGTGGGGGAGAGCGGCGAGCGCTCTGGAGAACTTGCAGAATCTTCAGAACGCTCTAAGCTCTTTGCACATGGCGCGTGCACGCAGCAAGAAGCGGTCGCGGCTCCCGATCGACGAGGCCGAGCTCGCGGCCTTCCGAGCCGGGCTCCGGAGGCGGTACACGGACGACGAGATCCTGGCGGAGCTGCGAGCCGCGGCGGAGCGCCTCGGCCGGTCGCCGACGATGCGTGAGTTCGCAGGGGATCCGGATGCGCGCGTGCACCCGCAGACGGTGATCGAGCACTTCGGCACGTGGAACGGCGCAAAGCGCGCGGCAGGGCTCTTCCCGCGCCGCTTCCTGACGAGAGAGGAGCTCCTCGAGCAGCTCCGCGCGCTGGGGGCCGAGCTCGACCGGGCGCCGACGGCCCGTGACCTCGCGTCTCGCCGGAAGTCTCTCCCGTCCGCGTCGCTGTACGCGCACACCTTCGGCTCGCTCGCGAACGCCCTCCGCGAGGCGGGCTTCGAGGTGCTGCAGAGGGAGGAGCGCCTCGAACGGGCGATCGAGCAGGGGGCCGCCATCGCTCGCGCGCTCGGGCGACTCCCGAAGATGGCCGACTGGGCGAGCGCGCGCCGCGACGACACCGCGCTCCTCTCCGAGTGGCAGGTGTACCGCCTGCTCGACGTGCCGCGCGGCGCGTGGACGGCGTTCCAGTACCTCGTGCGCGAGCGACTGCGCGCGGACGGCATCGAGGTGCTCCCCGACGGGACGCTAGAGGCTTGATGCCGACGTGATCATCGCCAGCCGCGCAAGGCAGGAGACGGCCTCTCGCGGAGCGCGGACGGGCGGGAGCGAGTCCGCCTCACGGTAGCTGCGGTCGAATCGAAAGCGGCGCTGGCGGACGATCTGCCCCGCGACGACCTCGACGAGCCGCCCCTGGCGCAGCTCGTGGATCTCGAGCGGCACGCGAAGCGCGGCTTCGACGAGCCTGAGCGCGCGCCTCGTCGACGCGAAGAACAGGTCGGTCCGCGTGCGGCCGATCCAGAGAGGCCGGAGGAGACCGCGGGCGACGTAGAGCGTCGCCGGATCGCGCTCGTCGAGCCAGGCGGCCGCCAGCGGGCCGCGGAGCTCCGAGAGCGCCCGCGCCTTGTGACGCTTCAGCTCCATCAGCGCGAAGATCGCCTCGGAGTCGACCGTCATCCCCGGCTCGTGGCGCTCGATCCCGTACGAGGCGAGGAGCGCGTCGTCGTTCTCGATGACGCCGTTGTGGATCCCGACGACCGAGCCGTGCCGGATCGGGTGGTTGTTCGCGGCGATCTCGGGGTGGCCCTTCGTGTAGCTACGGACGTGAACCAGGGTCTGCGTCGCCCGCTCGGGCACTGCGATCTCGTCCAGGAGCGCGGACGCGCCCGTCCTGCGCTTCGTGACCGCCACGGCCCCGTCGGGCCCTCGCGTCGCGTAGCCGACCGCATCGGCGCCGCGCTCCGCGATCCCGGCCAGGAGAGCCTGCGCGGCGAGGGTCCGCGCGACGGGGGACTCGGGGCTCAGGCTATAGCCGGCGATGCCGCACATGAGTGGCTGGTCGGACTCGGGAGAGTGTCGTTACAGATCCGCAGGGACACAGAGCGTAGACGTCGGGGAGGACCTCGCGGTTTGCGCTTGTCTTCAGAACGTCCATCGACTTCGCGGCCACCCGCTCGATCCCTCGTCCAGACGCCATCCCTCAAGCGGGGCAGGTTCGCGACCGATACACGGCCCGTGGAAGGGCATGCGGCCGAGCACCTCTTCGACCCCTCCGACGAGGAGGACGTCCTCACCTTCGACGAGCCGGTGTCGAGGGAGCGTCCGGACCTCTCGGGACCGAGCGCGGACGACCCCCTCAAGCTCTACGTCCGCCAGATCGGCGACGGGCCGCTCCTCACGCCGCCGGAGGAGCGCGAGCTCGCGCGCCTCAAGGACGAGGGCGACGAGGCGGCGAAGCGCAAGCTCATCGAGTCCAACCTCCGCCTCGTGATGTCCATCACCCGGCACTACACGAGGGCCGACGTGCCGCTCCTCGACCTGATCCAGGAGGGGAACCTCGGCCTCATCCGGGCCGTGGAGAAGTTCGACTACCGGCTCGGCTTCAAGCTCTCCACGTACGCGACCTGGTGGATCAAGCAGGCCATCCAGCGCGCGCTCGCCGAGCAGGGACGGGTGATCCGCCTGCCCGTGCACGTCGCCGACCAGGTCCGGAAGGTCACGAAGGCGCGCCGACTGCTCGGCCAGAAGCTGAACCGTGACCCGTCCATCGACGAGATCGCCGCCGAGATCGGCATCACGCCGGAGCGCGCGCAGGAGCTGCTCGACCTCGTCGTCGACCCCGTGAGCCTCGAGACGCCGATCGGCGACGGCGACAGCATGGTCGCCGACCTCATCGCGGACACGAACGCCGACCAGCCGGACGTGGAGACCGCCGACCGCGCGCGCTCGTCGGAGCTCCTCACCGCGCTCGGCAAGCTCCAGCCCCGCCAGCGCCGCGTCGTCATCGAGCGCTTCGGGCTCGACGGCGTCCGCCCGCGGACGCTCGAGGAGGTCGGGAAGAACCTCGGCATCACCCGCGAGCGCGTCCGCCAGCTCGAGTCGCGTGCGCTGCGAGAGCTGCGCGCGGTCGCCCCCGGCCTCGAGCTCTACCTGCGCTCGTAGCAAGGCGTCTGACGAACGGCAGGTGCCTGGCTAAAGCCAGGCACCGGACCCGGGACGTCATTGGCGGGGGCGTCAGGAGGCGTCGACGGCGTCCATCTCGCGTAGCGAGGCCAGCCTCCGTAGCGCCTCGAGCTCGATCTGCCGGACGCGCTCGCGCGTGAGGCCGAGGCGGCGGCCGATCTCCTCGAGCGTCTGCGCCTCGATCCCGGCAAGCCCGTAGCGCATCGTCACGACCTCGCGCTCGCGCTGGGGGAGCACAGCGAGGGCACGCCGCAAGGCCTGGCTGCGGAGCTGCAGCTCGACGGCCTCGTCGGGGAGCAGCTCCTCGCCGGCGACGAAGTCCCCGAGCACGGCGTCGTCGCCCTCGCCGACCGGGGCATCCAGGCTGGTGGACGCCCGCGCCGCCGCGCGGACCTCGAGCACCTGCTGCACCGTCAGCGAGGCCTCGTCCGCGATCTCGTCGATCGAGGGCTCGCGACCGAGCTGCGTCCAGAGCAGGCGGTCGGCCCGGTTGATCTTCTGCAGCCGCTCGACGATGTGGACCGGCATGCGGATCGTCCTGGCCTTGTCGGCGAGCGCGCGCGCCACCGCCTGCCGGATCCACCACGTCGCATAGGTCGAGAACTTGAACCCGCGACGCCAGTCGAACTTCTCGACGGCGCGGATGAGCCCGAGGGTGCCCTCCTGGATGAGGTCGAGGAACGGGAGCCCCTGGTTGCGGTAGTTCTTCGCGATCGAGACGACCAGGCGCAGGTTCGACTGGATCATCCGCTCCTTTGCCTCCGTGTCACCGCGCTCGATCCGCTTGGCGAGCTCGACCTCCTGCGCGGCCGTGAGGAGCTGGTGGCGGCCCGCCTCCCGCAGGAAGAGCTGCAGCGCGTCGGTCGTCGTCTCCACGGGCGCGGTGATCGCGGCCACGACCTCGGAGTGGGAGGGAGGGACCTCGACGATCTCGATCGCGCGCTGGTCGAGCTCGCGCAGGAGCGCGTCCTGCTCGAGCTCGGTGAGCTCGTAGGCCTCGGCGATCTCGGCGAGGTCGGAGGCGCGGATCGTCCCAGCTTGCTCGGACTGGTCGAGCAGCTGACGGATCTCCTCGACGACGAGGATGCTCTCGATGTCGACCTGGCTCACGCGGGGGGTGGGGAAGATGTCGCTGGCGACACTCTCTCGCATTCGGCCACCCTCTGTCTAGGGGGAGCTGAAGAAATCACTCGAGCGGGCGAGTGCAGGGGCGCGGAAGGCGCCGCGGCGAGTCTCGTTACGCTTAGCCGCCAGCGTGGACGTCATCCCGAGACAGGATCCCGCCTTCACGGCACCGTACGCGAAGGACCCCCAGGAGGAGGACCTCCTCCGGCAGCTCAACGCCGCGCTGGCGCCGGTCGAGGAGTCGGCGTACCTCGACCTCGAAGAAGAGCACTCGACCTTGCACGTCATCGGCGTCCCGCGCTCGGGGACGACGCTCCTGTACCAGGTCGTCGCCGCCGGGCTCGAGATCGGCTACGTGGACAACCTCACCGCCGCGTTCTGGCGGGCCCCGGTGCTCGGGCGGCGCCTCGCCCGGAAGCTCGGCGTGCGCGGGCCGGAATCGACGTTCGACTCGGCCTTCGGCCGCACGCGGGGGGTGGGGGAGCCGCACGAGTTCGGGTACTTCTGGAACCACCACCTCCGCTATCCGGGCCTGTACGCCCTCCCCGAAGGCCACGAGGAGACGGTCGACTGGGGCATGCTGCGCACGGTCCTCGTGAACATGGCGCACTGGGAGCGGGGGTCGATCGCGTTCAAGCCCATGCTCCTGACCTGGCACCTCGAGCGCATGGCCCGCGAGATGCCCCGTACGTGCTTCGTGTGGATCCGGCGCGACCCGCACGAGACCGCGCTCTCGCTGCTCTCCATGCGCCAGGCGCTCCACGGCACGTACGAGACGTGGGCCTCCCTTCGGCCGCACGGCCCCGACTGGCTGGCGGACGAGCCGCCCTGGCGCCAGGTGGCAGCGCAGGCCGTCGAGCTCGAGCGGACGATCGCGACCGCGTTCGAGCGGATCGGCGAGGAATCCGTGCTGACGATCGGCTACGAGGAGCTCTGCAGTGCGCCGAGAGACGTCGTCGAGCGCGTCCGCGGGCTCCTCGCGTCGAAAGGGAGCGCGCCGGCCCGCCGCTCGACGCCGCTGACACCCTTCCAGCCCAGACGGAGCGAGCAGCTGGAGCACGAGTTCGGAGAGCGGGTCGACGAGGCCCTCGAGCACTTCACGGCGGCCCTTCGGTGAGCGACCGGCCGACCCCGGTCGGGCGGATCGAGATCCCGCTCGTCAACCCGAACGAGCCCGAGGTGCAGGTGATCGGCGTGGCCGTCGAGCCGTACTCGCGCATCGCGAAGGGCGAAGTCGTCTGCACCGTGGAGACGAGCAAGGCGACGGTCGACGTGGAGTCCGAGCACGAGGGGTGGGTGGGCGAGGTCCTGATCGCTGTCGATCAGCGCGCCGCCGCGGGCGATCTGGTGTGCGAGGTGTTCACCGAGCGGCCCCAGCCGGGCGAGTTGGCGGCTGCCGAGGCGCCCGTAGTGGGACCGCCGCCCGGAGTGAGGCTGACGCGGAAGGCCGAGAGGCTCGCGCTCGAGGAGGGCGTCGACCTCTCGACGCTCCCGACCGGCCGCTTCTTGACCGAGGGCGACATCGAGGCGCTCATCGGGCGGGGCCGCGAGGCGCGCGAGATCCCCCCGGAGATCCGGGAGCGCGTGAGCGAGCGCTCGGCCGTCGTGTTCGGCGCGGGAGGGCTCGCCAAGTCGCTCGTCGACCTGATGCGCGAGCGGGGCGACGTGGAGCCGCTCTGCGTCGTGAACGACCGCCCCGATCGCATCTCGGACGTGCTCGGGGTCCCCGTGCTCGGAGGCCGCGAGTACCTGACGCCGCTCCGCGAGCTCGGGGTCCGATACGCGGTCAACGCCGTCGGCGCGGTCCGCCGGATCGCCGACCGGATCTCGATCTTCGAGCTCCTGGAGGTCGAGGGCTTCGAGCAGCCCGTCCTCGTCGACCCGGCCGCCTACGTCGCACCCTCGGCCACGCTCTCCGAGGGAGCACAGGTCTTCGCCGGCGCCGCCGTGTGCTCCGCGGCAGCGATCGGGAGGGGTGTGATCGTGAACACGAACGCCGTCGTCTCGCACGACTGCGTGATCGGCGACTTCTCCCACCTCGCGCCGGGAGCGATCCTGGCCGGAGAGGTCTCCGTCGGCCGCGCGAGCCTGATCGGCATGGGCGCAACGGCCGTCGTCTACCTGAACATCGGCTCGTCGGTGATCGTCGGGAACGGCGCGGTGCTGAACGAGGACGTCCCCGACGGCACGATCGTCCACGCCGGCGGCGTCTGGCCGCGCCCGTAGGCGGCACGGCGGCTACCGCCGCACGGTGACGCGCCGGCCGTCGCCCCGCTACGTGTCCCGGTCCTGGATGACCGTCGTCTGCGGCGAGCCTCCGCTTCCGCGACGGGCTCGCCCCGGGAGTGGGACCCACTCCGCGGCGATCACCGCTCCGAGGAGCATGACGACCGCTCCGAGAATCACGCCGGTCGTCTGCAGCCACCCGAACACCTCACCTTCTCCGATGCCCAGCGGGTCGGCGAACGCCGAGACGAGGAGCCCGACCAGGCCTGCAGCGGCCAGAACGATGCCGAGCGGCCTTGGTTCGATCATCATGGCTCGAGGAGTACCCGGCCGTTCGCCGTCCCTAACCTCCGGCAACCTCCTGAGCGGTCGCGCACGAGAACGCGCGTTATGTCAAGTCGGAGGACGAGGACGGGATCGACAGGACCCTGAACTCCCTCCCGCACCGCCGGCAGGCGAGCGCCGCATCCGCCTCGCCCGCGAGTGCGCTGCCGCAGTAGGGGCAGTGCCGGATCTCACCGGTCGCGGCCTCCGCGACGGCGAACGCACCCCGATCGACCCAGTGCAGCACCGGGACGGTGACGACGAAGGCCGCGAGCGCGATGAGGGTCACCCCCATGCCCCGCAGGTACCACTCGCTCGGGTCGTCCCCGAGCCAGGGCACGATCGCCACGAGCGCCGAGCCGACCGCGAGGATCGCAAGCGTGAGCGCGAGCACCCACTCGTGGGTCGGCGCAAGGCGCGCACGCGCGAGGAGGACTGCGGCGGCGCAGGCAACGACGACGGTGAGCATCGAGCCGAAGGCCTTGCCCGGGCCGTCCTCGGCGAGCCAGATCGCGACCGCGACCACCACGGCGACGAGCACGAGCACGGAGAGGGTGACGGAGAGCACCCACTCGTGGCCCGGCGAGAGGCGCGCGAGGACGAGGAGGCTTGCGACCGCGAAGGCGCCCGCCAGAGTGAACGTCGATCCGACGGTCCGGAGATACATGTCGCTGTCCAGCTCCGCCCAGATGCCGACGATCACGAGGCCGAACCCGACAGCGCCCATCACGGCCCCGAGGTACGGCACAGGTCCGAGCACACTCCGCTCCCAGGCGGGCTCGCAGGCGAGCGCGAGGAGGGCCGCGCCCGTGACGCAGAGCGACGTCCAGAGGATCCTGCCCTGGGTCTCTCCGAAGTCCGGCGCGAGAACCGCGTAGATCCCGAGCGCGGCGTTCACGCTCACGGAGGCGAAGAACGCGCCGAGCCCGATCCGCCGCAGTCTCCGCCCCACCGGTCTCCGCTCACCGACGCCCCCGGAGGGGAGGAATCCGAGCGGATGGTGGATGGTCGTCATGGCGACCTCCTTTCGGACCGAGTATCGATCCAGCCTGCGTGGACGTCGTCGGGGTATCCCCCGATCGCGAGTCCGTGATCAGGCCTCGGCGGGAACCGCCGCTTCTCGCTCTCTCCTTCCGCCGAACGTCGCGACGACGATTCCCGCGACGACGAGCACGACGCCGGCGATCTGCGTGCTCGAGGGCCGCTCGTCGACGATGGCCGCCGCCAGCATCACGCTCAGGACCGGCTGCACGAGGAGCAGGATCGAGGCCACGAGCGCCGGCAGGCGCGGGAGCGACGCCGCGATGGCGAGGTACCCGACGACCTGCCCCGAGATCGCCAGCGTGACGAGCCAGCCATGGGCGGGCCAGTGGAGCCGCAGGTCGAGCTCGCCGAGAAGCGCGCCGATGATCGCCACCGCCACGGCACAGGAGGCGGTCGCGTCGAACATGATGCCAGCCGGTGTGCGCAGCCCCCTCCCCGCCTCTCGGATGACGAGGAGGAAGCCGGCGTACGCGATCGCCGTCAACAGGCCGAAGCCGACTCCGGCGGCGGGCCGGTCCCCGTACGCCGCACCGGCTCCGACGCCTGAGATGAGGACGACGCCGGCAAGCGCGACGGGGACGGCGGCGAGCACGCGCGGTGCTGGCCTCTCCCCCAGGACGAGCCAGGCCACGAAGCCCACGACGACGACCTGGAGGTTCGCGACCACCGTCGACAGCCCGGCCCCCACGGCGGCGATCGAGTGATGCCAGAGCTCCAAATCGGCCGCGAAGAAGACGCCCGCGAGCGCGGACAGAAGCCGTCGCCTGCGCCCGAGCGGGCCTCGGCGGCGACGCTCGAGCCACGCGAGAGCGCCGAGCAGCGGCAGCGCGTACGCACAGCGCCAGAACGCCGCAGTCGCGGGCTCGACGTCCGCCAGGCGGACGAGCACGCCCGTGAATGCGATCGCGATCGCGCCGCAGAGCGCGAGCAGCGCAGGCCGGGTCGGCACGTCAGAACGTGGCCTCGCGGAGACCGCTCACGATCGCCAGGAGGACGACGGCGGCGAGGACGAGCCGGTAGACCACGAAGACGCCGTAGGTGTGACGGCGCACGTACCCGAGGAGCCAGTCGATAGCCAGGAGCCCGCTGGCGAGCGCCGCGAGCGTCCCCACGAGGAACGGCCCCTGCCACCCGTCCGGAAGGTCTCCGAGGAGCACGTCCCCCACTCCTTTCAAGGCGACCGCGCCGAGGACGGTCGGGAGCAGCAGCAGGAACGAGAACCGCGCGGCGCCGTCCCGGTCGAGCCGCATGAGACGGCCGGCGGTGATCGTGATCCCGGAGCGCGAGACGCCGGGCGCGAGCGCGAGCGCCTGCGCGATCCCCATCGCCAGCGCGTGGTGCAGGCCGAGGTCGGCCATCGCTCGCTCCTGCGCGAAGCGATCGGCCCACCAGAGGACGATGGCCCCGGCCGAGAGCAGGATCAGGATCTGCCAGGGCTCGCCGAGATGATCGGCGATGACGTCCTCCCCCAGGAGCCCGGCGATCCCCGCCGGGATCGTCGCGACGAAGACGAACCACGCGATCCGCTCGTCCGGCGACGAGATCCGGCGACGCCCGATCGAGCCCAGCCACGCCCGCAGGAGACGCACGAGGTCGGCCCAGAAGTACGCGCCGACGGCGACGAGCGTCCCGAGGTGAAGGGCGACGTCGAAGGTCTGGTTGAAGCGGTCGTTCTCCTCGAGGTACGTCCACTCCGCGGCCCACGGCACGAGGATGAGGTGACCCGAAGACGAGATCGGAAGGAGCTCGGTGAGGCCTTGCACGATCCCGAGGACGAGCGCCTGGCCGTTCCCGAGCGCGTCGGGATCGTCCCCTGCTCCCGCGAGCGTCAGGACGAGGGCGAGCCCGAGCGCCGCACCCGCGACGCCGTAGACGACCGAGCGGCGCACGCGCGGATCCTAGTCACGCCTGGGGTCTCGCAGATCGCCGAAGGAAATTCCTCGCAAATTGCGGCAATCGGGTGAACGGAGGGCTTGACCCTGCCGGACCCGTCCCCTAGGTTCCCCCTTGCACCGAGCACGGAGCGGGACTAGGTCGAAGCTCAGCTCGTCGGCTCTACGCGGAAGCGGACGGTCAGCGGGTTGTGTGGACGAAACCGCCACCGGCTCGGTGAATTTTTCTTTTCAGGG
>Ga0209640_10005029_pt1 | contig 11568 bp, 11 predicted proteins | sample RifCSP10_1_FD_184018 | JGI IMG/M metagenome (GOLD analysis project Ga0209640, IMG submission 184018) | Soil microbial communities from Rifle, Colorado - Rifle CSP2_sed 10_1 (SPAdes) (version 2) | ecosystem: Environmental > Terrestrial > Deep subsurface > Rock core/Sediment | place: Rifle... | reverse complement strand
CTGCCGCGAGGCAGTCTTGTGAGCGAGGTTCCCGCCGATTGGGAACAACGTCTGCGCGACCTGGCGTGCGTCGCACTTCACTGCAACTACGAGCATCTCGACGCGCCGCTCGCGGCGCGCATTCATGCCGCCGGATACTCCGTTCTGGTCTGGACCGTGAACGAGCCTGCGGTCGCCCGCCAGGTGCTCGGCTGGGGCGTGGACTGTCTGGTGACCGACGCGCTGGACCGGATCGGGCCCGATTTCCGGTGATGCCGGTTACACGCAGCGCGCGCCGTCGACCTCGATACAGACGCCGCTGATGAATGCGGCTTCGTCCGAGGCGAGGTAGAGGCAGGCATTCGCGACGTCGAGCGGGGTCGAGAATCGCCCGAGCGGGATGGTGGCGAGATAGGCGGCGCGCACCTCGGGCGAGATCGTGCCGCCGGCGAATTCAGCGGATAGCCCGGTGTCCGGACTGAACACCGGATTCACGCAGTTGATCCGGATCTGATGCGGCCCGAACTCCGCCGCCATCGATTTCGAAAGCAGGATGACCGCCGCCTTGGAGCTGTTGTACACCGCAAGGCCAGGGCGCGGGCGAATTCCGGCGGTCGAGGCGACGTTCACCAGGGCCCCGCCGCCGCGCTTGCGAAAAACGGGCAGGGCGTGCACGGCGGATAGGTACACGCTCTTCACGTTCACCGCATAGACCCTGTCGAACTCGGCCTCGGTCACTTCGAGGTAGGGCTTCTTGCGGTGCGTCCAGCCGGCGTTGTTCACCACGATGTCGAGCCCGCCGAAAGCCGACTCGGTTGCGCCGATCATGCCCGCCCAGTCGCCGCCCCGGGTGACGTCGGCGCGCACGAACAGCGCTCTCCCCCCCGCGGTCGCGATTTCGCCCGCCACGCGCTCGCCGCCCTGGGAATTGATGTCATTCACGATCACTTTGGCGCCTTCCTGCGCGAATCGCTTCGCGATGCCTTCGCCGAAGCCGGAACCCGCGCCGGTCACGATTGCAACCTTGTCCTTGAGTCTCACGGTCTGCCTCACGGGAAATCGGGGTATGAGATTATGGGAGAAGCGAGCGCAAGGGGGCAATATGAACCTGGACCGCCTCAAGTCCCGCGGTCCTCGACGGCGTAGGCCGCTTCAGGAGGGCGCGGAAGAAGCCGAAGTTCGGAACGGGCTGTGCTCGTTCAATTCGTCGACGTAGCGCGTCACGCCGCGCGATTCGCGTTCCAGATAGTCCTCGATCGCGCGCGCAAAGCGCGGATGCGCGAGCCAGTGCGCCGAAAGCGCCTCGACCGGCATCAGCCCGCGAAACAGCTTGTGCTCGCCCTGCGCTCCGCCCTCGAAGCGCTCGAGCCGGTGCGCGATCGCGAACTCGATCGCCTGGTAATAGCAGGCCTCGAAATGAAGCAGCGGCACGTGCTCGATCGCGCCCCAGTACCGTCCGTAGAGAGCGCCGCCGGCAACGAGGTTGAGCGTCGCGGCGATGGCGCGCCCGCGGCGCTCTCCCAGGATCATCAGCGTATGCTCGGGCAGCGAATCGCCCAGGCGCAGGAAGAATTCCCGGTTCAGGTACGGCGTCGAGCGGTGGGCCGCGTAGGTGCGCCGGTAGCAGCGCTCGAAGAATTCCCAGTGTGCGCGTTCGATCTGCGCGCCTCGCAGCCAGCGGAACGTCACCCCGGCTTCGCGCACGCGGCGCCGTTCCTGCCGGATGACCTTGCGCCGCCGGTGCGTGAGGCGGGCGAGGAAATCGTCGAAATCGGCGTAACCGCCGTTCCTCCAGTGGAACTGCACGGTGCTGCGCAGAAGCATTCCGGCGCCGCGCATCAGCGCGACTTCCGGCGCGCCCGGAAACAGCACGTGCAGCGATGAGAATTCGCGCGCGGCCTCCAGCGCTCCCGCGACGAGCGTTTGCCGGGCGGCGTCGTCGGCCGCAAGCAGGCGGGGCCCCGCGACCGGCGTGAACGGCACTGCGCACAACAGCTTCGGGTAATACTCCAGGCCATGCCGCTGGTAGGCGTCGGCCCAGGCCCAGTCGAATACATACTCTCCGTAGGAGTGCGACTTGACGAACAGAGGCATCGCCGCCGCAAGGCGCGCGCCGCGCTCCAGCAGCAGGAATTGCGGCTGCCAGCCGGTTCGCGCGCCGGCGCAGCCGCTTTCAATCAGGGCCGAAAGGAATTCGTGGCGGACGAACGGATTGCCGCACGCGAGCGCGTTCCATTCCGCGGCGCTGACGCCGGCGAGCGAATCGGCAACGCGCAGGCGCTCCGGCGCCATTTCGCCGGCACGCGTAGGGGCCATGCGGGCATTATAGAATTACGCGTACAATCCTGAGACCGCCCGGGGGGTCAGCGATGAGGAAGATCGAAGCGATCGTGAAGCCGTTCAAGCTCGACGAGGTGCGCGAGGCGCTGTCGGAGGTCGGGGTCACGGGGCTGACGGTCACCGAGGTGAAGGGCTTCGGCCGGCAGAAAGGACATACCGAGCTTTACCGCGGCGCCGAGTACGTGGTGGATTTTCTGCCCAAGGTGAAGATCGAGGTGGTGGTCACGGAGAACCAGGTGGAGCCTGCGATCGAGGCGATCATCAAGGCCGCACGCACGGGCAAGATCGGCGACGGCAAGATCTTCGTCACCGCGGTCGAGCACGTCGTGCGCATCCGCACCGGCGAGATCAACGAGGCGGCGATCTAGGAAAAATGGGGTCAGAGTACGCTTACTCTGACCCCATTTTTCCGAAATAACGCATTGCTACCGTGATGCTTGCAGCAGCACCAGCACCGCGCCGCCGCCCCCGTGCGCGGCCGGCGCCTGGCAGAAGGCGAGCACCTCGTCGCGCGGCGGCAGCCATTTCCTGAGCTTTGCCTTGAGCACCGGCTCGCGGTTTCTCGAGCCCAGACCTTTGCCGTGCACGATCCGCACGCAGCGCACGCCGCGCGCCGCGCTTGATCGCAGGAAATCGGCCACCGCCGCGGCCGCCGCAACGCGGTTCATGCCGTGCAGATCGAGGCTCGCCTGCACCACCCAGTGACCGCGCCGCAGGCGCCTGAGCACCTGGCGCGGCATGCCGTCGCGCAGGAATGCAAGCTCCTCTCCGGAGTCCAATGCGTCGTCCACCGAAACCGGACCATGCAGGCTTTCGTACAGCGCGGCTCGCTCGTCGCGCCGGGTCTGGACAGGGACCGGCGGCGCCGCGGGCCGTTTCAGCGCATGGCGGCGCGCCCCGCCCAGCGGCGCGACATCGAGGACCGCGGTGCGGAATTCCGGGTCCAAGACGACCGTTTTGCGGGACCCGTGGTCAGGCCGCGGGCGGCGCATCGAGATATTTTTCCGCGTCGATCGCAGCCATGCAGCCGCTCGAAGCGCTCGTCACGGCCTGACGGTAGACATGGTCCTGCACGTCGCCCGCCGCGAATACGCCCGGAACGCTGGTCGCGGTCGCGCCGCCCTCGCGCCCGCCGCGCGTGACGATGTAGCCGGCTTCCATCTCCAACTGCCCGGAGAAGATTTGCGTGTTCGGCGTGTGCCCGATCGCGATGAAGAGGCCTTTGACCTCGATCTCGCGCGCCGCTCCGCCTGTCACGTTCCGGACGCGAATGCCGGTGACGCCGCTCCGGTCGCCGAGCGCTTCTTCCAGCACGGCATCCAGTTCGAGGGCGATCCGGCCGTCGGCGACTTTTTTCATCAGCTTGTCGACCATGATCTTTTCGGCGCGGAACTTGTCGCGGCGGTGCACGAGCGTGACCTTGCTGCAGATGTTGGCGAGATACAGCGCCTCCTCGACCGCGGTATTTCCGCCGCCGACCACCGCGACTTCCTGGCCCTTGTAGAAAAAGCCGTCGCACGTCGCGCACGCGGAGACGCCGCGCCCCATGAACTTCTGCTCCGAGGGCAGCCCGAGGTATTTGGCCGAGGCGCCTGTCGCGATGATGAGCGCGTCGCACGCGTAGGTTGCCGAATCGCCCTCGAGCGCGAAAGGACGTGCGCCGAGCCGTGCCGTGTGGATGTGATCGAGCACCAGCTCGGTCTCGAAGCGCTCGGCGTGCCGGCGGAAGCGCTCCATCAGATCGGGCCCCTGGACGCCGTCGGCGTCGGCCGGCCAGTTATCCACGTCCGTGGTCGTCATGAGCTGTCCGCCCTGCGCGATTCCGGTGATGAGGACCGGCTTCAGATTGGCTCGCGCGGCGTAGACCGCGGCGGTGTAGCCGGCAGGCCCGGAACCGAGGATCAGTAGTCGGGCGTGGCGCGAAGGCATGACGGCAAGCTTGAATGGACGCGGAGAAATTCCGGGCCGATTGTAGCAAGGCGACCGCTGCGGCCCTCTCGCCTGCGAAAAAACGCCGGTCTGCTAACATAGCCCCTCTCTGGCGCAATAGATCGGGGGCCGAGTTCCGGCCATGGCGACAGTCTCGACGACCGTACTCAGGACCGTGCCGCTTTTCGCGGGCTTTGCCGACGAGCAGTTGCGTACGCTCTCCGGCGTCGTCACCAGGCGCTCCGTGCCGCGCGGCGCGGTCGTGATCGTGGAGGGCGATCCGACCGACTCGCTCTACATCGTCATCTCGGGTCGCATGAGGGTCTTGATGAGCGATGCCGACGGCAAGGAAGTCATTCTCGCGATCCTCGGCCCGGGCGAGTTTTTCGGGGAGATGGGCCTGATCGACGACAACCCGCGCTCGGCGACCGTGGTGGCGGTGGAGCCCTGCGAGCTGATCGTGATCACAAAGCGCGACTTCAAGGGAATTCTTGCCGAGAACTTCGAGATGGCGATGACCGTGATGCGCGGCCTGGTGCGCCGGCTGCGCGAGGCCGATCGCAAGATCGGCAGCCTCGCGTTGCTCGACGTCTACGGGCGGGTGGCGCGGCTGCTCATCGACACGGCGGAGATGGTGAACGGCCAGAGAATCGTCACCCGGCGCTTGCCAAAGCAGGACATTGCGAAGATGATCGGCGCATCGCGCGAGATGGTCAGCCGGGTGATGAGAGATCTGCAACTGGGGGGCTTCATCGAGGTGCGGGGCTCGCAGATCCTGTTGCGGGACAAGATCCTGCTTCCGGAGTGAAGAGAATGGAGCGGAACATGATATCCACGCGTCACATGTTAGCGATGGCGGCGGTCGCGGCGCTCGCTGGAGGTCCGTTGTGCGCCTTCGCCAACACGGGCACGGTGACCCATGTCGCGGGCACGCTGTCGGCGAAGAAACCCGACGGCACGACCCGCGTGTTGACGCCGAGGGCGGAAGTGGGAGGCGGCGACACCATCAGCACCGAGCGCGAGAGCCACGCGCAAATCCGCTTCGCCGATGGCGGTCAGATGACCCTCAAGCCGAATACTTCGCTCAAGATCGAAAGCTTCGGATTCGCGAAGGACAAGCCGAAAGAGGACTCGTTTGTAAGCAGCCTGCTCAAGGGAGGACTTCGCATCGTGACCGGAATCGTCGGTAGTCGAAACCGGAACAAGGTCTCGGTGGGTACTGCCACGGCCACGATCGGCATTCGCGGCACCACTTTCGTTGCGCACGATTGCCTGGCGAGCGAATGTGGACAGCTCAAACCAGCGGTATATGTTGGAGTGAGCAACGGCAGCATCGTGCTGACCAACCCGGCTGGCCAGCTTCGCCTCGCCGCGGGGCAGTTCGGAATCGTCGAGAAGGGTCAACCCCCGCGCGTGACCCCGAACCCGGGCCTGTCGATTGCGCCCCCGCAGGCATTTTCGAGGCCGCCCGGGCCGGGCACCAAGCCGGCGGAGTGCGTCGTGCGCTAGAAACCGCCCTACATTTGCATTCCAAGCCCCCGCCGCGGCGGGGGTTTTTGTTTTTTGCGGTACACTGTTTAATTCCGGCCAGGCACGATGGCGGCGGCACAAAAAAACCAGGGCGCACCCCTTCCGGCGAAGCTCGCGGGCCTGCTGCGCGAGGCGAAATGGCTGGTTGCCGTGGCGCTGGCGGCATATCTGCTGCTGATCCTGCTGACGTTCCAGAAGAGCGACCCGGGCTGGTCGCATAGCGCCACGGCCGCGGTGGTGCAAAACGCGGGCGGGCCCTTCGGCGCGTGGCTCGCGGACGTGCTGCTCTATCTGTTCGGTCTGTCAGCCTATTGGTGGGTGGTTCTCTTTCTGTATTTCGTGGTGCGCGGCTACCGTCGCCTGGAGGCCTCGGCGCTGATCGATCGCAGGCCGCTCGCGATCGCCCTTGCCGGCTTCGCGCTGCTGATTCTCGCCAGCGCCTCGATCGAAGCGCTGCGGATGCAATCGATTCGCGCGGAGCTGCCGCTTGCGCCGGGCGGACTGGCGGGCGGCGCAATCGGCTCGCTCGGCGCACCGCTCCTTGGATACGCCGGCGCGACGCTTGTGTTGCTCACGCTGGCGGCAGTCGGGTTCAGCCTTTTCACCGGCATTTCCTGGATCGCGGTGGCCGAACTGGTGGGGCTGCTGCTGGAGGGCGCGGCTTCGCTCGTGCTGCGGTTCTGGGGCGAGCGCCGCGACCGCAAGCTCGGCGAGCTTGCCCGCGAGGAGCGCGAGGTCGTGGTCGAGGCGGAAAAGAAGCGCGAAGAAGAGCACCCGCCTCTGGTGATCGCGCCGCCGCCGGCCGAGATCAGGAAATCGGAACGGGTTCACAAGGAAAAGCAGGCGCCCCTGTTCGAGGACCTTCCCGATACGCCGCTGCCGCCGCTCAAGCTGCTCGATGAGCCGGGACGCGAGGGCGAGCAGGTGAGCGCCGAGACGCTCGAATACACTTCGCGCCTGATCGAAAAGAAGCTCTCCGACTTCGGGGTCTCCGTGAAGGTGCTCGCCGCCTATCCCGGACCGGTGATCACGCGCTACGAGATCGAGCCTTCGGTCGGCGTCAAAGGCAGCCAGATCGTGAACCTGGTGAAGGACCTGGCGCGCGCGCTGTCGGTGGTCGCGATCCGCGTCGTCGAGACCATTCCCGGCAAGTCGTGCATGGGTCTCGAGATCCCGAACCCGCACCGCCAGACGGTTCGGCTCGCCGAGATCATTGGTTCCGAGGTGTACCACAACGCGCACTCGCCGCTCGCGCTCGCGCTCGGAAAGGACATCGCCGGAAATCCGGTGGTCGCCGATCTCGGGAAGATGCCTCACTTGCTCGTCGCCGGCACCACGGGATCCGGCAAATCGGTCGCGATCAACGCGATGATCCTGTCGCTGCTCTACAAATCCGAGCCGAAGTACGTGCGCCTGATTCTCGTCGATCCCAAGATGCTCGAGCTTTCGGTGTACCAGGACATTCCGCACCTGCTCGCGCCGGTGGTCACCGACATGAAGCAGGCGGCGAACGCGCTGAGCTGGTGCGTCGCCGAGATGGACCGGCGCTACCGGCTGATGTCCTGGCTCGGCGTGCGCAACCTCTCCGGATACAACCACAAGATCGCGGACGCCGAGAAGCACGGCCGCACCATCGAGGATCCGAACACGATCGAGTCGGGCGAGCCGCAGCCCCTGAAGGCCATGCCCGTGATCGTGGTGGTCATCGACGAGCTGGCCGACCTGATGATGGTGGCGGGAAAGAGGGTCGAGGAGCTGGTCGCGCGCCTGGCGCAGAAGGCGCGCGCGGCGGGCATCCATCTCATCCTCGCCACGCAGCGGCCTTCGGTGGACGTCATCACCGGGCTCATCAAGGCGAACATCCCGGCGCGAATCGCATTCCAGGTCGCATCCAAAGTGGATTCGCGCACGATCCTCGACCAGTCCGGCGCTGACGCGCTGCTCGGCGCGGGCGACATGCTGTACCTGCCGCCCGGAACGGGACTGCCGCAGCGGGTGCACGGCGCATTCGTCGCGGACCACGAGGTGCACAAGGTGGTCGAGCACCTGAAGGGCCTGGCTGCGCCGGAGTACATCGAGGAAGTTCTCGAACACGCGGCGGGCGACGATGCGGCGGCGGGAGGCGGCAACGGCGAGCTTCAGGGAGAGAAAGATCCGCTCTACGACCAGGCGTACGAAATCGTCGTGCGCACCCGCAGGCCGTCGATTTCGCTGGTGCAGCGTCACCTCAGGATCGGCTACAACCGCGCCGCGCGCCTGATCGAAGACATGGAGCGCGCGGGCGTCGTCTCGCCGATGCAGTCCAACGGCAACCGCGAAGTGCTCGTTCCCGCGCGGGCGGAGTAAGCGGTCGGTGCGGACTTCGTTGCGCCGCTCATCGCGCGCCTTGGCGCTCGCTTTGCTGCTTGCGGCGACCGGGGCGCACGCGTCGAGCCTGGAGCGCTTCCAGACGTACGTGCGCACCACGCAGGCCGCGCGCGCCGATTTCGAGCAGAAAGTCTATGACCGCGCGAGCAAGCTGGTCCAGGAATCGCGCGGCAGCTTCGTGTTCCTGCGGCCCGGGCGGTTTCGCTGGACCTATGCCACGCCGCATCCGCAGCTCATCGTCGGCGACGGCGAGCGCGTCTGGATCTACGACCAGGACCTGAACCAGGTGACCGTGCGGCGCATGGCGCACGCGCTCGGCGCGACGCCCGCTGCGCTGCTTGCCGGCGCCTCGGATGTGGAAAATGCGTTTGAGCTTTCGGACGCCGGAGACAAGGACGGCCTCGCCTGGCTCGAAGCGAAACCGCGCGAGCGCGAGGCGGGATTCGATCGCGTGCGGCTGGGCCTGGGAGTCGCGGGGGTCGAGGCGATGGAACTGGTCGACCACTTCGGGCAGACCACGGTGCTGCGCTTTTCGCGCATCGCGCGCAATCCGAAGCTCGACGGCACCGAATTCCGATTCACGCCGCCGAAGGGCGCCGACGTCCTCGGGGAACGATAGGAGCAGGGGGAAATCACCATTCCCCGCGCGCCGGTGAGCGACTTGTTCGGCAAGCCAGAGCCGCGGGCGCCGCTCGCCGACCGCATGCGTCCGACGTCGCTCGACGAGGTGCTCGGCCAGCGGCACCTGCTCGGTCCGGGCAAGCCCTTGCGCCTCGCGTTCGAATCGGGCAAGCCCCACTCGATGATCATGTGGGGCCCTCCCGGAAGCGGGAAGACCACCATTGCGCGGCTGATGGCCAAGGCGTTCGACGCCGAGTTCCTCGCGATCTCCGCCGTGTTCTCCGGGGTAAAGGACATCCGCGAAGCCGTACAGGCGGCCGAGCACGAACTTGCGCGTTCCGGCAGGCACACGATCCTGTTCGTGGACGAGGTGCACCGCTTCAACAAGGCGCAGCAGGACGCGTTCCTGCCGTACGTCGAACGGGGCCTCGTCACCTTCGTCGGCGCGACGACCGAGAACCCATCGTTCGAGGTGATCAGCGCGCTGCTTTCCCGCGCCACCGTGTACGTGCTGGAGAGATTGTCCGAGGAGGATCTGGGAGCGCTGCTCGAGCGCACCGGTGTACGCGTGGATGCGCAGGCGCGAGCCCGCCTCGTCGGGTTCGCGGATGGAGACGCGCGCCGGTTGCTGAATGCAGTGGAAATCCTCGAGACCGCCGCACAGGCCGCCGGTGTGCAAGCGATCGACGGGCCCTTTGTCGAACAGACGCTGGCGAAGAACCTGCGGCGCTTCGACAAGCAGGGCGAGCAGTTCTACGACCAGATCTCGGCGCTGCACAAGTCGGTGCGCGGCTCGGACCCGGACGCCTCGCTCTACTGGATGGTGCGCATGCTCGACGGCGGTGCCGACCCGCTCTATATCGGCCGGCGCGTGGTGCGCATGGCAGTCGAGGACATCGGGCTCGCGGATCCGCGCGCGCTCAGGCTCGCGCTCGACGCCTGCGAGACCTACGAGCGGCTCGGCTCGCCCGAAGGCGAGCTGGCGCTCGCCGAAGCGGTGATCTACATGGCCTGCGCGGCGAAATCCAACGCCGTCTACACCGCCTATAATGCCGCCCGCGCGTTCGTCGCCAAGGATGGAACGCGCCCCGTGCCGATGCACATCCGCAACGCGCCGACGCGGCTGATGAAGGATCTCGGCTACGGCGACGGCTACCGCTATGCGCACGATGAGGAAGGCGCCTACGCGGCCGGCGAGAGCTACTTGCCGGAGGGCATGCCGGCCGTCGAGTGGTACAAGCCCACCGACCGGGGGCTCGAGCAGAAGATTCGCGACAAGCTCGAACAACTGCGCAGGCGCGACGCATCTTCGGACAAGAAACGCAAATGATCGACATTCAGGCTCTTCGCACGAATCTTGAGGCTGTAGTCACACGTCTTGAACGACGTTTACCCTATCGTTTTGATGTCGCGCGCTTTCGGGCGCTCGAAGGAACGAGAAAGAATCTGCAAGCGAAGACAGAGGAAATCCAGGCCAAGTGTAATCAACGCTCGAAATTGATTGGGCAGCTCAAGGCAACGAAGACCCCTGAAAACGACCCGGAGCTGATTCGACTGATGGCGGAGGCCGTCAGCCTGGGGGTCGACGTGAAGCATCATGAAAGCGAGCTGGCGAAGCTTCAGGCGGAACTTCAAGCATTTTTGGAGGACATTCCTAACATTCCGCACAAAAGCGTGCCGGTCGGCGAAAGCCCGGCGCAAAACGCCGAGCAGCGAACGTGGGGAACCCTGCGCGCGTTTTCGTTCACGCCGAAGGATCACGTGGACGTGGGCGTCGGCCTCGGATTGCTTGACTTCGAAACCGCGGCGAAACTTTCGGGTGCACGCTTTTCGGTGATGAAGGGCGCGCTTGCGCGCCTGCATCGCGCGATCGCGCAGTTCATGCTCGACGTGCATACCGAGGAGCACGGCTACACGGAGGTGTACGTACCCTACATGGTGACCGGCGAAGCGGCGAACGGGGTGACCAGCCTCGCCAAATTCAAGGACGACCTCTTCAAGATCGAGGGCCGCGATCTGTACCTGATTCCCACCGCCGAGTACCCGGTCACGAACTTCGTTCGCGGCGAAATCGTGCCGCTCGAAAGCCTGCCGCTGAAGTTCGTCTGCCACTCGCCGTGCTTCCGCTCGGAGGCGGGCGCCGCCGGAAAGGACACGCGCGGCATGATCCGCAATCACCAGTTCGACAAGGTCGAGCTGGTCCAGATCGTACAGCCGGCCAGGTCTTACCAGGCGCTGGAGGAACTCACTGGACAGGCCGAGACGATCCTGCAGAGGCTCGAGCTCCCGTACCGCGTGGTGACCCTGTGCACCGGCGACATGGGCTTTTCGTCGGCGAAGACCTACGACCTCGAAGTGTGGCTGCCGGCGCAGAACACCTACAGGGAAATCTCCTCGTGCTCCAATTTCGAGGCCTTCCAGGCGCGGCGCATGCAGGCGCGCTTCCGCAACGAGAAAGGCAAACCCGAGCTTGCCCACACGCTCAACGGCTCGGGATTGGCGGTCGGCCGGACGCTGGTCGCGATCCTGGAGAACTACCAGAACGCGGACGGCTCGGTGACGATTCCGGAAGCGCTGCGCTCCTACATGAACGGGATGAAGAAAATCGCCCGCGCATCGTCTTGAATTGCGCGAGAAGCCTCGCCGCGGCCTGATAAAATCCGCGCCTCGCGCGCAGTCCGTACGCGACGCGGAGAGATGGCAGAGTGGTCGATTGCGGCAGACTCGAAATCTGTTGTGCCCTTCGGGGCACCGGGGGTTCGAATCCCTCTCTCTCCGCCAGAATTCAACTGCTTACGGCAA
>Ga0209640_10005028_pt1 | contig 11571 bp, 11 predicted proteins | sample RifCSP10_1_FD_184018 | JGI IMG/M metagenome (GOLD analysis project Ga0209640, IMG submission 184018) | Soil microbial communities from Rifle, Colorado - Rifle CSP2_sed 10_1 (SPAdes) (version 2) | ecosystem: Environmental > Terrestrial > Deep subsurface > Rock core/Sediment | place: Rifle... | reverse complement strand
CCCCCAACACTATCGTGAGATCGTGCGCCGGGCGCTCGAGGAAGATCTCGGCGCCGGCGACATCACGACCGAGGCGACGATCGCCGCCGATCTCCGGGCGCGCGGGGTCTTTCTGGTCAAGGGCCGCTCGGTCGTCGCGGGGCTGGACGTCGCCGTCGAAGCTTTCCGCCAGCTTGACGTGCCCGTTGATCCAGTTGCCGCCCCCGAGAGCGAGGATTGCCAATGCCGCTCCCAAGACCGGGTTGCGAACCAAGCGATGCATGAAAAACGGCTACCACGCGTGCTTCGGGGGGGCAAGGTTGCGCGGCTATCGACCGTGGGATACAGCTACGAAGAACGCCCGAATCGCTCTCATGAATTGCTTGCGAGGTACAGCCCTATCGCCGCGGAAGGAGAGGCGCGGAGGATGACGCCGGCGCGCGACTTGATTGATCGGATGCTGGCGGGGGACCGAGTCGCCCTGGCCAAGTTGATGACGATGGTGGAGAACCGCCATCCGGAGACCGCCGCGATCATGGCGGCGATCCACGACCGCTGCGGTCGCGCCTACACCATCGGGGTCACCGGCCCGCCGGGCGCGGGCAAGTCGACCCTCGTCGACCGCATGACGGCGCATCTCCGCCGGCAGGGGAAGTCGGTGGGGATCGTGGCCGTGGACCCGACCTCGCCCTACAGCGGCGGAGCCATTCTCGGCGACCGCATCCGCATGCAGTCGCACGCGCTGGATTCCGGGGTCTTCATCCGCTCGATGGCCACGCGGGGCCACCTCGGCGGCCTCGCCGCCGCCACCGGCCACGTGGTCACCGTCCTCGCGGCCGCGGGCAAGGACGTGATCCTGGTGGAGACGGTGGGGGTGGGCCAGGACGAGGTGGAGATCGTGGGCACCGCGGACGTGAGCCTGGTGGTGCTGGTGCCCGGCCTCGGCGACGAGGTGCAGGCCCTCAAGGCCGGGATCATGGAGATCGCCGACGTCTTCGTGGTGAACAAGGCCGACCGCGAGGGAGTCGAGCGGGTGGTGGCGGAGATCGAGTCCATGCTCTCCCTCGCTTCCCACCACGGCCACGTGCCCGCCATCGTCAAGACCGTGGCCTCGGAGGGCCGCGGGGTCGAAGAGCTGCTCGCGGCGGTGGAGGATTACCGGAGGAGGGCCGACGCCACGGGCGTCCTGGCCGGTCGGCGCCGGTCCCACCTGCGCCAGCAGCTCGAGGACTCGCTGCGCGAGCGGCTCACCCGCCACGTGTTCGCCCACGTCCTCGGTCCGGAAGAGCTGGAGCGGACGGTCGACGCCCTCTGCGCGCGATCCACCGACCCCTTCTCCGCCGCCGCCGCGGTGGTGCGTAGAATGGGACTGGCATGATCCCGCACCGCTTGGCGGTGCCAGGTATCATCTAGGTATGATTTCCAATACCAAGTCGAGCATCACCCTGCCTCCGGAGGAACTGCGCATCGTCTTGGCCCTCCAGAAGAAGCTCAAGGCCAGGAGCAAAGTCGAAGTGGTGCGGCGGGGCCTTCGGCTTCTTCGCGACGTCACCGAGCGGGAGACCCTGCGAGAGGCCTACCGAAGCGCATCGCGAGCGACGCGCGCATCGCTCGCGCGCGAGTTGGCCGAGCTCGACCACCTTGCCGCCGAGGGCCTCGCCGAGTCGTGAAGGCTCGGCGCGGGGTTCTCTACCTGGCCCACCTCGACCCACGCCTGGGCACGGAGCCGGGCAAGGTACGTCCGGTCGTCGTCATCCAGACCGACCTCCTCAACGGCGCGGGTCACCCCTCGACCTGGGTCCTCCCCTGTACGACCCGGCTGTCGGGCGAGAACCTGCTTCGTGTGGTGCTCCCTCGGAGCATCGCCGGCAACCGAGAGGAGTGCGAGGTGATGGTCGACCAGAGCCGGGCGATCGACAACCGGCGACTCGTACGGGCGCTAAAACCCCTGCCCCGGAGCATCCTGGCCGAGGTCGTGGACAAGCTGCGGAAGCTGGGCGAGCTCTGACGCCAACGCGGCCGAATGCCATCGCGTCCCCAGGTGCCGCGTAGAATGGGATCGTCATGAAGGTCCTCAGAGTCGACCACATCGGCATCGCCGTCCCGAAGATGGACGAGGCGGTGAGCGCCTGGCGGGCGCTCGGCTTCGAGGTCGAGGCCGTCCACGACGTTCCCACGGAGAAGGTGAAGGCCGCCTTCCTCCCCGTCGGCGAATCGCACCTCGAGCTGCTCGAGCCCACGGACCCCTCCTCCGTGCTCGCGAGGTTCCTCGAGAAGCGCTCGGGTCTCCACCACGTCTGCGTGCTGGTCGACGACATCGACGCCGCCCTGCGGCGCCTCGAGGAGAGCGGCGTCGCCCTCATCGACCGGGTCCCGAGGGCGGGCGCGGGCGGCTGCCGCGTGGCCTTCGTGCACCCCCGCGCGGCGGGCGGCGTGCTCCTCGAGCTCAAGGAGGCATGAGGCTTCCCGCTCCCGGGCCGATCCTGGTCCTCGGCGTCGGTTTCGCGGCGGGTCCGGCCTTCGGCCTCGACCCGGGCCGGGCCGTCACCCAGTATCGCCACGAGGCGTGGAACACCCGCGAAGGGCTGCCGCAAAGCTCGGTCGAGGCGATCGCCCAGACCGCGGACGGCTACCTGTGGTTGGGAACGCAGGAGGGTCTCGCCCGCTTCGACGGCGTCCGGATCACGGTCTTCGACAAGTCGAACACGAGGGCGTTGCGCCACAACCGGGTCACGGCGCTCCTCTCCGACCGGGAGGGGGGCCTCTGGGTGGGGACGGAGGGCGGGGGGATCGCGCGGCTCAGCGACCGCGAGTGGAGCGTCGCCTCGGCCGGCCTGCCGAACTCCCGCGTGCGCTGCCTCGCCGAGGACGCGGGGGGGACGGTCTGGGCCGGCACCGACGAGGGCCTCGCCCGCCGTCAAGGAGACGGCTGGGCCACGGATCCCGGTTGGGGTCCGCGCCTCCGCGGACCGATCTCGGCGCTTCTCGCGGGGCGGGGCCGGCTCTTCGTGGGGCTCAGGGACGGGCTCGTGTCGCTGAAGGAGGGCGAGGCTCGGTCCGAGGTGGCGCGCGGCCTTCCCGCCGTCCCGGTCCGGGCGCTCTGGGAAGACTCGGACGGCACCCTCTGGGCGGGGACCGCCCGTGGGCTCTACGTGCGGAAGGCCCACGACGCGGGCTTTGCGCGCGCGGGCGTCGTCCTCCCGGGCCCCGTGGTCACGGCGGTCCGTCGGGACCGCGACGGCATCCTCTGGGTGGGCTCGGAGTTGGGCGGCGTGGTGCGGGTGTCGGGAGCCTCGACCGCCACCCTCGACGCGCGCCGCGGACTCTCCAACGACCAGGTGCTGGGTCTCTTCGAAGACCGCGAGGGGAACCTCTGGGTGGGGACCCAGGACGGCGGGCTCAACCGGCTGAGCGACGGGAAGTTCACGACCTTCTCGTCGGCCGAAGGGCTGGCCGGCGATATCGTCTGGCCGGTCTTCGGCGACCGTGAAGGCAACATGTGGATCGGCACGAAGACCGGAGGGCTGTCGCGCTTCCGGGACGGGCGGTTCACGACGTTCTCGACCAAGCAGGGCCTCTCGAGCAACGCCGTCCAGTCCATCGCCCAGACCGCGGATGGCGCCCTGTGGATCGGAACGCGCGGCGGGGGCCTGAACCGTCTCCGAAATGGATCCGTCACGGTCTACACGACGCGTCAGGGCTTGCTCGACGATTCCGTGAGCGCGCTCCTGGCGGCGCACGACGGCGGCCTCTGGATCGGAACGCGAGGCGGAGGCCTGGGCCGTTTCAAGGACGGCTCGTTCACGCGCTGGACTCGGCGCGACGGACTTCCCGACGACACCGTCCACTTCCTCCTGGAGGACAGGGATGGCGCCCTCTGGATCGCGACCAACGGCGGGGGCCTCGTCCGCTTCCTGGACGGGCGGTTTCGGGTCTTCGACTCGCGCGACGGCCTCATGGCCGAGATCGTCAACGTCATCCACGAGGACGCCGCCGGGACGCTGTGGGTGGGGACGTTCGGGGGTGGGCTCTACCGTTTGCGCAACGGCCGCTTCAGCGCCTACACGACCGCCGAGGGGCTCTACGACGACGCGATATTCAGCATCCTGGAGGACGCGCGGGGCCGGCTGTGGATGAGCTGCAACAAGGGAATCTTCCGCGTGGACAAGCGCGAGCTGGACGCGCTCGATCGCAAGACGATCGCGCGCCTCGCTCCGGTGGTGTACGGGGTCGAGGACGGGATGAAGAACCGCGAGGGCAACGGCGCCAACCAGCCGCCGGCCTGGAGGGATAGGGAAGGCCGCCTCTGGTTCCCGACCATCGAAGGGGTGGCGGTGGTCGACCCCGAGCACTTGCGGGGCAACCCGTGGCCGCCGCCCGTGAACCTGGAGCAGATCGTGGTGGACGGCCGATCCGTGGCGCCGAAAGACGGGCTCACGTTGGCCCCGGGCGCGCACGACCTCGAGTTCCACTTCGCGGCCCCGAGCTTCGTGGCGCCCACTCGAGTCCGCTATCGCTACATGCTGGACGGCCTCGAAAAGGAATGGGTGGACGGCGGGGCTCGCCGCGCGGCCTACTACTCGCGCCTGCCTCCGGGCCGGTTCCGATTCCGGGTGGCCGCCGCCAACGACGAGGGCGTCTGGAACGAACAGGGCGCGACCCTGTCGTTTCGGCTGAGACCCCGCCTCTACGAGACGCCGTGGTTCTTCGCGGCCTGCGGGCTGGCCCTGGCGGGGGTGGTGTGGGGCGGCGACCGCCTGCGGGCCCGGCGGGTGAGGACGCGCGAAGAGGCGCTCGAGCGTCTGGTCGAGGAGAGGACGCGCGCCCTGGCCGAAGCCAACCTGAGGCTCGAGCGGCTCTCGTCGCAGGACGGGCTCACCGGGGTCGCGAACCGACGCCGCTTCGACGAGGTGCTCGACCTCGAGTGGCGGCGGGCGAGCCGCACGGGCGCGCCCATCTCCCTGGCGATGCTCGACCTCGACTACTTCAAGGACTTCAACGACACGAACGGCCACCTGGCGGGTGACGAACGCCTCCGCCAGGTGGCGGAGGCGCTCTCCCGGACCGTGGGCCGGGCGGGCGACCTCGTGGCCCGGTACGGAGGAGAGGAGTTCGTCGTCCTCCTGCCGGGCATGGCCGCCGAGGACGCGGCGGCGCTGGCCGAGCGCCTGCGTTCCGGTATCGAAGCCCTGGGCCTGGTCCACAACGCCTCGCCCGTGTCGCGGGTCGTGACCCTGAGCGCGGGCGTCGCCACCGCCCACCCGGAAGAGCGGACATCGCCCGCCGCCCTGGTGGCGGCGGCGGACGGGGCCCTCTACCGCGCGAAGAAGGAAGGGCGCAACCGCGTGGTGGCGGCCAGTGCCTGAGGGCCCGCCGGGTCAGACGTACTCGCGCTCGGCTGCCCGTCTCGCCTGGTAGCGCGCGAACACCTGGCGCTCGCTCTCGAGACCGAGCACCGAGCGCAGGCTGCTGCCCCGGAAGGTGTGGGCCAGCATGGCCGGAGCGTGGCGCAGCACGAACCAGGGGCTGTGGGCGAGGGCGGTGGGGAAATGACGAGCCTTCATGAAGCGCTCTCGTCGCCAGCGCAGGAACTCGATCTCGTCGGCGGACAGGTGCTCGCTCTTCACGACCGCGGTGGTGCCGTCGTATTCCTCGAGGCGGTCGTTGATGACGAGCCCGCGGGCTTCGAGGTCGCGGGTCATCGGCGTAGCCGGGTAGGGCGTCGGGTGCTGGATGTAGGGCCAGTCCACGTGGCGGGCCGCGAAATCGAGGTTGGCTTCGATCGCCTCGCGGGTGTCGGACGGGTTGCCGACGATGAGGCCCCCCACCACGAGCATGCCGTGCTCGTGCAGCAGCTCGACCGCCCGCAGGGTCGCGTTGCCGGTGCGGCGTCCTCCTTCGCGCCGGGCGTTCTTGGCACCGGCCTTCAGGAAGCCGAGGTCCTCTTCCAGGACGTTCTCGATCCCGAGGAAGACGTAACGGAAGCCGGCCTTCTTCATCAGGGGAGCGAGCTCCTCGCCCGCGTTCGCGATGGCCGAGGTCATCCCCTGGACCATGTACTCGATCGTGTGAAGCCGCGCGTCCACGATGGCCCGGCAGAGAGCGGCGAAGCGTTTCACGTTCAGGGTGATGTTGTCGTCGACGAGGAATATCGCCCGGGCCCCCCGATCGCGCGCGTCTTCGATGTCGGCGATCACCCGGTCGAAGGCATAGGTGTGGAAGTCCCGGCCGCGCATCTCGATGATCGAGCAGAAGCTGCAATCGAAGGTGCACCCGCGGGAAGTCTCGACCACGTCCACCGGCCGGCCAAGGAGGGTGTAGCCGCGCAGGACGCGGGCCCCGCGGTCGGGGAGGCGCACCTCGCCCCCCTCCAGGCCCGTCACCGGCCGGTCCGGGTTTCGCCGGTAGGAGCCGCCCTCGCGATACGTGAGCCCAGCGATGCCGTCGAGCGAGCGTCCGGTCTCGAAGGCGCGCAGGAGCTCGCGGAACGACACCTCGCCCTCCCCGCGGACGACGACGTCGGCCGAGCCGTCGGTCCAGGCGTCGGGGGCGAGGCTCGGATCGTATCCGCCCACCACGATGCGGAGGTCGGGGCGTAGCACCCGCAGCCGGGCGATGAGCCTCAAGGCGGTGCGCCGCTGGAAGGTCATCACCGAGAGGCCGACCACGTCCGGCGCGTGCTCACGGACGAGCGCGTCCACCGTCTCCCGTACCCGCGCCTGCACGAGGATCAGGTCGGCCACCGCTACCCGGTGGTGGGGATCCACGTTGCCGGCGAGAGAGGTGAGGGCGCCGTTGGGCATGCGGATGGTGATGGACGACATGTGCTCGAAGGAGTCGGGCATGGAGAGGAGGAGGACGTTCATTCATCGACCCCCCACCAGGGCCGGGGTTTGCGCGTTCTCGGTGATCCGAATACCATCTTTCGCTTGGTTTGGACGATGGTACGGCTCCTCACGAGCTGCGTCCAGACGGCCGGCCTGGGCAGGGTTGAGGTTCTTCGAGATGGCGAGCGAGCGGGCGGACATCGGGATCATCGGCGGGAGCGGGCTCTACGCGATGGAAGGGTTCGGCGAGGTCCGCGAGGTGGCGATCGAGACGCCGTTCGGATCACCCTCCGACACCCTGATGGTGGGGATGCTCGAGGGCCGGCGGGTCGCGTTCCTGCCGCGCCACGGCCGCGGCCACCGCATCCTGCCCAGCGAGCTGAACTTCCGGGCCAACATCTTCGCGATGAAGGTCCTGGGGGTGGAGCGCATCCTCTCGGTCTCGGCCGTGGGCTCGCTCAAGGCGGAGTACGCCCCCCTCCACATGGTGATCCCCGACCAGTTCGTGGACCGCACTAGCCAGCGGAAATCGACCTTCTTCGGCGGCGGGCTCGTGGCCCACGTCGGCTTCTCGCACCCCTTCTGCGGCCCGCTCTCCAAGATCATGGCCCGCTCGTGTGCAGAAGCGGGGGCCACGTATCACGAGGGAGGCACCTACGTCTGCATCGAAGGGCCGCATTTCTCCACCCTCGCCGAATCCGAGCTCTACCGTTCCTGGGGGATGGACGTCGTGGGGATGACGAACCTCCAGGAAGCGAAGCTCTGCCGGGAGGCGGAGGTCTGCTACGTGACCCTGGCCATGGTCACCGACTACGACTGCTGGCATCCGGAGCACGACAGCGTGACCGTCGAGCAGGTCGTCGCCGTCCTCGGCAAGAACACGGCCATGGCCCAGGCCGTGCTCAAGGCGGCGGTGCGGCGCATTGGAACGGAGCCGCGCGGCTGCGCCTGCGCCCGCGCCCTCAAGAACGCCATCATGACGGCGCCCGGCCTCGTGCCGGAGAAGCTCCGGAAGGACCTCGCCCCGATCGTGGGCCAGTACCTCAAGTAAAGGCGGGTGATGTCGATACTCGTGGTCGGAAGCGTCGCCTATGACACCGTGGAAACGCCGTTCGGCAAGGCCGAGCGCGTGCTCGGCGGCAGCGCCTCGTTCTTCTCCGTGGCCGCCTCCTTCTTCACGCCGGTGAACCTCGTGGGAGTGGTGGGCCGCGATTTCGGCGAGAAGCAGCTCGCCGCCTTCCGGGGGAGGAGCATCGACCTCGCCGGCCTCGAGCGGACGGACGGGGAGACCTTCCACTGGCAGGGCAAGTACTCCTACGACCTGAACGCGCGCGACACCATCCGCACCGACCTGAACGTGTTCGAGTTCTTCAAGCCGAAGATCCCCGCGGCCTACGCCGGCTCGGACATCGTCTTCCTCGGCAACATCGACCCCGTGCTCCAGCGCGACGTGCTCGACCAGGTGGAAAGGCCCAGGCTCGTGGCCTGCGACACCATGAACTTCTGGATCAGCGGGAAGCTCGAGGAGCTCAAGAAGACGCTCAATCGGGTGGACATCCTCCTGATCAACGACGCCGAGGCGCGTGAGCTGTCGGGCGAGTGGAACATCGTCAAGGCCGCGCGCGCCATCCGGACCCTGGGCCCCAAGACCCTCGTGCTCAAGAAGGGCGAGCACGGCGTATTGATGTTCTCCGAGGCCGGCTCCTTCGCGGCTCCCGCCTACCCGCTGGAGCAGGTCTTCGACCCCACCGGCGCGGGTGATACCTTCGCGGGCGGCTTCCTCGGCTATCTAGCCGCCGCCGGCGGCAACCAAGGCGGAGACGCCGCCCTGCGCCGCGCCGTGGTGATGGGCAGCGCCCTCGCGTCCTTCTGCGTCGAGGCCTTCAGCCTCGACCGACTGCTGACCCTGACCCGCCCGGAGATCGACGAGCGCTTCCGGCTCTTCAAGCGGCTCACCCACTTCGAAGAGCTGTAGCGGTCAGCTCGCCCGCGTCTCCAGCATGGTGTTGACGATGGTGAGGAGCTTGTTCGCGGTGAAGGGCTTGTTGATGTACATGATGGCCCCGGACTCGAAGCCCTCGGCCAAGGCCTCGCCGCCGCCCTTGGCGGTGAGGAAGATGACGGGCAGGTCCTTCATCTTCGGGTCTTCCTTGATCTTGCGGCAGACCGTGAAGCCGTCCACCTCGGGCATCATGACGTCGAGCAGCACCAGGTCGAAGGCTCGATCGGCGAGGATGCGCAGGGCTTCCTTGCCCCCGCCCGCGGTCGTCACCTCGAAGCCCTTCTGCTCCAGGATCGTCCGCTCGAGGCTCAAGATGTTCTCGTCATCGTCCACGACAAGGATCCTCTTGGCCATTCGGCCTCCTGGGGCAGAAAACCCGAGGATTCTACTTCAAGGTGATGTTGATGGTCTTGGACTGGACGTTGTCGAGGGTGCAGAAGATGGCGAGCGAGCCCGGGGCGAGCGCCGACAGGGTGGGGGTGTACTCCGAGTCGCTGCTCGCGTTGATGATCGCCGGGTTGCTCCAGGTCCACTTCGGGGCTCCGACCGCTGGCGTGGGCCGGCCCTGCGCGTCTTTGGGAGTGACGTCGAGGTGGATGCGGCACCCTACCGGGGCCTCGGTAGCCTCAGTCGAGTTGGGCACGACCTGCCCCGCGCACTCGATGAAATAGACCCGGGCAACGACCCGGGCGACGGGGCCGCCGCTGCCCGGGTCCTCGGGGCTCGTGGGGGTGCCCCCGTCGCTCGGCGGGTCCTCGGGAGGGTCGGTCGGGGTCGGTGACGGCGCGGGGGCCACGGCGATCGGGGTCACCGGCGTGACCGGCGGCGGCGTCGCGGGCGCCGTGGGGAGGTCGTCGAAGGTCGGGCCCTGGCGCTGGCATGCGGCGATCCCGATCCAAAGGGCCGCCACCAGGATGCGCCTCGAGGTCCGCTCCACCAGGAGACCATCACACAGAGCCTTCGGCTCTGTCAATGGCGGCCGCCACCGGGGCCCAGCTCCTCGAGCACCGCCTCGGCGGCCCGCGCCGAAGCCCCGGGGCCTCCCAGCCGGCGGCGGACCTCGTCGAGGTCGGCCTTCATCCGGCGGCGACGCTCGGGGTCGCTCAAGAGGCCCAGGGCCTCGCCCGCCACGCGTTCCGGGGTGAAGTCGCCCTGGATCAGCTCGGGCGCCACCGTCCTCTCCGCGATCAGGTTGACCATGGCGAACCGGTCGACCCGCACGAAGGGACGACCGAGCCGGTAGGTGAGGGGGGCCAGGCGGTAGACCACCACCATCGGCGTGCCCAGGAGCGCGGTTTCCACCGTCGCCGTGCCGGACGCCACCAGGGCCAGGATCGCCGAGCCGATCACCGCCTGGGTCTGGCCGGCCACGACCCGGACCGGTCGCGACCCGAGGTGGGCGCCGAAGAGGCTCGGGTCGAGACCCGGTGCCGCCGCGAGTACGAACTGGACGTCCGGCCGGGCGCCGCCGATCCGGTCGATGGCGCCCACGAGAGGCGGCAGGTTGTGGGCCACCTCCTGGCGCCGGCTCCCCGGCAGCAGAGCCACGACCGGGCGGCCGGGGTCGAGGCCCAGCCGCCCGACGAAGGCGGCCGGGTCGGCTTCGGGCCGCAAGACGTCGAGGAGCGGGTGGCCCACGAACGAAACCGGAACCCCGGCCCGGCGGTAGAGGGTTTCCTCGAAGGGGAAGATCACCAGCATCCGGGCGACCGTCTCACGGACCGTGCGGATCCGCCCTCCGCGCCAGGCCCAGAGCTGCGGCGAGACGTAGTACACGACGCGGACGCCCCGATTCTTCAGCTCGCGAGCGAGGCGGAGGTTGAAGTCGGGATAGTCGATGAGGACCGCCAGGTCCGGCCGGTCCCGGTCTACCTCCTCGAGCACGCGGCGGAAGATGCCCCGCAGGCGGCGCAGGTGGGTCACGACTTCGAGCAGCCCGACCACGGCCAGGTTCCGGACGTGCGCCACGAGCCTCGTGCCTTCGGAGGCCAGTCGGTCGCCCCCCAAGCCGAACACCTCCAGGCCGGGCACGGACGGCCGGAGACGCTTCACCATCTCGGCCCCGTAGAGGTCGCCCGAGGTCTCACCGGAGGAAATGAGCAGTCGCGTCTTTCGGGTCAAGCCCTCGCAGTATATGTCCTCCAGACGTAACGCCGCGTCCCCGCGGCGCGACACGAGGCGAAGGACAAGCGCGGACAAGTCGTTGAGGCCTTGGAGCTTGGCGCATCGGCCGAGATTCCACTCCGGCACGCGACTTGCTACAGTATCCTGTGGTTGAGGGAGGCGAACATGCGTCACATGGCGGCGGCCTTGGCTTTGGCGTTCGCGGCGGCGCCCACCCTGGCGCAGGATCGCGCCGTTCCGCGCGGCGGGGGCTCTTCGGGCGGCGGTTCGAGCTCGGGGGGAGCCAGCCATCATTCGGGCGGCTCGTCCTCCTCGTCCTCCTCGTCCTCTTCGGGAAGTTCGGGCTCGTCCTACTCGGGTGGCGGCTCTTCCTCCTCGTCCTCCCGCTCCGGGACCACCGCTGAACGGCGTCATCCGCGCGCGGGAACGGGCACGGGTGATCGGTACTACGGCCGCGGCGACTACGGCGGCGGCTACTACGGCGGCGGCTACTACCGCGGCTATGACCCCTGGTATCCCTGGTACTACCCTTCCAGCTATTACTGGGGGCCCTACTGGGGCTCCTACTACTACGGCTACTGGCCGTACGGGGCGTACTACAGCGGCGGCGGGTACTACCGCTCCTACCGCAGCTCGGAC
>Ga0209640_10005027_pt1 | contig 11571 bp, 9 predicted proteins | sample RifCSP10_1_FD_184018 | JGI IMG/M metagenome (GOLD analysis project Ga0209640, IMG submission 184018) | Soil microbial communities from Rifle, Colorado - Rifle CSP2_sed 10_1 (SPAdes) (version 2) | ecosystem: Environmental > Terrestrial > Deep subsurface > Rock core/Sediment | place: Rifle... | reverse complement strand
GATTCGGGAAGGTCGTGGAGAGCTGTCCTGTGCCTCTCGTTGTGGCGGGCGGACCGAAGCTCGAGACGGACCTCGACGCCCTCGAGCTCGCGCACCACGCGGTCGAGGCTGGCGCGGCCGGAGTCGACATGGGGCGAAACATCTGGCAGGCCGCAAATCCCGTTGGCATGATCCGGGCGGTTCGCGCGATCGTCCACGAGCGAGCGACGCCGAAGGAAGCCTTCGAATACGTCAGGGCGTCGAAGGCCAAAAAGTAGGCGGCGCATCATGCGCGCCGCGATGTACTACGCGAACGACGACGTCCGGATCGTGGACCTCCCGAAGCCGACGATCGGGCATGGGGAGATCCTCGTGCGCGTGAAGTCGAGCGGCATCTGCGGGTCCGACGTGCTCGAGTGGTACCGGAAGCCGAAGGCCCCGCTCGTCCTCGGCCACGAGATCGTCGCGGAGGTCGTCGAGGTGAGCGGGGGCGTCGACCGCGTGAAGGTGGGGGACCGCGTCTTTGTGTCGCACCACGTGCCGTGCGGCGCCTGTTCCTATTGCCTCGCGGGCCACGAGACGGTCTGCGACACCCTGCGCACGACGAACTTCGATCCGGGCGGATTCGCGGAATTCGTCCGCGTGCCCTCGATTAACGTGAAGCACGGCGTGTTCCCGCTCCCGCCGGAAATCTCTGATGACGAAGGCGTGTTCGTCGAGCCCCTCGCCTGCGTCGTCCGGGGCCAGCGCCTCGCGAACTTCCGGCCGGGCGGGGCGGTCCTCGTCATCGGCAGCGGCGTGGCCGGCCTCCTGCACATCAAGCTCGCGAAGGCCGCCGGCTCGGCGCGTGTGATTGCCACGGACATCGCGGAGTTTCGCAAAGCGGCGGCGAAACGCGCCGGAGCCGACGTGGTGATCGATGGACGGGAGGATGTCCCGGCCCGCCTGCGGGAGGCGAACGACGACCACCTCGCGGATCTCGTCATCACGTGCACGGGTGCGCCAAAGGCGATCGGCCAAGGACTCGCCTCCGTGGACCGCGGCGGGACCGTCCTGTTCTTCGCCCCGACGGACCCGACCGCGAAGGTCGAGATTCCCTTCAACGCCCTGTGGCGGGAGGAGGTCACGATGACGTCATCCTACGGAGGAAGCCCGCGGGACATCCGCGAGTCGATTGAACTCCTCGCGAGCCGGCGCATCGTCGTCGCGGACCTCGTCACGCATATCCTCCCGCTCGCCCAGGCCGCGGACGGCTTCCGCCTTGTCGCGGAGGCGAAGGAATCGATCAAAGTTGTGCTGCGTCCGTAGGGTTCCCGCGCCACGGAGCCTGACGCCTCCCAGTTTCGTCCCGTGCTACTTCATAGCAAGCCTGAAGTGTCCAGACACCCTTACCAGGGCGGGGGAAGCTATGGAGAATATCGGTCGTAGAGACTTCGTTCGGCGGGCAGCTGTGGGATCGATCGCCTTGGTCTCCGCCCCGGCTCTCGTGAACGCAATCGCGGGGACGGCTCGGGCCGACGGCGGAAGAGGATATTACTTCCAGGCCCTGAGCGCAGGGCCAACCGTAGGTAGCGTCGTGCATCGGATGATCATGGGAGGGTGCGGCTCCGTTTCGGCCGACGAAGTGAGCGGCGGCGGGACGTTCCTTCACTTCGACGACGCGACAGCAGTTCCCAAGACGATCCTAGGGACGGGCACTTGGAGGCCGAGGCGGCTCGTGGACTTCGACATCGTCGGCACGTATGGGCAGCTCGTTGCAGGAATCATGGAGGCGGACATTCGCCTCCGTCCGGTTGCCGGCGGATCGATCGCGGCGACCTTGAAAGTCTTCTGCAACATCGGGCCCGCGGGACTGAGCACCGGCCAGCCGGAGGGATTCAATCTGGACGTCGGCGGGCTGAGCTTCACCCCGCTTGCCGGCCTCACCATCTTCACGAACCGGCCCCCGTTCGGCTGACGCGGGCTGGTTCCCGCACCCGCGCCGTTGGCGCGCGAGTCTGTGGCAGATGAAGGAAGCCAACGAGGGTCGTCCGAGGGCTAACGCATCGTAGTACGGGCTTCATTATGCACGTCCTTCCGCTCTCTCAGGCCACGGAAGGATTTCGGCCCGTCGCGGAGGCCCGCGATTCGATCAAGGTCGTCCGGCACCCCCCCGCTCGATCCGACGCCGAATTCAAGCGTGCGCGATGGCCCGCTCCGGTTCCACGCGCACGACGGACGGCCGCGGCGGACGCACCTGGAGGCTCAGCACGAGCCCGACGACGCTCAGCATCATGCCGATATAGAACGCCGGGCCATAGTTCCCGAAGGAGTCGCGGATCCAGCCGCTCGCGAAGAGGGCCACGATCGCCCCGACCCCGTAACCGGTGAAGAGCACGCCGTAGTTCGTGCCGAGATGCTTCGTCCCGAAGAACAGGGTCGCCAGCGCGGGCATAACGGCGAGAAAGCCCCCGAAGACCATGCCCGTGAGGGCGATGCCTGCGTAGAGCGGGATCCAGGACGTCGATGCGGACAGGAGGACCATCGCGCCGAGCAGGGCCGCGTACATCACGAGGAGGGCGCGCTTTGGAGAGCTGACGTCGGCGAGGCGTCCGAAGATCGGGCGACCCACGCTGTTGAAGACCGCGAGGACTTGGACCGCTGCGGTCGCGAGGATCGCCTCGCGCACGAAGGCCACCTCCTCGGCGATCGCCTTCGCGTTCCCGATGATCATGAAGCCGCCCGCCGTGCCGAGCACATACAGGGTCCACGCGGACCAGAAGGTGGGCGTGCGGACCATGTCCTTCGTCGGGACATCCGCGACGGGCTGCCACGTTCGCTTCGTCTTCGCGACGACCTCCGCGGGAGGCTGCCATCCCGCGGGCGGGAAGCGGAGCAGCGCACCGAGGGCCACGAGCCCGGCGCCGAAGACGAGACCGAGGACCAAGAACGTGTCCGCCACTCCGTACCGGCCGATCAGGAAATCCGCGAGCGGTGCGGTGAACAACGCGGACAATCCGAAGCCCATGACGACGACCCCGGACGCGAGCCCCGTCCGCACGGGAAACCATCGCACGGCGGTCGGGATCGGCGGGTTGTACGCGAATCCGAGTCCGAGTCCCACGACGACCCCGTATGTGAGCGTGAGGGTGATCATCGGCCAGGGGGTGTTGTCCATGAGGGACGACAGGGCGTAGCCGCTCCCGACGAGCAAGCCGCCGAGGATCGCGACCTTGCGCGGCCCATGGCGATCGACCAGGCGTCCCGCGAAGACCATGCCGACGGAGAACATCGCGAGCCCGAGGGCGAAGGGCAGCATCGCGGTGAGGCTCGTCGCTCCGAAGCCCGAGACGAGCGGCTTCTTGAAGACGCTCCAGGCGTACGCGGTCCCGAGCATCGCGTTCATCGCGAAGCCGATCGCGAGGTACGAGGCCCGCGGGAGGTCCCGCATGCATGCCTCCGGCTCCTCGCGCGGCGAAAGACATGCGGAAAATACTGTAGGGACATGACAGGACGGGCCATGGAAGATCTCAGCCCTTTGCCTCCGCGTTAACCTTGTTTAAGGTTAACACTACCGCCCGATCCGTTGTCGCGCGATGGTCGCTTCGCGGGTCTATTTGACCCTTTTCTTCATGCGTGTACTCGCGTCATTACTGTCATAAGCCGAGGGACCATTAGGCCGCACGAGAGAGCAGGAGCAGCCCTCATCGAAGGTCGTGCCGAGGTGAAGCCATGGTCGTCTCCAGCGCTACGATCGATAGCCTGTTGAAGGAGAAGGAGCGGTACCCGCCCCCCGCGTCGTTCGCGAAGCACGCACTGGTGCGGGACGACCGCCTCCTGAAGGACGCCGCGAAGGACCCGGAGGCCTTCTGGGCGAAGCAGGCGGAGGAGTTCCATTGGATCCAGAAGTGGTCCAAGGTCCTCGAGTGGAAGCTCCCCTTCGCGAAGTGGTTCGTTGGCGGGAAGATCAACGTCTCCCAGAACTGCCTCGACCGGCATCTGGCGGGCCCGAGGCGCAACAAGGCGGCGATCGTGTGGGAGGGCGAGCCGGGCGACACCCGCGTCCTGACGTACCACGGGCTGTGGCGCGAGGTGAACAAGCTCGCGAACGTGCTCAAGTCCCTCGGCGTGAAGCGCGGAGACCGCGTGACGATCTACATGGGGATGATCCCCGAGCTCGCGATCGCCATGCTCGCGTGCGCGCGGATCGGGGCGATCCACAGCGTGATCTTCGGCGGCTTCAGCTCGAAGGCGATCCACGACCGCGCGGAGGACGCGGAATCGGAGGTCCTCGTGACCGCGGACGGAGGCTACCGCCGCGGGACGATCGTGCCCCTGAAGAAGACGGTCGACGAGGCGATCGCGGACCTGCCGATCGTCCGCCATGTCGTCGTCTTCCAGCGGACGAAGGAGCCGGTTCCGATGACGCCCGGCCGGGACGTGTGGTGGCATGAAGCGATGTCGACCGCATCCGACTTCTGCGAGCCGGAGCCGATGGACGCGACGGACCCGCTGTTCGTCCTGTATACGAGCGGCACGACGGGGCGACCGAAGGGCGTGGTCCACTCGACGGGCGGCTACCTTGTCGGGGTCGCCGCCACGTATCGGCTGATCTTCGATCTCAAGGAGGAAGACCTGTTCTGGTGCACGGCGGACATCGGCTGGGTCACCGGACACTCGTACATCGTGTACGGTCCCCTGGCGAACGGCGCGAGCGTCTTCATGTACGAAGGCGCGCCGGACTGGCCGAAGGCAGACCGTTTCTGGTCTCTGATCGAGTCGTACGATATCACGATCATGTACACCGCGCCCACGGCGATCCGGGCGTTCATGCGGTGGGGCGACGAGTGGCCGAAGAAGCACGACCTCTCGAGCCTCCGCCTTCTCGGGACCGTCGGGGAGCCGATCAACCCGGAGGCCTGGCGGTGGTACTACAACGTAATCGGCGGCCGCCGCTGCCCGATCGTCGACACGTGGTGGCAGACGGAGACGGGGATGATCCTCATCACGCCGCTCCCCGGCGCGACGACCCTCAAGCCCGGGAGCGCGACGTTCGCGTTCCCCGGAATCACGGCGGAGGTCGTCGACGAAAAGGGCATTCCGGTCGAGGTGAACAAGGGAGGGTACCTCGTGATCTCGAAGCCGTGGCCCGCGATGCTCATGAACCTGTACAAGGACCCGGAGCGGTACAAAGAGGTGTACTGGTCCCAAGTCCCCGGGAAGTACTTCACGGGGGACGGGGCCCGCGTCGACGAGGACGGCTGCTTCTGGCTCATGGGCCGCATCGACGACGTGATCAACGTGGCCGGGCACCGGATCGGGACGATGGAAGTCGAGTCCGCATTGGTGAGCCATCCCAAGGTCGCGGAGGCGGCGGTCGTCGGGAAGCCGCACTCCCTGAAGGGCCAGGCCCTCGTGGCCTACGTCGTCCTGAAGATGGGCGTGGGGGGGTCCGAGGCCCTAAGAGACGAACTGAAGAAGCATGTCCGCTCGGAGATCGGACCGATCGCCGCGCCGGACGAGCTGTACATCACGGACAAGCTCCCGAAGACGCGGAGCGGGAAGATCATGCGCCGCGTGATCCGCTCCCTCGTGTCCGGCCAGGAGATCGGCGACACGACGACCCTCGAGGACCCCGGGGCCGTCGAGGAAGTCCGCAAGTGGCTCGCGACGGTCGAGACAAAGGGGTCGCGACGCTCCGAGAGACGACCAACGCGATGGCCGCGCAACCGGCGTGGACGTAACGATACGAGGAAAAGGTCCGTTCGCCGGAGGAGGCAATCGCGCACGTGAGAGCGGCATCGCGGGCTTCGACGCGGAGATCCTTCCGGACAATCTGCCTGCGATGAAGGTCCTCCACAAGCCCGGGTTCCCCGTGGAAACGATCGTCGCGCAGGGCAACTACCAGCTCCGCGTGAGTTTCGAACGACCGCGCGAGCAGACGACGACGTGAACTCAATCCGTCTCGCGGCGACGCGTCACGGGTCCGTCCAATGCGCCTTGCGAATCGCGATGAACGCCATGATCGCCGCGAAGATCGCGAGGTACGCCCAGCCTATGATGATGTCCAGCTCGCCGAGATGGATCAGCCCGACGTAGTGCTTCGCGAGCTGGGCCGCATGGGTCGTCGGGGCGAGCAGGGCGATCGGCTGGACTTCCGCCGGCAGGCGGTCGAGAGTGTAGTAGACCGGCGGGATGAACCCGAGGAAGAACGAGAGGACCTGGGGGAACGAGTTCGCCCGCCGGACGTTTTTCGTCGACGCCCCGATGGCGAAACCGGCGAAGACAATCGAGATCCAGAGGGCGATCGATGCGAGAGCGCCGAAGAGCAATCCGACGAGGTCGGGGTGGACCCAGACGACCAGGAGCAAGAGTGCGACGGCGAGGGCGGGAACGGACACGATGAACGTCGCGAAGCTCAGGCCGAGCGCGTAGGCCGTCGGCGAGATGCCGTCGGCTACGAGGATGTCCTGGAAGCGGAACCAGTGCTTGTTGAAGTAGACGCTCTGCGACGAGAACAACCCTGTGAAGGCCAGGCTCAGGACGATTGCGCCGACGACCGCCTGGTACGTGACCGGTCCCGCGCCCGTGAAGACGAAGGTGAACAGGACGGGGAGGAACGAGATCATCGACAGGAGGACGAGGATCATCGGGTCTCGCAGGAGCGGCAGGCTGTCGAACAGCCCGACGAAGTACGCCTCGCGCAGCCTATTCTTCAATGGATCCCCCCACGAGTTGGATGAAGACGTCCTCCAGGCTCGGCGGTTTGAACGTCACCTTGCGTCCCTCCCGGAGGCTCCGCTCCACGATTGCGAGGATCTCCTCGTTCGACGAAGGCGTGAGGACCTCCCGGCCGTCCGTGTTCGTGGCCACGAGGGGCTCGACGATCACGCGCATCTTCGCGCCGATCGCGGACTTCGCCTCCTCCACGCTCCCGAGGAACGCCGTGCGCCCTTTGTCGATGATCACGAGGCGATCCGCGAGGGCCTCCGCCTCGTCCATGTAGTGCGTCGTCAGGAGGACCGTGACGCCCCGCTTCGTCAATCGCCGGACGAGGCCCCACACGGTTCGACGGCCGATCGGGTCGAGGCCGATGCTCGGCTCGTCGAGGAACGCGACCTCCGGCTCCGAGGTCAGGGCCATGCCGATGATCACGCGCTGCCTCAGGCCGCCGGACAGATCCGCGGTCATCTTGTCCTTGTGTTCCCAGAGGTCCAGTTCATCCATGACCTCGCGGGTCTTCGCCTTCGCGTCGGCCCGGGACATCCCGCGGATGAGACAGTAGTAGAAGATGTGGTCGTACGCGGACAGGAGCATCTGAGGGCGGGCCTCCTGCGGAACGACCGCGATGCGCCCGCGGATCGCCTTCGGCTCCGCCCGCACGTCGTGGCCGAGGACGAGGGCTCGGCCCGCAGTCGGTCGGAGCTGCGTCGCGAGGATCCGCAGGAGTGTCGTCTTGCCCGCCCCGTTCCGGCCGAGGAGGCAGAACACCTCGCCCTTCCGGATCGAGAAGGAGACGTCCTTCAGGGCCTCCGTCCCGCCCGGGTATGTCTTCCCGAGTCCCTCGACCTGCACGACGTCCATTACGAGCAGGGAGAAGGGCGGCCTACTTGAGGGTTCGCCGCGGAGTGAGTCGACAAGTTCCGCTTCGCGGGAGAAGGGGACTCGCCAGGCGCAGACCCCATCGGGTGGCGTTCTGCCCTCAGGGAACCCCGTGCCAGACGCCACGCCCTCCCCGGAAGAGGCACGGGACGGCGGAGCGGCAACCTCAGGAGCCGGTCGCGCCGGGTGCTCGCGGCCGTCCAGGCTCTCTTCATCCCAGTCGGGGCGGCAGGAACGTCGATGTTCCTGAATGGGCTTCCGCCTCGTGTAATCCGGATCCTTGCCTCCGGCGTCGCGGTGGTCCTGGGGCCTAGGCTCTCTTCTCCAGGTGCGCGCGGAGGATCCACGCTAGCTTCTCGTGCCGGTTCATCAGGTCCGTGAGGAAGTTGTTCGTCCCCACGTCGTGGTACTTGTCCACGCATGTCTCGAGGTCCTTCCGGAGGTACCGGATGGCGGTCTCGTGGTCCGCGAGGAGCGCCTCGATCATCTTCTCGGCTGTCGGCCAGTCGCCGGGACTTTCCTTCAGGCGGGTGTACTTCGTGAACTCCGCCAAGGTCCCGAGGGCTCTCCCGCCGAGGGTCCGGGCGCGCTCCGCCACCTCGTCGACGATGTCGTTCAGGGCTTCGTACTGCGCTTCGAACAGGCGGTGGAGTTCCGTGAACTGCGGACCGACGATGTTCCAGTGGTAGTTGCGCGTCTTGGTGTACAGAACGAACTCGTCCGCCAAGGTCGTTCGGAGGATCTCGACGACGCCGTCTCGGGACCTCTTGTCCAGGCCGATTTCTGGTTCCATAGAATCTCCTCGTTCCCTGAAGGGTCGCAGCCTGATGTGACTCTTGGAAGTGTCGTGAGTACTATACTTACGAGTAACGCCCCCCTCCCGCCCCGCGGCGTGTCCCGCTCGGGTTCAGGATCACCGGGTCGCCGCCTCGATAAGAGCCTCGAGAAGCGGAACGAGGGCGAACCCGGCGGCGAGGGCGAGCGTCGCCGGCACGTGATGGCCATGGCGGTGGCTCTCCGGAATCATCTGGAACGCGACGACGGAGGCCATCGCGCCCACCGCGAAGGCAGACGCGATGCCGATCGCGGTCGGCTCCGCGCTGACCCACAGGAGGGCCAGGAGGCCCGCGACGGGTTCGACGATTCCGCTCATCACGCAGTAGCCGAGGGCCGGGCCTCGCCGCCGCGTCTCCGCGAAGACCGCAAGGGACACGAGCAGCCCCTCGGGGATGTTTTGCAGGGCGATCGCGAATGCAACGGCGTGCCCGGATCGCGTGAGGCCCTCCGCATACCCGAGTCCCGTGGCGAGCCCTTCTGGAGCGTTGTGGATCGCGAGGGCCAGGAAGAGGAGGAACGCGGTCCCTGGGTTCACGTGGACCGAGTTCCGGACGAAGGGCATCGGCAGCGGAATGCGGCGGATGAGACGGACGAGGACGAGGATCGTGAGCACGCCGGCTACGATGCCGAGTGCGATTCCCGTCCACGGACCGCTCGCGGGCTCTGCGCTCTTCGGCAAGATGTCCAGGACCGCGACGGCGACCATGATGCCCGCCGCGAAGCCGAGGAGTGTGTCGTGGGTTCGGTGCCCGAGCCTCTGGACGACGAGGATCGGGAACCAGCCGAGGGCCGTCGCGAGGCCGGCGGAGACCATGAACGCGATGACGAGGAGATCGGCCACAGCCCACCCAGGGACCGAGGCGGGTTTGAGGTTACCCTAAGTTCTGCATGTACGTGCCAAAGGCTTATTTCCGGTCGACAGTTCCGGCCATCGTGGAAATGACCACCTACGACATCGTGGTGGTCGGCGGAGGGGCGGCGGGTCTGCGCGCGGCGATCGCCGCGGCCGAGATCGAACCCTCCCTGACGATCGCCCTCGTCTCGAAGGTCTACCCGATGCGGAGCCACACGGTCTCCGCGGAAGGGGGGACCGCCGCCGTGTTGCGGGAGTACGACTCGTTCGAGCTCCACGCCCTCGACACGATCAAGGGCTCCGACTTCCTCGCGGACCAGGACGCGGTCGAGTTCTTCGTGCAGCGGTGCCCCGAGGAGATCTTCCAGCTGGAACACTGGGGCTGCCCCTGGTCCCGGGACCCGGACGGGCGAGTGAGCCAGCGGGCGTTCGGAGGCATGTCCGTCAAGCGGACCGTCTTCGCGGCGGACAAGGTGGGCTTTCACATCCTCCACACGCTCTTCCAGACGTCGATGAAGTATCCGCAGATCCATCGCTTCGACGAGTACTTCGTCACGTCGCTCATGATGGACGGAACCGCGTGCGCGGGGGTCGTCGCCCTGGACCTGCGCGGCGGTCGGATGGTCGCGATCGGCGCGAAGGCGACGATCCTCGCGACGGGCGGGTCCGGTCGGGTGTACGAGTTCACAACGAACGGCTTCATCAAGACGGGCGACGGGATGGCCCTCGCGTACCGGGTCGGCGTGCCGCTCAAGGACATGGAGATGGTCCAGTTCCATCCGACGTGCCTCCCGGGGACCGGAATCCTGATCACGGAGGCCGCGCGCGGGGAAGGCGGCACCCTGATCAACAAGGACGGCGAGCGGTACATGGAGCGCTACCTTCCCGGCAAAATGGAGCTCGGGCCGCGGGACATCCTCTCTCGCTCGATGATCCAGGAGATGAAAGCCGGTCGCGCGTTCGAAGGCCCGTACGGCAAGTACCTCGGCCTCGACCTGCGGCACCTCGGCGAGGCGACGATCAACAAGAAGCTCCCGATGGTCCGCGAGCTCACGGAGAAGTACATGGGCCTCGACCCGATCAACGAGCCGATCCCCGTGCGGCCGGGGCAGCACTACATGATGGGCGGCGTCTCGACGAACATCAAGGGCGAGACGAACGTGCCCGGTCTCTATGCGGTCGGCGAGACGGCGTGCGTGTCGATGAACGGGGCGAACCGCCTCGGGTCGAACAGCCTGAGCGAGTGCCTCGTGTTCGGCACGGCGACCGGACGCGCCGCGGTGGAATACGTGAAGAAGAGGGCGAGCTACCCCGGGACGGCGGCTATTCGCGACGCGCTGAAGAACGAAGAGGCGCGTGTGTTCGACGGCCTATTCGGCCGGGAGCGCGGGAAGGAGACCGTGGCCGGGGTTCGCGTCGAGATGCAGCAGCTCATGGAGCGGGACGTCGGGATCTACCGCGACAAGGCCGGACTCACGGACGCCTGCACGAAGCTCGCGAAGCTCCGGGAGCGGTTCTCGCAAGTCGGCCTCGCGGACACGGATCGGGTCTTCAACACGGAGCTGACCGCGGTCCTCGAGCTCGACTTCATGCTCGACGTCGCCGCGGCGATCGCCCATAGCGCCCTCCACCGCAAGGAGTCGCGAGGGGCGCACAGCCGGACGGACTACCCGAACCGCGACGATGCGAACTACCTGAAACACTCGCTCGCCTTCCGCGTGGATGGTACGCCACGCATCGATTATGCGCCCGTGACGATCACGAAATGGCAGCCCGCGGAGAGGAAGTATTGACGTGGCGGATCGAGAGGTCGTCTTCCGCGTGAAACGCTACCGGCCGGAGCGCGACGCCAAGCCCGCCTACCGGCGGTATCACATCCCGTACCGGAACGACATGGTCGTCCTCGACGGGCTGAACTACATCAAGGACACACTGGACCCGACCCTCACGTTCCGCTGGTCCTGCCGGATGGGCATCTGCGGTTCGTGCGGGGCAAACGTGAACGGCCAGCCGCGGCTCACCTGTGGCACGTATATCCGCGACGTTCACCGGGGCGTCGTGACGATCGATCCCCTAGCGAACTTCCCGATCATCAAGGACCTCGTCGTGGACTTTGACGACTTCCTCAACAAGCTCGCGTCCGTGAAGCCGTTCATCGTCCGGGAGGAGTGGGGCGACCTCACGAAGGAGTACCTTCAGTATCCGGAGGAGGTCGAGGCGTACAGGCAGCAGAGCATGTGCATCAACTGCATGCTGTGCTACGCCGCCTGCCCGGTCGTCGGCGTAAGCCCGCCCTTCGTCGGGCCGGCGGCCTCCGCCCT
>Ga0209640_10005025_pt1 | contig 11572 bp, 12 predicted proteins | sample RifCSP10_1_FD_184018 | JGI IMG/M metagenome (GOLD analysis project Ga0209640, IMG submission 184018) | Soil microbial communities from Rifle, Colorado - Rifle CSP2_sed 10_1 (SPAdes) (version 2) | ecosystem: Environmental > Terrestrial > Deep subsurface > Rock core/Sediment | place: Rifle... | reverse complement strand
ACGGATTTCGTTGCGCGCAACGAGCAGTTCCAGACGCTGGTCAAGGAACTGGGCATGCACATTGCCGCGATGAACCCGCTCGCGGTGCGCGCGGAGGATATCCCGGCTGATGTCATCGCGCGGGAGCGCGCCGTGTACCGCGAGAAGATCAAGGCGGACGGCAAGCCGGAGCAACTGTGGGACAGGATCGCCGAGGGTATGCTCAAGAAGTTCTACCAGGAGAGCACGCTGCTGGAGCAATCGTGGGTTCGCGAGCCGGATCGGGGCACCGTCAAGGATGTCATTCAATCGGTCGCGGCTGCGACGGGCGAGAACATCGTCGTTCGCCGGTTCGTGAGGTACGCCATTGGAGACTGACGGAAAGCGGGGTTCCCGTGTGAAGCTCGCCTATCCGCGGGTGCTTCTCAAATTCAGTGGAGAGGCACTCGCGGGCGAGCAGGGTTTCGGCATCTCGCCGCCCGTCGTCAACCGGCTGACCGATGAAGTGAAGACGCTGCACGAGATGGGCGTTTCTGTCGCCCTCGTCATCGGCGGCGGCAACATCGTGCGCGGGACACAGGCGAGTGCGCAGGGAATGGACCGGGTCAGTGCGGACTACATGGGGATGCTGGCCACCGTGATCAACGCGATCGCCATGCAGGACCTGCTCGAGAAGAAGGGCCTCGAGACGCGCGTCATGACCGCGATCCGCATGGAGGCGGTTGCGGAGCCGTACATCCGGAGGCGGGCTCTGCGCCACCTCGAGAAGGGCCGCATCGTCGTGTTCGCGGGTGGAACCGGCAATCCGTACTTCTCGACGGACACGGCGGCCGTCCTGCGGGCGATCGAAGTGCACGCCGATGTCATCATCAAGGCGACGAAAGTCGAAGGCGTGTTCACGTCGGATCCGGAGAAGGACCCGAATGCCCAGTTCATTCCACGCCTGACGTACCAGGATGTGCTGGCCCGCGAGCTCAAGGTCATGGATGCGCCCGCCGTTTCCCTGTGCAAGGACAACGGACTGCCGATCATCGTGCTGAACATTGCGCGGCCGGGCGCCCTGGCGGCTGCGGTCCTGGGCGATGTCACGGGCACGCTGGTCAGTTAGTTGGGTGCGGATTATCTTCAACGGCGAACACAGGTTCCGTGCTGGAGGAGGGAATGGGGACGCACGCTGAAGTACGGGCTCACATGGACAGGGCGATCGATGCGATCCGGCGCGAATTCGGCGGGGTCCGGACCGGCAAGGCATCGCCGGCATTGCTCGACATGGTCCGGGCGGAAGCCTACGGCTCGAAGATGCCCGTGACTCAGCTCGCGACCATCAGCGCGCCCGAGCCGCGACTGCTCCTCGTGCAGCCCTGGGACAAGAATCTCATGGGCGTGATCGAGAAGGCGATCCGTGCGGCCGAACTCGGCCTCAATCCGGCCAGCGACGGGAACGTCATCCGGATCCCGATTCCCGCGCTGAACGAGGAACGCCGGCGCGAGATGGTGAAGATGGTGCACCGGATCGCGGAAGAAGGCCGGATCGCGGTGCGGCACGCGCGCCAGGAGGCCAACAAGCAGATCAAGGCCAGGGAACACGATCACGAGATCGGTGAAGATGAGTCCCGCCGCCAGATCGACGAAGTCCAGAAACTCACGGACGAATACATCGAGAAGATCGATCACCTCGTCAAGATGAAGGAAGAGGAGGTGATGGAAGTCTGAATCCGATGTCGGGCGCCGGGTCAGACCCATCCCGGACGATTCGCGTCGATGGACGCATACCGGCGCACATCGCCGTCATCATGGACGGCAACGGGCGCTGGGCGAGATCGCAGGGCCTTCCGCGTTTTCGCGGCCACACCGCGGGCATGAAGTCGGTGCGCGAGGTGATCGAAGGCTGCATCGAAGTTCACGTTCCCTGCCTGACGCTGTTCGCTTTTTCCCAGGAAAACTGGAACCGACCGGCTCGTGAAGTCGCGTCGCTGATGAGCCTGCTCGAGCGCTACGTCCGCAAGGAGCGTGATGAGCTGAAACGCCAGGGCGTTCGGGTCCGCGTGTTCGGCGAGCTCGAGAGAATGGGGCCGAGCACGCAGCGCGCCATTCGCGAGATCGAGCAGGCGACGGCCGACGGGACCGTCCTCAACCTGAATCTCATGATCAGCTACGGCGCGCGCGCGGAGATCACGCGCGCGGCAAGACGGCTGGCGGAACGCGTCCGGACCGGCGAGCTGCGGGTCGGGGACATCGACGAAGCGGCACTCGCCGGCGAGCTGTACACGGCGGGAATGCCGGAGCCGGACCTGTTGATCCGGACATCGGGTGAACTTCGCATCAGCAACTTCCTGCTCTGGCAGCTGGCGTATACCGAGATCTGGTTCACGCCGGTTCTCTGGCCCGATTTCCGCCGAGAGCACCTCTACCTTGCCATTCACGACTATCAGAAACGCGATCGCCGCTTCGGCCGCGTGACAGCGGGCTGACGGCCGATGGCTGCCGGCGAACTGGCGAGACGCATCGCCGTCATGGCCGTCGGCATTCCGCTGGCTTTTCTGCTGTTCTACCTGGGAAGCTGGGCCCTCGGCGCCGTTGTGACCCTGATCGCGGCTCTGGGGGCGGCGGAGATGTACGCGCTCGCGGCAACGCGCGGCGTCGCGGCATTCAGACCCCTCGGCGTCACAGCCGCGGCGGTGCTCATCATCTTCAGTGTCGCGCACACGACGCTGGAGGGCGCTTCCGGCTATCTCTGGTGGACCGTCGTGGCAACGGCGCTCGTTTCCGCCGTGGCGGCACTGCGGTTCCGCGGGATCGAGCGGGAGCCGCTGGCCGCGAGTGCCGTAACCGTCTTCGGCGCGCTCTTCGTCGGAGGCAGCCTGTCCTTTGCCGTCTTCCTGCGAAACCTCGAGCCGCTTCCCCGGTCCTGGGTCGGCGCCTCCATGCTCGCTTATCCCGTGGTCGTCACCTGGGTCGGGGACATACTCGCGTATGTCCTGGGGTCGCTCTACGGCCGGCATCGGTTGAGTCCGAAGATCAGCCCGAAGAAGTCCGTCGAGGGCGCAGTCGCCGGATTCGCCGGCTCGCTGGCCAGCGGCGCCCTTTTCGGTTGGCTGGTGTTCGATCTGTGGATGCACCTGCCGATCGGTGCCGCGGTTGGAGCCCTTGGTGCGATCCTCATCGCGACGGCCGCCCAGATTGGCGACCTGGCGGAATCCCTGCTGAAACGTTCCGCTGGGGTCAAGGATTCGGGCCGGCTGCTACCCGGTCATGGCGGTGTTCTCGATCGCTTCGACGCACTCTTTCTCGCCCTGCCGGTTGCCTACGCCTTCCTGACCGGCCTCGTGCCGTTGTTCATCGACGTTCCATGGCGATAGGCGTCGCCCTCCTCGGGTCGACGGGTTCCATTGGCAGGAGCGCCCTCGACGTTCTGGGCCGGCACCCGGACCGGTATCGCGTCGTCGCCCTCGCGGCGAACCGGAACTCGGCGGCGCTCATCCGTCAGATCGAACGGCTCTCACCCGACCTTGCCGTGCTGGTCGATGACGTCGGCGCGGAGCGCCTGCCAAACCGGATCGGGACGACGACCGTACGGACAGGTCGCGAGGCGCTGCTAGCCGCCGCCACGCACCCGGCCGCCGATGTCGTGATCAATGCGGTCGTCGGTGCGGCAGGGCTCGAAGCGACGCTCGCGGCGCTCGGCGAGGGCCGGAAGCTGGCACTCGCGAACAAGGAATCGCTCGTTGCGGGCGGGCCGCTCGTGATGGACGCGCTGGCGCGGTCGGGTGGACAACTCGTCCCCATTGACAGCGAGCACAGTGCGATCCTGCAATGCCTGGAAGCGGTCAGTCCGCTCGAGGTCGAGCGTATCATCCTCACCGCGTCCGGAGGACCGTTCCGCAATGCGACCCTCGCGGAAATGGCGGACGCGACGCTGGAGCAGGCGCTGCGCCATCCGACCTGGGACATGGGTGCGAAAATCACGATCGATTCGGCATCGCTGGCGAACAAGGCCCTCGAGGTGATCGAGGCCCATTTCCTGTTCGGCCTCGACTATGACGCGATCGATGTGGTCGTCCACCCGCAGTCCATCATCCACTCGATGGTGGAGCTGATCGACGGGTCGGTGATCGCGCAGATGGGGTTTCCGAGCATGGAACTGCCGATCCTGTATGCGTTGACCCATCCCGCCAGGCTGGCCGACCCGGGCGTGCGGCGCTTCGATCCGGTCCGGGCCGGCAGCCTCACGTTCGAGGCCGTCGATCCGCTGAGGTTTCCGGCGTTTCGCCTCGGATTCGAGGCCGGACGGATCGGAGGCACGGCTCCGGCGGTATTCAACGGAGCGAATGAGGTGGCGGTGGCAGGATTCCTGGAAGGCCGGCTGCCTTTCGGCCGGTTGGCGTCCGTGATCGAGGCGGCGCTCGCCCAGCACCGGCCGACTCGCGTCGATACTCTGGACACCGTGCTCGAAGCGGACCGCGAAGCTCGCGCGAAGGCTGCCGAGGCCATGAGGAAGATCGCATGCTGACGACCATTCTGTCCGCCGCACTCGTGCTGTGCGTCCTGATATTCGTCCACGAGCTGGGCCATTTCCTGACGGCCAAGCTCGTGGACATCGAGGTGCCCCGGTTCTCCATCGGATTCGGGCCGAAGATCTTCGGTTTCCGACGCGGCGAAACGGAATACGTCATTTCCGCCTTGCCGCTGGGCGGTTACGTGAAGATGGCCGGCATGGAGGAAATGGAGGGCATCGAGGGCGCCGAAGGCGCGGAGGCGGCGCCGCGCGGACCGGATGGCAAACGCCTTCCACGACCCCGCGATTTCGAGGCGAAATCGTTGCCGGCCCGTACGCTGGTAATCTCGGCCGGGGTCATCATGAACCTGATTTTCGCGTTCGCGGCCTTTGCCGCGATCGGTATGATCTGGGGCGTGCCGCTGCCCCCGCAGCCGGTCATCGGGAACATTGTCGAGGAACGGTTGCCGGAAGGCACGGCCGCACTCGCGCGGGTCCCGCGCATGGCCAGGCTCACGACCATCGGCCGGGACACGATTCGCAACTTCGAGGACCTGCAGCTGGTCATCGCGACGACGAGGAGCGGTCCGACCGAGTTCCGTTTCGCCGACGCTCCGGCCGTCACCATCGACATCCCCTCCGGTGATTCGGCGAAGAACGTCCTGATGGCGGCCTTCGAGCCCGTGACCGTCTCGCCGCCCGTCCTTTCCGATGTCGAGAAAGAAGGTCCGGCCGGGATCGCCGGCCTCCAGGCCGGAGACCGGATCCTCAGCGCGAACGGCACGCCCATCGAGACGTGGCAGCAGTTCGGCGCCGCCATCGAGGCCAGCCCCGGGCTGCCCCTCGATCTCACCGTGCTTCGCGGGCGGGACACCGTGTCCGCAACGGTGGTGCCCGAGTCGCGCGAGATGCCATCCGGCCTGAGAGCCGGCCGGATCGGCGTCTCGGCCCGGCCCGCGGAACTGATCGTGCCGCGCCAGCGGATCGGACCGGCCCGCGCCGTGATCTACGGTTTTACCGAGACCACGCACTGGGTCCGCCTCACGATCGACTTCCTCGCCGGGATGTTCACCGGTCGCGTGTCCGCACGGCAGATGGGAGGCCCCATCATGATCACGCAGATCAGCGGCGAAGCCGCGCGCGCGGGCATGGAGGCGCTGCTCAACTTCATGGCGCTGCTCTCCGTCAATCTCGCGGTTCTGAACCTGCTCCCGATTCCCGTGCTCGACGGCGGCCACCTCCTTTTCATCCTCGTCGAGGCGATTCGCGGCCGGCCCGTCTCGATCGAACAGCGAGTCCGCTGGACGAAAGTCGGATTCATCGTCATCCTCGCCCTGATGACGTTCGCCATCGGCAACGACATCGTGAGGTGGATCGGCTTGTAGGCGTGGGTTACAGGAGGCTCAACTGCTCGGCCCGCGTCCACTTTCTACGCAGGGCCGGGATGTCGAGCGTCGGCATGGGCCCTTCCTGAATCGCGACTTCCATCCAGCCCCTGAAGCCGAGCCGGTCCAGCTTCCTCTCCACGACGCTGCGCGCAAGACCCGCATCGTTGCAGTGCTGACTGAGGTGGGCGAGCGCGACCGCGACGAGGCCCGGGTGGTAGAGCTCACGCAGAAGCTCGGCCGACGCCCGGTTCGACAGATGGCCGTGACTCGACGCGATCCGCTGCTTGACCGACCACGGATAGGGACCGCGCCAGAGCATGGCATCGTCGTGATTCGCTTCGAGGACCAGCACGTGGCAATTCGAGAGCGCAGCGCGCACAGATGTCGTGGGACGACCGAGGTCCGTCGCGATGCCCATCTTCGAACCGCTCGCCGGATGCGTCACGGTGATGGCCACCGGATCGGCTGCATCGTGCACGGTCAGGAATGGGTTGATCTCGAGGGAACCGATCCGGAACGGTTGCGACGAGGTGTACGCGAGAACGCTTTCCTCGCCGCTGAGCAGTGCCGCGCACGCGGCCGCCGTCCGCGGTGTGAGATGGAGCGGCGTGCCGAAACGCCGCGCCAGTACGCCCATTCCGCGCGTGTGGTCCGAATGATCGTGAGTGATGACGATGCCGGCGAGAGATGCGGCGTCGAAGTCGATGGAGCGCAGCCGCGTCTCGATGTCGCGGCCGCTGAATCCCGCGTCGATGAGGATTCCCGTTCCGTCGGCCTCGACGAGGGTTGCGTTGCCCTCGCTCCCGCTGCCGAGGACGGTCACCCTCATGATGCACGCTCCCCGCGGACCCGCTCGTGCGCGGAGCGCAGCAGACGCTCCATTCCCGCCGTGAGATCGACGTCGCGGCGGGCCATCGCGAGACGCGTGGTCGCAATGAATCGCTCGATGTCCTGGATCTCCCCCGCGTCCCCCCACGCGAACGGCGGGATGTAACGACCCGGCTTCGCACCGAAAACATTGGCTCCCGGGCCCGCGACCGTGCCGGTGGTCAGCAGTGTGCCGATCGCGGTTCGCACGTGGTCGCCGAGGAAGCAGCCGACCTTCATCGCACCGGTATCCCGCTCGCCGTCGGGCGTCCAGACACGAACGCGTCCGTAGTTGTTCTTCAGATCACTGTTGGTCGTGAGAGCCCCGAGATTCACCCATCGTCCAATGCATGCGTGGCCGATGAAGCCGTCGTGAGCCTTGTTCGCGTAACCGAGGATGATCGAGGCTTCGACCTCGCCGCGGACCTTGCAGCGAGGCCCGATCGAAACGCCGGCCAGGGATCCCCCGAGGATCGTCGTGCCGGGCCCGATGTACGCGGGACCCTCGATCCGGGTGAAGGCGCGGATCCGGACGTGATCGTCGATCCACACGGGGCCACTCTCTGAATCGATGACGACACACGGTTCGAACGTCACCGACTCGCCCAGCCTCGGCGGCTCCCCAAGAACCTCGACGCCCGCGAGAAGAAAGGCGGGGTCAGGGGCTGGCGTGGGTCCGCTCTCGATGTCCTCCCGGATCTGGCCGACGGCCCGCGCGACGACGTCCCACACGTTGTCCATCACGTATCCGCCGATTTCGAGGCGGATCGTGCCCGGCATCCCGGCCGCCGCACCGGCGGGGTCGCGAAGAAACTCTGCCGGCGGGGCGCTGCCCGGCGGAGCGAACCAGCCAGCGGCCTGCCCGCCGACCACGACGATGGCTTCCGTGTCGGGCGAATCGAGCCGCGAGCCCCAGGCCGGTATCGCGCGCGAGCTCAAGAAGAGCCGGCCCTCGTCGCCGCACGATCCCGCCTCGACAACCGGCGAGGCACCGGGCTCCTCGAAACCGGTCAGGTGAGCGGCGACGTGACCACCGCACCGCGCTCCGAAAACGTGTTCGACCCGAGCCCTCAGCGTGAACGCGCCCAGCAACAGCTCACCGATCGGACGCGTCAGGGAGAACGGGTGCCATTTTCGGCTCCGCTCGTCGTCGAACAGGAGCACGACCGCCAGTTGATTCGTCATTCGGCGCCGTCCGGCTTCGCAAGCCGTTCCGGCAGCGCAGCCAGCAGCCGCTTCAGATCCGGTGTCCGATCCCGCGGCGCGACGAACGTGATGCCACCCGACTGCACCACGACCAGGTCCTCGGCGCCGTACACGACGATCGCGCCCGAGTCCGCCCACAGGATGCAATCCCTCGAATCGACGGCGTGCGCGTCGCCCATTATCACGTTGCCCGCCGAATCCAGCGGCTGCGTCCGCGCCACCGCATCCCAGGCCCCCACGTCGTCCCAGCGAAACGTCGCCCTCGCCACCGCGACCCGGTCGCTGCGCTCCAGAAGCCCTTCGTCGATCGTCGTCACCGGCACACGCTCGAAGTACTCCGCCGCACGGCCTTCCTCGAGAAGCGGAAGATGCTCCGCGATCTCCGGCGTATGCCGCCGAATTTCCTCGAGCAGCAGTTGAACCGGCCAGACGAACAGGCCGGTATTCCAGAGAAAGCCCTGCTCGATGTATTTCCCCGCCTTCTCGGCGTTCGGCTTCTCAACGAACTCCTCCACTCCGTAACACTCGTCCTCGCCGGGCAGCGCCTCACCCGCGCGGATGTACCCGTAGCCGGTTTCGGGTCGCGTCGGCTGCGCCCCGATCGTGAACAGCCGGCCGTGAGCGACCGACGCCCGGCAGACACGTTCGAGAAGCGATCGGAAATCGGCGGCCGGTTCGATCACGTGATCCGCGTGCAACGCAATCATCACGGCGTCCGGCGATGTCCGCGCGATCTCCGCCGCCGCCCATGCCAGGACCGGTCCCGTTCCACGCGCCCGCGGCTCGATCAGCAGACTGTCCGCCGCTAGGCCCGGCACCGCATCCAGGATGGGGCGGGCAAGGCCCGCGCCGGCCAGAATCCTGATGCGCGCGTCAGGCACGAGCGGGCGGATCCGCTCGACGGTCTGTCGAATGAGAGGGTGCGACCCGGCGAGCGGCAATAACTGCTTGGGCCGGTGGGGTGTCGATACGGGCCAGAACCTGGAGCCGACGCCACCGGCCAGGATCACGGCCCACAGGACATCAGTCATGGAACAGCTCTTCGACCCGGGCGAACAAGCGCCGCGGGCTGAACGGCTTGACGAGGAAATCGGAGGCGCCGAGCGCCCCGGCCTGCTCGCGGTCGGTCTCGTTGCCCTTCGCCGTGAGCATGATGACGGGCGTATTGCGACGGTGCGGCAGGCGCCGCAGCTGGGCGAGGACCTCGAGGCCGCCAAGTTGCGGCAGCATGATATCGAGCAGGATCAGGTCAATGGGTTCCTCGCGGCGCAGCCGTTCGAGGGCGGCGATGCCGTCGTGGCAGATTGAAACGGTGTAGGGTCCCTGTTCGAGTTTGAACTGGATGATGCGGCCGATGTGCGGCTCATCATCCACGACGAGAACATGTCGTCTGGCGTGGGTCGGGGCGATCGCCATCCCGTCACAGGCAAGGGGCGGGCGAGCCGGGATGCGAAGCCATGCGGGCATCGCCGGGCGCGCCGGTTGGCGCCGCTGCCGCGGTTTCCGGCTGCCCGGGGTAGCCGGCAGTCTCGAAGGTCGCGGGAAGCGGGCGCCCGAATGGCGGAAATGTTTACCACAGGCGGGGTAGGAAGTCAACGCGCCGGGCGGACCGCGCACTCGATATGAGCATTGAACTCGAAGTGCCGTCGAGATTCGAGGTTGACAGTGCCGAAACGATCCGGATAATGTTTCGCGCGACCGGCCATCCCTGAAGAGTGCATTGCGCATCATGAGATTTCTCGCCGGAGTCCTGTTCACGACGGCTGTGCTGTCCGTGGCCGCGTGCGGAGACAGTTTCGGTCCACAGTTCTGGGATCCGACACCGGATTCGACCGTGATCTACTCGCTTTCGCGGCCGGAGTGGATTGGCCGTCCGTCCGGCTACGATTTCGTGTCGTTGCGGCGAGTCGTGATCGAGGCAGCCGGTGAGACGGGGAACTGGGATCTCGCGCTGGCCGAGGACGCCGGGACGTTCAACCTCTATCCATCGGGCACGTTCCCGGGGATCACTTCGCGCGCCGGAATCGCGACGACGACGGCGGTGACGCTCCAGGAATTGACCCGCGCGCCGGGTGATACGGCGGCGTACAGCCGCGGGCCGGTCGCGATCCAGATCGGTACGGTCTACGCCGTGCGCTCGCGCACGGCTTCGTGCTCGGGTTTCGGCTCGGGCACGTATTACGGCAAGTTCCAGGTTCTGTCGATCGACGCGACATTGGGGCTGATCCAGCTCGCGGCGGTCCGGAATCCCTTCTGCAACAATCGCGATCTGATCCCGCCGGAAAACTGAGCCGTGCTCGATCTCAAGTTCATCCGCGAAAACACGGACCACGTGCTGGACCGGCTCGCCATCCGCGGCCAGCCGGAGCTGGCCGAGCTGGTGCACAGCCTGATCGAGCGCGACGAGCAACGTCGCTCGCTGATCAAGCAGATCGATGGCATGCGCGCCAGGCGGAACGAAGTCTCGCCGCAGGTCGGCCGGCTGAAGAAGGAAGGACGCGAGGCGGAAGCGGAACCGCTGGTCCTCGAGATGCGCGCCCTCAACGAACGCATGGCCGAGCTGGAAGTACGCTCGCGCGAGGTCGACGCCGAGGTCGCGGACCTGCTGCTCTCGATTCCGAATCTGCCCGCCCCCGCCGTGCCGGCGGGCGGGGAGGACTGCAACCGAGTCATCCGCGAGTGGGGCGAAGCACCGAAATTCGACTTCGAGCCTCGGCCGCACTGGGAGCTGGGCGAGAAGATCGGCATCCTCGACCTGCCGCGCGGCACGAAGATCGCCGGCAGCGGATTCCCCATCTACGTCGGCGGTGGTGCAAGACTCGAGCGTTCGCTGATCAACCTGATGCTCGACATGCACGCGCGCGAGCATGGCTACACCGAGCTGTCTCCTCCGTTCGTCGTGAATCCTGCCGCCGCTCTCGGCACGGGCCATCTCCCCAGGTTCGGCGACGACATGTACCACGTCACGGGTGATGACCTGTACCTCATCCCGACGGCGGAAGTGCCCGTCACGAACCTCTACGCGGGGGAAGTGCTGCCCCCGGACGGATTACCTCGACGTTTCGTGGCCTACACGCCCTGCTTCCGGCGGGAGGCCGGTGCGCACGGCAAGGACACGCGTGGCATCCTGCGCGTTCACCAGTTCGACAAGGTCGAGCTGGTCCGCTTCGAGCGGCCGGAAAACGGACCGGCCGCGCTCGAAGAGTTGACCCGACACGCCGAGGCCGTGCTGCAGCGGCTCGGCCTGCGCTATCGGGTCGTGCTCCTGGCGGGGGGTGATCTCGGCTTCGCGAACGCACAGACCTACGACCTCGAGGTGTGGGCGCCCGGCGTCGGCAAGTGGCTCGAAGTCTCGAGCTGCTCGCTCTACAACGAGTACCAGGCGCGACGCGCCGACATCCGCTTCCGGCCTGCGCCCGGCGTGAAGCCGGAGTTCGTCGCGACTCTGAACGGCTCGGGCCTCGGACTGCCGCGAACGTTGATCGCCGTGCTCGAGTCGTACCAGCAGGCCGACGGCAGCATCCGCGTTCCCGCGCCGCTCGTCGACTACGTGGGAACGGACCGGATCGCAGGGTGATCGGCGGCCATGCGCCGGCGAATCTGGCCCGCTGTCCTCGCCGCGTCGGCGCTCGTCGTG
>Ga0209640_10005023_pt1 | contig 11574 bp, 13 predicted proteins | sample RifCSP10_1_FD_184018 | JGI IMG/M metagenome (GOLD analysis project Ga0209640, IMG submission 184018) | Soil microbial communities from Rifle, Colorado - Rifle CSP2_sed 10_1 (SPAdes) (version 2) | ecosystem: Environmental > Terrestrial > Deep subsurface > Rock core/Sediment | place: Rifle... | reverse complement strand
CGTCGGCCTCCAGCAGGGCCACGCGCACTTCGCGCAGCGCCTCCTGGATGTTCTCCTCCGTCAACCGGCCGAATCCGCGGAGCCGGTCGAGGATGCCGGTCAGACGATTGGTCAGGCTATCGAGCATCGTGTTTTACCGCCGGGGACGCGTTTGTGGAAACGCTAAAGGATACTGACGAGGCAGGGAAAAGTCAAGCCCTTCTCGCTACTTCCGACGCACTCCGCAGGGCGACCAGCGCGGCGCCCGGATCGGGAGCGCCGAAGATGGCGGAGCCGGCCACCAGCACGGTGGCCCCGGCCTGCGCCAGCGGCCCGGCATTGTCGGCCTTCACCCCGCCGTCCACCGAGACCAGCACCGGCCGGCCGGCGAGCATCGCCCGGAGGCGACGGATCTTCTCGTAGGTGGTGGGGATGAACGACTGGCCGCCGAAGCCCGGGTTGACCGACATGACCAGCACCAGATCCAGGTCGTCCAGCACGTACTGAAGGACCTCGGGCGGGGTGGAGGGGTTGAGCGCGACGCCGGACCGGGCCCCCGCTTCCCGGATCAAGGTCAGCGTCCGCTCGAGGTGGCCGGACGCCTCGACGTGCACGGTGACGTAGTCGGCGCCCGACTTGACGTAGGTCTCCACCCAGCGCTCGGGCTCCTCGATCATGAGGTGCACGTCGAGGGGGAGTCGCGTGCGCTTCCGGATGGACTCGATCACCGGTGGCCCGATGGTGAGATTGGGCGCGAAGTGGCCGTCCATGACGTCCACGTGGAGCAGGTCCGCGCCGGCCGCCTCCACCCGCGCGATGGCCTCGCCCAGCGCGGCGAAGTCGGCGGACAGGATGCTGGGCGCGATCTTCATGGTGCGACGACCTTACTCCAAAGCGCCGAGGGCCGCAAAGGTCGGGTCAGGGCCGCGGCCGCCGCATCAGGCGCACCGCGGTGAAGCCGTCGGTGCCGTGGACGTGCGGCAGGCAGCGGATGACGCCGGCCGCGTCGGGCGCCACCGGGAAGGTCGCGGGCGGATCCACGCGCCAGTCGGGATGCTCGTCGAGGAAGGCCCGCACGACGTCGTCGTTCTCCTCGGGCTCGAGCGAGCAGGTGGCGTAGACCAGGCGGCCGCCCGGCCTGCTGAGCCCGGCCGCCGCGGTGAGAATGCCCCGCTGCTTCTCGGCGAGCCGGCCGAGCTCCGCCTCCTCGCGCTTCCACTTCACGTCGGGATTGCGGCGCAGCACGCCCAGGTTCGAGCACGGCGCGTCCACCAGCACCCGATCGCAGCGGCCCTTCCAGCGCCCCGACACCGAGGCCACACCGCCCGCGTGCGCCTCGACGATGGAGACGCCGAGCCGGGAGACCGCCTGGGTCAGGAGCCCCAGTCGTCCCGCGTGCGGATCCATGGCGATGATGCGCCCGCGATTGCTCATGAGCTGGGCCAGGTGGGTGGTCTTGGTCCCGGGCGCGGCGCAGGTGTCGGCGACCAGCTCGCCCGGCTGCGGATCCAGCAGGCGCGAGATCAGCATGGACGCCTCGTCCTGGATCGCGCACCAGCCGGACGCGAAGGCGGCCCATCGACCGACCCCGCCCCGGCGCACCGTGAGGCCCTCCGGCGCGAGCGGCGTGGGATCGGTATCGGCCAGCTCCTCGTCGCGGAGGCGGGTCGCGAGGTCTTCCCGGGAGATGCGGAGGGTGTTCGCGCGGATGGTCACGGGCGGGCGCTCGTCGAGACCTTCCATGAGCCGCTCCGCCTCCTCCAGGCCGTAGCGGGCGATCCAGCGCGCGGCCATCCAGTCCGGGAACGACCAGCGGATCGCGGCCGCCTCGACCGGCTCGGCGGGCAGCCGGGGCGGGGCCGGCGCCCGCGTGAGCGCGCGCAGCACCGCGTTGACGAACTCCGCGGGGCCCGGGTTGCGGGACTTGAGCCGCGCGATGCTCACCGCCTCGTCCACCGCGGCCCAGCGCGGCACGCGATCGAGGAAGAGGAGCTGGTACGCGGTGAGGCGGAGGACCGCGCGCACCCAGGGGTCGAGCTTGGCGAGCGGGCGGTTGAGATGCGGGGTGAGGCGCCAGTCCAAGTGGCGGCGCCAGCGCAGCGTGCCGTAGACGATCTCGGTGCAGAGCCCCGCGTCGCGCGCGTCGAGGCGCGCGCGGTCGAGCGCGGCTTCGAGCGCGAGATCGGCGAAGGCGCGGTCTCGCTCGACGCGAACCAGGATGTGGAGCGCCTCGTACCGCGCCTGGGAGACCGGGCCCGCCTTGAGCACCGGGCTCACGGCACGGGCTCGCCGACACGGGCGCCGGCCAGGAGCCGCGCGCCGCGGAGGAAGTCGGCCCACGGCATCGCCTTGCGATTCTCCGGCTGGACTTCGAGGGGCACGAGCAGGCCGTCGCCGGTGGCGATGGCGAGTGCCCCCTCACCGCTTGGCCCCTCAGGGGAGAGGGGGAGGGGAGTGGGGACGAGGGTGCCGGGGAGCGCGGTGACGCCGGGCGCGGCCACGGCGGTTGCGCGCCAGATCAGGAGCCGGCCGGCCGGCGTGATGAGCGCGGCACCCGGCCACGGGTTGCAGCCGCGCACGCGGTTGACGAGATCGCGCGCGGTCTCCGCCGGCCGCAGCCAGCCGTCTTCCTTCTTGAGCCGGGGCGCGAGCGTGGCCTTCGCGTGATCCTGCGGGATACGCGGCAGCGTGGCGAGGCCCTCGAGCGTCCGCAGCAAGAGCCGCGCGCCGATCTCCGCGAGCCGCGCGGAGAGCTCGCCGGCCGTTTCCTCGGGGCCGATCGGCGTCGCCTCGGTCAGGAGCAGGTCGCCGGTGTCCATCCCCGGGTCCATCTGGAAGGTGCTGATCCCGGTTTCCGTCTCGCCGCGCATGATGGCCCAGGCGATCGGCGCCGCGCCGCGGTAGCGCGGCAGCACCGAGGCGTGGACGTTGATCGAGCCGTGGGCCGGCACGTCGAGCACCGCCTTCGGGAGGATCTGGCCGAAGGCGGCGACCACGGCCACGTCGGCCCGGTGCTCGGCCAGGCGCTCGGGCCAGCCCGCATCGCGGAGCCGGGGCGGCTGCAGCACCGGCACGGCGGCCAGGAGCGCGCGCTGCTTCACCGGCGAGGGGGTCACCGTGCGGCCACGGCCCGCCGGCTTGTCGGGCTGGGTGATCACCGCCACCACCTGGTGGCGGGTCAGCAGCGCGTCGAGGGTGGGCAGGGCGAAGGCGGGCGTGCCGTAGAACAGGACGCGCAGCCCGGACCCGCTAGAGCGCGAAGGCGTGGTGCCCCGTCTCCTTGGGGAAGCCTTCCTTCTGAATCTTCTTCTTGATGCGGTCGCGGGTCACCGGGGGCAGCCGGTCGATGAAGAGGACGCCGTCGAGGTGATCCAGCTCGTGCTGGACGATCCGCGCCTTGAGCCCGGTGGCCTCGAGCGAGACGGGCTTGCCGTCCGCGTCCATCGCTCGGACCGTGATCGTCTTGCTGCGCTCGATCACGCCGAAGACTCCCGGGAGCGAGAGACACCCCTCCTCCTCGCGGATCGTCCCGTTGCGGCTCTCGATCACCGGATTGATCAGGGCCTGCGCGCCGCCGTTGCCGTCGTCCATCACGAGAATGCGATACGGCAGGCCCACCTGGGGCGCGGCGAGCCCGATGCCGACCTGGTGCCACATGGTCTCGGTCATGTCGGCGATGATCCGTTTGATCTCGGCGGTGATTTCGCGCACCGGGGTGGCTACCTGGCGCAGGACCGGATCGCCGTAGAGCCTCACCGTCAGCAAAGCCACCGTCTCGTCTCCCCTCGGGGCGCCGTCTTCAGCCGTTGGACTGCGGATCCATCTCTACTTCTACCATACCGCTCGAGCGCCGTCGCCGCCCGAGGAAGGGCTCGAGGGCCGGCGCCAGGAGCCGCGGCAGGTCGGCCGGCCCCTTGATCACGAAGCGCCACCGGCTATGGCGCCCGCGCGGAGGGCTCACCGAGGCGGGCGGATAGACCGTGAGGCCTCCGATGCCCCGCAGGGCCGCCGCGCACTCGCCGGCGAGGGCCCGCACCGGGCCGTCATCCCGGCCCCGGGCCGAGACCTCGGCGAGCCGGCGGTAGGGCGGGTAGCCCAGCTCGGCCCGGAACTTGAGCTCCTCCTCGTAGAAGCTCGCACGATCCTGCGCCTGCACCGCCCGGATCGCATAGTGCTCGGGGTGCTGCGTCTGGATCACGAGCCGGCCGCCCGGCCCCACCGATTCCGCGGCCGCCCACAGAAGCTGCCAGGTGCGCTCGCCCGCGCGGAAATCGGGCACGCGCAGCAGCCCGTCGAGGGCGACGAAGCCGACGCAGCCCACCGATCGTCCGGGCAGCGCCCGGAGGAGCGCGGGCGTGCCGATGAGCACCTGGGCTTCCAAGCTCTGGCGCGAGACGGTCAGCCGCGGGAAGCGGCGCACGACCGAGGTCTGGACTCGCTCCGGATCCCAGCCGAACGGGGAGAGCCGATGCCCGCCGCAGGCGGGACAGCGATCGGGCGGCGCGTCGGCTCGGGCGCAGAGTGGGCAGCGCAGCGCGCTCCGGTCGCGCGCGAGCGCCAGGGCCACGCCACAGTCGGGGCACCGCAGCACGGCGCCGCACTCGTCGCAGGCCAGCGCGGCCGTCCGGCGGCTGACGATGAGGACGGCGCGACGCCCCTGCCGCGACATGTCCTCGATCGCGCGGGTCAGCGGCAGGGTGAGCGGATGATTTCTGAGGATGCCGCGGGTGTCGGCGGTGATGACCTGGGGCCAGGGCGCGGGCGGGGCGTCCGGCCGGACGATCCGCCCCTGCCGCGCATGCCACCAGCTCTCGGCCGACGGGGTGGCGGAGAGCAGGAGGAGGCGGCTGCCGTCGAGGGCGGCCCGCCGCCGCAGCAGGTCCCGCGAATGCAGCCGCGGCGCGCCCGGCGGCTTGTGGGCCGGATCGTGCTCGTCGATCAGGGCCAGCGTCGCCGGCGGCGGCAGGGGCGCGAGCAGCGCGGAGCGCGTGCCGACCACGACCCGGCTGCGCCCGCGCGAGGCCGCGAACCAGGCCCGGCGACGCTCCGCCTCCGGGACCCCGCTGTCGAGCCGGGGCGCGTCGAGGCGCCGCGCCCAGCGCGCGGCCGCCTCGCGATCCGGCGCGATGAGGAGCGCGGCGCCGGGCTCGCGCTCCAGGCACTCGACGAGCCGGTCCTCGCGGCGCTCGTCCGTCCAGAGCTCCGGCGCGTGCGCCGGGCCGGGCGCGGGTGCGGCGGGCGGCGACACCGTCTCGGCCGCGCCCCCCCGCGGGGGCGGCGGCAGCAGGGACAGCAGGGTGGAGCCCCATGACGACAGGCTCTCGCCGGCGGCCCAGCGTCCTAGCTCGAGCGCGGCCTCGGAGAGCACGGGCACCGGCTCGACGGCGCGCTGCAGCGCCTTCAGCCCCGCCGGATCGCCCTCGCGGAGCCCGACCACCACCCCGACCCGCGCGCGGCCCTGCAGCGGCGCGCTCACCCGCTGCCCCCGCCCCACCACCAGCCCGGAGGGCACGACATAGGAGAACGCATGGTCGATCGGAATATCAAAGACGACGTCGGCTATCAAAACGTGGGCGGACGCTCGTCTAGTTCTTCAAACTCTTCAAATGCGGGGGCCCAGAAATGGCCCCCGCACTCCCCCAGTCCGCGGACACTCGTGGACCTACCGCGAACCGTCGCCCGCAAGCCGGTCATACTCCCGCCGCGCCAGCTTGAGATCGTCCCACGCCATGCGTCGGTACTCGGGGCCGGGATTGCGCAGCAGGAAGGCGGGATGGAAGGTGGGCACGAGCACGCTCGCCCGGTACTGATACGTCTTTCCGCGCAGCCGGGTGATGCCTTCCTTCGTCCCGAGCAGGGTCTGCGCGGCGAAATTGCCCAGGGCCAGGATCACGTGCGGGCCGATCGTGTCGATCTGGTCCATCAGGAACGGGCTGCAGGCCGCGACCTCGTCGGGCTCCGGGTTGCGGTTGCGCTCGGGCCGGCACTTCACCACGTTGGCGATGTAGCAGTCGCGCTCGCGGTCGAACCCGACCGAGGCCAGCATCTTGGTGAGGAGCTGGCCGGCGCGCCCGACGAAGGGCAGCCCCTGCTTGTCTTCCTCCTCGCCGGGGCCCTCGCCCACCACCATGAGCCGCGCCCGCGCATTGCCCGAGCCGAACGCGACGTTCGTGCGGCTCTTGCAGAGCTTGCAGAGCCGGCAGCCCTGACGCGCGCGCTCCTGGTCGCGCAGGGCGTCGGCCGGATCGGGGAACGGCACCGTGGAGAGCGTGAGGTCGCGCAGGCCGAGATCGCGGTGGTGCCGGAGGGTGTCGGCCAGCCCGCGCAGGGCCAGGGCCACGGCCTCCCGCGGGTCGCTCATCGGGCTAGTGGGCGGCGCGGTTGGAAGCGGGGGAGCGATCGGCCGCGCGCAGACCGACCACGCGGTCGAGAATGGCGTCGGCGACTTCCAGCTTGCTCATCTTGGGCAGATCGATCGCGCCGCCCCAGCGGTCGAGCAGGGTGACCTGGTTGTCCTCGGCGTCGAAGCCGATCCCCTTCACGCTGACGTCGTTGGCCACGAGGAGATCCACGCCCTTGGCCCGGAGCTTGGCCGCCGCACTGGCCCGCACGTCGTGGGTCTCGGCCGCGAACCCCACCAGGAACGCGCGGCCCTTGCGGGCGGCCAGCTCCTTCAGGATGTCGGGATTGGGGGCGAGATCGAGCGTGAGCCCCTCGTCCTTGCGGGACTTAATCTTGGTCGCGCTCGGCTGCTTGACGCGGTAGTCGGCGACCGCCGCCGCCTTGATGACGATGGTGGCGCGCTCGAGGTGCTGGAGCGCGGCCTCGCGCATGTCCTCCGCGGTCTGCACCGGCACGTACACCGCGCCCGCGGGCGGGGTCAGCGTGGTGGGGCCGGAGATCAGGATCACCTCGGCGCCGCGGCGCAGCGCGGCCGTCGCGACCGCCTGGCCCATCTTCCCGGAGGACCGGTTCGAGATGTAGCGCACCGGATCGATGGGCTCGCGGGTCGGCCCCGACGTCACCAGCACCTGTTCGCCGGCCAGGTCGCGCCGCGGGGCCAGGAGACGCTCGAGCGCCTCGAGGACGGCGTCGGCCTCCGGCAGCCGCCCGCGGCCCGAGAGTCCGGAGGCGAGCGCGCCCGCGTCGGGCTCCAGCACGGTGACCCCCCGCCCGCGCAGCGTCCGCACGTTCGCGGTCACCGCCGCGTGATCCCACATGCCGCCGTCCATCGCGGGCGCCATCAGCACCGGGCACCGGGCGGCCAGCAGGAGCGTGGTGAGGAAATCGTCGGCGATGCCGTGGGCGGCCTTGGCGAGGAGATTGGCGGTGGCGGGGGCCACGATCAGGGCGTGGGCCCGCTCGGCGAGGGCGACGTGCTCGACCGCCTCTGCGCTCTGGGGATCGAAGAGATCGGAGAGCACCGGCCGGCCGGACAGCGTGCGGAACGTGAGGGCGCCCACGAAGCGCTCGGCGTGGGCGGTGGTGACCACCGTCACCTGCGCGCCCGCGCGCGTCAGCTCGCGCAGCAGGAAGACCGCCTTGTAGGCGGCGATGCTGCCGGTGACGCCCAGGATCAGCTCTTTGTTCTGGAGGGTCATTTGCCGTTTGTGTCCGCTTTACCGTACGCCTTGTTTACCGTCTAAGTCTTTAAGCTCTGTTTAAATGCGGGGGCCCAGAAATGGCCCCCGCACCGTGCCCATACATCCCGTGCGTCCTAGGAACTGTCCCTTGTCCATATGCGGGGTCCCAGACATGGCCCCCGCACTCCCCCAGTCTGCGGACACTCGTTTCAGACTTGTCTGCTTCGCTCTGGTCTCGCTTCAGATCTTCGGGGCGTCTTCTTCTTTCACTCGATAGCCGACTCGGGACTGGGCGATTTCTTCCAGGGCGTTGCTGGTGGGCTTCTTGTGGCGGCTCTCCACCTGGGACTTGGCGCCGCGGTTGAGCTGGCGCGCGCGCTTGGCCGCGAGCACCACCAGCATGTAGCGGTTGGAGACGTTGTCGAGGGACTTTTCCAGCGATGGGAACGACATCAAGCGGGTACCTCCATGTCGGGGAATCTGAGGGTCAGGCGGCTCGTGCGGCCGCGCTCGGCCTGGATGATGGTGGCGAGCTGGTCCACCGCGTCCTTCACGTCACGGTTGATGATCAGGTAGTCGTACTGGCGCCAGGCCGCGATCTCTTCTCGAGCGCGGCTCAGCCTTCGCGCGATGTCGCCCGCGGAATCGCTCTTGCGCTCGCGCAGCCGAGCCTCCAGCTCGGCCATCGAGGGAGCCATGATGAACACCGACACCGCCTCCGGATAGCGCTGGCGAAGCTGCCGGGCGCCGTGGGTGTCGATGTCGAGCAGCACGTCGAGGCCCCGGCTCAGCGCGCCCTCGAGGGCCTTGGCCGGCGTGCCGTAGAGGTGGCCGTGCACCTGGGCCCACTCCGCGAACTCGTCGCGGCCGCGCATGGCGGCGAACTGACCTTCGGTGACGAAGAAGAAGTCGGAGCCCGGCTTCTCCCCGGGGCGTGGATCACGCGTGGTGTAGGAGACGGAGTAGTAGAGATCGGGCACGAGGGAGCGCACCTCGTGGCAGAGGGTGGTCTTGCCCGCTCCCGAGGGGGCCGACACGACCACCAGCGTCCCGCGGCGCTTGATCAGCTGCATATCCGCTCGCCTCGCCTGCGGCTATTCAAGATTGGCGCCCTGCTCGCGCATCTTCTCGAGCGTGGACTTGGCCGCGATCACCGCCTGCGAGATCTCCAGGTCGTCCGCCTTGGAGCCGATGGTGTTCACCTCGCGGTTGATCTCCTGGATGAGGAAATCAAGCGTGCGGCCCACCGGGCCGTCGGCGGCCAGCAGGGCGGTGAGCTGGGCCAGGTGGGCCCGCAGGCGCGCCATCTCCTCGCTCACGTCGGTCTTGTCCGCCCATACCGCGATCTCGGTGGCGAGGCGCGCCGGGTCGATCTCCGCACCCGCCAGCATCGTCTGCATCCGCTCGCGGAGCCGGGCGGCCCGCCGCTCGACGGCCATCGGCGCGCGCTGGGCCACCGTGTCCACGTGGCCGGCCAGCGTCGCGCCGAGGCCGGCCAGCTCCTGGCCGAGCGCGCGGCCCTCGGTCTCGCGGCGCCCCACCAGCTCCGCCAGCGCGGCGCTGAGCGCCCGCTCGAGCAGAGGCCACGCCTCCTCGGGGGCCAGCGGGGCCTGTTCCTCTCGCGTCAGCACGCCCGACTGCGCGATGACCCAGCTGAGCGACGGGCAACCGAGCGACGGGCCGTCTCCGAGGTCGAGCGCCTGGGCGAGCGTGCGGGCGGCCTCGGCGTACTCCTTGGCCTGTGCCACGTTGACGGTGAGCGGGTTCAGCACGGTGCCTTCGGCCGCGGTCAGCGCCGCGCTCACGTCGACGCGGCCGCGCTGCACCGCCGCCTGGATGAGCCGGCGCGCGTCGGCTTCGAAGGCGCCCAGGACCCGGGGCAGCTTGAGGGACACGTCGAGGTGCCGGTGGTTCACCGACTTGCACTCGACCGAGAGGGTCGTCCGCGCCCCGGCCGTCTCCGCCCGTCCATAGCCGGTCATGCTGCGGATCATCGCTGGCTCTCCGGCTCGGAGGTGGTGAGGGGGCACTTCGGCGCTGCCATCACTGAATGATAGCCCAAAAAACCTTATCTGCCAATGTCTTTGGGCCAATCAAGCGTTGACAGCCGGGCCGGCGGCATGCGGGGTCAGCGGGGGGAGTAGGCGGTCAGCTCTTCCTCGTAGGCGCCCGCGGCGGTATCGGTGCCCCGCACCTTGACCCAGCCCTTCACCGCGGCGCTGTACCAGAACTCCTGGGACGCGCCGCTCTCGATCTCGCGCCGCGACACCTTGAACGCCTTGAAGGTGCCCGCGGGCGTCTTGACCTCCTCGTAGGCCTCCACCGCCCAGACGCCGGTGAGGACGAAGCGCCGGTCCTGCGCGGGGCCGTCCACCCACGTCACGGTGGCCGACCACGACCGGCCGACCTGGAGCGGCCACTGCCAGTCCTCGGGCGGCATGGCCCGCCGCACCGTCCGGTCGCCGGTGACCCGCGCCAGATAGCCGAGCCGCTTCGTGTACCAGTAGCGCGAGTCGCCCGCCTCGACCTCGTACGCCTCGGCGCCTTCGAAGATGCCCTCACGCAGCACCCGCCGGGTGATCGTGTAGGCTCCGTCGCGTCCCTTGCCTCGATACGTCCAGGAGTCTCCCGCCGTCCAGCGGGGCCGCTCCGCGATCTGAACGGATCGCGACTCTCCCGTGCTCCCGCAGCCGGCCAGGAGGGCGACGAGGGGGAGCATCATGAGCAGGCGAGCGGCCGCGCGATGGGGGCGCATGAGCTTGTCTCCGAGCATACCGCACTTGACAGGGGCGGCCCCCAGTCCTAGAGAAGGACGTGAGGAGGACCGGGACATGACGACAACCAAGCCCGCGCCGATCGAGCTCCTGACCCACTCGGCCCGGGAGGTCGTGGACATCACGGACCGCGTCGACGCGCTCCTGGGGGGCGCCCGAGACGGCAGCTGTCACCTCTTCCTGAAGCACACGACCGCGGGCCTGATGATCCTCACCGGCGAGGCCGGGGTCCCCGAGGACACCATGGACATCCTCCAGACCCTGGTCCCGGCGCGCGCGTACCGGCACGACTCGCCCGCGCACGTGGGCGCACATTTCCTGAGCGGCCTGGTGGGGCCGAGCGTCCACGTTCCGGTGCAGGGCGGCCGGCTCGCCCTCGGCGAGTTCCAGCGGATCGTGCTGATGGAGTTCGAGGGGCCGCGACGGCGCGAGATCGAGCTGCGCCTGCTCGCGGAAGCCTAGGTGCCCAGGCGCGCGACGTAGGGGAGGTTGCGGTACCGCTCGTCCTTGTCGAGGCCGTAGCCGACCACGAAGACGTCAGGGATCTCGCGGCCCACGTAGTGGAGCGTCAGCTCCTGGGGGCGCGCGCACTGCTTGGCGAGGAACGCGCAGACGCGGATCGACGCGGGATTTCGGGTCTGGAAGTTGCGGAGCAGGTAGGCGAGCGTGCGCCCGCTCGCGCAGACGCCCTCCACCACGATGATGTCCCGCCCCTCGATCGGCTCGTCCAGGTCCTTGCGGATCCGGACCACTCCGGAGGCGGTCACCGGACCGTAGGGAACCACCGAGATGAAGTCCACGGTCACCGGCACGGTGAGCGCGCGCATGAGGTCGGAGAGAAAGATCGCCGCCCCCTTGAGCACGCCGACGAGATGGGCCGGGCGCGCGCCGTAGTCGGCGGAGATCTGAGCGGCCAGGCGGGCGACCTCCGTCTGGATCGCGTCGCGATCCACGAGGACCTCGCCCGGACTGTCGCCCCCCGCCGGCATCAGGCGAACCGGGTGGCCCGGAGGAACTCCCGCGACTGCCGGACCAGGTCTCCGGGCACGAGCCCGGCCCGCTCCCAGCTGTCGAAGCACTGCGAGATCGTGAGTACCGCGTGCAGCGTGTAGCCGCGCGCCGCGAGGAGCTCGCGGCCGCCCTGCTCCCGGTCCACCAGGATGACCAGGTCCTTCACGACTAGACCCGCCTCTTCTAAAGGGGCGATCGCCTCGAGCTTGCTCGCCCCGTCCGTGATG
>Ga0209640_10005022_pt1 | contig 11575 bp, 7 predicted proteins | sample RifCSP10_1_FD_184018 | JGI IMG/M metagenome (GOLD analysis project Ga0209640, IMG submission 184018) | Soil microbial communities from Rifle, Colorado - Rifle CSP2_sed 10_1 (SPAdes) (version 2) | ecosystem: Environmental > Terrestrial > Deep subsurface > Rock core/Sediment | place: Rifle... | reverse complement strand
CCGCCTGTCGTCAGACGAGAGGTCGGGCTCCGACTGAAGCCGGAGCCCAGTGCATGCGGCTACGGGCGCTCGCGCGGGATCGCCATCGCCTCGACCTTCGGCGGCGGCGCGTGCTCGCGCTTCCACGAGCGCTGCCACCACAGGAAGAAGATGGCCGAGAGCACGATCGCCACACCGGCGACGTAGACGTTCAGGCGCAGGCCGCCGAGCTCGTGCGAGGGATCGATGCGGAGCGTCTCGATCCAGAAACGGCCGATGCTGTACACGAGCACGTAGAGCGCGAAGATCCCGCCGGGACGAATCCGGAACAGCCGCTCGAGCGCGAGCAGCAGCAGGACCGCACCGAAGCACCAGAGCGCCTCGTACAGGAAGGTCGGATGGAACGTCTCGCGCTCGATGAACTCGAGCGGTCGGTTCCCGGGATCGATCTCGAGGCCCCACCAGAGGTCGGTCGGGCGGCCGTAGAGCTCCTGGTTCCACCAGTTCCCGAAGCGGCCGATGCCCTGGGCGACGAGCAGCGCAGGCGCGGCGCAGTCGGCGAGGCGGGCGATGCTCGCTCCTGAGCGGCGGGCGACGATCGCCCCGACAATCACGCCGAGGCCGATGCCGCCCCACACCCCGAGCCCGCCCTTCCAGATCGCGAAGACGCCCCACCACTCGTCGGGCACCTCGCTCCAGCTCGTCACGACGTGGTAGAGCCGGGCGCCGACGATCCCGAAGGCGACGCCCCAGACGGCCACGCGGAAGATGAGGTCCCAGTCGCCGCCGCGGCGCGTCCAGCGGATGCCCGTGATTGCAACCGCCGCGGCGATCGCGACGAGCAAGGTCAGCCCGTAGAAGTGGATGGACAGCGGGCCAAACTCGATGGTGCTCGAGCTGGGCGACGGGATCGACGAAAGGAGGCCGGCGTTCACTGTCTGCGACATTCTGCCGATCGCCCCGGCTCCCCATGACCGGAACCGCCCTCCAGCGGGCACGGGCGCGGCTCGAGGCGCTGCGCCGCATGCGCGGACCTCGTCCGGCTGCCGCGGCCCGAGAGCCTCGTCAGCGCCTAGAGGAGGATCTGGAGTGCGAGATCAACCGTGCACCCACGCTCGAGCAGCCCGACCGCCTCGTGGAGGTCGACGTCGTGGCTCGCCGCGAGGACGAACGCACTCTCGGCGTCGTACCCCGCCCGCTCGAGGGCCTCATGGCGCCATTGCTCGATCCGGTCGATCTCGGACACGTACATGGTGTCCAGCTCTGCCGCAGACATACCGCCGCCCTTTGCCGTAGTGGTGTTGCTGTAGTCGCCTTTTCGACGGGTACGACGTATTCGGCGTCCCCTTTCTGGGGGTATTCGGTTGGCCGTGCGTAAAGGTTCGGTGAACGGAGCACGTCGCCCGTACGCCTCGGCTCCCGAGGCCGGAGTGGCCGGTGGGCGGTGCGCAGGGGCCGGATCGGGCAAACTCGGCGCGTGCCCGTCTGCCAGCAGTGCGGAACCGACAACCCGGACATCGCGAAGTTCTGCCTCGCGTGCGGCTCTCCGCTCGCCGAGGCGCCTCCGCCGCAGGAGTTCCGCAAGGTCGTGACCATCGTGTTCTCCGACCTCAAGGGCTCCACCGCGATGGGCGAGAAGCTCGACTCCGAGTCTCTGCGCGAGGTGATGACGCGCTACTTCGACGCCATGCGCGCGGAGCTCGAGCAGCACGGGGGCGTCGTCGAGAAGTTCATCGGCGACGCGATCATGGCCGTGTTCGGGCTCCCGAAGCTCCACGAGGACGACGCGCTGCGCGCCGTGCGGGCGGCGGCTGCGATGCAGAAGGCGCAGGCCGTCCTGAACGACGAGCTCGAGCGCCACTGGGGCGTGCGCCTCACGGTGCGCACCGGGGGGAACACGGGCGAGGTGGTCGCGGGTGACCCCACCACGGGGCAGCGGCTCGTGACGGGAGACGCCGTCAACGTCGCCGCACGCCTGGAGCAGGCGGCCGGCGCGCAGGAGGTGCTCCTCGGCGATCTGACCTACCGCCTCGTCCGCGACTACGTGGATGTCGAGGAGGTCGAGCCGCTCGAGCTCAAGGGCAAGTCCCAGCCGGTACCCGCGTACCGCCTCGTGGCCGTGCGCGAGGACACCGAGCGGCCCCGTCGCCTCGACGCGCCGATGGTAGGCCGGGACGACGAGCTCGCGGAGCTCCGTGTCGCGCTCGACGATGCGGTCGCCGAACGGGTGTGCCGGCTCGTGACCGTGGTCGGGGAGGCGGGGGTGGGCAAGTCGCGGCTCGTCGACGAGTTCGTGCACGCGGCCGGGAGGAGCGCGACCGTGATCCGCGGCCGCTGCCTTCCGTACGGGGACGGGATCACGTACTGGCCGCTCGCGGAGGTCGTCCGCCGGGCGGCTGGGATCGGAGAGCGCGACTCGACCGAGGAGGCGCTGGCGAAGCTCGCGTCCCTCGCGGGCGACGACGAGGTCGCAACGAGAGTCGCCTCCGCCATCGGCCTCTCCCCCACGCCGTTCCCGGTCGAGGAGATCGTCTGGGGGGCACGCCGGCTCTTCGAAGGGATCGCGTCGGCGCGGCCGCTGGTCGTCGTCTTCGACGACATCCACTGGGCGGAGCCGACGTTCCTGGAGCTGATCGAGCACCTCGTCTCGACGACGAGTGACGCGCCGCTCCTCCTCGTCTGCCCCTCCCGACACGACCTCCTGGAGCGGAACCCGGACTGGTCGTCCGGCCCGGGCTCCTCGCGAATCGTGCTCCAGCGGCTCACCGGGGACGAGACCGCCGAGGTGGCCGAGCGCCTCCTGGGCACGGCCGGGCTCGACGAACGCGTCCGGGCCCGAATCGTCGAGGCGGCGGAGGGAAACCCGCTCTTCGTCGAGCAGCTCCTCTCGATGCTGATAGACGAGGGCCTCATCCGCTTCGAGGGCGGCTGCTGGACGCCCGCAGCGGACATCGGCGACATCGCCGTGCCGCCGACGATCCAGGCCCTCCTTGCAGCGCGGCTCGACTACCTCGAGCCGGACGAGCGCGCCGTCATCGAGCCGGCCGCTGTCGTCGGACAAGTGTTCGTGGCAGACGCCGTGCGCCACCTCGCCGCGGAGAACGTCCGGCCCGAGGTCAGTGCGCGGCTCGAATCGTTGACGGGGAAGCAGCTCGTTCGCCCGGACAGCTCCCGCCCGGCGGAGGACGAGAGCTACCGCTTCCACCACATCCTCATCCGGGATACGGCGTACGAGGGCATCCTCAAGCGAGCCCGTGCGACCTTCCACGAGCGGTTCGTGGAGTGGGCCGACAGCGTCAACCGCGAGGGCGCGACCGAGTTCGAGGAGATCCTCGGCTACCACCTCGAGCAGGCCTACCGCTACCTCGGCGAGCTCGGGCCGCTCGATGACCACGGTCGCGCGCTGGGAGTCGACGCAGCGCAACGCCTCGCCTCGGCGGGTCGGCGGGCGTTCGCGCGGGGCGACATGCCGGCGGCCGCCAACCTGCTGCAGCGCGCGGCCGCCCTCTTCCCCGAGGAAGACGTGCGTCGCTTGGGGATCCTGCCCGCGCTCGGAGAAGCGTTGACGGAGATCGGAGAGTTCGCCGTCGCCGAACGGATCCTGGACGAGGCGGTCCGACAGGCCGAGAGCCGGCAAGACGACCGGCTCTGGGCGGACGCCATCGTGACCCGGCTCTGGGCGAGACACCACGTCGTCGACGACCTCGAGCGCTGGAGCGAGGACGTGGTTCGACAGCTCGAGAAGGTGATTCCCCCGCTCGAGGGCGCGTCCGCGCATGCCGAGCTCGCGAAGGCCTGGCGTCTGTTCGGCTACGTGCACGGATCCGTTCTCCGCTGGACCGAGCAGCTCGAGGCGCACCGAAACGCGCTCGAGCACGCGCGGCTGGCGGACGACGCCAGGCTCGAAGCACGGCTCACAGCCGAGTACACGGCCGGGCTGCGCGACGGACCGACCCCTGTGCGCGAGGCGATCCGCGAGTGCGAGCAGTCGCTCGCGCGCGGGCTCGACGATCGACAGGCAGAGGCGTTCGTTCTCTGCTCTCTCGCGCGACTGCGCGCGATGGAGGGGGACTTCCAGGAGGCCCGCGACCTCATCGTCCGTGCGGGCCGCATGCGGGACGAGCTGGGTGCGAACGTCATCGTCCCACTCACCTCACTCCAGTCGAGCCGCGTGGAGACGCTCGCCGGCGACCTCGAAGCCGCGGAGCGGGATCTCCGGCGGGACTTCGAGAAGCTCTCCGCCCTGGGAGACAGGTACCTGCTCCCCACGGTCGCATCGCTGCTCGCCCGCGCGGTCTGCGCCCAGGGGCGGTACGCGGAAGCCGTGGAGCTCCATGCGACAGCCGAGAAGCTCGCCGACGACGATGACGTCGAGACCCGCGCTGTCCTCCAGTGCGTTCGGGCGCGGCTCCTGGCAGCGGACGGAGCTCTGGTCGGGGCCGAGCGAGCAGCCGCTGACGCCGTCGCGATGCTGCGGCAGATCGAGGCTCCCGACCTGCGCGCCGACTGCACCGTCACGCTTGCCGAGATCCTGCTTGCAGCACTTCGGCTCGAGGACGCGCGCACGGCCTTCGAAGAGGCGCTCGCGCTCTACGAGCTCAAGGGAAACCGGGTCTCAGCCGAGCGGACCCGTGCGGCCCTGTCCGCGTTGCCGGAGGTCGCCGAGCAGTCCGCCTAGCCGCCTCCGAACCCCGGATCACCTCCTGTGCCCGCAAAGAGCAGGTTCAGGAACGTCACGTTTCCCTTCTTCGTTCGGGGCAGCTCACACGCGTCACGTCCCGGAGGCAGGGTCGTCGGCGACGGGCAGAGGAGAACCGGCAAGGCACCGTCCAGCGCCGGGTAGTTCGGGAACTCGAGCAGCGTTCCGATCTGCGAAGGCGGCAACTGGTAGATGCTGATCTGCAGCGTCGCGAGGCTCGAGAACACGGGCGCGTTGACGAAGGAGATGAACGGAATCTTGAAGCCGGGAGCCGAATCCTCGCCCAGCGACGCCCAGGTGCAGGGCAGGGAGAAGGCCGCATTCCCGAAGGACAGCGCTGTCGCCTGCCTATCGCTCGCGCTCACAGGCGACGTCGACACGTTGAAGGGCGGCGTCCCGGAGGAGCACTTGCCGGCGCGAGCGTTGTTCGTCGTCGCGGCCACGGTCGTCTGGCCGTCGTCCTCCGTCCTGACTGAACTGCCGCCCCCGGGCGCTCCGCTGTTGCCGGTATCGAAGGTCACGAAGCCGTACGCGACGTAGACGTTGGGATCGGGACCCGAGACCGGCGGCGCCTGGAACGGCGGGGCGGTGAAGGTCACGAACCGCTTCACGGTCTCGCCCGCGTTGACCGTGCCGATCGTGCACACGAAGCGGTTGTAGCCCGGGTGATCCGGGGACGGCGTCGGCCCAGAACAACCGGCCGAGGGGACGGGATTGATGAAGCCGGTCGTCGCGCCGTCACCCGGCAGGTCGAGGGTGATGGCGACCTGCGTCGCCGATCCCGTCCCTGGGCCGGACGCTGCGGTGAACCTGGCGACCACCAGGCCCGTCGCGTCGACGGTCACCTCCGGCGGCAGTACGTCGACAGTGAACTCGCCGCCCACGCTGCCTGCTCGACTGCCCGCGACGATCGCGAGCGCGGCCGCGCTGACGCCAAGCACGATCAGGCCCAGAATCGTGACTCGGATCGAATGCCTCTGCACCGAAAGCTGCCGAACTCGCCGCATCCCCCGCTCCTCTCCGTCTCTCCCAGAACGAGGCGCCAGCATAGCCCACTTCGGGCTGACGTCATAGGGCTCGCGCCGACGGCAGCGCGGCAGGGCCCCGGGGGCGCCTAGGCCTGCCGGCTGCGGAGGGGCCGCGGTACGCGGACATGCATCCCCGCGAGCACGATCACCACGGCGCCGGCCGCGATCACGACGTCCCCGACCGAGAAGACGTTGGCGAGCGGCACCCAGTCGGGAGCGGCCCAGCGGTCGACGAGCCAGGCGAGGTGAGGATCGGCGGCGGCGGTGCTGTTGTTCAGCGTCGCCTCCTGGCGTCCCGCCTCGTACATCGCCTCGGGCAGCACCGGCATCGTCCCGCCGTTCGCGACGATGGCCGCGACGTTCGAGCCCATGCCGAGCGTGACGATCGCGACGCCCGGGATCCGGAGGTTGAGCCCGGCGGCCGCGACCAGCAGAGCGTACGAGACGAGCCAGAGCGCCGACGCGACGGTCTCGTCGGTCCGCCACGGGAGGAAGGTGAACGGAAACGCGACCACCTGCAGTGCGAACGCCGCGAAGAAGAGCCAGACTGCGCGAAGCCGGAGCTGCGCGAGGTTCCCGAGCCTGCCGCCGAGAGCGAGCCCGAGCGCGAGCGCAGCGACGACGGGGAGCGCCAGCGACATCGCGTCCTCGCTCTAGGCGACCATGCGCCTGAGGGGCACGACCTCGGCCAGCTTCTCCCGCTCGATGACCCCCGACTCCTCGAGATGCATCTCGAGAGCCGCGACGACGTCGGGGTCGAACTGGACGCCCGTATTGCGACGGAGCTCCTCGATCGCCGCCTCGGGGGTCGACGCGGCCCGATAGCTGCGCTCCGTCGTGATCGCGTCGTAGGCGTCGGCCACGAGGATCACGCGGGAGCCGAAGGGGATGGCCTCGCCGGCGAGCCCGAGCGGGTAGCCGGAGCCGTCCCAGTGCTCGTGGTGATGGCGGATCCAGACGTCGACGGGCCGGATGTCCATGCCGTCGAGCAGCGCCGCGCCGAGCTCAGGGTGGTTCGCGAGCTGCGCCTCCTCGTGCGGGGCGAGCGGCCCCGGCTTCTGCAGCACGCGGTCGGGGATGGCGATCTTCCCCAGGTCGTGAAGGCGCCCGGCGAGCTTGAGCTGCTCGACGTGCTCCTCGTCGAGCTCGAGCTTGCGCGCGATGGCCGCGACGAGTAGCGCCACCCGTTCCGAGTGGGCGCCCGTGTACTCGTCCTTGACGTCGACGACCCGGATCAGGTTCTCGGCCGCGCGCAGTCGCGCCTGCCGCTCGACGCGCCGCTCGAGCTCGTCGGGGCTGTGCAGCTCCGCGATCGCGGGGCCGTAGCAGCGCAGCCGGTTCTTCCCGTCCCGCTTCGCGAAATACAGCGCGCGGTCCGCGGAGCCCTCCAGGCTCTCGACGTCGGCGGCGTGGTGGGGATAGACCGCCAGCCCGACGCTCACCGTCACGGCGCCGTCGTGGGCGAAGCGGGCGCCGGAGACCCTGCGGTAGAGGCCCTCCACATAGCGGCGAGCCTCGTCCTCCCCGCACGCGAGGGCGACCGCGAACTCGTCGCCTCCCACGCGGAAGACATCGGCGCGGTCGATCTCCGCGGCGAGGAGGTCCGCGACCTCGACGAGCGCCGCATCGCCGGAGGGATGCCCGTACGTGTCGTTGATCTGCTTGAAGTCGTCCACGTCCACGAGGCACAGGCTGAGCTCCGAGCCGTTCTCGGCGGCGTGTGCGAAGGCCTTGGCGAGCCCGAGCTCGTAGGCGCGGTTGTTGCCCAGGCGGGTGAGGCTGTCCGTGTGCGCGTCCCGCATCGCACGGCGGGACGCGAGCGACGACCGCTGGTAGAGCGTCACGGTGAAGAGCGGCCCCGCCATGAGCACGAGGAGCCGCGCGTCCGTGCTCCAGAGCGCGGCCGCCAGAGCTGCGAGGAAGGCCTGGATCGTGAAGGCCGGCCCTACGAGGCGCACCTCCTGCTGGAGGAGCGGGAGTGCCGGGGTCTTCTGGTCGAAGGAGATGGCGAGGGAGATGTACGTGAAGTTGACGGCGACGAACGCCGCGCCGCCCGCCAGCGCGTAGAGCGTGATCGCGAGCGGGTCGTGCTCGGCGACGTCGCCGAAGACGAGGAGGGGGAGCGCCGCCGCGAACGCCGAAAGCGAGTAGACGGCCGTGTTGAAGGCCGTCCGGATCAGCGGCTTCCGCTCGATCGTCTGAGCGGCGAGCGCGCTCAGGAAGGCGATGAGGACGCCGTACTCCCAGCCGAAGAGGATGACGCCGGCGAGGATGAAGACGAACGCCAGCGAGACGGTGCTGAGATCGTCCTCCTCCAGGGGGACCGGCTTGAGCTCCGCCAGGAGCGCGAGCGCGAGGAAGAGGACGACTGCGAGGTACTCGCCGACGCCGGGAGGCGCCAGCACGGTGCTCACCGCCGCCCCGGCCACGACCGGGGTAGCGAGCGCGAGCGCGCTCGCTACCAGCAGCCGCAGCCGGGACGGGTAGCCGGGTGGGTAGTCGGCCATGCGGTGAGCGAGACCTCGGTCGATGCTTGCTCGACGAGTTCCGACTTAGTTCCAGCGCCAGCCGGCACCTGACGCGACGACGAAAGCCGCGATGCTCGAGAGCGTCAGAACGAGCCTGGTCCAGCGAACCTGCCACTTGAACATGACGCATTCACTCCTTTCCCTTATCGAGTGGCCGCACGATGCGCGGGTCTCAGTCAACGGGCGGGGGGCGAGGCCCACCACCCCCGGACGGGGTACATCGCCTGTGGGATCGAGTGAGGCGCCCGAGTTGCCGAAGGGGGGCGCCGCGCTAGACGATCGCGGCCTCGCCGAGGAGGGCCCGCAGCCTTCTCCGCAGCCGGGCATCCGCCAAGCGGATCCCCGGCGCGGGAAGACCCCTGAAGCGCGTCGCTTCGCGCCGCGGGTACGCGCCCTCGTCGGCTACGCGATCGCGGCCTCGCCGAGGAGGGCCCGAACCTCGGCGAAGAAATCGACGCCGGGCTGCACGCGATGGTCGGGGCCGAGCGCGAGCGTCCGCTCGCCCGTGGACGTCTCCAGCTCGACGTACACGGCCGCCTCGCCCGGGTACTCGCGCACCAGGGACGCGAGCTCGCGGATGAGGCCGGCGGGAGCCTGCCTCGCGTCGATGCGCAGGCGGACGTCGCGCCGTACGGGCATGAGCTCGAACGGCGTCACCTCGAGCGCGACGAGCTTCGTCTCCCCCGCCTGCTTGTGGTCGACGCGGCCCTTCACGACCAGGACGCTGTCCTGCTCGAGATGCTCGCGCGAGGCCGCGTACGTGGAGTTGAAGACGACGACCTCGGCGCTGCCGGTCGGATCGTCGAGGGTGGCGAACAGCATCGGCTCGCCCCTCCTCGTCGTCACCTGCTTGAGGCCCGAGACGATGCCCCCGACCGTGACGATCTCGCCGTCGCGCCGCCGCTCGAGCTCGGCGAGCGAGCAGTCGGTCTTCCGCCGGAGCTCCCCGCGAACGCGCTCCAGCGGGTGCTGCGAGACGTACAGCCCCAGCGTCTCTTTCTCGAGCCGGAGCAGCTCCCGCTCGTCGAACTCGCCCGCCGGAATGGGCGGGTGTTGCTGTTCTCTAGCCATTTCGACGGAGTCGGAATGGCTGTCGAAGATGGAGACTTGCCCTGCCATCCGGTCCGCCGCCTGCCGCTGACCGTGGGCGAGCGCGTGCTCCAAGACGGCGAGCATCCCCATCCTCGTCGCGCCCGTCGAGTCGAGGGCGCCGCACTTGACGAGCGACTCGAGCGCGCGCTTGTTCACGAGCTGCGGGTCGACGCGCTCGGTGAACTCCCAGATCGACGCGAACGGCCCACCCTCGGCGCGGGCACGCACGATTGCCTCCGCGGCGGCCTCGCCCACGTTCTTGACGGCATTGAGGCCGAAGCGTATCTTCGCCTCCACGACCGCAAAGTCCGTCTGCGACGCGTTGACGTCCGGCGGCTCGACCTCGATCCCCATCTCGCGGCAGGCGTTCACGTAGAAGGGGACGCGGTCCTTCGTGTTCATCACCGAGGAGATGAGCGCGGCCATGTACTCGTGCGGGTGGTTCGCCTTGAGCCACGCCGTCCGGTAGGCGATGAGCGCGTAGCAGGCCGCGTGCGCCTTGTTGAAGGAGTAGTCCTGCGAGGACTCCATGTCCTTCCAGAGCTGCTGCGCGACCCCCGGCGTGACCCCGTTCGCGGCGCAGCCCTCGAGGAACTGGTCCTTGAGCGAGGCCATGAGGGAGTGGATCTTCTTGCCGATCGCCTTGCGCAGCGTCTCGGCCTCGGCCGGGGAGAACCCGGCGAGCTCCTTCGCGATCCGCATGTATTGCTCCTGGTAGATGCAGATCGCATACGTGCCGCCGGTGATCGCCTCCAGGCGCGGATCTGCGAACGTGACCGGCTCGCGGCCGTGCTTGCGGGCGGCGTAGGTCGAGATGTAGCCCATTGGGCCAGGCCGGTAGAGGGCGACGAGAGCGATCAGGTCCTCGAACTCGCTCGGCTTCACGAGGCGCAGGGCCTCGCGCATCCCCGAGGACTCGAACTGGAACACGCCGGTGGACTCGCCGCGGGCGAGCATCTCGTAGGTCTTCCCGTCGTCGAGCGGGAGCGAGCCGATGTCGAGCCCGCCGACGAGCTCCACGGCCTTGTCGATGACGTCGAGGTTGCGCAGGCCGAGGAAGTCCATCTTCAGCAGCCCGAGGTCGACCACGTCCCACATCCCGAGCTGCGTCACGACCTCCTGGTCGGGGCCCTTCTGCTGGAGCGGCACGACCTCGATCAGCGGCTGCGCGCCGATGACGACGCCCGCGGCATGGATCGAGTCGGCCCGCGTGAGCCCTTCGAGCGGCTTGGCGAGCTCGACGATCTCCTTCGCGACCGGGTCGGTGTCGACCGCCTGACGGAGCTCGGCGCCGGGCCGGAGCGAGTCCTCGAGGGTCTGGCCGGGCCCCTCGGGGACCATCTTGGCGATCTTGTCGACGACGCCGTAGGGAACGTCGAGCACGCGCCCGGCGTCGCGGATCGCCGCGCGGGCGGCCATCGTGGAGAACGTGATGATCTGCGCGACCCGGTCCCGGCCGTACTTCTCGGCGACGTAGTTGATCACCCGGTCCCGGCCGGCGACCGAGAAGTCGATGTCCATGTCCGGGAGGTCCTTGCGGGCCGGGTTCAGGAAGCGCTCGAAGAGGAGCCCGTAGCGCATCGGGTCGACGTCCGTGATCTCCAGGCAGTAGGCGGCGAGCGAGCCGGCCGCCGACCCCCGGCCGGGGCCGACGCTGACCCCGTTCTGCTTCGCGAAGTGGATGAAGTCCCAGACGATCAGGAAGTAGTCGGCGAAGCCCATCTCCCTGATCGTCTTCAGCTCGAAGCGCAGGCGGTCGTTCAGCTCGGGGGTGACGCGGCCGTAGCGCTTGGCCAGGCCCTTCTCGCACAGCTCGACGAGGTAGTCGAAGGCGTCGCGCCCCTCCGGCACCGGGAACGTCGGGAGGAGGATCTTCCCCAGCTCCATCTCCACGGTGCAGCGCTCCGCCACTTCGAGAGTCCGCGCGAGCGCGTCCTCGAGCCCGGGGAAGTCGGCCGCCATCTCGTCGGGGGTCTTGAAGAAGAACTCGTTCGTGTCGAAGCGCCAGTGGGCCGGGTTCTTCAGCGTGTCGCCCGACTGGATGCAGAGGAGCGCTTCGTGCGCGTACGCGTCCCCGGCGTCGAGGTAGTGGACGTCGCCCGTGGCCACGAGCGGGAGGCCGGCCTCCTCGGCCAAGGCGACGAGCTTCGGGTTGATCCGCTTCTGCTCGTCGAGGCCTGCGTTCTGGATCTCCACGTACGTCGAGTCGCGCCCGAAGATCTGCGCGAGCCGGTCGAGGTCGGCGTGCG
>Ga0209640_10005021_pt1 | contig 11577 bp, 10 predicted proteins | sample RifCSP10_1_FD_184018 | JGI IMG/M metagenome (GOLD analysis project Ga0209640, IMG submission 184018) | Soil microbial communities from Rifle, Colorado - Rifle CSP2_sed 10_1 (SPAdes) (version 2) | ecosystem: Environmental > Terrestrial > Deep subsurface > Rock core/Sediment | place: Rifle... | reverse complement strand
TCATGTGGGGGAAAATCACGACGTCCCGAATGGGCAGCATCGGGAGACGGCGTGTTTCCGTCTTTTCGCGGTTGATCAACATGGATTCTGATTGCCTCCGAACCCGGGATGCGCCGAACCGCTATCCCGCCTTTTCCAGGAACTTGATGCTGATCTCCTGATTGTCGACCATCTCGCGGGTGACCAGAATCTCCCGGACCTTCTTCTGCGAAGGCAGATGGTACATGAGATCGAGCATCAAATCCTCCAGGATCATGCGGAGTCCGCGCGCGCCGACCTTGCGTTCGAGCGCCTGCGACGCAATGGCCTCCAGCGCCGAATCGAGGAAACGCAGCCGGACATTCTCAAATTCGAACAGAGCCTGGTATTGCTTCGTCAACGCGTTCTTGGGTTGCGTCAGAATCTGAATCAGCGCGCCGCGGTCAAGATCATCGAGCGCGGCCACCACCGGGAGGCGCCCGACGAATTCCGGAATCAAGCCATAGCGGATCAGGTCCATGGGCTGGGCCCGGTCGAGCAGCTCCACGTTGCACCGCGCCGTCGTCGGGCCTTTCACGTCGGCGTGGAATCCCATCGCCTTCTTGCCGACCCGCTTCGAGATGATCTTTTCGAGGCCCACGAACGCTCCGCCGCAGATGAACAAAATGTTGGTGGTGTCGACGGGCGTGAATTCCTGGTGCGGATGCTTGCGTCCGCCCTGCGGCGGGACATTGGCGACCGTGCCTTCCAGAATCTTGAGCAGGGCCTGCTGGACCCCCTCCCCGGAGACATCGCGGGTAATCGACGGGTTTTCATCCTTCCGGGAAATCTTGTCGATCTCGTCGATATAGATTATCCCCTGCTGGGCGCGCGCCACATCGCCTCCGGCGCTCTGGAGAAGCTTTAGGATGATATTCTCCACGTCTTCGCCGACATAGCCGGCTTCGGTCAGCGTGGTGGCGTCGACAATCGCGAACGGCACTTCGAGCAGCCGAGCCAGCGTCTGCGCCAGCAGTGTTTTGCCCGTGCCCGTGGGACCGATCAGCAGAATATTGCTCTTGGTGAGCTCCACCTCGCCGCCGCGCTGGCGGCTCATCTGGATGCGCTTGTAGTGGTTGTAAACCGCCACAGCCAGCTTCTTTTTCGTCTTGTGCTGTCCGATGACGTAGTGGTCAAGAAATTCCTTGATCTCCTGCGGCTTCGGCAGATGGTTGGCGGTGGAAAGCGGGACCGGCGTGCGGTCCTCTTCGAGAATCGAATTGCAGACGGCGACGCACTCGTCGCAAATGTAGGCGCGGGGATAATCGCTCGGAGAAGAAATCAGTTTCCCGACGGCATCCTGCGTCTTATGGCAAAAAGAACAGCGGAGTGTTTCATCCGATCCGGCTCGTTTCACCGCTGGTTTCTCCTCCCGCCTCCGGGCGAGCAACAGGCCCGGGGGTCCCTTCCGATTTCCGCTTACTTATGCTTGGTAATGATCTCGTCTACAATCCCGTATTCCTTCGCCTGCTGCGCGTTCATGATGAAATCGCGCTCCACGTCGCGGGAGATCTTCTCGATGGATTGTCCCGTGTGCCGGGAGAGCAGCTGGTTTGTAATCTCCCGCAGGCGCAGGATTTCACGAGCCTGGAGGTCAATGTCGGTGGCCTGCCCGGAGAGCCCGCCGGCCCAGGGCTGGTGGATCAGAACCCGCGTGTTCGGGAGCGCAAAGCGCTTGTGCGGAGCTCCCGCGGTCAGAATCAGGGCCGCCATGCTGGCCGCCTGCCCGATGCAGATCGTCGAAACGTCCGGGCGGACAAACTGCATCGTGTCGTAAATCGCCATGCCCGCCGTAATGGAACCACCCGGGCTGTTGATATACAGGTAGACGTCCTTTTCCGGGTCTTCGGCTTCCAGGAACAGCAACTGAGCCGTAACCAGATTGGCCACAGTGTCGTCGATCGGAGTCCCGATGAAGATGATATTGTCTTTGAGGAGGCGGGAAAAGATGTCGTAAGCCCGCTCGCCGCGGCTGGTCTGCTCCACCACCATGGGGACTAGCGCCATTTGAAGTTCACCCTTTCGCACGCCTCGGCTCCCGGCGTTCTGCAAGCGGTCGGCCTGCCTATCCCATCCCCAAGCCGAACAGCCGCTCTCCCGGTTCGCTAACCTGCTTTTCTAGCCTGATGGAAGACGAAGTCGAGAGCTTTTTCAATGCGGAGCCTAGATTTCATCCTATCCAGGCCCCCTTCCCTTGTCAAGCGCGACCGGATCGTCCCGGCGTCCGTTTGGGTGACCGAAGCGATTCGCTCGATCTCCTGATCGACCTCGCTCTCCTCGGGCTCCAAGTGTTCCTGATGCGCAATCTTTTCCAGGATAAACGTGCTCTTCACGTCCTCCACGGCTTCCGGGCGCTGCGCGGTGCGCACCTTGCCCCAGTCGAGCGCCACAGACCGCGGGTCCATCCCCTGAGAGGCGAGCTGCCGGCGGAGACGATCCAGCCTCCGCTCGATCTGCCGTTCCACAAGCGAGTCGGGCACTGCAAACTCATGCAAAGCAACCAGTTGCTTGCGAACCTCGCCCCGGGCCTTGTGCTCGGCCTCTTCGAGTCTGCTCTTCTCCATATCTTCGCGGATGTGCTGCCGCACGGCATCCAGCGTGTCGAAGGTTCCCAGCTCGCGGGCAAGCTCATCGTTGAGCTCCGGCAACTGCTTTTGCTTGATCCCCAGAACTTTCACCCGATAGGGGACTGATTTCCCCGCCAGGCGAGGGTCGCTATGGTCGCGCCGATAAGCCACCTCAAAACTCAGTTCCTGTCCGACTTCCGCCCCGCGAAGGTTCTCGGTAAACTCCTTGACCGTGTTCGCGCCGCCGATTTCGCAGAGAATCTCATCCACCCGAACGTCCGCCGACCCCTTGCCCGGCTCGCCGCCCTGAATGGCGATCCCGGCGAAATCGCCGTCGCGCAGAGGGCGCGGGTCCACGTTAATGTATGCAGCGGACTGTTCACGCAATCCTTCCAATGCCTTCTCGACCTCTTCGTCGGCGATCTCGGGCCGCGGAACAGCGGCACGCAAGCCGCTGTAGTCCGCCAATTCAAACTCCGGGAGGATTTCCACGGTCGCCTTGAACTTCAGCGGCGCGTCCTCCTGATACTGAACATCGGACACCGCAGGGTTTCCAACAGGTTCCCATTTTTGTTCGCGGGCCACCGCCGCGATGTATTCGGGTACCAGTTCCTGCAGCACTTGCGAACGGATGTCCTCCTGGAACCGCTGCCGGATGACCGACGCCGGCGCCTTGCCGGGACGGAACCCGGGCAGGCGCGTCCGCCGCTGCAGCTCCCGAACTACGGCCTGCGCCCGCTCCTGCACTACTTGCGAGGGGACCTCAATATCGACCACGCGAAGGCAACTGTCCGGCATCTCTCTGTGCTTCCTCTATTTGCTCTGCTTCCATTCCCCCCAAACGCTGTCATCCCGAGGAGCGCAGCGACGAGGGACCTGCTTTTCTTCTGGCTTCTGGCTTCTGGCTTCTCTCCGGGTCTCTGTGGCTAAAATCCGACCTTTGCTTTTGCTGTGTTCGACAAAGAAATTTCTCTGTGTCCTCTGTGCCTCTGTGGCTAATTCCACCCTCTACTGAATCGAAATCTGCCCCGCCGTCGCCGCGGCCTTCGGATCGAGTTTGATCTCGCCGAAGGTGTTTTCGTAGTGGGCAACGTTCTGGCCCAGGACGTTCCACAGCGCCTTGGCCTGCTGCGGACTGAGATAAACGCCGTGAAAATTATGGATCTGGACCACTTCCTGGGTGGTTTGCGTCATGGTGCCGAACGACAGCAGAAAATCCCAGACGCTCATGCGAATCTGCACGCTGTTGGCGTAGCCCTCCCGGTAATCATTCGTCTGCGTGATGCGAATTTCCGGCTGCTTCGTCGTGCCAGACATAGCTTCCTCCTGCGTCGCGCTACGGGACGGGCGCCGGTCGATCATCGCCCATGGAAGAGGGCATGTCAAGTTCCGACGCCCCAGCCGACACTCTCAGCTGTGCCGATTCGAGCGCCTCTACCTCCTCATCGGGGCGTGCCCCGAAACTTGTGCTAAGATGAAACCCAACTCTTTACGGATCGAGGCGGTGTGGTTCGCGGCATGAATCAGGACCTCCAGACTCTCATTGAACTGCAGCGGCTCGACACGGCGATTGCCGAACTCGAAGCCGAAGTCGAAAGCCTGCCGCGCAAAATCGCCCAGGTGGAAAGCACTCTTGCGGAGCACATTCAGGCCGTCGAAGCCTCCAAGGCCAGGCTGGCCGAGAACCAGCGCGGACGCCGCAAGCGGGAGGGCGACATCTCCGCGCACCGCGAGAAGATTTCGAAATACAAGGGGCAAGTCTTCGACGTGAAGACCAACGAGCAGTACAAGGCTTTGCTGCACGAGATCGAGTTCCACGAAGCCGAGATTCGGAAGATCGAAGACGCCATGCTCTCCGAAATGATCGACTCGGAATCGCTCGAAAAGGAACTCCGCGAAGCCGAAAAGAGCCTGGCCGCCGAGCGCACCCGCACCCAGAGGGAAATCGCCGAGGCCCGCGAGCGGCAGCAGAGAGACGAAGTGGAGCTCCGTTCCGCCCGCGCGGCCCGGGCAGACGTTCAGGGCCGCCTCTCGCTCCCCCTTTACGAAACCTACGAGCGCGTGGCCAAGTTCCGCAAAGGGATCGGCGTGGCGGAAGTCCTGAACGGGACCTGCGGCGCCTGTCATGTGCGCTTGCGGCCCCAGGCCTACGCCGATACCCGCCTGAACACGCAGATTGTCATCTGCGAAAGCTGCGGACGGATTCTCTATTTCGTCGCCGAAGCGGCCGCGGAGTAAACCCGCCGAACCAATGAAGTCTATTACGTTGATCACCGACGGTTCCTGCATCGGAAATCCTGGACCCGGGGGTTGGGCGTGTCTCCTGCGCCATGATCAGCACACCCGGGAGCTCTATGGCTCCGTTGCCGAAACCACCAATAACCGCATGGAACTGCTGGCCGTGATTCAGGGATTGTCGGCCTTGCGAGAGTCTTGCGAAGTCAAAATCGTCACCGATTCCGAATACGTGCACAAGGGAATCACCGAGTGGATGGCGAATTGGAAGCGCAAGGGGTGGCAGACCGCCGACAAGAAGCCCGTAAAAAATCAGGACTTATGGAAAGCGCTGGATGAATCCCTGGCCCGTCACCGCATTTCCTGGAAATGGGTCAAGGGGCACGCCGCCCATGCGGATAACATACGGGTCGACAAGCTGGCCAACGAGGCCGCCCGCTGGCAGGCGAGAGGCTCACCGGTCCACCCGAAACTGTAGCCTAATTGGCAGCTCACCCGGCGGTTTCCGGCCGTTTTCCGGCAGCCTTCGGGCAGTCGGGCAATGACCCGCGAACGAAACCTGCAACCATTGCCCCCGCTGCGGCATCTGGAATAGGGGCGGCATATGAAGCCCGGGATCGCCAGCGAAGAAAAATCTGGCGGACGGCCGGGATTGACACCGCACCATCTGGTTTCTATAGTGGGGCTCACAGCCAAGGGGAAAGGAGGAGCTTTCCGGCGTGGCAACAGACCCGAAGCGCGCAGGGATGCTTTCGATCATTGCAGCCCTGCTGACGCCAAGCTGATGAGTGCTCCCGCAAGTCCTGGCAGGACTTGGAGCGCTATCGCTGTTGAGTGCGAGCTGTCTGTTCTGGCTTGAGCGGTTGCAACCGGTATTTTTAGGCATTGCGGTCGGATCGCTCCTGTACCAGGCCTGGGCAGTGCGGCGGAGGCCTGCGTTTCTCCGAACCTGGGGAATCAAGACGATTTTCGGCGTGAGCCTGGTCCTGAACGTGGCGGTGATCGGGACCTGGATCGCCCTATATTTCCGCTATCGATAGTTCTGCAATCTGGTCAATGCGCGCGGCAAGCGGTGCTACAATGACCTCTATGAGAAGACTGGCAGCAGTCGGATTGCTGGCGATGCTGGTAAGCCTTGCGGCCTCGGCACAGGTCGAGAAAGTGGTTGCCGACGCCGAAGGCATTACCTGAGCGGCCTGTGCGGCGGTCATGGAGGTCGCCCTACGACGCCTGGACGGCGTTGACCAGGTCGCCATCAGCATGGAGAAGCAACAGGTTGCCGTTACCTACACGGGAGCCGCGAGCTTCCAGCCCAAGCCTCTGCGGGAGGCTGTGGGGTACGCCAGCGTGTCCATCCTGCGCTTCAAAATCCAGGCCCGCGGCCGCCTTCAGGTAAGCGGCGACAAGCAGTTCTTCATCGCCGGAAAAGACCGCTTCCTGCTAGTCAATCCCCCGAAAATGCCCGACGATCAGACGCTTTCAATCGGTGGCGAAATTTTGAACGATACCGCCGACCCAATGGAATTGAAGGTCATTGATTTCCGGACCACCCAGCAGTAACCCGTTAGCATTGGGGAACTTTCACCGACGCTGACAAGCTGCGAGCAAGTGGGCTCACCAGAACCCTTGGACGGCAGATGATGCGTAGATCGCGTGCTTGGTTCGGCTGGGTGCTCGGCGTCCTGATCGCCTTAACTCCGGCGGGCGAGGTGTCGTCCCAAGGCACGGTCGGACAATATCTCATACGACTTCGCGGCCTCCCCGCCGCGGCGCAGCTAGCGGCCCGCGGAGCCTCCGGCGCAGAAAAGCTTAGCCTGGCCAGCCAGGAGGCTGCATCCTACCGCGACCTTCTGCGAACCAGGCAGGAAGGGGTGAAGCATCGGATTGAAGCGTTGCCGCAGGCCCAGGTCGCGGCACAGATGGATACGGTTTTCAACGGCTTGGCGGTCTCCCTCCGCACGGAGGATGTGGACGTGGTGTTGCGCGACCCCGATGTGGAGGAAGTGATCCCAGCGCTGCTCTATCACAAGCTGCTCGACGCCGCCTTGCCGCTGATGCAAGTCCCGGAAGGTTGGTCGCATCCCGGCATCGGCGGGGAAGACAACGCCGGAGCCGGCGTCCGGATTGCCGTGATCGACTCGGGAATTGACATCTCCCACCCCATGCTGCAGGACCCTTCCATCATTCCACCCCCTGGTTTCCCCCGCTTTACGGCTCCCACGCCGGACTGCCCGAGCTCCGATGAGCGGTTCACCAATTCCAAGGTGATTGTGGCCCGGAATTATGTTCGCCTGCTCGGGACGGCGGATCCCAACTGCGATGCGGCAGACCGGGACGGCCACGGGACGGCCATGGCCAGCGTTGCGGCGGGGCGGCGAACCCAGGCGCCCCAGGCCAGTCTCGTTGGGGTAGCCCCTAAGGCCTTCCTCGGAAGCTACAAGGTCTTCGGAACGCCCGGCATCAACGACGCCACTTCCTCTTCCGCCATCCTGAAAGCCCTTGATGACGCGGTCAAAGACGGGATGCATATCATCAACATCAGCCTGGGCACTGTCACGACCTGGCACCCGATCAGCGACCCGCTGTCCCTGGCGGTCACCGCAGCCGTCGAGGCCGGCGTGACGGTTGTGGTCGCCGCAGGCAATGGCGGGCCTGTTTCCTCAACCATCAACAGTCCTGGCATTGCTCCTGCCGCCATTACGGTGGGTTCGTCTTCCAGCAGCCGCTCGTTTGTGAATCTCCTTCGAATCACGGCCGCGGCGCCTCCCCCTTCCGGGCTCGAGACGATCCGGGTGGTATCCGGAAACGGACCCGGAATCCAGACCCTGAACCAGCCGGTTCCTTTGGCAACCGTCGCCCTCGTGGATCCCACGGAGCTTGCCTGTTCTCCGCTTCCGCCCGCCTCCCTCCGCGGCCAGGCGGTCCTGATCCAGGCTGGATGCTGCCGGTTTTCCACCAAGATTCAAAACGCAGTGGACGCCGGCGCCTTGGCGGCCCTTGTCTACAACAACCAGCAGGGTGCAGCGGCATTCGCGATGGAAGTGGGGGACGCCAAGCAGATTCCCTCAGCTATGATCGGCAACCGTGATGGAATCTCTCTGCAACAATTCCTCGCGACTGCTCCCGGCAATGTCCGGGTCTCGGTCGGTGCGGAGTGGACTCGGGTCGCCGCAACGCCCGACCGGACCTCCCCGTTCTCGTCCTATGGACCGAGCACAGACTTCGAGATCAAGCCGGATTTAGTCGCCACGGGAGCTAATCTTCTTTCGGCCACACAACGAAGTGACCCTGCTGGCGAGCAGTACGATCCCTCCGGCTACGGGTTTTCGAGCGGGACGAGCGGAGCCGCCGCTCTGGTGAGCGGAGCCGCGGCTTTGGTCCGGCAGCGCGCACCCGGGTTTGGGCCGGCTCAGATCAAGTCTGCGCTCGTCAACAACGCTGTGCGAGTGACCTCGGCGAGCGTTTTGGCTCAAGGCAATGGTTTGCTCGATCTCAACGCCGCGTTGCACACCCCTGCTGTTGTGGCTCCCGTGTCAATTAGTTTTGGAACGCACGCCCCGGGAAGCCTGTTGCGGGCCGCCGCTCATTTGCAGATCACCAACGTCGGTTTGGATCCCGATACGTTCACGGTGTCAGCCGTAGGCACGGCCGGAAGCCAGGAGCTTACGATCACAGCTTCACCATCTCGCTTTGTTCTCGGCGGCGGCGGCACGGCCTCCATAGCAGTGGATGCGGAATCCTCCGCGCCGATTGCAGGAACCGTTGAGGGGTACCTCTCCATTCGGGGAGAAAATTCACGGAAGATGATTACGGTCCCCTATTGGGGGAATTTCCTACAGCCGTCAGTGAGCGCAGGAGGAATCGTGAATGCTGCCAGTTTTTCATTCGGCCCCACGAGCCTCGCGCCAGGCAGCCTCATCTCCATCTTTGGGACCGACCTGCGTTCGGCTGGAGAGCCTACGGTTCAGATCTCCTTTTTTGGCGTGCCTGTGTTGTTTTCCAGCTCCGGCCAGATCAACACCCAGGTACCGTTTGAACTGGCAGGCAGGAGCTCGGCGCAAGTCGTGGTCCAGGTCAACGGAGTCTTCAGCCCGGCCGTGACGATTCCAATCACGCCTGCCGCCCCCGGCATCTTCTACCCGCAGGGTCGCATCGGACAGGGTTTCGGCGCGATTCTGCACAACCAGGACCTTAGTCCGGTCACGCCTGAGAACCCGGCGCGCCCCGGCGAAGTGCTTTCCGTTTTCGCCGCTGGCCTTGGCGCGGTTTACCCGCCGGGCGAGACAGGCATAGCGGCATCCACCTTCCCGCTGGCGGCCTCCACGGTAACGCACATGCCCTCCGCCACCATTGCAGGGCTCTCCGCCCGAATTGAATTTTCCGGGTTGGCTCCCTGCTTCGTCGGGGTTTATCAGGTGAACGTCGAAGTCCCGGTCGGAACCCCAACCGGGGATCAGACGCTTACTCTCACGAGCAGGGGCTTAACCAGTAACGCGGTGAAATTGCCCGTCGGAGCGCTTAACGCGCGAGCACGCAACCGGAGAGCCGATTCCAAACTGCCGCAGCAAGCCGGCTTATGCGGTTTCCTGGCTGATTTGATATCTCCGCGCAGCACGGGCTAGGACAGGCGGAAGCACGATGGGAAACATCCCAGGATGAAGAGGCTCAAAAGTAAAACGGGCCCCGGCAGCCGGGACCCTCTTGTTCTAATTCCGGTGACGACCTAAATAGCGAAGATGTCGGATATCTTGACCCGGAAGCCCGGAATCACGTCTCCGCCGTCGAGTTCCTGATCCGCCGTGAGGATTTTCACGTCTTGGTGGGAACGATAGACGGTGACCGTTTTCGTTCCGGGTTCCACAATCCAGATCGTTTGAACTCCACCCGCGAGATATGCTTCCACCTTGCGCTGCAAGTCGCTGGCCTTGTCGTCCGGAGAAAGAACTTCCACCGCGAGATCGGGCGGATAATCGGCAAACTTCTCTGTGATTCCCTCTTTGGCCAAGCGATCTTTCGAGACAAAGTGCAGATCGGGTGCAAAAACCTTGTCTGGCTGTCGGCGCACTGTGAAGCCGCCCTCCATGCCAACGACTCCGAGTGGGTGCTGGTTCAAATAGTTGCTGAGGAAATTGCCGAGCCTCGCTACAATCACTGCATGTTGCATCCCCACTGGGGTCATGGGTACCAGTTCTCCGTCCCAAAGCTCGTAGCGGCTGCCATCCGCCACGATCTTCCAGAGGTCTTCGCTCGTCAATAGCGTCTTCGTGCTCATGGGGAAATGGTATCACAAACGGCATCGCTGCTGTGGATGTGCAATGGTTGTCCGTCACCTGCTGTAGGTGTATATTTTTCGCATTATGAACCTGAACGATCTGTTAACCAAACAAGGACTCGATACGAAGCTGCGAAAACACATCGTCGTAATGCGCCATCGCCCTCACGAACAGGCGCTGCGAAAAGTGCTGCCCTGGCTAGCAGCCGAAAAGCCCGGTCTATTTAACGCCTATCAACAGACACAAAGCGATAGAGTGGAACAGGCACTGAAACAGGCCAAATACCTCGCCTCCTTCATTGGACATCAGCCAGGTAAGGCAGTATTCGTGGGCCTCTACAAAGTGGGACGGAGCCATTCTCTCTCATTCAAAGAGTTTTGGCGAGTTCGCGACCTTCGAGAATTGGAGAAGCTAGGGATGAGGGGCTTCAAAAAAGGAGAGCGCCCGTCGTGTCTCTGGTTCGACCTGAAATTGACAGACGTCTATGCGGATTGGAAAGGTAAGCTGATCGTACAATGGCCAGGCCTAGAACGGGCGTGGTACCGGTGGGCTGACCGCAACGAATTCCCCGTGAAGGCAATCCTCGAAGAAAGCCTCCTCGTCCGCGAGATGCCCGCAGCGGAAGAATTGACGCTCTCATGGGAAGAGTTGAGAAACCTTCCAAGGTCATGGAAATCTGCGCTTGCCCAGTGGCGCGGCGTCTATCTCATCGTGGACAGATCCGATGGCAGGAGCTACGTTGGCTCGGCCTACGGTCGCGACAATATTCACAGCCGCTGGTCGAACTACGCAGCGCGAGGGCACGGGGGCAACAAGCAACTCCGTAGCCGCAAACCGGAGAATTTCCTTTTTTCGATCCTGGAGCGGGTTTCCCCAGATATGGTGCCTGAAGAGGTAATCCAGAAGGAAGGCAATTGGAAGAAGCGGTTACACACTCGAGAATTCGGTCTCAATGACAACTAGAGCGGCGCGAGCTCCTTTCAAAGACTCAAAGCAAGACGGGCTGGCGTTTGCCAGCCCGTTTGATCGTTCCTGTCCGGATTTTCTTTTCCTCTTCACTGCGGTACAGCCCCTGCCGGTGAGCTGGCCGCCGAAGTGCTGGCTAAAACGACGCTCGAATCAGAAGACATGGACTCGTAGTACCGCACAAAGCGCTGGGGTTCCTCTGCGTTGTAGGGCCGGAGATTTTCGGCCCACCGGTAGGAGATCGGCTGATACCGCAGTTCCGCTTCGATCCGAAACGGGCCCCCGGCGTCGCCCACCGCAACGGAATACCGAATGCGGTCTCCGCCGCCCGCGAAATCGGAATCCCCGGCAGCCCCGCCCTGCACGGCAATATCCTTGTTCGCCGCTGCTTTATCGAACCCCTTAGGCAGCAAACGATTGTCCTTGAGATACCGCACGGCAGTCAGCAGACCCGTCGTCGGCGTGCCCGCGGAACTCCCCATGATCGCCTCGTAAATCTGCACCTGGTCGCCGCTATC
>Ga0209640_10005020_pt1 | contig 11579 bp, 12 predicted proteins | sample RifCSP10_1_FD_184018 | JGI IMG/M metagenome (GOLD analysis project Ga0209640, IMG submission 184018) | Soil microbial communities from Rifle, Colorado - Rifle CSP2_sed 10_1 (SPAdes) (version 2) | ecosystem: Environmental > Terrestrial > Deep subsurface > Rock core/Sediment | place: Rifle... | reverse complement strand
CGCAGAAACTCGGTCCCGATCTGGTGACCGAGACCTCGAGACCCGCAGTGGATCGTCGCGAGGATGTCGCCTTGCTCGAGTCCGAACGCTCCGGCCGTTGCGGCGTCGAAGATCTCCACCACGTGCTGAATCTCGAGATAGTGATTACCGGATCCGAGCGTGCCCATCTCCTCGCGCTGCCGTCTCTTCGCGTGCTCCGAGACCTCCGCCGGCTCCGCGCCTTGCATGCAGCCGTGCTCCTCGATGCGCTCGAGATCCCCGGATTCACCGTAGCCTTGCCGAACGGCCCACTTCGCCCCGCCCGCGAGCATGGCGTCCATCTCGTCCGCGTCGAGCGCAATCGCGCCCGTGCTCCCGACACCGGCGGGGATGGCCCGATACAGCGCATCACTGAGCCGCTGCTTGAGCGCGTCGATGTCCGCAAGCTTGAGACCGGTATGCAGGCTCCGTACGCCGCAGGAAATGTCGAATCCGACACCGCCCGCGGAGATGACTCCCCCCTGCTCCGCATCGAATGCGGCGACGCCGCCGATCGGAAAACCGTAACCCCAGTGCGCATCCGGCATGGCATACGCGGCGTTGACGATTCCGGGCAGCGTGGCCACGTTTCTGACCTGCTCGTAGACTTTCGTATCCATGGCACGGACCAAAGCCTCATCGGCATAGATAATGCCCGGCACGCGCATGTCGCCGTGCGGCTCGAGACGCCAAACGAGCTCGGATTCACGTTTCAGGAGGGTCAAGTCCATCGCTTTCTCAAACGTCGATGACGCACTGCGCAATCCACGTGCCGCCGGGCTCCTCGCCAACACGTAGGCTCGTGTAGGTCGCTCCTTTGACCTCGACGATCGGCCTGTGCTTCTCGATGTCGACGCGCTCTCCCCAAGCGCGGCCCTCGAGACGGCCCTCGTGGATGTGGACCTCGAAGCGTGAAAAAAGCATCCTACGGGTCCCCATTTCGTAGACGAGCGCGTTGAGCCAATCGGCGAGCAGCAATTCGTCGTCCGGTGCCGCGCAGTGGATCTCGATCGCTTCGCGAGGGTCCACGCTTTCCAAATCCGTGACCGCGGCCGTCATTGCGAGTGCCGCGTGTTCAAAGGCCTCCGCGCGAGAACGACCGAAGCCGCGAATCCCGACGTCGGCGTCATGCGGAAAGTGTTCCCAACGGTTGTCGCTCACGACCGCGCCTGTGGTGCTCGCGGGCCAGTGTAGACACTCTCTTAAGGTATGGGCGTAGGTATAAGTACCGACGGCGCTCGCGCCCGCTCGTGTATATAGTGACTCCGGAAACAACAAAATGGGGGATCCCATGCAGAGCAATCCTCTATCAGCGCTTCCGCCTCCCCCGGATGCCATACTTGCGGTTCGCGTCGTTCGCCCCCCGGCCCAAGGGACGCTGCGCCGGGCCATCCCCGCATCCGCATGGCGGGACCCGGCCTACGGTTGCGTCGACTGGTACGGATACCAGGCTGCCGACGAGAAGCGCGCGAAAAACGACTCCGGCGGTTGAATACGCTGCGCGCCCATCGGTTCGAGGGTTAGCCCGGCGCGCGTGGCGACACTTTTCCTGACCGGTGATGTGATGACCGGGCGCGGCATCGATCAGGTGCTTAAGCGCCCCAGCGATCCGGTTCTTCATGAGTCGTATGTTCGCGACGCGCGTGAGTACGTCGCGCTCGCCGAGCGCGTGAACGGGCCGATCGCAAGACCCGTCGAGTGGAGCTACATCTGGGGCGCGGCCCTCCCTCTGCTCGATCGCGTCGAACCCGGCGCGCGCATCATCAATTTGGAAACCAGCATCACGCTCTCTGGCGACGCGTGGCCCGACAAGGGCATCCACTACCGCATGCATCCGGCCAATATCGCTTGTCTCTCGGCGGCACGCATCGACTGCTGCGTGCTCGCGAACAATCATGTGCTCGACTTCGGCTACGCGGGCCTCGAAGAAACGTTGCTGACGTTGCGCGGCGCGGGCGTGCATGCCGCCGGTGCCGGCGCCAACGCAAGCGAGGCGGCGGCGCCGGCCGTCGTCGATCTCGGCGAGCGTGGCCGCGTGCTCGTGTTCGCTTACGGCTCCGCGACGAGCGGCATCCCGTTCGAATGGGGCGCCGCCGGCAGCAGGGCCGGCATCAACCTTTTGTCGGATCTTTCCCCTGCTGCCGCACGGGCAGTGGGCGCAGCCGTCGGACGATGGCGACGCCCTGGCGACATCGTCGTCGTATCCGTGCATTGGGGATCGAACTGGGGTTACGCGATTCCCCAAGAGCAGCGCCTGTTCGCGCACGCGCTCATCGATTTCGGCAGCGTCGACGTCGTGCATGGGCACTCATCGCATCATGCGAAAGGGATCGAAGTGTATCGCGGGCGACCGATCTTCTACGGTTGCGGAGACTTTCTCAACGACTACGAAGGCATCGCCGGGCACGAGCAGTATCGTGGCGACCTGTCGCTCATGTATTTCGTCACGATCGAGCCGTCGGGCGGCGGGCTGACGGGGCTCTCGCTCGCGCCCATGCAAACGCGGCGCTTCAGCTTATACCGCGCGTCGCGCGCCGATGCCGTGTGGCTTGCGGCCGTGCTCGATCGCGAAAGCGCGCCGTTGGGTTGCCGCGTCCGCCTCGGCGATGAGGCGAGCCCAATGCTCCATGCCGCGCCGGCTCACCGATCAGGGTCGGAGCCGTAAAGGTCCTCGAAGGGCTCCTCGTCGTCCTCGTCGTCGCGTTCGTCCTCGGGCCGCTCGTCTTCCCATTCTTCTTTGTCCGTTTTGACCTCCTCGAGCGGCTCCCGCCAGTCGGCGCCCGTCATCGCGGTCTCGGTGAGGCCCAAGTCGTCGGTCTCGACGTCGTCGAGCGGCCCCGTCCAGTCCTCGGGGGTCTCGGTCAGCTCGATTTCCATGTCGAACCAAGCACTTGCGTCTACTTCCTCGAGATCACCGTCGAAATGCTGGATCTCGACGATCCCGCGTTCCTCGTCGAACGCGACGACTCTAAAGAGCTGGCCCTTGTCGAGATGCCTGTACCAGCTGCCAACGATCGGATCGAGCTCTGTGTTCATACAGGTATTCTCCGTCGAATCGGCACCTTCGGCCACTGATGCTAGCGCGACGCGAAGTGCCGCGTGAACCACTGCGCCGCGTGCTCCGCGACCGCTTGGAGAGTGCCCCGTTCTTCGAACAGATGGGTCGCGCCGGGAATGACGATGAGCTCCTTTTCCGAGCGCAATCGCGCGAGCGCGCCTTCATTGAGGACGAGCACCTGCGGGTCGTTGCCGCCGACGAGCATGAGCGTCGGAGCGCGCACGCGCTCGAGCGCGTCCGCGGCGAGATCCGGGCGACCGCCGCGCGAGACGATCGCCCGAATCGCCTGCGGTGCGTCTGCCGCGGCCACGAGCGCGGCCGCCGCTCCCGTGCTTGCGCCGAAATAGCCGAGTGCCTGCGGTGTGCCGAGACGGTCGCTGAGCCATGCAGTGACCGAGCCCAAGCGATCGGCGAGAAACGGAATGTCGAAGCGGTACTCGCGCGAGTAGGCGTCGACGCTTTCCTCCTCGGCCGTGAGCAGATCGAACAGGAGCGTCCCGAGCCCGCGTTCATGCAGATATTGCGCGACTCTGCGATTGCGTGGGCTCAGCCTGCTGCTGCCGCTGCCGTGCGCGAATATGACGATGCCGCTCACGTTAGGCGGTGCGTGCAAATCGCCATGCAATACCGCGCCCGGGACGGGAATTTCGAGGTCGTCGACGACCGTGCTCATGGGGTCGTCCGTTACGCGCTCAGATGAGCTTCGAGATAGCCCACCGAGCTTTCGAGACTCGAGAGCTCCGGATAGTCGTGCTCGGGTATGTCGAAACCGAACCGCCGGTGCAGCGCCGTCACGAAATTCAAATAGTCCATGGAATCGAAATCGAACTGATCGCGAAACGCGTGCGCGGGATCGAGCGCGGAAGCATCCACGTCGGGCGCGATTTCGAGCAACGCTTCGAGGACGGCCGTGCGTATTTCATCGCGCTTCATAGTTGCTCCGGCTGCTGCAAGCGCCGCTCGAGATCGGTCAGGAACTGGCTGCCCCGGTGCCCGTCCGTGACGCGATGGTCGCCCGCCAACGTGGCAGTGACGACCGGGGCGGCCGCGATTTTCCCGGCCGCTACCCAAGGCCGGTTGACGACGCCGCCGAATCCGACGATGGCGACCTGCGGCGGATAGATGATCGGGTAAACGGTCTCGACGCCCCCCTCACCGAGGCTGCTGACCGTGATCGTGGCGTTCGTGATCTCGCTTTGCTTCAGACGTCCCGCGCGGGCCCGCTGCACGAGCCCCTGCAGCTGCCGCATCAATTCGGGCAAGGTCCGCTCGTTGGCGGCAGCCAACCCCGGCGCGATGAGACCGCCGGTCCTGAGCCGAATCGCAACGCCGACATTGATCTCGCGGCTCGCCTCGAACCGGCCGTCGAGCCAGAAGCCGTTGAGCTCAGGGGACTTCTCGAGCGCACGCGCGACGGCTTTGAGGAGCAGCGCCCCGGGGAGCAGGCGCTCGGTGACGGCGTGCTCTCTGTTCCAATGCTCGAGCCATGCCATGGAAGTGCTCATGTCGATGGTCGTTGCGAGGTAGTAGTGTGGGATTTCGCGCTTCGACCGGCTCATGGCCCGGCCGATGACCGACCGCATATCCGCTTTCGGCGCTTTCGCGGTGGCCGCGCGCTCGACGTCGTCGAGCGTGATTGCCCCGTCCGGCCCGGTGGCTGCGACGCTCGCAAGGTCGATGCCGAGCTCTTGCGCGCGGCGCCGCGCGGCCGGTGACGCGCGGGCGCGTCCGGCGGCGGGGCCGACGACCTTTGCCGCGCGCGGCTCGACGGCGCGCGCGGCGGCGCTCTGCTCGACGGCGGCAACCGCGGCGGGTTGCGCACGCTCGCCGCCCGCCGGGACGTAAAGCGCGAGCGGCGCGCCCACGGCAACGTCCGTGCCGGGCTGCACGAGCAACTCGCCGATCTGCCCCGCTTCGAAGATCTCGATGTCGATGATGCCCTTGGACGTCTCGACGGCGGCGACGATGTCGCCGCGCTTGACCGTATCGCCCGGTTTGACCATCCACTCGGTGAGCTTGGCCGACTCCATGTCGGCGCCGAGCGAAGGCATGCGAAACTCAGCCATGGCCGAAGAGTCCCTTGGCCGCGGCGACGATCTGCTCGGGTTGCGGCAGGGCCGCCGCCTCCAAGTGTTGGGCGTAGGGTATCGGCACCTCGGCGCTGCAAACGCGCTTGACGGGCGCGTCGAGATCGTAAAAACCGTGCTCCATGATCCGCGCGGCGATTTCGGCCGATAAGCTGCCGCTGCGCCAACCTTCGTCGACGATCACGACGCGTCGCGTTCTTTGCACCGACTCGAGGATCGTCGATTCATCGAGCGGCCGCAACGTGCGCAAGTCGACGACCTCGGCATCGATCTCTTGATTTGCGAGCGTCTCGGCTGCCGCCAAGGTTTTCGGCAAGCTGCCGCCGTAGGTCACGAGCGTGACGTCGCGGCCGGGCCGCCGTATCGCTGCATGGTCGATATCGACGGCGGCCGGCTCCGCGTCGAGCTCGCCTTGCATGTTGTACAGCATCACGTGCTCGACGATGACGACGGGATCGGGATCGGCAAGCGCCGCGCCGAGCATGCCGCGCGCATCCGCAAGGGTGGCCGGCGCGACGACGCGCAATCCCGGCACGTGTGCGTACCAGTTCTCGAGACTGTGCGAATGCTGTGCGGCGAGCTGTCGCCCGGCGCCGGTCGCCATGCGGATCACGATGGGCACGGAGAACTGGCCGCCCGACATGTGCCGGATCGTTGCCGCGTTGTTGACGATCTGGTCGATACACAAGAGGCTGAAGTTGACGGTCATGACCTCGACGATGGGACGCATGCCGCCGAGCGCGGCGCCTATGCCTGCGCCGACGAAGGCGGATTCGGACAGCGGAGTGTCGCGCACGCGCGCTTCGCCGAATTCAGCGAGCAATCCCTTGCTCACGGCATAACAACCGCCGTAGCGGCCGACGTCCTCGCCCATGAGGAATACGCGCGGATCGTTCGAGAGCGCCTCACGCAACGCCTCGCGGATCGCTTCGCGGTAGGTCAGCGTGCGACGCGTCTCTGAGCGGGCTGCCGCGTTCACGCCATTTCCCGCGTGTAGACGTCGCGCGACAAATCGCCGAGCGGCTCCCACGTGCCGTTCTCTGCGAACTCGACGGCGGCCGCGATCTCTCGCTCGACTTCCGCTTCGATGCTCGCAAGGTCCGCGTCCCGCAGAAGGCCGGTCTCTTTGAGCTTGGCGACGAAAGTCACGATCGGGCCGCGCTTTTTCCATTCTTCCACTTCCGCCTTGTCGCGATAGAGCTCCGCATCGAACATCGAATGCGGCCTGAAGCGATACGTCGCGAACTCGAGGAAGCGCGGTCCCCCGTCGCCGCGGATTGCCTCGACGGCGGCCGCCGCCGCGGCTTCGACGGCGAGCACGTCCATGCCGTCAATCGTCGCCGCGGGCAAGTTGTAGCTTTGCGCCTTGCGCGCGATGTGAGTCTCCGACTCCGATCGTGCGAGCGCCGTTCCCATGGCGTAGAGGTTGTTCTCGCACAGAAATAGCACGGGCAGCTTCCACAGCGCCGCGAGATTCAACGATTCGTGAAATTCGCCCTCGGCGACGGCGCCTTCGCCGAAGAAACAGGCGGTCACCGCATTGCGGCTGCGGAGCTTCTCCGCGAGCGCGAGCCCCACGGCGAGCGGCAGCGCGCCGGCGACGATGGCGTTGCCGCCGTAAAAGCGCGTCGCGGCGTCGAAAATGTGCATCGATCCGCCGCGCCCGCGGCAGCAGCCTTCCGCCTTACCGTACATTTCCGCCATGAGTCTCGTCATCGGGATGCCGCGCGCGAGCGCATGGCCGTGCTCGCGGTAAGTTGCGACGACGGCGTCGCGCGGCTCGAGAGCGCGCATCACGCCGGCCGCGATCGCCTCTTGCCCGATATACAAGTGCAGGAAGCCGCGGATCTTCGTTGCGCTGTAGAGCTCGGCGCATTTTTCCTCGAAGCGCCGGATGCGCAGCATGTCGCGCAGGAGCTCGAGCGCATGCTCGCGCGTCGTGCCCGCTATTTTCGTGCTCACGTGCGCTCCTCGACGCCGGGCTCGCGCTCGAGCGTCGACGTATCGCCTTCGGGCAGTCCGAGCTCGCGCGCCTTGAGCAAGCGCCGCATGACCTTGCCGGAGCGGGTTTTCGGCAACGAGCGGCTCCACTCGATCTCACGTGGTGCGACCGCGGGACCGAGGCGCCGCCGCGCGTGCGCCATGAGATCGCGGCGCAGCGCCTCGCTCGGCTCGAAGCCGGCTTTGAGCGAGACGAAGGCCTTGACGATCTCCATGACGGTCGGATCGGGCTTGCCGATGACGCCGGCCTCGGCGACCGCGGGGTGCTCCATGAGCGCGCTTTCGACCTCGAACGGGCCGATCAAGTGGCCGGCCGACTTGATGACATCGTCGGCGCGGCCGATGAACCAGTAGTAGCCGTCCGCGTCGCGCTGCGCGAGGTCGCCGCTCAAGTACCACCCCGAGCGAAAGCACTTGCGGTAGCGCGCTTCCTCGCCGAGGTAGGCGCGGAACATCGACGGCCAGCCCGGCCGCAACGCGAGCTCACCCGTCACGTTCGGCGTGCGCACCTCTTCGAGCTCGCCGTCTTGGGTTACATGCACGATCGCGGCTTCGACGCCCGGAACGGGTTTACCCATCGAGCCTGCCTTGATGTCTAAGCTCGCAAAGTTGGCAATCATGATGCCGCCGGTCTCGGTCTGCCACCAGTTGTCGTGAAAGGGCAGTGCGAGCGCTTGCTGTCCCCAGACCACGGCCTCGGGGTTCAACGGCTCGCCGACGCTCGCGGCAAACCTGAGCTTGCTCAAGTCGAATTGGCGCGGCAACTCGGCCCCGGCTTTCATGAGCATACGGATCGCCGTCGGCGCCGTGTACCAAACGGTGATCTCCTGGTCCTGCAAAATGCCGTACCAACGCGCCGCGTCGAAGTCCTCCTCGTCGACGATCATCGTCACGCCGTTCGTGAGCGGCGCGATGATGCCGTACGACGTCCCCGTGACCCAACCTGGGTCCGACGTGCACCAGTAGATATCGTCGGCGTGCAAGTCGAGCGCGTACTTGCCCGTGATGTGGTGGGCGATGACGGCCGCATGCACGTGCAGCGCGCCCTTGGGCGTGCCCGTCGTGCCGCTCGTGAAGTGCAACAATGCGGCATCCTCGGGATCGGTGGGCGGGATCTCGAAGTGCGGGCTCGCGGCATCGAGCAGCGGTTGCAGGCAGTGCACGGAAGGATCGTCGAACGGCTGGCTCGGCGCATCGACGAGCAAGACGTGCTTGAGCGTCGGCAAGGCCTCGCGGATCTGCGCAATCTTGCGCGCATAGAGCGAAGCCGTCGTCACGAGCACGCGCGCGGCGCCGATCGTCATGCGCAGGCGCGCGGGCTCGGGCCCGAAGGCCGGAAACAGCGGACTGAACACCGAGCCGTTCTTGAGCGTGCCGAGTGCGGCCACATAAAGCCCCGCCACGCGCGGCGCGAGGGCAAACACGCGGTCGCCTTTGGCGACGCCGAGCGCGCGCAGCACATTGGCGAACCGATTGGTGGCGTCGCGGAGCTCCCTATAGGTGAGCTCTTGCGTTGCGTTGCGCCCCGCGTCACGAGGTTTCGCGAGGCAGCGCAGTGCAATCTTGCCGCCGCGCGGTCCGTCGGCGTGCCGATCGACGGCTTCGTGCGCGATGTTGAGTCCGCGACCGCCGGGCAGACCTTGGAGCTCGGCGCGCGCGGCGTCCCAGGAGAACCCGGCCGTGACCGACGAATAGTCACCGAGGTTCGGCGCCACCGCCGACGGCGCGGCACTCTTGCGCAGGATACGGATGTCGGCGGCCACGGTCGCGAGGGCGGCGGGGTCGTTACAGACCCGGTCGCGGCCAGAGCTCGCGCACCTCTGCGGGTAGGAGCGCACGAACCTGATCGGTCTCGCCGCCGCCGAGCTCACTTGCGAGAAAACCGAACACGGTCGCAACGACGGACTCGAGATCGCGGCCCTCGAGCGCCGGCGCTTCTTTGGCGACTTGCGCGAGGAAGTCGTCTTTGTGGCGATACTTGCGCGGTTTGTGCGCCGGGTGCCAGCCTTCGTAGTAGACGCCGCGGATCAGTATCGGCAGCTGGGCGGCGAGATCGGCGACCTCGTCAGGCGGGATGCGGTCGCGGAGCGCGTGTAGAATGGCCCGCAAAGCGACGTAAGCCTGTTGCCTATCTTCCCATGCCAGAATCTCTTGCAGCTCGGCGAGCCAAGCATTGGTCTTTTGGATCGTTTTGTCGAACACAGGAACGCCCGTAGTGGACATGCATACCTCCCGCGAGCCCAACCCAGACGGTACCGGCTCGGGCGAAAACCGGCGATACGAACAATTACGTAGAGGAGCCAGTCGGAACCGAGACTCAGAGACCCGATCGCGAGGCCTGGCGGCACTCAGCGCGGTCTGGCTGCTGGCCGCAGCTTGGCCCCTAGCTGCTCATGCTCAAGCCGGGGGAGGGCCGGCGGCGTCGCGCGATTCGCCCGCCGACCGCGATGCGATCGCGTTCGTGCTCGGCAACATCGAGTTCCTGCTGCTGCACGAGATTGCGCATTTCCTGATCATGGAAAAGAACGTGCCGATCATCGGGCCCGAGGAAAGCGCGGCGGATTACATCGCGACTTTGGCGTTGATTCGCGAGGAGCCGCTCGATCCTGCACAGCAGGAGCGCGGCCTCAAGTTTCTGCTTGCAGCCGCGGATGCATTCGCGGCAGGCTGGCAAACCGGCGCCGCGCAGGATGCCGAAGTGCCGTACTGGGGCAGCCACGCGCTCGGTTTGCAGCGTTACTACCAGATCGCGTGCTTGCTGTACGGCAGCGATCCGGTGCTGTTCGAGCGCGTGCCGGAGACGACGGGTTTGCCGCCGGCGCGCGCTGAGGGGTGTGCCGCCGAATATGCCAAGGCCGACCATGCGATTCGGTGGCTGCTCGACAATTACGGCAGGCAGGCGGACGATCCGCCGGGCGCGGCCACGGAAGTTCTCTATGAGCGCCCCCGCACGCTCGTCGAGACGCGCGTGCTGCAAGAGCTCGAATCGCTCGAGCTTCTCGAGCGCACGGTCGAGCGCTTGCACGCGCGCTTCACGCTCGAGCGGCCCTTCACGCTCGTGATGCGCACTTGTGGGCAAGCGGAGGCGGCGTGGATCGCGGATCGACGCGAGCTCGTGATTTGCTACGACCTCATCGATATGTTGTATCTCTTGGGCCTGCAAGCTCAGACCGGGGCCTCGAGGCCCGTTTCCGTACCCGAAGAGTAGCCAGCCGCGCATTGTGCTTCGCGACCCCGCACGACGCGCTTGCCGCGCAACGGCCCCTGTGTCTCGGTGACGATGGTGCGTTGGCCTTCCTGGTGATCGTCGCCGTGGAAATACACGACCACCCAGTCGCGCGTGCGTTGCAGCTCGTGGGCGCGCGCCGTGTTCGAGTAGAGCGCCGTGAAATGCCAGCCGTCGCGGCTCGTATGCAGTATCGGCAGCCAGGCAACGCGCTCGGGGTTGAAGCGCCTCGGTGCGAGCAAGGGGAGCGTTCCTTGGGACGCGCGATTGCGGTACTCGCGGTCGACGTCGAGCAGAATGTCGACGCCGGGCTCGTGGACGCGATCCCGATCGAACCTGCCCGGCGCCCGGCCGAGCATGCTGAGAAGTGCGGCCCGGATGGCGGCGATGCGGCGCGGCCCGAGGCCCGAAAGCGTCGCGAGCCGCCCGTCGTGCGCGGCGATTTCGAGCGTCTCGAGCGTCGCGACGTGCAATTCGTCGTGAATGCGCCGTGCAAGCTCGGGTCCGATGCCGGGCACCGTGCGCAGCAGCGCTTCCGGATCGGCCGCGCCGCGCAAACGGTCGAGGCGCGACAGCCTGCCCGTGCGCCTGATCTCGTCGATCGCCGCGGCCAATCCGGAGCCGATCGCGGGCAACGCCATGAGGCCCGCGAGGCCTTGCTCGCGCAGGATGTCGCGCGCGTCGACGTCGAGCGCTTCGAGCACCTCGGCGGCCCGGCGGTAGGCATCGACGCGAAACGGGTTCGCATTCTGTTGGCGTAGCAGCTCGCCGCAGTCGCGGAGCAACCGTGCCGCTGCGACATTGAACGAGCGGTCTGCTGGCGTGGCCGCGTCTTTCGTCATAGGTGGAAACCGCAGTCGCCGTGCGTCCGAGGGTCACTTACGATGGCGTCAGTCGCATATTCGGGGCCCTTTACATGGAGCGAGAAATTAAACGAAGAATCGAGCTTTGCGAACGCGCGCAAAACCCGGACTGGGAAGACGTCATCGTGCTCGCAAAGCACTTGGACGCGGCGCAAAAAGCGTTCATCCGCGAGCACCGGCCAGGGCTCGTCAAAGCGCTTTGGACTCACTTCGACGCTACCCGCGGACAGTGCGGTTGCCGCTCGACGTCGCACGAGCGCCCCGGCTGCACGGTAGGTCTCATCGAGAAGCTCTTGCTCGATGAGCAATCGACTTGAGCCCGATCA
>Ga0209640_10005017_pt1 | contig 11583 bp, 10 predicted proteins | sample RifCSP10_1_FD_184018 | JGI IMG/M metagenome (GOLD analysis project Ga0209640, IMG submission 184018) | Soil microbial communities from Rifle, Colorado - Rifle CSP2_sed 10_1 (SPAdes) (version 2) | ecosystem: Environmental > Terrestrial > Deep subsurface > Rock core/Sediment | place: Rifle... | reverse complement strand
TAAGGTGCCCGCCCTCCTTCCCCTTGACTGAGCCCCTCCCTCGCATAGGCGAGCACCGCCTGATGCGGCGCGTGCAGTTCCACGAGACCGACCTCGCGGGCCTCGTCCATTTCAGCTGCTTCTTCCACTACATGGAGGAAGGGGAGCACGCGCTCTGGCGCGCGGCCGGCCTCAGCATCGCCCCCGCGGGTTCCGAGATCGGCTGGCCCCGCGCCGCCGCCTCCTTCGAGTTTCACCGGCCCCTGCGATTCGAGGACGAGTTCGAGATCGCGATTCGGGTGGTGGAGATCGAGGAGCAGACCATTCGCTACGTGTGCCGGCTCTCTCGTGGCGGGGAGAAGATCGCGATCGGGCGTCTCGCCATCACCTGTGTGAGCAAGCGTCCCCACGAGCGCATGCGGGCCATCGCCATTCCCCCGGAGATCAAGGCGCGCTTCGAGGTTGTACCCGGAGAAGACACACTGGAGGTTGGAGGTTCATGACTCGAGACGCGAACGGCACCGGCCATCCGGACGTGGTCGTGATCGGGGGCGGCCCCGCCGGCTCCACCGCATCCGCCCTGATCGCCCAGCAAGGCCACAGGGTCCAGCTCTTCGAGCGCGAGCGGTTCCCGCGGTTCCACATCGGCGAGTCGCTCATCCCCGAGACCTACTGGGTGCTGAAGCGTCTGGGCATGCTGCCCAAGCTGCAGAAGAGCCACTTCGTGAAGAAGCACAGCGTGCAGTTCGTGAACGCGAGCGGCAGAGTGTCGGCACCCTTCTACTTCTGGGACAACAAGCCGCACGAGTGCTCCCAGACCTGGCAGGTGGTGCGCAGCGAGTTCGACCAGATGATGCTCGACAACGCCCGCGAGCACGGGGTGGTCGTGCACGAAGGCGCGCGCGTGCTCGACGTCCTCCTCGAGGACGGCCGCGCCCAGGGGGTCACGGTCAAGCTGGACGACGGGTCCGTCCGCGAAGTGCGCGCGAAGGTCACCGTCGACGCCAGCGGCCAGGTGGGAGTCATCCAGAACCGCCTCCGCCTTCGGGTCTGGGATCCCGTGCTCAACAAAGGGGCGATCTGGACCTACTGGAAGGGGGCTTACCGCGACCGCGGCCGGGACGAGGGCGCCACCATGGTGCTGCAGACCGCCAACCGGATGGGGTGGTTCTGGTACATCCCCCTCCACGACGACACCGTGAGCGTGGGCGTGGTCGCGCCGTTCGACGACCTCTTCAAGGGGCGTGGCCCCTATGCCGCGACCTACGAGGAGGAAGTCGACCGCTGCCCGGCCGTCAAGGAGCGGGTGTCGAAGGCCCAGCGGGTGACCGGTCATTTCGCCACGAAGGACTATTCCTATCGAGCGACCCAGGTGGCGGGCGAAGGCTGGGTGCTGGTCGGCGACGCCTTCGGATTTCTCGATCCCCTCTACTCTTCGGGAGTGCTGCTGGCCTTGCGGTCCGGGGAGATGGCGGCGGACGCCATCGTCGAGGGGTTCGCGAAGGGAGACACCTCGGCGGCGCAGCTCGGGAAGTGGGGTCCCGGCTTCAATGCGGGCGTCGACCGCATGCGACGTCTGGTCTGCGAGTACTACGACGGATTCAGCTTCGGGAAGTTCGTGAAGGCCTTCCCGCACCTCCGGGGCACGGTCACCGACCTTCTCATCGGGGACCTGTTCACCGATCGGGTGGACGAAGTCTGGCCGCCGATGGAGTCCCTCTACCCGCCCGGCAAGGCGGCGATTTCCCGCTGGGACGCCGGGCCGCCGGCGGAACAGGTCGAAGACAAGGCCAACGAGCTGGTGCTTCCCGAGGGCCCTCGGCCCTGAGCTCGGTGCCGAAAAGAGGCCGATGCCGCTCTTTTCGGCACCGGGACGTTTCTGACTATCTTCTCAGAACCGTCGGGTAAGAGGCCTCGTATCATGCCCCAGGTCATGGTCGTCGACACCGACACCGCCTCGGACGACGCGGTGGCGCTCATCATGGCCCTGCGCGCCCCGGACGTCGTCGTGAAAGCCATCACCGTCGTGGCCGGCAACGTCTCCCTGGCCCAGGCCAGCCGCAACGCACGGTACACAGTGGAGCTTTGCGGCGCCTCCACGCCCGTCTTCGAGGGCGCGTCCCGGCCCCTCTCGCGCGAGCCGCACACGGCGCAGTTCTTCCACGGCCAGGACGGCCTCGGCGACCGTGGCTACGCTCCGCCTCGTGCTGCCCCTGCGCCCGGCCCCGCGTTGCGGGCGCTCATCGAAGCGGTCCGCGCGGATCCCGGCCTCACCCTGGTGACCCTGGGCCCGCTCACCAACGTCGCGCAGGCCCTGCTCGAGGCGCCTGAGGTCGCGAGCCTCGTGGGCCGCTGCGTGGTCATGGGCGGCGCCGCGTGCACGGTGGGGAACGTCACCCCCGCCGCCGAGTACAACATCTGGTGCGATCCCGAGGCCGCCCGCATCTGCTTCCGCTCCGGCATGCCCATCGAGATGGTCGGTTGGGAGCTCTGCCGCGGCCCCGCGTGCCTCGACCCGGCCGACGTCGCCCGGGTGCGCGCCATAGGCACGCCGCTCGCGCACTTCGCGATCGACTGCAACCTGACCGCGCTCGAGGCGAACCGCCGGCTCTTCGGAGAGGACGGCATTGGCTTGCCCGACCCCGTGGCCATGGCCGTCGCCCTCGACCCGACCATCGCCACGCGCCGGAGTCGCCACGCGGTCGACGTCGAATGCGAGGGGACTCTCACCCGAGGCATGACGGTCGTGGATGGTCTCGACGTCGTGCGACGAGGTCTCGCCGACATGGCGGGTTGGGCGGCGGAGGCCGCGGCCCGCGAGCCGCACGTGACCGTCTGCTGGGAGCTCGACGTTCAACGGTTCAAGGCGATGCTGTTCTCGGCCCTGGGAGCGCGCGCGTAGCGTCCGCACCCTCGCGAGGCGCCGCCCGATCGTGGGAAGACCACGGGGTCGCGAACAAAAGACGGGGTGGCGACCTCTCAGCCACCACCCCCTATGCCGTCTCACCGAGTGGAGACGGTCAGCGTTCCGACTACCTGAGGGCCCGGAGGAACCTCAGGGCCCCCGGCCGATCGGGTTAGCGAGAGATCCCCGCGTAGCGTGGGTCGCTACGGACCTGGGCGAAATCCGGGTCCGCGGCCACGCGTCCGAAGTCGCGGAAGCCCGCCTCCCGAGCCTTCGTGAGCCACACGAGCGCGCTCTCGAAGTCGCCCCGGGAGGCGAAGACCTTGGCATAGGCGAAGTAGAGCGGGCCCTTGGCTACTCCGCTTTCCGTGAAGGCCGCGGCCTCGGGAGCGTTCAGGTTCGCCGGGTCCAGCCGGACCGCCTCGGCGAACGCCTCGACCGCGAGCGGGAAACGCCCCCACGCGAGCCAGGCCGTGCCCAGGTTGCGGTGGAAGGTGGCGCGGTCGGGCTTCAAGGCGATGGCCTTGCGATAGGCCGCCACCGCCTTCTTGAACTTCCGGCGGCCCTGCTCGAGCGTGCCCAGATTGTTCCAGGGCTCGGCGTAGGCCGCGCTCAGCTCGATGGCCTTCTCGTACTCCTTGCGGGCGAGCTTGAGCTGGTGCTGCCGCTGGTAGCAGATGCCGAGCTTGTTTCGGGCCACCGCGTCGCCGGGGTTCGTGCCGAGCCGCGCGCGGTACGTCGCGATGGCGGCCTGCAGATCGTCAGAGGCCGTCGGCGCGGTCGGAACCTGCGCGGCGGCCAGGCTCGCGAGGGCGCACCCCAGGACCGCGAGCCCGAGTACCTTGACCTTCATCGTGCCTCCTCCTCCAGAGGGTGGCGTCCTCGTCCCGCCATCCCTGCTGCTTCTGTCCTTTGTTGCGAGGCCGGCGAAGGAAGATACGGGCGCTCAGCGCGAGGCGTCGCCCTCCAGGAGCTGCTTGAAGCGCGGGTCCTCGGCCAGGACCTTGAAGTCGCGATCCCGTTGGACCTTGCCCCAGTCACGGAAACCGGCGGCCTCGGCTTTCAGGAGGAACTGGAGGGCCACTTCCGCCTGGCCGCCCGAGGCGAACATCTTGGCGAGGTAGTAGCTCTCGGTGGCCCGATCGAGACCCGCAGCGACCGCGCCCGTGCGCGCCTCCAGCACCCCTGGATCGAGGCTCAAGGCCCGCCGGTAGGCGGAGAGGCCCTGCTCTACCCGGCCGAGGGCGAGATAGGCCGACCCCATGTTCTTCCAGGGCGTGGCCAGGTTGGGCTTGATCTGCACGGCCCTGCCATAAGCGGCGACCGCCTGCTTGAATCGGCGGCGCGCGTGCTCCAGGGTCCCCACGTTGTTCCAGGCCTCGGCATAGCTCGGCCTCAGGGCCAGGGCCTTGTCGTACTCGCGCCGCGCGGCGTCGTATCGTTCCAGGGACTGGTAGCAGATGCCGAGCTTGTTGTGGAGCACCGCGTCGTTGGGGCTGAGCGCGAGCGCCTTCCGGTACTCGGCGGTGGCGCCTTCATGGTTGCCACGCGCTACCAGCGTCGCGGCCTTCTGGCTGATCTGCCAGACCCTCAGGGTTCGGTCCGCGGCCGTCCGCATCGTGTCGGCGGAAAGGGGCTGCGAGGAGACCGTGACCACGTCCAGGATCCGATCTCCGGTGGCGGGCTTGGCCAGGAGCTCCAGGCTCACCGTCTCTCCCTCTCTCACCTCCTGGGGAGACGGGAAGCGCGGAGACGCGATGGCGAGGCGGACGGGAGCCGGGCAGGAGGGGCAAGAGAGCTTGTCGATCACCTCCGACTCGATCCCGTTCGCCAGGGCTTGAAAGGCCAGCCGCACGCGGCCGCCGCCCGCGCGATCGGCCGTGAGTCGATAGCCGAAGAAAGCCCCGCTGTCACGGTCGAAGAGCACCCGGCTGACGGAGTTGGAGCGGGCCAGGGCGACTTCCCGGATCGCACCGCCCGTCTCCGGCTCGCCGGTGCGCACGAGGGCGAAGCCGACGGAGAGGCCGTTCTCGAGGGTGGCGAACGCCACGCGGTCGTCGCGCGGGCCCGGCGGCGCGGCCAGGGCCACGATGAGCGCCCCGAGAGCGGGAATGCTCACGGCTTGACCTCCTGGACCACGGTGACCTGCATCTCCTCCACCGGCTGGAAGCCGGCCAGGCTCGTGTGGGTCACCACCGCGGGCTCCTGGCGGCGCGCGGCCTGGACGGGTTCGCGGGAGGCGGGGGTCGCGGCGCTTCCGCCCGCCGGGGCCGGCCGCAGCGCGAGCACGGTCGACACGATCAGCAGGAGCACCAGAAGAGCGGCGACGGGCAGGGGGACCCGGATTTCGGCGCCGACGAGGCGCCGCCACCAGGACCCGGTCTGGCGACGGTAGGCCCGGAGCACCCTCTGGTCCAGGTCTCCGGTGACGGCGGGTGGGCCCCAGCACCGGAGCAGTCGGGAAAGCGCGTCATTCCTCTCCTCGGTCATGGGCGTGCCTCCTTGCAGGGCGGCGCGGCGGCCGCTTCGAGCCACGGCGCCAGGGTCCGACGCAAGCGCTCGCGTGCCCGGTGAAGCCGTGATTTCACCGTGCCCACGTCGCAGCCCGCCACGGTGGCGATCTCGGTCAAGTTCATCTCCTCGTACTCGAACAGCACCAAAGCCTCCTTCTGCAGCGGCGGAAGCGCTTCGACCGCGCGCCGAACCGCTTCTCCCGCCTCCTCGTCGATCAAGCGCTGGAGGGGCTCCTCGGCCCCGGGCGGATCCGGAGGACCGTCAGGGATCGCGTCGGCGGTGACTTCGACTCCCCGCCGGCGCAGGTGGCGCAGCGCGACATGGCGGGCGGCCGCACAAAGGTAGGTCCGCAACGAGGCCCCCTCGGGCCGGTACATCTCGGGTTTTCGAATCACCGACAAGAAGCACTCCTGAGTCACGTCCTCAGCCAGGGTGGTGGAGCCCAACATCCGGGCCGCGAAGCGGAAGACCGGCGTCCGATGGCGTTCGTAGATCTCCAGGAACGCACCTTCGTCCCCGTGGCTGGCCTTCCGGAGAAGGTCGGCTTCCGCGGCGTTGTCGACCATCACCTCCTCACCATGGAGACTCCCTTTCCTTTGTTGTCGGCAGACCCACCAGAGGATACGGCCTCGGGGTCGGGCTCCGCCCGAGGCTCGGACTCGTGGATGGCGTATGCTCTCTTTCGCCGTGGACATCGCCCTGACCCGCGAGGTGCCACCGTCGGTCGACCGCTGCGAGTTGACGTTCATCGGGCGCGCGCCGATCGACCTTCCGCGGGCGCAAGCACAGCACGACGCCTATTGCGCCCGACTCGCAGGCGCCGGCCTCCAGGTGGTTCGGCTCTCCGCCGATCCCGCCTGTCCCGACTGCTGCTTCGTGGAGGACACGGCGGTCGTGCTCGACGAGCTGGCGGTCGTGACCGTGCCCGGCGCCGAGCCGCGGCGCGCGGAGACCGCGGCCATCGCGGAAGCGCTCGTGCCCTATCGTCCGATCGTTCAGATGGCGCTGCCCGCGACCCTCGAGGGAGGGGACGTCTTGCAGATGGGCCGACGCCTCTTCGTCGGCCGCAGCTCCCGCAGCAACCCGGCCGGCATCGACTTCCTGAGGCGTGCCGTTGCACCCCATGGCTACGAGCTGGTGGCGGTAGACGTTGCCGGCTGCCTGCATCTGAAGAGCGCCGTGACCGCGCTCGACGAAGAGACCGTCCTCGCCAACCCCGCCTGGATCGACGTCACTCCCCTGGCCGCGTACCGAACGCTGCGGGTCGCCCCGGGCGAGCCCGGCGCCGCCAACGTCCTGCGCGTCCGCGGCGAGGTCTGGGGTCATCCCGGCTTTCCCCGGACCCTCGACCGCCTCGACCGCGCCGGCTACCCGGTCACGCCCGTAGACATCTCCGAGTTCGTGAAGGCCGAAGGCGCCCTGACCTGCAAGAGCCTTCTCTTCCGCAGGCGCTCCACGCTCTGAGGCTCGGTGCCGTGTCGTGCGTCGCCGGGGTCACGGCCGGTTGAGCAGGTGGTCGGCGGCCAGCGCCAGGAACAGGTAATCGGTGGTGCCGCCGCCGAAGACGTATTCGGTCTGCTGCCAGAGGTACGGCCATTCGAGCAGCTCGGGGAAGTCCGGCCGGATGAGCGCCGTTCCCGACACGCTGCCGCCGGGCAGGTAGCTCCAGTCGGCCCGGTTGAAGCCGTAGGCTACGGTCGTCGACCGCGAGCCGACGCCCGATACGAACGACGCGTTGTTCGGACCGGGGTGGCAGCCCAGGACGAAGTCCAGGGCGTGAAGCATGAGGTCCTTCGGGAAGACCTCCGGGAAGGCCGTGTGCAGGAAGTACTGCTCCATGCCCAAACCCTGGATCCCCCAGCCCGCGCCCCAGATGTCCGGAGCCTAGGACGGCCAGGCCCTTTCGATCAGCCGCTCGAACGGGAGACTCGGGGGCAGGGTGCCGAACGTGAGGCCGCGGCCTCCTCCGAGCCGGCTCGCGCAGAACGCATCGCTGATCGCATGATCGGCGCCGTGGACGAGCACCGCGGCTTGGAGAGCCAGGGCCGCGCGCTCGGTGACGGTCCGCGAGCGGACCTCGGGGGAATCTCGTTCCGTGAGGTCCTTCCTCAGGGCATCGATCTCGCGATCCAGGGCCGGGTGACCGCCGCGCGCCAGGGATAGCTCCGCGAACAACGCGTCGACCGTGTCCCCTTCGCGGTCGAGGGCCCGCAGCACGTCGAGGCACTGGATGTTGCCGCACCCTTCCCAGATCGAGTTGAGCGGGGCCTCCCGGTAGAGCCGCGGGAGGATCGACTCCTCCACGTAGCCGGCGCCCCCGAGGCATTCCTGTGCCTCGCTCACGAAGGCCGGCGTGCGCTTGCAGATCCAGTACTTGCCGATGGCGGTGCCGAGGCGCGCGAGGGCCGCCTCCTGAGGCGACCGGCCCGCGTCGTCCACGGCCCGGGCGATCCGCAGCATGAGCGCCGTGGCGGCCTCGGATTCGAGGGCGAGGTCGGCGAGCACGTTCTGCATGAGGGGTTGCTCGACGAGGCGCCGGCCGAAGGCCTTGCGGTGCCGGGCGTGATGGATCGCCTGGACCAGGGCCTGGCGCATGATCGCCGCCGATCCCATCATGCAGTCGAGGCGGGTGAGGGCGACCATCCCGATGATCGTGGCGACACCTCGGCCCTCCTCACCCACCCGCACCGCGTAGGCCCCGCACAGCTCCACCTCGGAGGAGGCGTTGCTCCAGTTTCCGAGCTTGTCCTTCAGGCGCTGGATGCGGAGGGCGTTACGGCTCTCGTCGGGCCGGAAGCGCGGGAGCAGGAAGCAGGTGAGCCCGCCGGGAGCCTGGGCCAGCACCAGGAACGCGTCGCACATGGGCGCGGAGAGGAACCACTTGTGGCCCACGAGCTCGTACTCGCCGCCTCCGAGGGGGTGTGCCCGCGTGGTGTTGGCGCGCACGTCGGAGCCGCCCTGCTTCTCCGTCATGCCCATGCCGACCGTGCAGCCCCTCTTCCGGGCGGCGGGAATGCCGCGGGGATCGTAGGCGAGGGTCGTCACCCGGGGCACCCAAACCTCGGCCAGCGTGGGCTCACGCTGCAGGGCGGGCACACACGCATGGGTCATGGTCAGGGGGCAGCCGGTTCCCTGCTCCGCCTGTGCGTGCAGGTAGGCGAGGGCGAGGCGTACCACGTGAGCGCCTCGCCGGGTGGCGTTCCGCCAGGCGAACGCGTGCACGCCGTGCGCCATCGCCAGCTCCATGATGCGGTGGTAGGCGGGATGGAACTCCACTTCGTCCAACCGGTTCCCGCGAGAGTCGAAGAGCCTCAGCGTGGGTTTGTGGACGTTGGCGGCGAAGCCCAGCTCCAGAAGCTCGCCGCCGGAGAGGACGCCAAACTCCGACAAGGCGGGCTCACCCCAGGCCCCGCCCTCTCGGATCAACGCCTCTCGGAGCGGCTCATCCGCTGCGAAGGCGTCGAAACCCGATAGCGGAGGCGCCTGGTTCTCGACCTCGTGGGTGACGAACCGCTCAGCCTGGCTCATGTTCGGGGCGAGGGCGACGCCAGGGCCCTCGGTCGAATGGTAATGCCGCACCTGCAGGGAGGGTCAATAGGCCCTGATGGCTTCCCGTCCTGGACGCCCGGGTCGAGGTGGAGACGGCGGGCGCCTGAACGTCTCTTTACCGGCCTACAGGCGAGGGTGTAGCGTGACGCACGGACCGGCCGTAAGGGTCATGGAGGTAGCTATGGCGGTTGCCAAGGTCACCGAGATCATCTCTTCGTCGAGCAAGAGCTTCGAGGACGCCATCAACGACGGGGTCGCGCGTGCGAACAAGACGCTCCAGAACGTGAAGGGGGCGTGGATCTCCGAGCAGAAGGTCGTGGTCGAGAAGGGCAAGATCGTCGAGTACCGGGTGACCATGCGCGTGACCTTCGTGCTCAAGGACTGAAGGGCCGCGAGGCGACCCGGCCCTGCGGCCCTCGGATGGAGCTGGGGTCGTCGCGGTGTGGGCCATGAAGCCGAACCCGGACCACCTGCGGGAGTGAAGGTATGACGATCACGCGGGCGCTCCTGGCGCTCCTCCTCGGTCTTACCGGCTCGGCCGTCTTCGCGGCCGAACCCGACGTCTTCCCGATGGCCGTGTGGTACGGCGGCGGCAAGGCCCGGGCGCCGATGCTCGAAGCGGATCCCCGCGGCAGGAAGGAAGAGTGGCGCCGCGACCTGAAGCAGATCAAGGGCCTCGGCTTCAACGCCATCCGCGGCTGGATCGACTGGGCGAGCGGGGAGCCCGCGCCTGGGCAGTACCGTCTCGACACGTTGGACGTGCTCCTCGGCCTCGCGGAGGAGGAGGGTCTGAAGGTCATCGTGCAGGTCTACATGGACTCGGCGCCCGAGTGGGTCGGTCGGCGCCACAAGGACGCTCTCTTCGTCAGCTCGAACGGCGCCGCCATCCGGCCCGAATCTTCGCCCGGCTATTGCCTCGACCACCCGGGCGTGCGCGAGGCCGACCTCGCCTTCTACACGGCGGTCGCGAAGCGGGCGGCGTCGAGCTCGGCCTTCCTGGGGTTCGACCTCTGGAGCGAGCCCCACGTCATCAACTGGGCGACGCCCACCTACCTCCCGAACCCGGAGTTCTGCTTCTGCTCGAACACGGTCGCCCGCTTCCGCGGGTGGCTGAGGAAGAAGTACGGCTCGCTCGAGGGGTTGAACGCCGCCTGGTACCGGCGCTATCTCTCCTGGGACGAGGTCGAGCCCAACCGCCTCAGCACCATCCTTTCCTATACCGACTACATCGACTGGAAGCGCTTCATCGCCGACAAGCTGGGCGAGGACCTGCGCGCGCGGTACGAGGCGGCGAAGGCGGGCGCCCCTCACCACCTGGCCACGAGCCACGCCGCGGGGGTGGGCCTCTTCTCGTCGCCGCACTGGTGGGAGGGCCAGTCCGACGACTGGACGATGGCGGCCCAGGTCGACCACTACGGGACCTCCTTCTACCCGAAGCACTCGGCTTTCGTGGACCGGGACGTCGAGTGGCGGGGAGCGCTGCTCGACTTCGCGCGCTCGTTCGGTTACGCCGGCGGCAGACGCGGCTTCTGGATCGGCGAGCTGCAAGGGGGGTTCGGCACCATCGCCCAGAACGTGAGCCCCACGGTCACCCCCGAAGACCTGCGCCTGTGGACGTGGAGCGCCTTGGCCCGCGGAGCCAAGGCCATCTGCTACTACGCGTGGTACCCGATGAGCACCGGCTATGAGTCCGGCGGCTTCGGGCTCATCCGGCTCGACGGCAGCGTCACCGAGCGGAGCCGCGTGGCGGGGACGATCGCCCGCGTCGTGAGCCGTGACTCCGCCCTCTTCCTGGCCGCGCGGCCGGCCCCGGCGGAGGTGGCCGTCGTCTACAACCCCCTCGTGCACTTCGTGGGTGGCCGGCAGCGGGCCACCGCCTACGGCGGGCCCCAGGGCGAGGTGGCGAGCATCGAGCGCGACTCCCTCCTCGGGGTCTACCGTGCGCTCTTCCCGACGAACGTGCCGCTCGACTTCGTGCACGCGGAGCACTTGAACGCGAAGGACCTGGCGGCCTACAAGCTGGTCGTCCTGCCCTACCCGCTGATGATGCCGGCGCGGGCGGCGGCGGAGCTGGCCGAGTACGTACGGAGCGGCGGCGCGCTCGTGGCCGAGGCGCGGGCGGGGTGGAACGACGAGCGCGGTCGGGCGGCGGAGACCATCCCCGGCCTCGGCCTGGCCGAGGTGCTGGGAGCGCGCGAGACGGCCGTGGAGTCGGTGGCGAAGGAGCAGGCGGCGCTCCGCTCGCTCGACGACGGTCTGCCGGGTCTCCGCGCGGGCGAGGCGGTGCCGGGCCGGTGGTACGCGGAGTCGCTCGAGCCGACGTCGACGGCGGCTCGCGTGGTGGCGCGGTTCGGGAGCGGGGCCCCGGCGGCGGTCGCGTCCAGGTTCGGCAAGGGACGCACCTTGACCCTCGGCTCGTACGTCTCGGCGGCCTACGTCAGCCAGCCCGAGGAGACGACGCGGCGCTTCTATGCCGCCCTTCTCGACTGGGCGGGCGTCCAGGGACCGGTCCTCGCCGAAGGTGACATGGTGGAGGTCCGGCTCGTGCAGTCCGGCCGCGAGCGCCTCGTCTTCATCCTGAACCACGCGCCGGCGCCCGCCACCGCGGCGGTGACGCTGCGCTCCGCGCCGGAGGC
>Ga0209640_10005016_pt1 | contig 11583 bp, 6 predicted proteins | sample RifCSP10_1_FD_184018 | JGI IMG/M metagenome (GOLD analysis project Ga0209640, IMG submission 184018) | Soil microbial communities from Rifle, Colorado - Rifle CSP2_sed 10_1 (SPAdes) (version 2) | ecosystem: Environmental > Terrestrial > Deep subsurface > Rock core/Sediment | place: Rifle... | reverse complement strand
ACCAGACCCTCAACTGGTCGAAGGCCTTCCGATCATCATTCAGAGCGGCCACGACGGCGATGATGAATTCCGAGATCTGGTGCAGCTCGGTGAGCGCCCTGTTCGCTTTCTCCAGGGTCTCGTCCACATTGCCGATCTTCTTCTCGACGAGCTCATTCTTCATCGCCAGCTCGTTGGACAACTTCCTGGCCTCGACCGCCTGCCTGGCAACGAATGCCACGGTGGCCATCTGTGACTCAATGCGCCGCCTGATTTCCGCGATCTCTTTCGCGTCCAGCATGGCCCGCTCGGCGGCGGCTTTGATGGACCCGGCGTCGTGGATGGCGACCTCCGCAGTCCGGCCCTGGGCATACAGATAGATGCCGGTGGAGACCGCGAGCAGGCCCGCGATGAGGACATAGCCGCTATGAGGCTGGCCCGTGGCGATCCACCAGGCCGTAAACCCCACGCCATTGACGATGAGGAGAACTCCAAAGAGTTGCATTGCGCGCTCCTGCCGTCTCCCCCCGCCGGGGATGCCGGCTATCATCCCTCATCTTAAGGCGCGAGTCCAGCGGGAATCGTCAGGAGTCCGAGCGCGAGGTGATCTGATGGTTCATCCAGGCCTGGAACCATTGGTAGTCGCTCTGATAGGCGAACTCGGTGGGGAGGATCTCGGCGTCCTTGGCCGCCAGCAGGGCGTAGGACCGCGGCCATTGCTTGGTCCACCAGGACTTCAGCTCGTCGGGCTGATAGGCATGCCCCTCCGCGTTGCGGACGCCGGCGGACGTGATCACGTCGCACACGATCGGCCAGGCCCGGTCCTTGCCCAGTCCGGCCGAGCGCAGGTGCTCCTTCAACAGGAAGACCACCCAGACTTCGGTGCTGTGCTTCTTGTTGTGGCGGAAATGGATGAGCTGGCGGAACGGCGTGGAGTTGAGGCTCTTGACGACCGAGGTATAGTCCGGGCCGCCGAGCCGCCCCGCGGCCTCGGCGATCCCTTCGAGGAGCGCCGACAGGTCCAACTCCGGCGGGGCCTGGCCCTCCGCCGCCGGCTGCGGCATGGGTCCGGGGTGCGAGTCCATCAGCATCGCGAGGAAGGGCCGGAGCTCTCGCAGGCGGCCGACGGCCTGTTTCAAGATCTGCTCCGACTCGATCCAGTAGTCCGGGTCTCCCTTTACTTGACGCTCCTTGCCGGCCGGCGGCAGGATCGGGGGAACCCAGTACCGGATCATGACGAAGAGAACGAAATTGAGGTCTCCTCCCGCCTGGGCGACTTTCGTCAGCGCCTCCGAGGCGCCCGACTCCGGCGAGAGAAAGGCCTCGCATTGAGGCCCCACGCCCAGGCGCTTGGCGATCTCCCCCCACCACCCCGTGAACTCGATCCACTGGGCCCGCGTCAGCATGGAAAAATAGTACCCCGCCTGTTCAATGGTTGCAAGAATGGTTGCAAGAAAGGCGCGTGAATGCTCTACCGGGCGAGGTCGCGCGCGCACCGAAAGCCGGTGTCGCTGTTCCGCATCTCGGGGTCGGCCCCATACCGATGCGTGGCCCGCACAAGGCGCGCGAGGTTGGTCCACGACCCGCCTCTGAGGACTTTGGCCGATCCGCCGCCGGGCCCGCGGGGATTGCGCTCCTGGGGGGCCTTATAATACCCCGCTCCGTACCAGTCGTTGACCCACTCCCAGACGTTCCCGGCCATATCATACGCCCCAAACGGGGAACGCCCCTGCTCGAAGCTCCCGACCGGACGCAGGGTCTGCGGCCCCTCCCACCGGCGCGCAAAGTTCAATCGCGCGGGGCTTGGCGGATCGTTGCCCCAGGGATAGATGCGCGCATCCGTTCCCCGTGCCGCCTTCTCCCATTCCGCTTCCGTCGGGAGCCGCTTGCCGGCCCACTCACAGTATGAGACCGCATCGTGCCAGTCCACGTTCACGACCGGCTGGGCCTTGAACTCCGGAGGAAACGTGCCGCTCACCCATAGATCATATCGGGGATCGACTTCATGCTGCGGAGTCCGATGGCCGGTGGCATCCACAAACCGCTGGTACTGCGCGTTCGTCACCTCATAACGATCGATGTAAAGGGCGTCCACCGAGATGCGATGGGGCGGGCCTTCACCAGCCGTCTCGCTCCCCATCAGAAATTCCCCGGAAGGGATCAGCACCATCAGGACGCCATCCTTAGCCATTAGAGTGGGAGGGGGCCCATCACCCGTTGCATTCGACGGAGCAACGGGTACCCGTGGCGCCCCTCCCACACCCACTACCTCCTTCTTGGGCGCGGGCGGAGGAGCGGTTGGCGATTGAGTGGGCGCCTTGGGTTTGGGCACCGGCGCAAGTTCCGCCGCCACTGATGGAGGGGCTTGGGCCCGCAAGGTAACAGGGGCCAAAGAGCCCTTCTCCGGGACAGTCGGCGGTGGAGTAACCGGCACCGGGGGAACCGGCAGCGGCGCCGGCTGTGACTCAGTCGGCGGTGGGCTCGGCTGGACCGGCAGTTCGGTCACTTCACTGGGTTCAATGACGGGCATCGTGACCAGAGGGTTCGGGGGAACCGTTTCTGGGACCGGCCCAGCCGTTTCTTCCGCATGCAAGGGAGCCGACACCGGAGGCGTGTACGGCAGGCTGAGATAACCGACGCCCGCGAGCGCCAGGATCAGCGCGACGCAGGCCTCAACCAGGCTTTTCCACCGAACCGGCGCCCTGGCCGGCGCTCTGCGCCCTGTTCCCGAATGGGAAGGGGCTACCTCCTCCGCGGCAGGCACAACATCAATGAGGGGCTCGAGTGACGGAGCCTCCGCTTCCGGAAGCCGCGATGCGTCGGGCTCTTTGAGCCGCGACTTCTCGACGGCTTCTTCCACGCAACGCGCGGCGAGCGCGACATGAGAGGCTTCCTCCACCGCTTCGAGCAAAGCGCGCTCACATAAGAGTCGAACCGGCCGCAAGAGATCCTCCGGACGATCCCAGCCGCTGTACTTATAGATGTAAAACAATAGAACTGCCGTGGCCATGGGCCCGAAGTAGTCCAGCCCTCTGGCGTTCAGCCCGAACCCGAAGGTGCCGCGCGTATAGCTCCCCGCCTTTTGGTCGTAGGAGGACACGAACCGTCCCAAGGGGATCGTGGGGCCCGGCGTGCCTTCCACCTCGACGGGGAAGTCGGCGAACCCAGTGTCCAGCCAGGCGCCCCATTTCCTGGCTTCCTCGAACTGGTCCGCCCGGTCCAAGCTGGCGAAGGTCCGGGCCGCGCAAAAGGTCAGGTGGGACATAGTCTCGACCCACAGATCCCCTGAAGGCGGGACGGGGGCCTCGTGGGACACGTAGGCCCGAGTCCGATCCAGAAAATCGATCGTGAACGTAGTCGGCATGCGATCCCTAGACCGTCACCGCGACGGCCTTCCCCAACCGCACGAAGATGATTTTAAACCCACCAAGCTCGCGGGCCAAGGCCTTGTGCACCGCCTCCGAGTAGATCTGTGCCTGGACCCGATAGGTCTCCGCGCGGCCGGAACTTTCCGCCTCACTCACGCGATCCGTCTTGTAATCAGCCGCCCACACACGGCCGTCTGTTTCATAGATCAAATCAATACGGCCTTCCATCATAATAGCGGGAGGGGGCCCATCACCCGTTGCATTCGGCGGAGCAACGGGTACCCGCGCCCCTCCCGCACCCACTCCTTGCTCCCTGTCCTCCCATCTCATCATAAATGGGACCTCGCGTCCCAGGATGGTCGCGCCGCGCAATTCGGAAGCGGCTTCGGATTCGGCGAAGCCCCGCAGCACGGCCTGAATCTCTTGTCGGATCTCCTCCCGACTCCATGGAAGGTCCTCCGGAATCCAGCGGTCGAGCGCCTTGAATGATTGTTCAAGTATAGCATGAGAATTCTCATCGTAATTCCATGTCTCCAAGGCATTATGCACAATCGTCCCGATAAGCGAGGCTCGATCACTCCCACCTTCTCCCCCTGGGCCAGGGACAAGGGGTTCTCTCGCACGAAGGAGTTGGGTCGGCGTCAGGAAGGCGGCCCGCTGGCGGCAATGGGCCCAGCGCTCTTCGCGCGCCTGCCACCGCGCCTCAAAGCTCGCCGTATCACGCTTGGCGTGCGTGTCCTTCTTGTCTCGACGTTTGATTCCCGGCTTGCGCTCTTCCACCGGCACGATCGTCTGCGAGATCCGGCCCTGCCCCACCGCGTGTGAAAGGACTTCCGCTCTGCCGACCGCCTCCCCGATGCCTTCCCTCAGCATCGCGAGAAAGGTGTCTTCGCTTTGACGGCGGGGCAGCGCTCCGGAGAGAATCAGCCGCTCCTTCGCGCGGGTCATTCCCACGTACAGCAAGCGCCGCCGTTCGGCCGCGATGCGCGCCTCGAGCTTCTCCGCCACGTACACCCCACCCAGGGTGCGGCGGTCGCCGAGACGGACCCCCACCACTCCCGTGGACCAGTCCTGATGGACCAGGATCGGATCGGACTGAGGTTTGGTCCCGGCCTGCAGCCCCACGAGGATTACGATCGGAAATTCCAGTCCTTTGGCCTTGTGCATGCTCATGACCCGCACCGCTTCCCGTGAGGTCTCCTCCGACAGCCCGCTCTCGGACTCGTCCGGAGGATCCGCAAGGCGCGCCTTCAACAGCGTCACGAATCCGGCCATCGTCATGGCGGGATCGGCCACGACGTCGTCGGCCAGCTCCCGCACCTTCCAGAGATTGGCGACCGCCTGCTCCCCGTGCGAGGACGCCGCCGCCAGCTCCAGCACCGGCAGCCGCTCGAAGATCAGGTCCAGGGCATCCGAAAGCGGGCGCGCCGGACAGTCCCGATGCAGGGATTCGAGGACCGCATACAGGCGCCGAAGATGCGCCCCCTTGGGGTGCGCGTCGAGCGCGGGAGGGCCGGCGCCGCGATACTCGAACGGCCCCGCCGCCGCAAGCTCAATCAGGTCGCGATCGGTCAACGCGCCCACCGCCGAGCGCAGCAGACCCGCCAGCGCGACCTGGTCATGGGGATTCTGGACGGCGCACAACAGGTTGACGAGATCGATCACCTCCTGCCGCTGGTAGAAATGCTTTTCGCCTTCCGCCACGTACGGCAACCCGTGCCGGCGCAGGGCCCCGAGATATTCCCAGCTTTGGGTGAACGTCCGGAAGAGGATGGCGACGTCTCCCGGCTCCACCGTGCGCCGGCCCCCGTCCCGCTCCGTGAGGACCTCCTTCCCTATCAATTCCATCTTGAGCCAGCGGGCGACCGCCTCGCCCTCGGCTTCCACGGCCTGCTCCGCCGTGAGGGATTCCTCGTCGCCCGCGCCGGAGGGCGCGACCAGACGCAGCTCGACTCCCTGCGTGCCGGCCTTGGTCTTGCGGTCGGGGTCCGGCTCCAGATAATCGTACCTCGGTTGCAGGCCCGGACGTTCCTGGATCAAGCGGTCGAACACGCCGTTGACCGCGGACAGGATCGAGGGATGGCTGCGGAAGTTGGTCAGGAGCGTGAAGGAACACCCGGTCTGGTCGGCCACCATGCGGGTCACCTTGTGAAAGGCCTCGATGTCGGCCCGGCGGAAGGCGAAGATGGATTGCTTGGGATCGCCGACGATGAACAGCTTGCCGGGATGGAGCCGGACCTGCTGCCATTCCTCCGCCGAGTCCTCCTCGCGCTCGGCCAGAAAGAGGAGGATCTCATACTGCACCGGGTCGGTGTCCTGGAACTCGTCCACCAGGAGGGCCTGGAACCGGCGCTTCAGCCGCGCCCGCACGTGACGGTGCGTCTTCAGCAGATCGCGCGCGCGGGCCAGGAGGCCGTCGAACGTGAGCGAGCCCGCCTCAATGAAGCGGCGCCGGCATTGCTCGGCGAATGGAATCAGGAGATCGAGCAGACTGCGGACATAGTCCTGATCGCTGTCCAGGAGCGCCTTCGCGGTCTTGATCAATACCGTCGCGTCGTCGAACTCCTCCTCCGCCCATCCGGCCGGCGGCTTCGACCCCGCCTGTTTGGATTCCAGCAGGGCCCGGCGCTCCTCCGGCAGATCCCGCAGCGCCGCCGCCCCGCCCTTGAGGAGCCGTCCGAACACATCGGCCGCCGCGTCGAGGAGCTGTTCGACCTGACGAGGTTTTTTCTTTTCGTCGCCGTGCGCTTCGATCAACGCGAGGGCGCGCCCCTGCTTTTCCTGAAGCCAGCCGCGGACCGTCTCGTCGATCTCCGGGCTCGAAACCTGGGCCGTGAGCGTGGCGAGAGGAATCAGGTCGTTCACCAACGCGCGCGCGAATTCCTGAAGCGCCTCCAAGTCCGCGCCGCGAAGCACCCTCCTCCAGAGCTCTTGCCTGGGGCCTCGTGCGCCGAGTTCGCCGTCCAGCCATTGGCTCCACTCGTTGGCGAAGTGCCCTTGGAATCCAAGCCCCTCATCGGTCCGGAACCCCGGATCCACCCCGGCCTCAAGGGGATAGAGCCGCAGGAGATGCGCCGCGAAACTGTGGATCGTCCCGATCTGGCTGTTCTCCAGATCACGGATGGCGGCCTCCGCCCGCGTCCGCAATTCGTCGGCGGAGAGGCGATAGCGGTCCGCCAGGTCGGCGGGGGAGAGACGGTAGTGGTCCCAGAGCGCGCGGCAGGCCGGGGACTCAGGCGGGGCCAGAAGGCCTTCCAGGCATTCCCGCAGGCGGATTTTGATTTCGTTGGCGGCCTTGTTCATGAAGGTCAGCGCCACGATCTGGGACAGCGGCACGGGATCGGGGGATTTGATGAGCAAGTGGACGAGGCGCGTGATCAGCAGCGTGGTCTTGCCGGTCCCCGCGCTGGCGGTCACCACCACATTCCGATCGAACGTTGTGGCCGCGAGGCTCCGCGCCTGTTCGTCAGGAGTTCGGTTCATCGCCTTACGTCGCCCCCGCTTTTTGCCTTCGCACATCCTCAAGGATCTGTTTATGTTTGTCATCGCCCTCCCGCCACTTGGTCGGGTGGTGGGAGCGCCGGCAGGCCGCGGAGAACTCGCAGTGCTTGCAGTAGTCGCCGGGCAGAATGAAAAAGCGGCCGTCCCGGACCCCCTCGAGAATCACGCGCACGGTCTCCTCCCCGCAGACGGTCGTGAGCGTCGTCCGCTCCACCGGCCCGTTCGGCCAGTGAGGGGCCAGGAAATAGAAGGCGGCCGCGTCCGGAACGGCCGGCTCCTTCCCCAACACGCTCTTTGCAGCCAATAGGTAGAGCGGCGGCTGGAGACGTTTCCCCCTGAGGGCCGCCGTGGCCAGGTCACGGTCTTCCGTTTTCGGAACGGCCGACTCCGTGTACTTGTAGTCCACCACGCGGACGTGGGCCTTGCCGTCCTCCCGTTTGACGTCCACGCGGTCCAGGCGCCCGCGGATCGGGACATGGTTCAATGTATCCGGCAGCGTCGAGCCGAAACGTCCCCTGACCGCGACCTCGAACAACGCGGGGCGATAGCCCGACGCGCGCAGTTCCTCGAGATCATTGTGGACGAACGTGCGGAGGAGTTGGGTGACGTCCTCCTTCGCCAGGGACCAGAGCAACGGATAGCCCACGGGCTCGGTGGCCTCGAACCGCGCGAAGGCACCGGCGGCGGCCTCGTCCAGCCAGGCGTCCACATCCGAAGGGGCCGCCCTGCCCGGCGCCACCCCGCTCTTGAATAGCCGCTCGTAGAAAGCGCGGAGAATGGCGTGGCACAGGTTGCCGCGTGCCTTGGCCTCGAGTTCCGACACCGACTCCGGCGTCTCCAGCGGGTCGAGCCGCAGGACCTTTTCTGCGAAATACCGAAAGGGGCATTGGGCGTACACTTCCAACGCGGTGGGCGACACCCCGTGCTGTTCCAGCCCGTGCCAGTGGGCGAGCGCGGGCCCGACCAGGCCATCATAGGGCGTCAACCCCGGTTTCATGGAGTCGAGCGTGCCCAGGGCCTCTATCCCTTGCCCGAACAATTCCGGCGCCTGACGCAGGCGCAGGCAGCGCTCGAGCGATGGGTGCGGAGTCCTGATCCCGACACCACCCGATTCCAGGATCATCTCAAGCCCCGCCTCGCCCGGCGTGAGCAGGGTCCACTCGAACGGGCGCTCCGCCCATCGTTCCGTCGGCCGGCGCTTGAGGGGACGGTCCGGCGCCGCGAGCTGAGGCTTGAGTTCGGCCAGGTAGCCGGAGGGCACCATGATCCGCCCGTTGCGGTCGGCCCGCTGATAGCTGAGATAGAGCCGCTCCTTCGAGGAACGGAGGAGCAGCGCGAACAGGAGCCGCTCCTCCTCGAACCCGTCCTCCTGCTTGCGCCCGATCTTGTAGCCGAGATCGCGCGCCAGGACCTCCCGATCGGCGTCCCGCAGAAACGCGTCCTCCTGGAGGGATCGGGGAAAGACCTTTTCGTTGAGGCCCAGCACGAACAGCGCGCGGAACGGAACGCCGCGGGCGTCCATCGCGTCAAGGACCTGGACTCCGGGCAGATCGCGCCTCGTCGACGGCAGGCGCGCCCGCTCGAGCAGCCGGACGAGAAATTCCGTGCACTCCCCCAACGAGACCTCTTCATCCAGTTGCGCCAGCCGCTCGGCGGACCCAAGACAGTCCAGCACCGCAGCCTGAACCGTCCCGGCGTCTTCCGCGGGCATAGTCCCGTCCACCGTGGGAAAATCGAAATACATCGGCAGGAGCCGCGCGAAGGCGGCGACGTAATCCCCCCATCCCGCCCGTTCGGGAAGCGAGGAGAGGTCGGCGTGCAGGCCTCTCACCAGATGCCACAATAGGTTCAGTTCCTCGGGGGGGCAGCTCTGATAGATCGATTCCGCTTCTTCGAGGCGGGGGAGATTCAGGCCCCGCTGGGCGGCTCGCTCCAGGCGGCGCCATTCGCCGAGGCCCCCGTCCTCCGGATCGCCCCGCGTGATTCCCAGACGGCGGGTGGCCCAGTCCCAGCGATCGGGGCGCGCGAGGGCGCTGGACCCGCTCAGCGTCGAGAGCCGGCAGGCCGGGGACGCGAGGACCTCGATCACGGCGGCCCGGGGGAAGCCCTCCACCGGAAGCCGGAGGAACCGGACGACCGTCTTGACCAGCGGATCGTGAATGAGGGGCTCGCCCACCGGACAGGCGAACGGGATGCGGTTCTCATCGAAGACCCTCCGGATGGAACGGAGATAGAGATCGAGAGACCGCGCCACGACGCCGATCTCCATCGGCTCGAGGCCCCGCTCCTCGATCAGATGCAGGATCTCCTTCGCCGCCCCCGAGACCTCGTCCTCGGGCCCGACCGCGCTGATAACCCGGCAGGTGGATCGCACCTCGGGCGCCATCTCATCGGCCAACGAACCCAGGGAGGCCCAGGGAGCGGGAGAAGACGCGAGGGGCTTTTCAATCCCGCTCAATCCCGTGAGGTAGGTCTCAAAAAACCGCTGCGCGAACCGGTACGGGGGACTCTTGGGCCGCAGCGGGAAGAAGACGGTGGTGGGATGCGCGGAGGCAACGGCCTTGAAGAAATCGAGCTGGCCTTGCGTCAGGTCATAAAACCCGTAGTAGCAGACCCGCCGCATCCGTTTGAGCCACGCGGACTCCTGGACGAGCTCCACGGCGAGCGCGGCCAGATCGTCCGGGTCGGCGAGGCGAAAAACCCGATCGGCTTGAAGGACGGAGGCATAGAGACGCAGGAGGCCTTTCAGGCGCGCGGGGTCGTCGGTGCCGAGGAGGCGTTCCTCGACCGCCGCCAACGCAGTGCGGGGATCCACGCGCGCCTCCTTCAGGTCCTGCATCGTGGCCCACAGGCTCCCCCAGATGCCCCGCAGGCCCGCCCAGTCGCGGAATACCTCCGCTCCGGGAACGCCGGTGGCCACCAGGTAACGCAACAGTTCTTCCCGATACACCCCGTCCACCAAGGCGGGCTGGTCGGACACGGATGTTTCACGGAGCAGTGCTACGGCGAGCTGGTGGAAGGTCAGCACGTGGACGTCGAGAAGGGCGAGCCCCTGCTCGACGGCGAGCAGGCGTTTCACCCGGCGCGCGAGCTGCTGCGAGGGGACGAGGATCGCCATCGGCCGAAGGGGATCGTCGTGTTTGATGGTGCTGACTTCGTTGACCAGCGCCTGTTCAAGATCAGGGTGGAACGGACCGGTGACGATGGTGAGCATGGATGCCGTAGGGTAGCGGAAAACCGGGAAGGGCACAAGAACCGAGGGGGACTGGCTCCCTTCTGCCGGAGCCTGTCCCCGTCTTCTATCCGATGTAGGGGCGTATGGCGTTACGCCCTCCCCCAATCCGGGAACCGTTCTTCGTAGGGGCGCCGCGTGCTGCGCCCGTCTTTCTCAGGCCGGGCCGCAGGGGGGAGAGGGTGAAAGAGGGCTGGTACCTCTCGATGGTTTACGGTCTGGCTGGTGAAAGTGCTCGGCGAGGGTGCCGGGCAGCAGAAGGTAGTTTCCGATCGAGCTTAGGAGCGAAATGGATCGTCAGCTCTCGGCCTAGGGCATCAGAGAGCTTCAACAAGCTTTTGATCGTCAGATTGGGGTTGCCATCCAGAATCTTCGTGATGTAGGCGGGCGACACTCCCATGCGCTCCGCGAGTTGCGTCCGGCTCAGGCCTTGCTGCTCCATCAATAGACACATATCCTCGCCCAACTGGATTAAAACTTTCTCAAGACGATAATCAAACGTGCCCCGCGCCGTGTCGAGTTTCTCTTTGAACCACTTCTCGGCGTTCATCCCGCACCTTCCTTCCTGGCCCGTTCCGCTAAGAGCAACTCCCGGATCCGTTCGGTTCGCTCTCGTTCGCGGGCCTGTACCTTTTTCCCGCCACGCGCATGCTTCTTAAAGCCGTGGGTCAACACAAGCGTCTTCTGGCCATCGAAGAATCCATAAAGCCGGGCACCCGTTGTTTTCAGGGCATATATGCCCTTTCCTTCATGGCGGAACTTCACTTCATTGCGCGGAGGCCCGTACTCGGCAACGGATTCCAAGAGAGCCAGCACCTTCATTCGCTCTGCCTGCGGTAGTTCTTCTTCAATAAATTTGATGACGGCACAAGTTCCATCCTTCACAATGACCTGGATGGTAAACGCAGGACCTGCACGGAGCGTGTCAGCAAGCAGCATTTTAACCTATAAGTTAAGTTTCCGCAACCCCCATCTCGTGGATGGGGGACGTCTGTTCTTTAGACACCGGAAATCAGAAAAGGCTAAATGGCAGTGGCAAGGGGGATGGGTTTCTTTTCTCCGAGCAGATCAGGGAGCCGCGGCGGTCCTTTCGCGCGGGCCTCGGGGGCTGCCTCGCCTTCCGAGGCGTGCCTGTCCCTGTCTTCGCCCGATGTAGGGGCGTATGGCGATACGCCCTTTACCAATCCTGGAACCGTTCTTCGTAGGGGCGTACCTACGTGTGCGCCCGTCCCCCTTCTTTCAGTTCAGGCGTTCAGGGAGAACAGTGCCCCAAACAAAGTAGCCTGGCACGTTTTTCTGCTCCAACTGGCACAGACGCAGCACATGCGTGTCGCCAACTGTTGCGCTAGGACCTTGAATGCACCCAGGCACCGTTCGGAAACGGAGCCAGTCCCCTGGCTTACGTCCCTACGGCGTGGCGGAGGTCTCCTTCTGCCGTTCAGCGAGCAGGGCCGCGGCCCAGGCTTCCCGGACCGCCTGCGCGGGGGGATGGGCCTCAGTCAG
>Ga0209640_10005015_pt1 | contig 11584 bp, 10 predicted proteins | sample RifCSP10_1_FD_184018 | JGI IMG/M metagenome (GOLD analysis project Ga0209640, IMG submission 184018) | Soil microbial communities from Rifle, Colorado - Rifle CSP2_sed 10_1 (SPAdes) (version 2) | ecosystem: Environmental > Terrestrial > Deep subsurface > Rock core/Sediment | place: Rifle... | reverse complement strand
CATGCTGGACAACAAGCTCGAGATGTCGAAGACTTTCGGCTCGACTGACCTGGTCAACGCTTCGAAGGGCGACCCGGTAGAGCAGATCATGCAGCTCACCGGCGGCCAGGGCGTCCACTACGCCTTCGAGGCCATCGGCCTGGTGCCGGCGCCCTTCCTGCAGAGCATCCTCTGCACCCGCAAGCGCGGCGTCACCGTCTGGGTGGGCCACGCGCCGCTCAACACGCCGGTCACGATCGACGCCCGCGCCCTGATGCAGGAGAAGACGGTCATCGGCTCGCTGTACGGCTCGGCGCGGCCCCAGATCGAGTTCCCGCGCCTGCTCAAGCTCTACCAGGACGGCAAGCTGATGCTGGACGAGCTGATCACGAAGGAATTCCCGCTCTCCGGCGCCAACGAGGCCTTCGCGGCGCTGGGCCGCGGCGAGGTCGCCCGCAGCGTGCTCAACCTGAACAACTAGGGAGTCATTCGATGCTACGAAGCGTATGGACGGAAGAGGGCATCGTACTGCGGGACGTAGAGCCGCCGCCGTTGAAGCCGGACTGGGTGCGCCTGAAGGTCCACGCTTGCGGCATCTGCGGCTCCGACCTGCACGGCTACAAGGATGGCAAGATCCGCGCCGGCGGCATGCCGGGCCACGAGATGTCGGGCACGATCATGGAGTCGACAGTTGAGATGCCGGACGTCCTCTACGCCGTCGAGCCGTGGCTATGGTGTGGCGAGTGCGAGTTCTGCCGCATCGGCAAGGTGCAACTGTGCAGGAAAGGCGGGCTGGTCGGCGTGTCTGTGCCAGGCGGCCTCGCCGACTTCATCGACGTGCCGGCAATGCACGTCTACCCCTGCGACCCTTCGCTGACGCCGATCGAGGCGTCGCTGACGGAGCCTTTCGGGATCTGCACGCGCGCCGTACACCTGGCGGACCTGAAGATGGACACGCGCGTACTCATCCTGGGCGCCGGAAGCCTGGGGCTGATCAGCGGCCTGCTGTCGCGCGGGACGGCCGAACGCGTCGCGATTAGCTATCGCTATGCGTCCCAGGCAGAGGCAGCGCGAAAGCTCGGCCTCGAAGCCATACCGGAGGACGAGGTGGTCGCCTGGGCACAGGACTTCGGCCCGGACGTTGTAATCGAGACCGTCGGCGGGCACGCGAACACGATGGAGCAGGCGACGGCAGCCTGCCGTCCGGACGGCCGTATCGTCGTGCTGGGCCTGTTCTCGATCGCGCCGCCCCTGGACATGCGGGCGCTGATCCACAAAGAGCTGAAGATCATGGGTTCAGCGTTCTTCGGCACGAGCGAGCATGGACCTGAGTTCCGTACTTCGACCAAAATCCTGCCTCACTACAAGGCCGAGCTGAAGACATTGCAGACACACCAGTTCCCGCTGAGCCAGGTCGCTGCCGCGTTTGCGGCGGCTGTCTCCAAGGATGACCGGCCGATCAAGGTGACAATCCTGCCGGGCTCGTAGCTCCTACCCTGGTACCTGGCGCTGCGTCCTCGCCTTATGGTGCCCGGGCCAGACGCTTGCAGTAGCGCAGCTCCAGTATTCCCGTGTCGCCGAGTGGCTGGCTGGCTCCGTCAGGTTTCCAGCCTTCGCGTTCGTAGAAGGCGCGGGCCGCAGTGTTATGTGCCAGCACCCACAGAGTCGCCTGGTCGAATCCGGCGGCTTGAAGCGCGTCGCACGCTGCCGCGAGCAGAGCATGGCCTGCCCCACGTCGCTGAACCTCGGGCGCAACGTAGGTCGCAGAGACCTCACACACGTCTTCGCCGTCAGAGTCTTCGGAAGCCCTGGACGAGACAAACCCGATCACCTCTGCGTCAGCCACGGCAACCAGGATGAAGATGGTACCTTCAGTCCCGGCAGCTTCGAGCAAAGACGTCCACTGCGTGATTCGCCTGTCCAAGGGCCAGCTCTCGATTACTTCGGCCGGGATGATCTCGCGATACGCCGCCTGCCAGCTCGCGACGTGCACCCGCGCGATGGCCTCAGCATCCGCAATCGTTGCAGCGCGTATCTCAAAGTCCACGCCCCGATCTTAGTGGCAAGCGCCGCTCGTCCCGCGCGGCAGCCTGCCTGTCTGCAAGTTTGCCCGTCTGCCCGCAGGCAGGGGGAGGGAAATTCGCCGCGCCAGGCGATACCATGGCGCCGTGACCAGCGTGTCGAAGCGTGGCAGGCCGCCGCACCCGGACGTGCTGACGCCCGCCGAATGGGGCGTCGTCAACGGCGTGCGTCACGGCATGACCAACCGTCAGATCGCCACGGGGCGCCGCATCAGCCTCGATGCGGTCAAGTTTCACATCGAGAACGCCATCGGAAAGCTCGGACTCGAGAATCGCGCCGCGCTACGTCACTGGCGCGGCGCGCCGTTCGACAGCGCCCTCAGCAGATCGGAGACAGAAGTGGCCGCCAACCTGCAGCTCGGAGACATTGGCCAGATCGCGCGCCACGTCGCCGACGTCAAGCGCGCCGAGGCCTGGTACCGCGACGTGCTCGGCCTTACGCACCTCTACACCTTTCCCAGCGCCGTCGGCGACCTCTGCTTCTTCGACTGCGGTGGCACCCGTCTGATGATGGAGAAGGGCCGCGACGAGCACGGCAGCGAGCAGAACGTGCTCTACTTCCGCGTGCCGGAGATCAACGCCGCCTACGACGAGCTCAGGGGCCGCGGCGTCGAGTTCACGGACGCGCCACACATGATCTTCCGCCACCCGGATGGCACCGAGGAGTGGATGGCGTTCCTCAAGGACTGCGACGGACAGATCCTGGGCATCATGTCGCAGGTCAGGCCGTAGGGCGTTCGAGATTCAAGATCAGCCTGCCCCAGCGCGGCGTGAGCAATAGCGCGACCAGCGCCCCGGCCCCGGCGCCAGCGAGGTCCGAAAGCGCGTCGTAGGCCGAGGCCTCGCGCCCCGGGATTGTCGACTGGTAGAGCTCGATGCAGGCACCGAACGCCGTCACCATTGCGACCACGGTAAGAACCACTCCGAGGCGCCGCGAGAGTACGGCCGTCTGCGCGCAGAAGCCGAGCGCCGCATAGAGGCCGAAGTGGCCAAAGTAGCCCTCAGTCGTCGTCAGGTCCGGTGCAGTGGGCTCGCCGCCGGTTCGCGTCGATTCGTAGAGGATGAAGGCTGCGACTAGTAGCGCGGCCAGCGCCCAGAAACGGCGGAACCAGATCTCAGACACGCGGGGCATCCGACGAGGTTAGCACGCATATGCCCACAGCCAGGGCGGGTAAGGATTCTCGTGACTTAAGGCCGCAGCAGCACCTTACCGAACTGGTTGCGTCCGGCAATGTAGCGGTGCGCCTCGGCCGCCTGGCTCAACGGGAAGACGCGGTCGACCAGCGCATTGAGCTTCTTTGCGGCGATTGCGTCCATGATCTTCGCGAGGGCCGCGCTCAGCTCCTCGCGCGGCTTGATCGTGAACACCAGCCAGCTTGTCGTCACGGTCTGGTGCTTGCGCTCCGCCAGCGCCGTATCGACCTCCGGCGGCGCGCCGCCCGCGCGTCCTACAGATACGAGTCGGCCGCCCTCGGCCAGCGCCTGCTGCGTCTTGGCAAACGTCTCGCCGCCGATCATGTCCAGCGCCACGTCGACGCCACGGCCGTTGGTCTTCGCCATCACCTCGGCCAGGAAGTCGCCGGTCGAGTAGTTGATCGCGTAGTCGGCGCCAAGCTCGAGGCCGCGCTTGCACTTGTCGTCGGAGCCTGCGGTTGTGAACACAAGGCCGGCGCCGGCGATGCGCTTGGCGATTTGCACGCCCGCCATGCCGACGCCGCTGCTCACAGACTGGATCAGCCCCGTTTCGCCGGGCTTGAGCGCCGCCGTATCCAGCAGCGCGATCCAGGCTGTCAGCCATGCGACGGGCAGGCTGGCGGCTTCTTCGTAGCTGATGCCGTCGGGCATCGGTACGGTGGCGTTGGCCGGCGCCGCCGCGAGTTCGGCGTAACCGCCGCCCATGACCTGCGATACGACTCGCTGGCCGGCGCGCAGGGTCCTGACGTTGGCGCCCGCCTCGACGATATCGCCGGCGATGTCCCAGCCGATAATCAGCGGCGTCTGGCCCGCCTGGAAGAAGCCCGCGCGCCGCCCGAAGTCGCCGCGGTTGATCGACGCGGCGCGCACGCGGATCAGCACCTCCTCCGGCCCAATCGTAGGGTCGGGCGCGTCCTGGTAGGTGAGGACGCCCTCGTCGCCGTACTCGTTGATCACCGCTGCCTTCATGGGTTGCTCCTCAACGCTCAACAGCCTTTGGCGTAGCGACTGTTGGTAGCGCCCCAGCATGCTGGGGCGCTACCAACAGCGAGTCGATTCTAACTGCCAGATTGCCAGATTGCCCGATTGTAGTTAACTTGTCGCGAAAACAACGTCAGCCAGCAACCGGAGGGATCGATGTCAGTCCGACTTGTCATAGGTCTGCAGGCCAGGTCCGGCAAAGGCGCCGACCTGCTCAAGGCGATGGAGCAACGCTGCGTCGAGGTGCGCAACGAGCCCGGCTGCCAGCAGTTCGAGGTCTTCCAGAGCGGTCACAATCCGGACAGCCTCTGCCTGCTGGAGCTATGGGCCGACCAGGCAGCGCTCGACGTGCACGCCGGCGTCAACGCCGGCCGTCCGCCGAACCCGGCGATGGCCGAGCTGCGCGCCGACGGCCCCGGCAGCCGCGAAGACTACGAATACAACCGCACCCGTTAGCCAGCTATCGCTGGCGGCTTCCGCTGGACCCAACGGGCTACCGCTTCGGCGCAAGCGCTCCTTTCTGCAAGGACCAGGTAGTCCCCTCTCCCTCTGGGAGAGGGTGAGGGTGAGGGCAGGACATCTGGATTCTCCAGAACGGTTCCAGTTGATCGAACGCTATCGCGACGGCGCGCGAGCCGTCTCTGAAGCTGTGGCGTCGCTGTCGCTGACCGGCCTCGATCGCCACGCCGGCGGCGACTGGTGCGCGCGCGAGGTCGTGCACCACCTGGCGGACGCGGAGCTGCACGAGGCCGTGCGACTTCGTCGCATCCTGGTCGAAGAGCGGCCCGAGCTGCTCTACGTGGACGAGGCGGCGTATGCCCGCCGCCTGCACTACAACCGGCCGGTTGCGGCGTCGCTGCAGGTCTTCGTCGCGGCCCGCGTCGTCAACGCCGAGCTGCTGGAGCTGCTGGAAGAGGCTGACTGGCAGCGCTTCGGAATGCACAGCGTCACGGGCCGACATTCGCTGGAGGACTGGCTGGTCAAGACGGCGGAGCACGGCCACGACCACGCGGCGCAGCTGCTGCGCGCCGCGGGCCACGACGTGATCTGAGACAGATAGAGGAGGCCGGGTTTCTTCCCGGCCTCCTCAACCACTGGGACGTGGCCTGGACGTTGCGGAATGCTACGGGGTGCCGCCGACGAAGTAGAGCGTGCCCTGGAAGCAGGGTCCCGCCGGGTTTACGGGGCATGTCGAGAGGACCTTGTATGTCCCGTACACGAGTGCGCCTTGCCGCCAGCCACTCGTGACGGCGCCGCTGATCACGGCAAACTGGTTGTCGAACTGCCAGACTGTGACGCGAGCCGTGGACTGGTGGACACTGCCGTTGAGATGGTAATCGGCCGTGAGCTTGACGATTTTGCCGTCAGCGAACGGTTCGGCGTTGAGGACCTCACCGACGAAGGCGCCGTTGCCGATATCGCCACCGACGACGCCTGCCATGTTGGGGAACGTGGTCACATACTTCGTGAATGTGACCTCGGTCCTTCCGAAACCGTCTGCCGATGCCACCGGCGTCCCCTGCGAGTAAGTCGACACCGCGAAGCCCGCAAGTAACGCGAGACCCAGAATCGCTGCGAAGTAACCTGAAAACCTGAGCTTCATCTTCATTTCCTTTGCTGCTATTCGGGGCGGCAAGATCCAGATCCGTAAGATCCCGCCCCGGAATCTCGTGGAACGCTGCGTAACAGGAGTTGGGAGGACTTGCGCCCTCGGTTAGTGGGACTGAGGCCGCTTAAGCGCTGTTTGTCTGCTGCATCTACGCCTCCCTCGTCTGTGTCGGAGCCCGGGTGTCCGCCGGATGGCCCGGGCTTGACCTCGGCACTCGGCGAATCACCCGGTAAACACAGACTAGGGAGCGCTTACAAAGGCCGCTTCCGGAGAATTGCGTAACTTCCCGCGCTGTTTCGGTAGCCCGGAGAGGCGTTAGTGGCAGAGATTATGTAGCTGGGTGGCTGATTAGATTCGAAGGCGCCGGCTACGTATAGCCCTGACGCAGCGCGTAAGCGGTGATCTGCGCCCGGCCGTGCGTGTCGGTCTTGAGGTAAATGTTGGCGATGTGGCGCTCGACGGTGCGGGCGCTGAGCACCAGCTCCTCGGCGATCTCGCGGCTGCTTTTGCCCGCCGCTACTAGCCGCAGCACGTCCACCTCGCGCTCGGTCAGGCCGTCGGTTAAGGGCAGGCTCTTCGGCACGGCAGCCATCCTGCGCCGGCCGCGCAGACGCAGAGCACGCTTGAGAGCCGGATTCATCTTCATAGCTTCGAACTCAGGGATCGCCGCGTCCAGGTATTCGTTGGCTGGGCCGCGCTGGTCCGGAAAGTCGTGCAACAGAAGGTCTGCCAGGGCAAGGCGAACGAGCGCCGTCTCAGGACGGAATCGCATGGCGGTCATGTCGGCTAACGCCTGGTCAAGGTGGCGCCGCGCGTCGTTGGGTCTGCCGAGCATCGCACACGCCTCGCCCAACAAGCGGGCTACCGAGACCGGCCCGAAGCCGCCGGAGCCAGATGTCACAACGCTCCAGCGTTCGTAGCGGCGGACGAGTAGCTCGGCGCCTTCTTTATGCGCGCTCATGATGGCCATCTCCAGCAGCGCCATGTCGTCGCGCACTGAAGCCTCGTCCTCGGCTGCATCGAGACTCATCCGCTCATTGACTGTGGCATCGAGCAAGGCACGCGCGGCCTCGAAACTGCCGTTGGCAGCGGCGACGAACTCCCTCCAGAACACGCTGCCAGAGGTGGTCATCTGCCCAAGCACCTCATGACGGCCCAGGTACAGTGCAGGCCGCGCATACCATTCAGCCACCGCACTCCCATACTGAGCAATGCCAAGCTCTCCAACGACACGAGCATGGACCTGGTCCCCTTGCTCCATTGCCTCTTCCAGGCGTCCATCGAGCACGAGTGCGACACCGGACAGAAGGCCTGCCATCATTTCGCTGTTCGGTTGGTGCGTCTTGTCTGCAAGCGCCCGCATGTCATTAGAAGCCAATTCAACTTCCGCGCGCTTGCCACCGATCAAGAAATGGCGCTGGCGATAAATGAGGCCCTGGCGCACCGCCATGCTTGATGCATTCGCCGTAGACCGGGTTGCGAGCTCTTGGGACAATGCGAGCAAGTCGGGTTCCAGCTGAGGCGCCGAGACGCCATTCAGGTAGGCTGTGTCCGCGAGCCAGACGGCGGATAGGTCTTCCAGCTGGCGTGAGAGCTTTCGAGCGCGCTCGAGGAATTGCCGGCCTTCTCGTCGTTGCCCCGATCGAGTCAGGTTGAGGCCGAGGGCGATGTCACTCCAGACGCGGGCGAGGGAGTCTTCCGGGGCGAAGCGGTCGGCTAGCACCGCCCAACGGGTAACCTCAGGCGAGCCCCAAGCAAGGAGCGGCCCAAGTGCGTTCGAGGCCTGGATAGCGGCCTGGCAGGCGTCCGATGCCCTGCGCCCATCGTCGAGCTCCTGGGCTAAACCAAACGCGGCAGGCGCCACCTCCTCCACGACGCGTCTAGGGTCCCCAGCTTCGACCAATGCGTCTCCGAGGGCGAGAAGTAGGTCGCAACGCTTCGCCAAAGCGGCGGGCGACAGGGCCGTCTGCACCTTTAGCGCCTGCTCGAAGTGGCGTACCGCCTCGCCGTGACCGAAAACGGCCATCGCTTGAGCGGCCGCCGTTTCGCTGTAAATTAGCGCTTTCGCCAAGTTCGATGAGGCCGTGCCGGCCTGGCCGTAGTGCTCGGCAAGGGCGGAGGCGTGCGCATCCAGGTTGTTGGAGAAGAGGCTCTCAATCGCTTCGGCGGCGCGCAGGTGCATCTGAAGACGTCTCATAGGAGAAAGGCCGGCGAGCAGCGTCTGGCGTATCAGCTCATGCACGAAAGTAACTTGGCCGCTAGCCTGTGAGGTGAGGAGCAGTGCCTGCTCAGCCTCCTCAATAGCTGCGAGAAGTGAGTCCTCCGGCAGGTTCGCCAACGTTCGGAGCAGTTCATAGTTGAAGCTTCGGCCGAGAATGGACGCCAACGCCAGTACGCGACGGCATTCGTCGCCGAGCCGGTCCAGACGACGGCCGATAACCAGGCGCACGCTCTGAGGTACATCCGTCTCTTCTAGTCGCAGGTCCTGCCGCCAGGCGTCTTGCGCATCAAACAGCCGTCCTTCCTCCGCCAGGTGCTCGAACACCTCGCGGACGAAGAAGGGGTTGCCTTCCGTCTCTCGGTATATTGACTCGACGAGAGCTGGGGGTGGGCCTGGGCGGCCAAGGGCCGCGAGTATGGCTGTGACGTCCCGCTTGTTCAGTCGCTTGAGCTCCAGGCGATGCGAAAGCTGTTGCTTATTCAGTTGCTCGAGTGCGCGGGCGAAGGGGAGTGCGACGGCGAGGTCCGTGTCGCGGTAGGTCGCGAGAATGACCAACGGCACGGCCGATGCGCGCCGGGCCAAATGCTCTACGAGGAGGAGAGTGGAATCATCGGCCCAGTGCAGGTCGTCCAGACAGAGGAGAAGACCGGCGCTTGAGCGGGCAATCGCGGCAGCGAAGCTGCTGATGCTTTCGAAGAGGCGATAGCGGTCGCTCTGGGGGTCGCCCTGTACGCTCGACGGCAGGTAAGGCAGACGCTGGCGCAGCTCTGGCAAGATCAGCGCTACGTCCGCCGCCCCGGCGCCGAGCTGCTCGGTCAGCTCAGCGAGTGGACACTGGCGGACGTAGTCTTGAAGGGCCTCCATGAAGGGAAGGTACGGCGGCATACCTGCCGCATCGTAGGCATGTCCCAGCAGCGTTACCCAATCCAGCCCCCGAGCCGCAGTGGCGACTTCCTCCATGAGGCGTGTCTTGCCGATGCCCGGCTCGCCGCTGACCAGCACGACGCCGCCTTCGCCGCGGCCGGCAGCTTGAAGGCGCTCACTCAGGGACGCCATCTCATTCTCGCGGCCGACGAAGGGCGTGCGCTGCGAGGGCGATTTCGGGGGCCGTCTAGACGTCATCCTGCTTGGCGAATCATTGCGCCTGCGAAGGAGTCTGTCAAAGCAGTGACGTGGTGCTGTGGGATAGGTTCCGGAGAGGGATCAGCGGCGTCCATCAGTAGAGACCGTTGTCGCGAGCGTAGTTGGTGATCTGGGCGCGGCCATGGGTCTCCGTCTTGAGGTAGACGTTGGCGATGTGGCGCTCGACGGTGCGCACGCTCAGCACCAGCGTCTCGCCGATCTCCCGGCTGCTCTTGCCTGCAGCGACGAGTCGCAGTATCTGGACCTCGCGCGGAGAGAGGGTGTTAGGCGGCGGCACAACCCGGCGGCGCGCATCGGTTGAGGGAGCTTCGCTGGCCGGCAGCTCCGCCAGGAAGTCGAGCGCGGGCTGAGCTGTGGCGGCCATGCCGGCGGATTCGTCGATGGTGACGAGGCGAGCGTTAGGGATCAGCGATGCCAGCCTAGCGGCCCCTTCGCGGGGGAAACTGAGGTGGCGGCTCTCGGCGATTACAAGCGTGGGCGAGGTGACGAGAGGCGCCACCGCGAGAACGCTGGATGTCGCGGCGACGCGTGCGTATTGCAAGTAGTCGGATTGATTCACACAATCTTTCATTCCGGCGACGGCCTGGCGCCGCTCCTCCGGGCTGATGTTCTCGTTGGAATGGGCAACTGCCAGGAAGCTGTGCAAGAAGAGATGCCAGTCACTAGCGGCGAGGTCTAGATTCAGGGCGGCCGAAGTAGGGTACGTGACGTCTGTGCCGTAAAGGATGAGAGCCCGCACTCGCTCCGGATGGTGGACGGCGTAGCGCAGCGCTACGTGAGAGGCGAGGGCGCCACCCATGAGAACGACTTGGTCTACCCCAAGACGCTCCACCACGGCTTCGAGGTCTCGCTCGTATGCCTCAAGTGAGTGACTGTCATCGAGGCCACGCGTCGACAGGCCCTGTCCTCGAGTGTCATAGCGTGCCAGGCGCAGAACAGTTGCGAGTCGGGAGAGTTGAGGATGTTGGCCCCAGTCCTCGGTCCAGGACCAGGCGGAAACGTGGCCGAGCGTCTGAATCGGAAACGGCACGTAGATCAGGGTCTCGCCTTGGCCGGCCCGCGGCATAGCGGCATAGGCGATGCGGAAGCCATCGCTGGTCGTGGTGTACTGGACCGGGGGTGCATCCATCGCAGACGCATTCTACTCCTGAAGTGCCCCAACCTGGCTCTAGGCCGCCGCCTAGAAGTGGTCGACGAAGAACGGCGGGCGGCGCACGGCGAGGACGCGGGCGGCGCGCTCCAGCACGTCGTCACTTGCAGCGTCCAGCAGCCCCGCGGCCTCTGCCACCCTCGGCGACAGGTAGCCGTTAAATAGCGGCGCCAGCACCCGCGACGACAAGGTCAGCTCCGACTCGCCGTCCGTCTGCTGCGCCCAGGTCTTGCCCTCGGCCACGCCGACGCGCCAGGTGCCGTCGTTCCAGGGCGCCGATTCGTCGACCAGGCGCAGCGTCAGCTCGCAGGTTTCGTCCTCGCGGGCTGCGGGACGCGCCCGCATCGCCGCCTCGAAGTCGACGACGCGCAGCAGCACCGCCCAGTCTTGCTTGATCTGCAGCTTCTCCGTGTCGGCGAACAACACCGGCAGGGCGTCGTACGGCGAACCGGCGATCGTGATCTCGCGGTGGATGTCGTGGCGTCCGAAGTAGCCCAGCAGGTTCAGGTAGGCATCGCTTGACGCCGCGATCAGCTCGCGTACGAAGACGCTGGCGACTTCGTAATCGGTGCCGGACGTCATCGGTTGCTGGTAGACGCCGTAGCCTTCGTCGAGGCCAGCGTCGTTCTGCCACAGCACCACGTCGGTCCCGGGACGCCAGGGGATGTCCGCGACGTAGCTGCGCCACCAGTGCTCCGGCCGGCGAAAGGCGCCGTTGCCCTGCGCGGCGTAGCGCTCGTAGACGGGCGCCAGGCTCTGCCAGTCCTCGACCTTCAAGAAGCGGAAGCGGCCCCGTTGAGAGGGCTCCACCAGCAGTCCGAAGTCCTTGGGTTTGAAGCTGTAGAGGCGGGAGTCGGAGGCGATCTCCCAGCCGTAGCGCCGGTAGAACGCCGGATGCGGCGTGTACAGCCCGGAGAGCACCTGGCCGCGCTCCCGCATCTGCTCCAGCGACCGCCTGAGCATGGCGCCGCTGTGTCCCTTGCGCCGGTGCAGCGGCGAGTTCGCCACAGGGCTGACAGCCCCGAAGCTGAGGGCCGCGCCGTTGATGTACATCTCGACCGGGAGTGTGCGCATCATCGATGTCATCTCGCCGTCCTCGAAGGCGCCCACGTACCACTCTGGCGGGAACTTGTCCGCAAAACGCTCCACAGACTCGCCCATGGTGTGGCGGCGTGACGAGCCAAAGGCGTGCGCAGCGATCAGGTCCGCCTCCGCGATCTCTGCCG
>Ga0209640_10005014_pt1 | contig 11584 bp, 10 predicted proteins | sample RifCSP10_1_FD_184018 | JGI IMG/M metagenome (GOLD analysis project Ga0209640, IMG submission 184018) | Soil microbial communities from Rifle, Colorado - Rifle CSP2_sed 10_1 (SPAdes) (version 2) | ecosystem: Environmental > Terrestrial > Deep subsurface > Rock core/Sediment | place: Rifle... | reverse complement strand
CCCGGGACTGGCGGGCGGGTGCTCCGCCGTCACGCGCTCCATAAAGGTGTTCAGTTCGGTGGTCTTCACGCGCCGCCGCCGCATCTCCGCCACTCTGTCGATCGTCTCGAGCAGTCGGCCCGTCCGCTCCCCCGTGACCGCCGACACGTGCAAGATGGTCGCGTAGTCGAGAAACTTGAGGTGCCGGCGCAGATTCTCATCGAAGGTGGTCACGAAGTCGGACCCGCGGTCCTTCATCAGATCCCACTTGCTGGCTGCGATGATCACGCCACGGCCTTGACGGTCGGCTTCACCGACGATAGCGGCATCCTGCTCGGTGACGCCCACCGACGCGTCGATGACCAGCACGACCACATCGGCCGCCTCAATCGCGCGCCGCGCGAGGAGCACGCCCAGCGATTCAGGCTGACCCGCGCTCGCCACCCGCCCCGGCCGCCGGATGCCGGCGGTATCGACGATTCGAAACCTGCGACGATGCCACATGAGCACCGTCTCGACCGCATCGCGTGTGGTGCCTGGCATCTCGCTGACAATCATCCGTTCTTCACGAAGCAACCGATTGACCAGCGAGGACTTGCCCGCGTTCGGGCGTCCCACGATGGCGACGCCGACCTCTCCACCCGTTTCAGCCGCTGCCGGCGTGGAGCCCGCAGCCGCGGGTGAAAGCGAGAGCGCCTGCACGATCCCGTCGAGCAGGTCGCCCACGCCCTCGCCATGCTCGGATGAGATCTCGAAGACCGGATCGAACCCGAGCTGATACATCTCCACGACACCGCTCTTCGCCCGACGGTCGTCCATCTTGTTGACGGCCAGCACCGCGGGCTTCCCCGCCTCGCGGACGGCCTTGGCGATGTCGCGATCACCCGGAACGAGTCCTTCCCGTCCATCGGTGACCAGCACAAGGAGATCTGCGTCCTCGATCGCGCGCCGCCCGCGTTCGGTGACGAGCAGGCGGAGCGGGTCCTCGCTGGCGCCAAACATGCCCCCGGTATCGATCAGCTCGAATTGCACGCCCTGCCAATCAACCGGCTGGGCGAGCACGTCGCGAGTGGTCCCGGGAATCGGGGTAACAATCGCGCGCCGGCTCTTCGTCAGGCGGTTGAAGAGCGTGGACTTACCCACATTGGGGCGCCCAACGAGCACGACGGACGGGAGTGATCTCGGCACGAATGGGCTTCTGTTGACAGGCTAAGTGATTATTTTTATAGTAGTTACAGTTCTTTCCCTTCGAGGCGCCCGCGCATGATCAAGGTCGACATCGTCAACGAGGTCTCGAGAGTCGCGGACATCACCAAGGTCAAGTCCGAGGTCGCCGTCGATGCCGTGTTTGACGCCATGAGACTGTCGATGCAGCGTGGCGACCGTATCGAACTGCGCGGGTTCGGCGTCTTCCAGGTGAAACCTCGTAAACGGGGCATCGGCCGCAATCCCAGGACGGGCAAGGAAGTGCGCATCCCGCCGGGGCGAACCATCCGCTTCAAACCTGGTAAAGACTTGCAGAATATCGGGTAACCAGCCCGCATGGGCTCTCCTTCCCAGCCTGAATTCCCCGTGATCCGCCTCGAGAGCGAACCGTCGCCTCGGGCCTCCACCTACGTCATGCCGACTTCGCGTACCAGGACGCCGGAACCTGTCGGTCGATCGGTGGCGCTCTTTTGTCTGACCGTCATCACCACGACGCTGGCGGGTGCCGACCACTATGCGAGCTTTTTCGCGGGATTCACGACCGTCGACCTGCCGTTCTCCTCGTGGCAGCTCATCGTTCGCGGCTTCTGGTACAGCCTGTCGATCCTCGCCATCCTGGGCGCCCACGAGTTCGGACACTACTACGCTTGCCGATACTACAAGGTGGAGGCCTCGCTTCCCTACTTCCTTCCAATGCCGTTCGTGCTCACGGGCACCCTCGGCGCATTCATCCGGATTCGGCAACAGATTCCGAGCAAACGTCAGCTCTTTGACATCGGCATCGCTGGGCCCATCGCCGGATTCGTCGTCGCCCTCCCGGTGCTGATGATCGGCATGTACCTATCGCGCGTGGTGGCCATCCCGGAAGACTTCGAGGGCACGGTGTTCGAGCTGGGCGAACCGCTTCTCTTCCAGGCCGCGGCCTGGCTTAGGTTCGGAGCGATAGCCGACGGTTACACAGTGAGTATGCACCCGATGGCGTTTGCGGCCTGGTTCGGCATGCTGGCCACGGCCCTGAACCTGTTCCCGATGGGTCAGCTCGACGGTGGGCACATCTCCTATGCCGTGCTGGGGCGCCGAAGCACGCTCATCACCGCAGGCACGGTGGTCTGCCTCGTCGGGCTGACCTTCGTGTCCTCGTCCTGGATCGTCTGGACCGTCCTCACCGTGTCGATGCTGCTCGCATTCGGGCCCCGCCATCCTCGCACGGACGACGAACACGTCCCACTCGATCGGATTCGGATGTGGCTGGCGGTATTCGCCCTGCTCATGTTCATCGCCTGCTTCTCGCCGGCGCCGATCGAGTTGAGTCTCATGGGAGGGCCGTAGTCACTCGCCACCTGGCGAGCCGGCTGGGCCTTCGTCCCGGGTCTGGCTACAGCACGTTCAAGGGGTCGACATCCGTGGTCACCCTCTTGCCGATTTCCGGCATCTCGGAGAGCGCCACCCTGAGGGCACCACGCATCTTGGCCCGGTTCTCGCCCTTCAAGAAGAATTGCGCTCGATGCTCCCCGCGAAGCCGCACCAGCGGCGCCGGCGCCGGGCCAAGGATGACAAACCGTCCCGCCTTCGCCGCCGGGGCCAGCCGCCGCACGATATCGGTCGCCGTCCGCACGGCGTCCTCGAGCGCCCGCCCGCGTACGATGACGTTGATGAGCGCGACGAAGGGTGGGTACCGCATACTGCGCCGGAACGCCAGCTCGCGCTCGAAAAACCCGCGGTAGTCCTGGCGGCAGGCGAGCTGGATGCTGTAGTGCTCCGGGTAGAGCGTCTGCACGATCGCCTCACCCACCAGTTCTCCACGACCCGCGCGACCCGCCACCTGTGTCAGCAACTGGAACGTACGCTCACCGGCGCGAAAGTCGGCGATCCCAAGGCCGACATCCGCCGAAATCACGCCGACCAGCGTCACCCGGGGAAAATCGTGGCCCTTGGCAATCATCTGCGTGCCAACGAGGACGTCCAATTCACCCGCGGCGAAACGCGAGAAGATCGCCGTCAGCGCGCCCTTTCGTCGCACCGAGTCTCGATCAACCCGGCCGATCCGCGCCTCGGGAAACAGATCCCGCAGATGCTGCTCGACCTTTTCCGTTCCGAAACCCGTTTGCGTGAGGTACGGTGCGGCACACTTCCGGCACGTCGTCGGGATGATCGTTGAGTAGTTGCAGTAATGACAGCGACCCTTCCACAGACGGCGCGCCGCGTGGACGGTCAATGAGATGCTGCAGTTCGGACAATCGAATCGATCGCCGCACTGCCGACAGAACACGGCGGTTGCGTATCCCCGCCGATTCAGCAGGACGAGCACCTGCTCGTGACGGCTCACGCGGTCCTCGACGGCTGCCGCAAGCGTGCGCGAGATCACGACGTCCGGGCCCTGATCGGCATACTCCTCACGCATGTTCACCAGCTGGACTGAAGCCAGCGGCCGGTCCATGACGCGGCGGTTGAGAGTGGCTTTCGTGTATTTCCCGGACAGCGCATGCTGGTAGCTCTCCATCGACGGAGTGGCCGACCCCAGCACGACCAGCGCATGCTCGCGACTCCCGCGAACGATCGCCACGTCCCGGCCGTGATAGCGCGGCGCCTCCTCCTGTTTGTAGGAGGTGTCGTGCTCTTCGTCCACGACAATGAGCCCAAGGCGCGTGAGCGGGGCAAACACCGCAGACCTGGTACCGACGACCACGTCCACCTCGCCCCTTCGAATCAAGTGCCACTGATCGTGCCGCTCTCCGTCGGACAGTGCGCTGTGTTGAATCGCCACACGACTGCCGAACGCGGCGCGGAAGATTCCCGCCACTGAGGGAGTCAGACCAATCTCGGGCACCAGCAGAAGTGTTTGGCGGCCGGCGCGCCCAACGTGGGCGGCCAGCCGCAAGTAGACTTCCGTCTTGCCACTCCCGGTGACACCGTGCAGCAACGCTACGCGAAACGCCGCGGCGTCGCTCAGCCCAGCGAGGGTCCCGAAGGCTATCGACTGTTCATCGCTGAGTGCGCGAGACACGTCCTGCTCGATACCGGGCATCGCCGCCGACTCGAAGGGATCCCGCTCGGCGGATTCGCTTCGCAGCGCCACAAGCCCTCGGGCCGCCAAACGAACGACCAGACTCGTCGAGATCCCACGGCGGCGGAGTTCGGAGGTGGGAAGCCCCGCGGGGGCCGATGCCAGCGCGTCAAGCGCCTCACGTTGTCCGGGCGTCAGCAGGCCGCCCTGTGGGCCCTTCCAGGCCTCGTAGCCCTGGGGTGTAATCGACGCGATCCGGTGGGTCTTGAACGAACTGGTTCTGCGCCGAGCGCCCGGCGGCATGGCAGCCGCGACCGCGTCCCCAACGCCGGCCAGATAGTAGTCGGCCACCCACCGGCACAGCTCCACGATATGCGGCGGAAGGAGCGCCTCGCGATCGAGAACCTCCACGACATCTTTGAGCCCGGCGCCAGGGATCGCTTCCGGCGATAGATGCTCCACGACGCACCCCGTCAGCACGCGCGAACCGACGGGCACCCGCACACGCGCGCCAATCGCCGGGAGCGCAAGCTGATCGGGAACGCTGTAGGTCAGAAGATCAAGAAACGGGACAGGGACGGCGACAGAGACAAGGCGCACATTACCCGTCCGCGCTCTCTGTAAGAATAGCGCGGACCCGTTTCATATCCTCCCATACCTCGCGCTTCGCCGAGGGGTTCCTCAGCAGATACGCCGGATGATAGGTCGGGATCAAGATAGCAGAGCGGTACGTGTACTCGCGCCCCCGTATTCTCGTGATGGGATCGGCGGTTGCCAGCAGCGACTGCGTCGCGAATTTCCCCAGCGACACGATCACCTTTGGGCTCACCGCATCAATCTGGCGAAACAGAAACGGCTGACACTGTTCGACCTCGTCCGGCTCGGGATTGCGGTTGCTGGGCGGCCGGCACTTGATCACATTGGCGATATAGACATCGCGTCGCGTCAGGCCGATCGCTTCGACAATCTTCGTCAGCAACTGGCCGGCCCGGCCCACAAACGGCTCACCCTGCTCGTCCTCGTCGGCCCCGGGCGCTTCGCCGACAAACATCAGCTGTGCGTCCGGATTGCCCACCCCAAACACGACCTGGCTCCGGCCGAGCGCGTGGAGCTTGCAGCGTCGGCAGTCTGGGCCAATCTCTGTCCGCAAGGCCTCGAGCGCAGCCGAATGGGAAGCGAATACGTGAACGGGTTCAGCGGGTCCAACTCGTTCCACTGGTTCCGCAGCTGGGGCACATCGCGCCGCGGTGGGTTCTGTGAGCGCGGCCGGTTCGGGCCGCGCGCTGCCCCTGGCACGGGCCCGCCACGTGGGCTCGCGCCGCGCGCCGTCGACACCAAGCTCGGCGAAGAAGTCGAGGTGCGCCTTGAGGTCGTCGTTCACGTGCCTCAGCTTCGCGAGGACGTCGAGACGCGTGCGCGAAGCAGCCGCTCGACGCGATCGAGGATGACCTCGGCGATCCGCTCCTTGCTTTGCAGCGGCACGCTGTCCTCGCCTTCCTCGCTCACGATGGTGACCGCGTTAGTGAGGGAATCGAAGCCCCGGTCGGATCGCGACACGTCGTTGGCCACGATGAGGTCGGCACGCTTCCGCACGCGCTTGTCGCGTGCCTTCCGGACGAGGTCGTCCGTTTCGGCCGCAAACCCCACCAGAACCGGCCCGACGGCGCCGAGCCCTTGGCGCATCGAGCCGAGGTCGGCCAAGATGTCCCGGGTACGAGTCAGCGCGAGCGCAAGGGGCGCGTCACTCTTGGCGAGTTTATCGGGTGCGGTGACCGCCGGCGTGTAGTCCGCCACGGCCGCCGCCATGATGACAACGTCCGCACCCGGCGCGGCGCGCATCACGGCCTCGTGCATCTCGGCCGCCCTCCGGACCCGCACGAACTCGTCCACCGGCGGCGGATCGAGACGGGTTGGTCCGGCGACGAGTGTCACCCGGGATCCGCGCCGGCGCGCCTCGGCAGCCAGGGCGAACCCCATGTGGCCGCTCGATCGGTTCCCGACATACCGAACGGGATCGATATCCTCGTACGTCGGACCGGCGGTGACGAGCACGTGGCGCCCGCGTAGGGCGGAGTCCGGGGGTGCAAGCACACGGCACGCGGCTTCCACAATGTCGTCCGGCTCCGCCAGGCGCCCCTTCCCGACCCAGCCGCAGGCCAGGTAGCCTTCTCCGGGTTCCACGAACCGGACGCCACGCGAGGCCAGCGTCTCCAGGTTCCTCCGCACGGCCTCGTGCGCAAGCATGTTCGTGTTCATCGCGGGCGCCAGCAGGACCGGGGCCCTGGTTGCGAGGTAGAGCGACGTCAGGAAATCGTCGGCGATACCGGCGGCGAACTTGCCAATCACATTCGCCGTGCAGGGCACGACCAGCAGGAGGCCGATCCCGTCGGCCAGGGCGATATGCTCGATGTCGGCGTTCATCCCAGGCCGCCACTGTGAGGTCGCGACGGGACGCCTGGTGATCGCTTCGAAGGTGATCGGCCCGACGAACCGCGCCGCCGAACGCGTCATCACCGCGACCACGTCGTGCCCGCGTTTCTGCAGGCCTCGGCACACTTCGACGGCCTTGTAGGCGCCGATGCCACCGGTGACGCCGAGCGCAATCAGCGACATCTCAACTCCCAACTCCCAACCTCCCAACTCCCAACCGCCGAATCCAGAAGGCAGCGCGCAGTGACTCTCTTGGGCGTTGGGCCCCTGGGAGTTGGGAATTGGACGCGAGGCAGAACCATCATGGATGAAAGGTCCCCCTGATGGCTTCGGCCTCGGCCCGCATACGTGGGGCGCGCGCCCGCTCGGCACCCACGATCGCCTGCAGCCGCTCGACGGCCGCGTCTACCTCGTCGTTGATCACGACGTACTCGTACTGGGCGTACTCGTCGACTTCGACTCTCGCCACGTCGAGACGGCGCTGAATCTGCGCCTCGCTGTCCTTGCTACGACCGCGCAGTCGCTGCTCGAGCGCCGCAGCCGATGGCGGCAGCACGAAGATGCCGGTCGTCTCGATCCCGCGCGAGCGCACCTGCCGTGCCCCCTGGACGTCGATGACGAGCACGACGTCCTCGCCTCGGGCAAGCACCGCCTCGGTATCGCCAGCGCTCGTCCCGTAGTAGTTGCCAAACACGTCGGCCCACTCGAGGAAGCCATCCTCGCGCGCCATCGCCTCGAACCGGTCGCGCGTGACGAAATTATAGTCGACGCCGTCACGTTCCCCCGCCCTCGCAGACCTCGACGTATAGGACCGCGACATCCGCAGTCCGGCTGTGCACTGCACGAGCCGCTCCACCAGCGTGGTCTTGCCCGTCCCCGATGGCGCCGAGACGATGAATAGCAGCCCGCGCCGACCGCCGTCGCCAACGGTCGGACTACTCGACATTCTGGACCTGCTCTCGCATCCGCTCGAGTTCCGCCTTCGCGTTGATGATGAGCTCGGAGACGGCGAGCCCGTCCGCCTTGGAGCCAATCGTGTTGATCTCTCGGTGCATTTCCTGCAACAGGAAATCGAGTTTTCGGCCACACGGTTCGCCCTCCTCCGACAGGGCGCGCCAATGGGCCAAGTGGGCTCGAAACCGCGTCACCTCTTCACTGATATCGGAGCGACCGGCCGCCCGGACGACCTCCTGCGCGACGAGCGCCTGGTCCACGGGCAACTCGAAACGCAACTCCGCTATCCGTTCCAGGAGCCGGCGTTCCAGGGCGTCACGCCCCTGGTCGGCGGCGATGCGCACCTGCTCGATCACCGCGGCCAGCGTCTGCCGCCGGCCGTCGAGGTCTCGGCCCAGGTGGGTACCTTCGCGCACGCGCATCGCGTCCAGATCCGCCAGCGCCCGCTCCACTGCGGCCTCGATGCTCGCGGCCACGCGCGCCGCCAGCGCCGGGTCCTGTTCGAGAGGACGGTCGCGCACGGTAACGGCCTGCGGCACGCGAAGCAGGTCGCCCGCAGTCAGCGTTCCCGAGACCAGGCCCTCGTCACGCGCGCGCTCGATCGCCGCCGCAAGCGCCTGCGCCACCTCGAGATTCAGCTCCACGGTGGGCGCACTCGAGTCACGAAGCTGCACCGAGACCACCAGCTCCACACGGCCTCTCGCCAGCCGCTTCTGCAGCATCGCCCGCAAGCGCGGCTCGACGTCGCCGAACGTCGTCGGCACGCGCAGCTGCACGTCGAGAAACCGATGGTTGACGGCGCGCACCGTCACCGAAATCGTGGCGCTCTCGTCCTCGCGCGTCAGTGAGGCGAAGCCGCTCATGGACTTGATCATCGCTGTCCCGTTCGCTCAGCAGCCGCTCAGATCACTCTGCACTGACGGCTTCGACCTCACTCGATTCCTCCCGCAGTTGGAGCTCGTAGAGTCTCGCATAGACGCCGTCTCGAGCGATGAGCTCCTCGTGCCGCCCCGACTCGACGATGCGGCCCGATTCAAGAACCAGGATCACGTCGGCCCGTCGCACCGTCGACAGCCGGTGCGCGATCACGAACGAGGTCCGGTGCAGCATCAGGTTCGCCAGGGCATCCTGCACGAGCGCCTCCGATTCGGCATCCAGCGACGAAGTGGCCTCGTCCAGGATGAGAATCGGCGAGTCGCGCAGGATGGCGCGGGCGATAGCGAGCCGCTGACGCTGCCCCCCTGACAGTCGCTGCCCCCGCTCTCCGATCATCGTGTCGTAGCCATCGTCGAGCGCAACGATGAATTCATGCGCATGGGCCGCGCGCGCGGCCGCCTCGATTTCGGCCCGGAGCGCCGTCGGCCGGCCGTAGGCAATATTGGCCGCGATCGTGTCATCGAACAACACGGTCTCCTGAGTGACGATACCGATCTGCGACCGGAGCGAGGACAAGGTTAGGTCGCGCGTGTCCCTGCCGTCGATGAGGATGGCGCCGTCGGTGGGATCGTAGAACCGGGGCACGAGGTTGACCAGCGTCGTCTTTCCAGCACCGCTCCGGCCCACGATCGCAAGCGTCTGCCCCGCCCGGATGGCGAACGACACGCCGCGCAGAGTGGCCGCCTCCGCGTCGCCGTACGAGAAGTGCACGTCGCGAAACTCAATCGCCCGGGAAAACGTCGTCAACGGTGACGCGTCTGGGCGTTCCCGCACCTCGCTGTGCGTATCGAGAATCTCGAAGATCCGGGTGGCCGCCGCGATCGCCTGCTGCAGATCTGCGTTCACGCGACTCAGTTTCCTGGCCGGGGCATACATCATGAAGAGCGCCGTGATGAACGCCACGAAGTCACCGGCCGTCAGTCGGCCAGCGGCGATTTCTTCGCTGCCGTACCAGAGCGCCGCCACGAACGCCAATCCGCCAATGAACTCCATCAGCGGCGGGAGCACCGACAGTGCTCGCGTCACCCTCATGCTCGTGCGGTAGAAGCCCTGCGACGATCGCTCGAACCGCGCCGCCTCCCGTTCCTCGGCGCCAAAGGCCTTCACGACGCGGTGCCCGGTGAAGGCCTCCGCGCTGAGGTGCGACAACTGCTCCAGCGCTTCCTGGCTGTGCCTGGTCGTGCGCCGCACCTGCTGCCCCAGCCTGACGAGCGGATAGACCACGAGCGGCGCGGCCGTCAGGCACACCAGCGCGAGGCGCGCGTCCACATAGAACAGCCACGCCAAAAGCGCCACCAGTGAGAGCGACTCGCGGGCAAGGTCACCGAGCGTCTCCGACGCGGCGCGCTGCACCTGAGCGACGTCGTTGGTGAGACGCGACATCAGGCGGCCGGTGGTCTGCACGGAGAAGAAGGCGGCCGACTGCCCGAGAATGTGGCGGAAGAGGTGGTTGCGCAAGTCGCGCACCACGCGCTGCCCGACGTCGGTCATCAGGTAGGAGGACACGTAAGACGCAATGCCCTTGACGAAGTACGCGCCCAGGATGGCGCCGGCGATCGGGAGCAGCCACTGCCGATCCGGCAGGACGTTGTCGAGGATTGGCTTGGTGAGCGCGGCGAGCGTTGCCGTGGCGACCCCGTGCACGAGCATCGCGGCAAAGGCCGCCACCAGCCGCACGCGATGCGGCCGCGCGTACTCGAGCAGGCGGGAGAGCGCCTTCACGCCGCCATCCTATGCGATCGCCTCCTCAGCGTGGCCGGTTTGCAAATCCATGCGGGTGGGCGGAGTGCCAGCGCCACGCATCGGCCACAATCGTCTCGAGGTCCGCACGCTGGGGCACCCACCCAAGATCTCGACGGATGCGCTCGGCCGAGGCAAAGAGGACCGGCGGATCGCCCGCGCGCCGCGGAGCTGACCGTTTGGCGACCGGGCGGGCCGTCACCCGCTCCACGGCCGCGATGACGTCTCGCACCGACGAAGGATGCTCGGTACCGACGTTGTACGACCCGGACACTCCGCCCCCCTCCAGCCACGCAAGCGCCCCCACGTGGGCATCGGCGAGGTCGGTCACGTGGACGTAATCCCGGAGGCAGGTTCCATCGGGTGTCTCGTAGTCGTCGCCGAAGATCGCGATGGGTGCTCCTCCCATCGCAGCCGCGATCGCCCTTGGAATCACGTGAATCTCCGGCGTGTGATCCTCGCCGAGTTCGCCAGCCGGGTCCGCCCCAGCCGCATTGAAATACCGCAGCCGAATCGACCGAATCCCATACGCCCGCTCGAAGTGCGGCAGCGCCTGCTCGACGGCGAGCTTGGTTTGGCCGTAGGCGTTCACGGGCACCGTGGGATGCGACTCGCGAATCGGCATCTCCGCCGGCTCGCCGTACACAGCGCACGTCGAGGAGAACACAAACCTGTGGCATCCTTCCGCCGCCATGGCCTCCAGCGTGCTCAGCGCCCCCGTGACATTGTTGCGGTAGTAACCTGCCGGATCCTGCACCGACTCGGGCACTGACAACCACGCCGCAAAGTGCATCACGGCGGCGGCTCCACTCTCGCGGATGGCACGTCGCACGGCGTCAACGTCGCGGATGTCACCTTCCACGAGCGGAGCGCCGAGCGCCGCCTCTCGGTGCCCGGCCGACAGGTTGTCGTAAATCACGACACCGTAACCAGCCTCGACCAGCGCTTTGGCGGCATGGCTCCCGATGTAGCCCGCGCCGCCCGTCACAAGGACGGTGGACCGCTCAGTGTCGCCCAATGGAGTAGTAGGTGAAGCCGCTCTGCTTCATCTGCACCGGCGCAAACACGTTACGACCGTCGAACACCACGGCGGACCGCATGAGTGAGCGCAGCCTGGCGAGGTCCGGGCGCCTGAACTCGTTCCACTCGGTGACGATGACCAGGGCATCGGCGCCCTTCACGGCATCGTAGCTGCTCGACGCGTACGTGATGCGGGAGCCGAAGATGCCCTTGGCCACGCGCATGGCTTCGGGGTCGAAGGCTCAATGACGGCGATGCGCATCCGTGTGTCTACGAACTCCTTTACTATCATACCGGCTGGCACATGCGGATTCT
>Ga0209640_10005013_pt1 | contig 11584 bp, 8 predicted proteins | sample RifCSP10_1_FD_184018 | JGI IMG/M metagenome (GOLD analysis project Ga0209640, IMG submission 184018) | Soil microbial communities from Rifle, Colorado - Rifle CSP2_sed 10_1 (SPAdes) (version 2) | ecosystem: Environmental > Terrestrial > Deep subsurface > Rock core/Sediment | place: Rifle... | reverse complement strand
TTGAGGAAGAACATGAAGACGATCAGAACCACCAGCGGGACCACGAATCCCGCCGAGCGCTTCATTACCAGCAGAAGCCGCGGCAGATCCGCGCTAGGTAAACCATGCATGCCATTGCGCGCCGCCAGAAGATCTACCTGGATAAAAAGCGCCACGTAGTAAAGAACCGCAGGCACCAAGGCGGCCAGCGCTACCTCAGCGTAGGGCATCCCTAGATACTCCGCGATGAGAAATGCGGCAGCGCCCATCACCGGGGGCATGATTTGGCCGCCGGTCGAGGCCACCGCCTCCACGGCGGACGCCACCGGCGCCGGATAGCCGGCCTTTTTCATCATCGGGATCGTAAACGCCCCATCAACGACGACATTGGCTACGGCGCTGCCGCTGATATTGCCGAATAAGCTCGACGACATAATAGCAATCTTCGCCTGTCCCCCACGAAACCGTCCCATAACAGCAAGCGCGAAATCGCTGAGAAACGCCGCGCCGCCGACGGCGTGTAATGCCTCGCCGAAAAGAATAAAAACCAAGACGATGCCGGACCCGACCTGTAGCGGCAAGCCGAAGATTCCATTGGCATCGAGATAGAGGTAGGTAGCGAGTCGCGGGACCGACCAGCCGCGACCGTAGAAATCGCCCGGAAAGATATAGGCGAACAGAGCGTACAGGACGAAGGTAATCGCTATGATGACAAGCGGCCACCCGATGAGTCTACGGGAGCCTTCCGCCAGCAACAGCACGGTTAAGCTGCCGAGCACCATGCTCTGGTTGGTGATCTCGCCGAGCGTATCGGCAAGTTTGGGGTACTCAAAAAAGACGTAAAGACCGACGCCGAGTCCCGCTGAAGCCGCGATCAGGTCATACCATGGAACATAGTCGCGGTCCTTCCTGCCGCGCGCCGGCACCAAAATAAAAGTGGCAAACAGCGAAAGAGCAAGGAACAGCCCCATGTATTGCTCGTTAAAAACGAGCCAATTGATTTTCTGGGGAATGTCGAGGAGAAAAAAGACGCCCACGAGCGGCAGCGCCACGAGAGCGCTGTTAGCCGCCCATAGCAAGGGCCCTGTTAACTCGCGCGAGCGGGCGCTTTCTTCGATGTCCAAGGATTCACCCTCTTTAGGACTGCGGAGCCGGGGCTGCAGCTCCGGCTCCGCCCAAGCTTCGTTTGACGCGCTAGCTGCAGATTTCCTTCGTACGCGCGTCGTGCTTGGCCGTCCACACGCCGGCTTCTTTATAGAACTTGATGGCACCGGGGTGATAGGGCACGGTGAAATTGGTCAGCGCCTGATGCTCTTTTTTCCACCGTTTAAAAAGTGGATGAAGCGTCTCCAGCTCCGGCAAGTTCTCCCACCATGCCTTCGCCATTGTATAAACAGTTTTCTCGCTGACTTTCGTCGAAGTGGCGAGCTGCAATGGGTATCCAATGACATAGGTCTCGCCTTTGACGCCAGTCGACGGCGAAGCTTTTACGATCATAGCTCCGTAAGGGCTGAGGATTTTGTTGGCAGCTTCCGTGTTCGGCAAGTTAATGAAGCGAATCGGCTCCATGGCGTTCACCTCTTCGACCAGACCAATGCCGAGCGCAACGATGGACGAATCGACCTTGCCTTCGGCTACCGCGCGAACGGCCTCGTTCAAATTCGAAAACCGCACCTGGGTGACGTCGTTGCCCTTTACACCACCCATTTCCATCATGGCACTTTGCCAGGTCTGATTGATGGCATGGCCGCCAAAGTCCCACGCCATGCGCTTGCCCTTGAGATCCGACACCTGTTTGATGTTCGATTTGTCGCGCACCACTAGCCCGACGGTAAACGGGAAAACGCCCCCCTGAGCGACCCGAATGCTCGGATAAGCCTTTTTGTAATTGCCGGTGCCCGTCGCCGCCATCTTCGAGTCCAAAATATTGATGATGCCGAATTCCAGCTCGCCGTTCTCCATCAGCGTCATCCAGGCGTTTGGACCATTGTAGGGCTGCACCTTGCCTGTCACCGAAGTCGCCTTACTAGCCACCGCTGCTAGCCCCGAGCCCAGCGCATGAGCGCCGGTGCCGGCGGGGTTAGTGCCAATGGCGATGGAGCGTGGCAGATCCCCGCTTTTGTTCGTGACTGGACCACAATTCAGTTTGGCCGCCGCGGCGCTGGCTAGTTGCGCCTGCGGCACGATCAAACCGGCGATACTGGCGATGGCCAGCCATTTCTTCAGTTCACCAATCATTGCTTTCCTCCTTCTTTGATCCTGTTGCCTTCGCTTTGAGCCACGCTCCGTCTTGAGCATCACCCGACACCGAAGCGGCGATCATGCCGCGACTCGGGTGGAAAATTCAAGGCCCCTAGCCGCATAACTTCTCGTGCCCTTCTTTTGCTTACAGTCTTTTAATCCGACCGGACCGTCAGTACCTGTCGGCACTAGCCCGTCGTGAAGAACTCGATCATGCGCCCCTTAAACTGATGATCCCGCTCACGATAGGAGCTAAAAATCAAACAAGCTCTCGTCTTCGGTGACATGCCCATCGGCATCGATAACTTTGAAGTCCATCGCTTCCTCCCAACTTTTTGCCCGCACCAGCTCTCGCAACGCCTCATTTAAATAACTCTCTTCGAGATACTTCGCCGGGCTCGGGAGGCCCTTTGGTTTGGTTCTGCTCCGCGGCCATTTGAATCACCGCTTTCATCCCTTCCATGCTTACCCGGCCATCATAGTCCCAAGCTTTGTTTCCGGCGTAGTATTGCCAGGCCTTTCGAGCATGCGCCGGCTTGAAACCGAATTCCTTGATCATGAACTCGGTTGCGGGCGCTTCAGACCACGCGCGGCTTCCCGCGAGGACGATCAGCTGAAAATTGGGAAATACTTCCATGAAGCTACCGATCGCATGATAGCCCAACTCTTCGGCAGCGAAGTTATAAGGCAAAGCGAGCGGCGCCACGGCAATCTGATTGAAAGTGAGTGCAGTGAAAAAGTTGCGGCTGTGCCGACGATGATCAGCGATTTATAGACGCGAGGATACTCCAGCCCCTCGGCCTTGAGAACGTGCCGCAGCACCAACCCGGTGCCGGCAGTCAGACTGATCGTACCGACTGTGGCACCGCGCAGATCGTCGAAGGATCGATAGTTCTTGTGCCCAGAATCCAATGCGCCAGACACTGAGTGCTGCCGGCAATGATGGCGGTATCCAAGCCGCGGTCAGCAGTGACCATCGGCGCGTCTGGCCCCAAGAGCGCTGCGTAGAACGATCCCCAACCAGCGCCTGGATCGATCTGTCGGAACGGCGAATGACGACCGGCTGGACTTCGAGGCCCTGCTGGGCAAAGAAGCCCTGCTTCAGTCCCGCCCACAGGGGGACTGTAGCCGGCCGTCTTGGTCGACGCGGCCATCGGAAATGTGACTTTCTCCTGCGCCAACAAAGGAACGCACCAGAGGATAAGAAGAATCGGCGCCAGGACTACTTTCGTGATCGCGCTCATTTGTCACGTCGCCTCCTACGTCAGTTCCATATCGTAATGCCCATCAAATTCTTGCCGGCTTCGAGATCGTGGAACGCGTCATTGATTTCGTCGAAACGGTAGCGTTTGGAAATCAAGCCGGACACGTCGACGCGTTTGTCGCGCACCATGTCCAAAACCTCGATGACATCCGTCGGGGGGCGCAGCGCCACGCCGGCGATCTTGATTTCCTGCATGGTAAAGCTGCCGTCGCTGATCGTAAACGGCACTTTACCGAGCCCGCCGATGATCGTCGCGTGCCGCCCGGCCGGGTTGCCTGGATGATTTAATCGGAGGTTTTTACATTGCCGAGCGCTTCGAAAGCCTTGTTCACACCGCCATCATCAAACGCTTTCAGACGAAGGCGAGGACCGCGTGAGTTGTTTGACCGGCGGCTTGGCGAGGAACATCAAGAGCATCGACAGCAAGGCGACAACGGCAAAAATGGTAAACGCCACCGCATAGCTCTTGGTGAAATCATAAAACAACCCCGCAATGATCGGTCCCATAAAAGTACCCGCGGTGGTAATCGAACGGCTCACGCCCTGAATCGTGGCAAAAGCCTTTATGCCGAAATAATCGGCCCGAATCGGCTCCTGCAATGATGCCAGTCCGCCATAGGCAAGCGAGTAGACGATCATGAATGCCGTGAAGACGAGCGAGCCAGCAGCCCAGCCCATGACGCAAACCGAGATGCTCAGCGCCAACAGCAGTCCGATGACAAGCTTCCGCTTGTCGACGATGTCACCCAACCAACCCATGCTGACGCGCGCCGGCGCACCGATCAGCGCCGACACGCCGAGGAGACTGCTCGCCGCCTCCGTGCTCCATCCACGATCCACAAGCAGGATAACGAAATGTACCGATACTCCTTCGGTGACCATGTGGCGCAGAGCCATGGCGACGGAGAGAAGCCAGAAGGTCTTGAGGCGCAACGCTTCCATCAGAGTGAACTGCGGGTCCAAGGACCGGGTGGACGAACCCATTCCAGCATGGGTTGACGATGCCAGTTCCCGATCTCTTTCTTCGGCGTCGGCAATCCTGTTGATGAGGTAGGCGATCGGCACTCCGGCGGCAAAAAGCATGCAGCCCGACAGCACTGCGGCCGTGCGCCAACCCCACCAGACGATCATCGCGCCCACAAGAGGAACAATGGCACCGGACAGACCTGGGCCCATGCGAAAAATCCCGAACGCCAGACTGCGCCTCTCATGAAATATTTTTGCGATGAGCAGGCTGATCGGCATGTGGTAACCGAGGCTCGATCCGAGCACAATGCCCAAAACGATAGCGACGTAGAGCATCGGCAGTGAGTCGACAAAACTGAGGGCGATGAAACCCAAGGCGCAAATCACGATGCCGATGTACATGATGCGCCGGGGTCCTACCCGATCGACGAAGTAACCTTCGATCGGCCCTAACAATCCCGATTCGATGCGCGCGAGTGAGAAGGCGCCGGAAATTGCCGTTCGGCTCCAGCCAAACTCGCGCTCGAAGGACGGAAAGAACGCGCTCATGCCAAAGTAACTGAATCCGGTATTTACGGCGTGCGTGACACAACCGGCGATAACCAGCCACCATTTTCGTTCCATCGTTGCTGCGATTCCAAAATGCCGACGGTAAACTCATGCAGATTAACGCATGTTTCAAAATTGCGGAAGCGAAAGCTTCTTAATTGGCCAAAAAGAACTTTGGCAATCGCATGGAAAAAGCAATTCGGGGTTTTGAGTGAGCGTCTGCTGACGCGCTGGAAGATAGAAAAGATTTAGTGCACGTTGTATTCGTTGGCCGGAAGCAAAACCAAGCAGTCGCTGCGGCGTTGGGCACATCGGAGCATGCCGAAATTTCGGATTGGAAAATCAATTTAACCTAGTCTCTTCGGCTAACCCGGCACGGCATCGGGTTCTCTTCGTCCGGATAAATGATAAAGTCGTCACCATCGTTCGCTGCAACAAGGACTTCAAGAAGACACAACCATGCCACACAGCGTTACACTGATCTCCACCATTGCCGCCGGTTTGGGACTTGCCCTGGTCTTCGGCTTTATCGCGGCGCGCATTAAGCTGCCCCCGCTGGTCGGTTATCTGATCGCGGGTATCATTATCGGTCCGGCGACACCCGGCTTCGTCGCCGACGTCGAGCTGTCGGCCCAGCTCGCCGAGATTGGCGTCATGCTGTTGATGTTCGGTGTCGGTTTACATTTCTCTCTCGATGATCTTCTAGCGGTTCGCCGCATCGCGCTGCCCGGCGCTGTTGTCCAGATCGCCGTCGCAACGTTGATGGGCATGGCGGCCGCGGCGCTGTGGGGTTGGAGCCTAGCCGCTGGCGTCGTGTTCGGGCTTGCGCTTTCCGTCGCCAGCACGGTCGTCCTTCTCAAGGCGTTGGAAACTCACGGTGTCCTCGAAACGGTCAATGGCCGCATCGCCATCGGCTGGCTCGTCGTCGAGGACCTCGTCATGGTTCTGGTGCTGGTGTTGCTACCGGCTTTGTCGCTTTCTGTCGGCGGCGCTGAAGGGGTTGATCACGGGCAGGCTGGTGGGAGTTTACTGACGACTCTCGCCCTCACGGTCAGCCGAATCGGGTTGTTCATCGCGCTTATGCTGATCGTCGGCCGGCGGGTCTTTCCGTGGCTGCTCTGGCAGATCGCGCGCACCGGCTCGCGCGAGCTGTTCGCTTTATGCGTCGTCGCGGCCGCACTCTGCATCGCCTACGGCTCCGCCGAGTTGTTCGGCGTCTCATTCGCCCTCGGCGCCTTTTTCGCCGGCATGGTCATGCGCGAGTCGCCTTTGAGCTACCGCGCCGCCGAAGAATCCTTGCCGCTGCGAGATGCTTTCTCGGTGCTATTTTTCGTTTCGGTCGGCATGCTCTTCGACCCGCAAGTTCTGATTCACGAACCGCTCCACGTATTCGTCATCTTGGCAATTATCATTTTGGGCAAATCCCTGGCGGCTTTTTTTCTCGTGCTGCTCTTTCGCTATCCGCTCAACACCGCGCTCACCGTCTCAGCGAGCCTGGCCCAAATCGGCGAGTTCTCTTTCATCCTCGCGGGCCTGGGCGTCTCCCTCGGCCTCATGCCGCAGGAAGGCCAGAGCCTGATTCTTGCGGGATCGATCATCTCGATCGCATTGAATCCGCTGGTGTTTTACGCCATCGAGCCGGCGCAAGCCTGGATTCGCAAACGTTCCAAGCTCGCTCAAGCTTTGGAGCGTCCGGACGATCCGCTCGCCGTGCTGCCGATGACCGTCGAGCTCACTCGGCTCACGGGACAGGTGGTATTGGTCGGCTATGGCCGGGTCGGCCGGCGCATTGGCGAGGCGCTCACCGCCAACGGCATTTCGTTTGTCGTCGCCGAGGAGAATCGTGAGATCGTCGAAAAGCTGCGCGAGAGCGGCATCCCGGCGGTTTCGGGCGACGCTTCCGACCCCAACGTATTGATCCAGGCCCATGTCCATCGCGCCCGTATGCTGGTGATCGCCATCCCGGACACCCTCGACGTGCGCCGCATGATCGAGATCGCGCGCACGGTCAATCCGCGGATCGAGACGCTCGTGCGCACGCACAGCGAAGAAGAAGCCGTGCTGCTCGAAAAAGAAAACGCCGGCAAAGTCTTCCTGGGCGAGCACGAGCTCGCCCACAGCATGATTCAATTCGTGCTCGACCGCTACGCCGCACGCCGCGAACATGGCTAATGGTTGAGCGGGCAATTTAGTCGGTCAGATCGGCGTCGCGACCCGATTGCCATTGGGCTCCTGGTCGAAACCCGCATGGCGCTTCGTTACTCGTCCGCTCTTTCGCTCTCCAATCAAGATCTTTGCAAAGGGCAGATACCAAGCCGCCAATCACGCTTGAGATGGCCATGGCAAAGAGCCACATAGCGCCGAATGCGATAGCCTGTTCGCGAGAAAGAAACAGCGACGCCAAAAAGAAAACGTAGCCGTTTTCACGCACACCAAGACCATTCCAACTGATCGGCAAAGAACTCAGAATATTGACCACCGGGATGGAGACTAACAGCACATGCCAGGGAATCTGAATCCCAAAGCCGGCGGCCATCACTTGGTGGAGAAATATTTGGAGTAGATGAAATACCAGCGAGATCAGGGAAATGTAGCCAATGGTCGCTGGATTGCGCGGGAAGACTCGGGCGATTTCTTGCATCTTTGGGTAGAGCGCGCCTCCTTTGGACAGCACCGCAAGGGCTATACGGGGTGCGAAATACCAGCCCATCACGACTGCGATAATGCAAACCGGGAGCAGCACAAAATATTCGGTGCCGATATGCTGGCGACCGAAAAACGCCATGGACAGCACACCGATCGTAGCCAGAACGGTCAGGCCGTGGACGCGGTCGGCAAACACCGACGCCACCGCCGCGGCGTTCTGTTTTGACCCGCTTCCGAGCACGAGAGCGCGCGCCAAATCTCCGCCTACCGTGCCGAGACCGAAACAGTTGACGAACATGCCCAGGAAGTACGCTTTGATGGCCAAAAGCCAAGTCGCCTGGATCCCCCCTGAGCGCGCCAAGAGCCACCATTTATAGGAACTCAGCAGTTGACCGAAAAAAAAGATAACGACGACCCCAACCAGGGTCTGCAGCGGAATGCTTAAGATGCTCTGTTTTAGCTCAGTCAAGTTGATCAAGCGCAGCGCCAAGCCTAACATGCCTAAACTAACAAATACTTTGATCAGTAATTTCATTTTTTTCCTGTCGGACAGTGCCAAGGTTTATCGGAGAGTCTAAACTCAAAATGTTGCCATTCCCTTTCAGCGACATTACTTTTTTGAAAGTGTATCCGCGGAAAACGAGTAACACGATCGAATCGCATCCTTACGTTAGCTGAACAGCATCATGAACGTTTCGGAAGCCGATACGACCATGCGCCTGAAGCTTGAAACGGTGCCTTCTAAAGTCAGTCGCGCGATCGTGGAGTGGTATCCCTACGCCGAGGATAACGATATCCTTGTGTTCATCGATGCGATGAACATATTTACATGACTACCGACCTTAAGCGCATTCGCCGGGTCGTCGCCACTCGGTTAGTTCTTTAGGCGCCTAACCTTTCAAAACTGTAATCTTGCGGAAAGGTTCGAGTAAGGTCACCGGATTAGATTCCAACAATCCGACCGTGGGACGAAGGGTTGTTTCTCTTTGGTAACTTGGGCTCCTCGATTTCCATGGGCCGTTGTCCACCATTCAACTGTCGATCTCGTTCGCATGAGCAAGCTTGGAGAGCCGTAGCTTGGATACAGGCACTAGAAATCACGTTTTCTACTTACTTTTACTAACCCTACTACTGTTCTTCACCGGACTGGGCGGGCGCGATTTTTGGGCGCCGGTGGAGCCGCGCTATGCCGAAATCGTCCGGATCATGTTTGCCAAAGACGACTGGATTGTGCCGACGGTCAATGGCGACCTCTATACCGACAAGCCGATCTTATATTTCTGGTTGGTCTTGATTGCGTCCCACATTGCCGGTCAGGTGAACGAATGGACGTTGCGGTTGCCCGCCGCTCTGGCCGGCATTGGCTTCGTATGGACGACTTATCTGTTGGGCCGCGACTTCTACGGCCCGCGAGTGGGACTGATCGCCGCCGCGGCATTGGCGACGTCCGTGCGCGTCATCTGGGAAGCGCGCTGGGCGCACATCGACATGGTCTTCGGACTCTTCTTTCTCCTGACTATATACTTCGGTGCTCGTTCTCTATTGCGCAATGGTAGCAAGCACGAGATTCTCCTGGCCTACGTGTTTATGGGACTTGCCGTTCTAACCAAGGGACTGATCGGTATCGTGCTGCCGGCGCTCCTACTGGCTGCGTTCGCGATCGTCCGGCGTGATTGGCGCATGGTCGTCGATGCCAAGCTGCCGCTGGGGATTCCGATATTCCTTTTGCTCGTCGGCCCATGGTTTTTTCTAGTCAACAGCGCCACGAATGGAAAATGGCTCGCAGACTTCATCTACGTTCATCATATCCAGCGCTATACCGAAGGCATCGGCCACCGGCAGCCTTTCTATTACTACTTTTTGACTTTACCTGCGGACTTCATGCCGTGGACCGTCTTCGCAATCCCTGCTGTCTTCGCTTATTTTCCTTATCGACAATTAAGGCAGCGGCCGATCCCGCTGTTTTTTTTCCTGTGCTTCCTGGTCGTCTTCGTGTTTTTCAGCCTTTCCGATACCAAGCGCGACTTATACCTTCTGCCGCTCTTGCCGACGGTGGCTTTGTTGGTCGGCAACTACATCGACGATTTAGCACAGAACCAATTGCCCGAGAGCGCGCTTTACCGATGGTTGATCCCATTTTATTTCTGCGCAGTGGCCGTTGTCGGATTGGCTTTGCCTGCAGTCGCATGGGTAGTGCGCCGAGAAACTTTCTGGATCACCCTGCCCGCCGCCGTGGCGTTGGCCGTGGGTGGAATTGTTACGGTGGTTTTCTTTCGACAACGCCGGCGTTCGCGGCTTGTCACGGCAGTCACGTTGCTAATGACCTCGACCATGATGTGCGTTACGATCTGGATATTGCCGTACATGAACCAATTCAAGTCGCGCCGGCCGTTTTCCCTGCAAGTTAAAAAGATCGTACCGGCGACGGTGCCCCTGTACGTCTATGCCGATGGCATGCACGATTTCAACTTCTATACCAAACGCGAAGTCATTCCTGTGTTATCGTCGCCCGACGATGTTGCAAACGTGCTCCGGCATCCTACCCTCAGTTATCTGCTGATAACGGACCGCGACTTAAAAAAATTAAGCAGGTTCGATCTGAAAGAAGTCGTGATGACCGACTCCGTCGGTAGCACAACCTGGAATCTCATCGCTGTTAGAGCAGAGAGTCGCGCAGCAAGGATGTCCATCGAGACCGGGCAGCGCCACTAGCACCGCACGTGAAATCTATTCCTCTGTGAGATTTTCGAAACATGTCCCGAACGCGATAGCCCAACGACGTCGCTAACGTTGCCGCATATTCTCATTGACACGGTCTACTGGGGACGTAAGCTCTTCCCGCCAGGTAGATCAGTCGGGCGGAGAATGTTACCCTCGGGCATGCCGTTAACAATCGAACCCGAACGTCACGTCATGCATAACTCCCTTTGGGATGGTTATGTCCGCCGCTGATCCTGTCGCATTGCCGCTTGCGCAAATGTCAACCGACGAAGATAGGACGCTTCATCAAGCCCACGCCATCCATGACAAGATTCTGACCCTCGACACACACATCGACTTCGCTCCGGCTGATCTCGCCGGTGAACAAAACTATACTCAACGGCTCGACACTCAATTCAATCTCCCCAACATGATTGAAGGCGGGCTTGACGGGTTGTTTTTCGTCGTCTACGCCGGCCAGACCCGAGAAACGCAGAATCCGGAGGCATTCAAAACGTCAGGATACGAGCGCGCGTACCGGGCCGCCGTTGAGAAATTTGATGCGGTCCATCGCTTTACCCGCGACATCGCGCCCGACAAGATCGAGCTGGCGCTCAATGTCGCCGACGTGCACCGGATCAACTTGCAAGGAAAGAAAATTGCTCTGATCGGCGTAGAAAACGGCTATCCGCTCGGCGAGGACATCGCCCGCGTCAAAGAATTCTACGACCGCGGCGCGCGTTACCTGTCGCTCACGCACAATGGCCACAATCAGCTCGCCGACTCGCACACCGGCGAGCGCGACGGCTGGAAATGGAATGGCCTCTCCCCGCTCGGCCAAGAAGTCATCATCGAAATGAACCGGTTCGGGATCATGGTGGACGTCTCGCACATGTCTAAAGCAGCGGTGATGCAGGCCATCGCGCTATCCAAAGCGCCGATCATTGCGTCGCATTCCGCGGCCCGCGCGCTCTGCGACGTGAGCCGCAACCTGGATGACGAGCAACTTTTGGCATTAAAAGCGACCGGTGGCGTCATCCAGGTGGTGGCGTACGACGGCTTCGTCAAGACGACAAAACCGGATTCGCCGGAACGGGCGGCCGCGCTTGCGGCGGCGCGCAGAGACTTTGATCTTCCTGAAGGAAACCGTCTAGGCCAACGCGGCCGCTTTCAAGCCGCGCTCAAAGCCTTGCCGACAGACAGACGTCAGGAGTACGAAAAAGCGCTCGCCGAAATCGA
>Ga0209640_10005012_pt1 | contig 11584 bp, 10 predicted proteins | sample RifCSP10_1_FD_184018 | JGI IMG/M metagenome (GOLD analysis project Ga0209640, IMG submission 184018) | Soil microbial communities from Rifle, Colorado - Rifle CSP2_sed 10_1 (SPAdes) (version 2) | ecosystem: Environmental > Terrestrial > Deep subsurface > Rock core/Sediment | place: Rifle... | reverse complement strand
GAAGCAGTGAATCGCCACGCCCACCGCGAGCAGGCCGACCACCTGCCGACCGCTCAGCGCTGACTGCACGGTCGCCGCGCCGAGCAGGGGCAAGACGAGGGAGAAGCCCAGCGCCGTGAACCGGACGAAGAGACCGAACTGATCTATCCCCTGCAGGACTCGGCTCACCGATCAGTCCGTTTCCGTCCACTTCAGGAGGTCGTAATCGACATCGCGCGCCATCTGGAGCGCGTCGGCCGCGTACTGGGAGACGAAGGCTCTGCGCGAACGAGCCTCCGCCAGCAGGTTCAGCCCCCGCATCAGCAGGCCTCGCCGCATCCTCGGATACCGGAGCGCCTGATGCACGGCGTTGTTGTAGAACCCGAGCAGGCCGATGTAGGCCCGTGCCCTCTCCGTCGCCGAATGGGCGGCCACCCTCCGGCGGAGACCCTCCCCTGCCCCACTGTTGTCGAGAAACGTGTCGACGGCGTCGACGTGCAGACTCCGCATCGTGGCCAACGCGGAGACCAGTGCGTCTTCCAAATCGGTGGCGCGCACATCGACGCCCGCGGCGCGCAGTGTGTGGAACACCGCTCTCGGATAGTAGAAACCCACCGCGCCCAGGCCGGCGACGCATCGCTGGACGCGCGTCCGGTCGGCGCGCTCCAACCCCTCGCGAATCAACCGCTCGCAATAGGGCATCGAGTCGCCTCGCTTGGCATAGGCCAGGCACAAAGGCAGGAGAACCACGTCCAGGCCGGGGGGCAGCGGCGAGCGCCGGCCATGGAAGAGGTCTGGCTCCTCGTCGACGAGGCGCGCCGTGAGCTTCTCCAGCGTGCCCGTCCAGCACGCGGGGGTGTCCGGAAGGAGCACGGCGAGGCTCAATACGATCCAAAGGCGCGCGACTCCTGCCCCCGCGGTCTCGTCGAACAGACCTTGCAGCAGGGCCTCGGTCGTCCCAAATGACCGGCAGGCGTGAACCGCCAGCGCCATCGCACCGACGATGTTCATCGCGGGCACATCCCGCGTGAGGAGTTCCTTCAGGTCGGACGCGTGGGCCGTGAGATCCGTGTCCGGGTCCAGGAGCTGAACCACGCGCCGGAAACAGGCCTTGTCGTCCTCGCTTGCCTGAAAGAAGGTGTCACCGGCCAGGTCTCCCAGCAGCAGCGAGTCAAGGATCGGCTTCGCGAATGCGCCGGCCACGGCGCCCACCAGGAATCCCGGAAGGACACCCACCTTGTCGATGTGCAGCTTGTCTTTCAAGAACTCCGCATACAAAGCGGCAGAGACCTGCTTGACGTCCTCGCGATCGCAGTGATTGATGTAGATCGTTACGGTGAGTCCCACGAAGAAACGCATGACTCGGGGCAACGCCAACACGTCCCGGATTCCGCTGACGCTGCCCGCCAGCTCGCGCAAGAGGCCGATCGTGAACTCCGCACCGGCCCCGTCCGTCTGCCAGATCAGGTACAGCGCATCGATTCCCGCGGCTCGGAGGCCGTGCGAGCCGCTCGTGGCAACCCAGAGGAAGACTTCGCGGGCCCCAGGGCCGATGCTGTAGGCCGCCTTCAGGGCCGTACGGCGGGCCTCCTGCGAGTCCACCCTCAGCAGGTCCTTGATCAGGCCCAGCGCCGCGGCAGGCCTTTCCGCGTAGAGCTGGATCAAGCCCTCGATCGCAAGCTCGCGTAGCTCGATGTCATTCGAAGAAGCCAGGGACACGAAGGCGTCGCGCCGGTCGCCCAGAAGGACTCGCGCTGCGTACCAACCGATGGGAGTGAAACGGGACTGCTCTACGACGAAGTCGATCACCTTCTCGGTCGAAGTCTGGCGGCCGATCAAGCTGGAGGCCAACGCGTAGCCGCCGACCTGCAGGTGAGTGAACGTGACGCGCGCCTCGGGCTCTTCGCCCGTCTCGGTGAGGAGGCCGTTCCTGAGACACCGGTCGTAAGAGGACTCGGGTCCGTCGCGCAATGCCGGCGCCAGGCGTTCGCTCTCTCGGAGGTCGTAGAGCGACAACGAGCTTTGCTTCCGCTCCAGCATCGCCTTGGCCAGCTCTTCGATGAACTCGCGGTCTCGCCGCTGCACCCGTTGCTCGTAGTAGCGACGGAACACGCGAAGCACCTGGGCTTCGTGAACGATCGGCTCGGTGCGCCCTTCGTACGTTTCCGCGAGCAATCGCAGCATCAGCGGGTTGCGCAATCGTTCGCGCACCTCGACCGGCAGCTCGGCCAGCTCCCCGGAGAGGCGAAAGAACTTCTTGTAGGCAACGTACGCGCGCTCGCATTCCTCGGGGCTGAATCGATCGAGGTACACCGCGTCCGCCTGCACGGCGGGGCGGAAATAGAGGCTCATCCTCAGGCCGTCCGTGACTTCGAGCCGCTTCATCTGCTCCCACGCGGGCGCGGGGCAGCTCACCAGGAAACGGACGCCCATCTCCTGTGCCTGCTCGGCCAGCGTATCCACCTGCTTGAGCAGCCCCCCGGGACCGTCCTGGCCCGAGAACTCGTCGATGTGCTCGAACACCACGACGAAGAGCCGGCCCTGCTGCCGCGCCAGGCTCGCGATGCGATCGAAGGCCGACAAGAGCGCCTTCCGGTCGTTGGCGTCGAATCCTAGACCGACCTCCTCTTCGATGTAGCGATGGGTCCATGGCCCGCAGTTGTAGGCGACAATGCAGTCTCCCTGCTCCGAACGCTCTTCCATCCAGTGACAGAGCAGGTTGGTCAGGCCGCAGCCCGAGATTCCGACGAGGATCGACGACGTGGCTTCGCTCTTGATGAAGGCCCGAAGCTGCTCCTCGGCCGACGCGCGTGGCACGTAGATCTCCGGGATGTATGGCGCGGCGCCACCCGGCCTGCCGCGGGCGTGCTCCCAGAACCGCGCGCTCTGCTTGCGGGCGCCGGCGAGGATGTCGCTCCAGGTCTGCGTCAGGGCCGCGGATAGGGTGGTCTTTATCGAGACCGCGAGCCTCTCCGCCAGCGAGTCGAGCTCACCGGCTCCGCCGTAAGTGAGATATCGAAGGTGCCGCACGTCGAAGGGGACGCTCTTCTCCTCGTCGACCAGGAGGATGGACGGCCGGTTGGCCATACCCAGCTCCAGGTAGACGTTTGGATTCGCCCCCGTCAGGATCGCAATGACGAGGTCGGCGCGCTGGAGCTCTTGCTTGACCTGATCGACGATGAAGCCGGCGGCCGACATTTCCATCGGCGGCACGAGCACCACGTCCGTCTTCGCCGCGGCTTCCCGCACGACCGCCTGCACCCTCTTGAACACGGAGGGGTCTTCATTGCCCGCGCGTTCGGGCGAGAACGGCGTGATCAGAAACACTCTCGCCATGGACCGTTTCCGGCGGACCCGGCCCCATCGCGACGATGAAGTCGGGTCGAGTTTCGCCTACACTCGCCCCCGGGCGGATCCCGTTGACGGTGGCCATGCTTGGATGCCAGCGACGTATCGGTCTCCTCCTGGTGACCACCGGCGCGATGGTCTGGGGGCAAGGCTCGGGTGGGGAGCGCCGCGTCGATCGGAGCGAGCTCCTCGCGGCCATGCGGCTCCAGCGCGGCTACGACGTCACCGCGACCCCCAACGGCGCGCGCTTCAAGGCGATGGTGATGCTGGAGTTGGCGCGCTGGGCCCGGGAGCGGGATCCGGAGGGCTCGCTGCTCACCATCGGGCATGAAGACATGTTCCACGCATACCTGGAGCTGACCGGGCTCAGCGCGGAGCGTGCCCCCGTCTTCGTACGCCTTCCCTACCAGCACCGGCAGGACTATCAGCTCGACAGTCATCGGGCCCGCGTCATCAAGACCGTCGTCAAGGGGCCGCATCCCGATCTCGCTCTCAACGTCAAGGAGTGGTGGCCCGACTCCCCCGACCTCCCGGACAAGTACTCGTACGTCGACGAGAAGTCGACGCCGACCCTGGCCATGACGTGCCGGCGCGTCGTCACGTACCGCCTGCTGCAATTCGGCGACATGGTCGTCCACGACGAGATTCGGGGCCTGTCGGGCCGACCCACCTCCGGGCCTCTCGGGTTCCTCACGCGCTTCCTGGGCGAAGCCAGCGCGTCACGTTCCAAGAGCATGGTCACAACCGGCGGCGTGGTGGTGACCCGCGCGGAGGTCAAGAAGGTCTTCCCGTTCGCGCGCAACGTGACGATCTATCCCGATGGACGTACGGAAGACGGGCTGCGGACCACTCTCGCCAACGTGAGCAGCCTCAAAGCGCAGCTGGAGCAGGAGATCCGGATCGACTACGTCCCGTTCGGCCGGCCCTGAGGCCGCCGCCGGCGCCAAATCCTGAGGCGCAGCTCCGAACAGCCTCTCAAAGGTGAATCCCACAAGAACCCCATTTAGGGGCTGAGGCAGGCCCCTGCCAGTTTCGACCAGGGGAGGGAGTCGCTTGCTCCGGCAACCATGAGGTCTACAGAGAAAGTACAGCTTGATCGAAGGCGAAAGTATAAGAATCCAACATGTTCCGGTCAAGTAGTGGTGTCGAGGTCCACAATCCTGGAACCCCCCACCGCCCACTTGCGTTCCTCGAACAAGTGTCGTCCGGAGGGACGACCATGACTGCCATTTTCCACGCTGTCCGGACCCTTCTCAAGACGCCTTCCTTCACGTCGGCGCCTTCGCCCTCCTGGGCCTCGTGCTCGCGGCCATCGGCCTCTACGGCGTCGTCTCCAACCTCGTCGCCCAACGCACGGCCGAGTTCGGCATCCGCCTCGCCCTCGGCGCCAAGCCCGCCGACGTCCTCGGGCTCGTCCTCCGTACCGGAGCGAAGCTCACTCTCGTCGGCCTCCTGACCGGAGCCGGACTCGCCTACGCCCTCATCCGCATGCTCGGCTCCGAGATGCCCCGCCTGGCCGGGGCTGATCCCGCCACCCTGACCCTGGTCGTCCTGGTCCTCTCGGCCGCGGCGATCTTCGCCTCCTACTGGCCCGCGCGCCGCGCCACCAGGGTCGATCCCCTCGTCGCCCTGCGCGCCGAGTGAAGGGGCGGGCAAGCCTGCGTCTTGTACGGCCGCGGCCGAGCTTAGCGTTGTTCTCCCAGTGCGAGCGCAGGAGCCTCTCGGAGAGGCCCTTGAGCTTCGCCGGATCGAAAGGCAGCGGGCGGGGCTGATGCTCGCCCCTGAAGGCCGGGGGCCGGACGGCGCCGCCGGGAGGGCCGGCCGGGGCTTGCCCGACCGCCTCGAGCGCCAGGGCGGCGGTCGCCCCGCTCCCGAGGGCGCCGAGCGCGGATCGGCGGGAGTTCGTGATTGACATGAAAGCCTCCTGACCTGGAAGCCGGTTCCGAACGCTACTCGACGCTGACCACGCGGACCGTCGGCGGCACCGGGGTGCGCCCCGAGACGTAGCCGATGGCGCCGGACGAGCCCGCGACGTCCTCGATCATCTCCGCGTCGGAGGCCTTGGTGATCGGCGGCCGCCGCTCGACCGAGGCGCTTCGCAGCCAGTGCTGCTTGACCTCCTCGATCCGCATCCGCAGAACGGCACTGGAGAAGGCCGCCCTCACGGCCGACGTGCTCGAGAGGTCCGCGGCCACGATGGCCGACCGTCGGCCCTGCGCGAGACCTTCCCGAGGTAGATCTGGGCGACGACCTCGCGGGAGGTCTTCTGGCCCGCCACGCTGGGATTGACGATCAGCTTGAAGGCCGCCTGCTCGTCTGCGGCTTCCGCATTCCCGCCCGCCAGCACCATGCCCGCCACAGCGAACGCGACCGCCTGCCTGCTCACGCGAACCTCCACCACGGCACCTCCGCCCTTTCGCCGCCGGCGGAGTGCAATCCTCGCTGGCTGATGCCGGCGACCAGCGCTCGCGACGAGAGAGGTCTACGACGCTCCCGCTCGTCTCGTCGCGTGCTGGTCACACGGGACGGCGCGCCGTAGGAGGCGCCAGGCCAAGAGACGACGAGGCGGTCGAAGGGAAGACGCCTCTCGCGGGATTACACTCCGTCGACGAGGCTCCCATGCTGCATCACCGGCTACCTGGAGCGACGCCCTCGGCGCGACCCTGCGACGTTGAGAAGAACTCTCGATATCGATGCATGCCTGATCGCGAGGCGCGGCCTCGACAAACGGCGCGTCTCGGGCGGATCCGGAGTCGCATCGTGACGCCTCCTGGATGAGAATCGGGCTCGCCACCAGCGTGCTGGTGGCCCGGCCACGGAGACGACATGGCGAAGAACGGTCGAGCGCACGGCGAAGACGCGTGGAGGAACGCCAAGAGAATCTGCCGCCTCAGTCGTCGACAGGTCGAGATGGCTCGCCGCCTCGGTCTGAATCCGAAGAAGCTGCCCGGGCTGCGCCCGGGTCCGCAGCAACGGTGGAAGCTGCCGGTGGGAGCTTTCATCGAGGAGTGCTATCGGAAGCGGTTCGGCGGAGAGACCGCCGGCGCCGACCCGCACGCACCCGACTCGGACTCGAGTACGGGCTCAGGCTGGCCAGGGCAAGCGCACGCGTCGAAGCGTCTTGAGCCTGTTCCGGAGCAGTTGAGCGATCTCGTCAGCTACCTGATGAATCTCGCCGACGATCTCGGCCGGTGGATCGCGCATGGTTCTGTGGAGCGACACCTGCTGGCGCAAGTCGGCGAGGAGCTGCGGGAGATCGCCCAAGCGCTCCACACCGGAGCCCCGATTTCACCCATGCCCGAGATTCCCCTCCCGCCGGATGCCGGGCGTCGAGCGAGCCAGCTGCAGGACGCGTCGGAGCTCGCGTTCGACGACGACGACATCCCCTTCTAGCAGCAGCCCTACCGACGCCGGCTCTGGGACGAGGACGGAGCCGTGCTGATCCACCCGTTCGTCATCGGGGAGATGGTCCTGATACGCCGTCGCCGGCGTCCCCTGGGCGAGACGTGGCTGTCCGCTCCCGGACGAGCGAGGGGACCTGCCGCTTCGACGACCGCGTCCATTGAGTTGAACTGATCCTGACAGAGCTGCTCGATGCGCCGCGACCGCGCGCGCCTGTACGTACACGACAACGAGCGGGCCGACGCTCGTCGTCAACGACGTCAAGTCGGGCGCGGTCGCCGGGGGTGGCGTCGCGCTCTGGATCGGCGCGGGATCCGTCGCGCACTTCCGGAACCTGACGGTGAGATCCGACCCCTGAACCATTCGTGCCTCCGGCTGTGCGCCGTCGTCCCCAAGCCCGCGGACGCCTCGGCAGCCGCTGCCACGATTGTGCCCTCGGGGGATCGCAGCGGCCTGGAGGTGGCAATGGGGCGCCGATGAGAGGCTCCGCGACGCTGAGCTGGCTCGTGACCGTTGCCGCTGTGGTGGACGAGGAGGGGCGAGAGGTCGCGCTCCCCCGAGCACGACCGCGAGCACGACGAGCACGACGAGCACGATCCCGATGTTGACGGTCGCTCGGGAGCGGCGTAGTGTCTGTCCGAATGCAGGCCCGCTCGGCGTCGTGGCGCTCCACCGCGCTCTCCGCGAACGTAGCGATCCGAAGCCCCACCTTCCAACTCTCGAGAGCGGGTTTGAGGAGCGCGAAGCCTCGCCGCGCTTGATGGCGGCTCCGGCTCCGATCCCGCGGATGAAAGGGCCGATCGAGAGGCCTGTCGCTTGGCTATCGCCATCGTTCTCATGGTGCCCGACGAGACGATTCTGAGTCGGCACCGGAAGGCGGACGGCGTTCCATGATCGGCCGGACGCTCGCCCACTACAGGATCCTGGACCGACTGGGCTCGGGTGGCATGGGTGACGTCTACCTGGCCATGGACACCCAGCTCGATCGAAAGGTCGCTCTCAAGGTCCTCCCACCCGAGACCGCGCGAGACGAGAAGCGCAAAGAGCGATTCAAAGGTGAAGCCAGGGCCATTGCGTCCCTCGACCACCCGAACATCGTTCACGCCTATTCGGTGGAGGAAGCCGACGGCGTCTGCTTCATCACGATGCAGTTCGTTCGGGGCAAGACACTGCGGGCGCTCATCCCCGAGGGCGGATTGCCGCTTCGTCAGTTCTTCGACATCACGATTCCGCTGACACGCGCAGTCGCGGCCGCCCACCAGGAGGGCATCATGCACCGCGACCTGAAGCCCGACAACGTGATGGTGACCGACGAGGGTCGCGTGAAGGTACTGGACTTCGGCCTCGCCAAGCTCCTGGAGCCGTCCGATGTCGGCGCCGTCAGTGAAGGTCCCACGGTTTCTCGGCTCACCGCGGCCGGCGTCGTCATGGGAACGGTCGGCTACATGCCACCCGAGCAGGTACGCGGCGAGCGCGTCGGGCCCGGCGCCGACATCTTCGCATTGGGCATCATGGCCCACGAGATGCTCTCGGGGGTGGCGCCATTCCGGCGCGACACTGCGCCGGAGACGCTGGCGGCGATTCTCAAGGACGATCCGCCCGGTCTGCCGTCTTCCGTGCCCCCCGTGCTCGACCGAATCGTGCGACGCTGCCTCGAGAAGACTCCGCAGGATCGCTTCCACTCGGCGCACGACTTGAGCCTGGCGTTGGATGCGTTGTCGATCGGGAGAGGGTCCACTCTCGGGACGTCACAGCCCCAACCCGCGTCGAGGGTGTCCCGCCGCAACGTCCTCGTCCTCGCCGGCGGTGCTGGGCTGGGCTTCGCCGCCGGCCTCGGGACGGGCGCATTCATCCCTGGGCGGCGGCTGCCCGCGCCCACCCCCTCGTACCACCGGCTCACGTTTCGACGAGGGATGATCCGCACGGCTCGCTTCGGGCCCGACCACCAGACGATTCTCTACGGCGCTCTCTGGGACGGCGACGTCTGTCGGGTCTACTCGGTGCGGCCCGACAGCTCGGAATCGGCCCCGATGGACCTGCCCGCGGCCACCCCGCTGGCGGTTTCCACGAACGGCGAGCTGGCTCTCGCCCTCGGAGACCACCTCAGGGGCACCATGACCTACGGCACGCTGGCTCGTGTCCCTCTCGTGGGGGGTGCGCCCCGCGAGCTGCTCGATCACGTCAAGTACGCCGACTGGTCACCCGACGGAACCGCGCTCGCCGTCGTCCGGCGCGTCGACGGCCGCGAGCAGCTCGAGTTTCCCATCGGCAACGTCGTTGCCGAGCCTACCGTTCCAGGCGGCGGATTCGGCTTCCCGCGCGTGTCACCCGAGGGCGATCGCGTGGCCTTCTTCGAATTGACGTCGGGGCTGACGGGCCGCGTCGTCGCAGCCAACCGGCGCACCGGCAAGAGATTCAAGTCCCGGCAGTACTTCAACCTCTTTGGCCTGGCGTGGAAGGGCGACGAGATTTGGTTCACGGCCGCATTGGAGCGCCCCTTGCTCCGCGATGCCATCGTGGCCATCACGGAGGCCGAGCGCGAGCGCGTCGTCGCACGGCTTCCCGGCAACGCCAGCCTGCATGACGTGTCGCCCGCAGGACGCGTTCTGATGGCCCACACCGACGATCGCTCCGGGATCGCGGTCCTGGCGCCGGGTGAAACGGCGGAGCGTGATCTCTCGTGGCTCGATGCCTCGTGGGTCGCCGACATTGCGGGGGATGGAAGCCGGATCCTCTTCACGGAAGGGGGCGTTGGCGGTGGACCCCGCGGCTCGGTGTACCTTCGCAGCACCCAGGGCTCGCCGGCGGTCCGCCTGGGCGACGGCCGGGCTGTCGCCCTGTCGCCGGATGGCCAGTGGGCCCTCTCTGTCGTCGACCTGGAACCGTCGCCTCATCTCGACCTGCTTCCCACCCGGGCGGGGCGGGCGCGACGGATCGAGCCCCCGGGTCTCAGGTTTCGGTACCCATTCGCGCGTTGGATGCCCGATGGCATGCGCCTCGTCGCCCTGGCGCAGGAGAAGGACCGCGGCCTCCGGCTCTACTGCCTGGACCGCGACGGCGGGGCGCTCGAGGCGATCACGCCGGAAGGCGTGGGCGGCGGTGCCAAGTGGGCGGTGTCGCCGGACGGCACGAGGGTGGCCGTGGCCTCCGACCTCGGCGTGGAGATCTACCCGGTGAGAGGCGGCGAACCCCGCACGTTACCGGGTTCGACCTTCCAGGGACGGCTCCTCGACTGGATCGAACACGGTCTGCTCGTCGCGGAGGATCCGAGTGAATCCGACCTCGGCAGGGTCTTCCAGGTCGATCCGGTGACCGGTGGACGCAGGTTGTGGAAGGACATCCGCCCCCGAGATCCGGCGGGCATCATGAACATGTTTGGACTCAGGGTGACCCCGGGCGGGCGCTCCTACGCGTACTCGTGGCACCGCGCGACCAGCAACCTGTACCTGATCGACGGGTTGAGCTGACGGAAGACCAGGTCCTCTCGACCCCTTCGTTCGTGGCCCATCGTCCGCGTGCCGTCGTGTTCGCCCATGAAGCGAAGGGGCAATCCGATTCGATTCGGTCCGGGAGACGCGAACCAGATGTGGCAGGGGTGCTTTCTGTATGGCGGAAGCGGGTGGGAATCGAAGGAACGAACCCCCGCAAACCGGGGTGATCCCGTGGAACCCATCCACGGAAAACCAATCACTTGCGGGTGTCGACCCTTCCACGGAGTGGACCCGTTGGATCGGCCTACCGCACAGTTACGGCACAGTCCCTCGGACCTTGATCCGGGGCGGCGAGAGGGCAGTCAAGGCGTGACTCCGGCACGTGTCCGCGTTGCCGCTCCGAGCCGGCCGGGTATACATGCTCCTGAAGCATCGTCAGGACGCGTCGACGATGCTGCGCCTCGTGCCGGGGGAGGGCGGCGGGGTTCAGGTCGAGACGCTGTGGACCGAGCCCGTGCTTCGTTCGACCTACGTGGTGCCCGTCTATCACGATGGCTTCCTCTACGGCATGAGCGGCCGTGTGACCCTCACCTGCGTCGATGCCGCGCGCTAGTCGAGTGGCCCGACCGCGTCGTGTTCCTGTACCGGGGCGACGCCGCGGACGTGGGCATCGGGGGAGACATGAACGGCGACCGCCGCGAGGACCCAATGTGGCGCGTGAGCGGCACCGACCTCTTCCGGTACGAGACCCGCCTCGAGCCCGACGGCCGCGTCAACTACCATTTCGTGCGCGCCTTCGAGGAGCGCTTCCCCGATCCCCCGCAACCCCTGGCGGGTCCCCGGCCCGGGGATCGCCTGGCTCGTCGGCCCGACGCCCAAAGAGCAATCGTCGGTCGCGATGTCGGGCTGGCAGGCTCCCGATCACCTCAGGGCGGCCGAGGCGGCTCGACGCGGCCGCGTGGAAGACCACGTGGTGGAGAGCGCGTCACGTCCGGGCGCGAGGATCGCGTTCAAGGTGTACGTGCCTGCCGGCTACCGCCAGGGCCAGGAACGCCTGCCCGTGGCGCTGGTGATGGACGGCGACGCCGCGCTCGAGCAGGGCCTTCTGGCGGGCAGCCTCGACAAACTTCATCCCGCGGCGCGTGGCGCCGGTGCTCGCGGCCTTCCTGGGGCGCCCCGAGTGGGGCGTGAAGCCATCCTCGGAGGACGAAGAGGAAGGGGCCCTGGCGGAGCTCCCCGCGAAGGACGTGGTCGGTTTCCTCGACGGGCGCTACGGGACGGATCCGACGCCGGAGCGTCGTGCGGTGATCGGCGCGGGCTTTGGCGGCCACGCCGCGGCTTCGGTCGTCTTCCGCCGCCCGCGAGTGTTCGGCGCCCTGGGCCTCCAGTCCGTGCTGATGCTGGACACCAACCTGGTCGGCGTC
>Ga0209640_10005011_pt1 | contig 11585 bp, 11 predicted proteins | sample RifCSP10_1_FD_184018 | JGI IMG/M metagenome (GOLD analysis project Ga0209640, IMG submission 184018) | Soil microbial communities from Rifle, Colorado - Rifle CSP2_sed 10_1 (SPAdes) (version 2) | ecosystem: Environmental > Terrestrial > Deep subsurface > Rock core/Sediment | place: Rifle... | reverse complement strand
TCCAGAGCATGAAGAGCGTACCAGTCGTTTTGGTTCACTCCCTGCCCAGACAACATTTTGATGATAACCCGGCGACTTGATGCGTTATATGCCACTGATTTATAACTCACGGTCGCGCGACCCGAGATCGCGAACGTCAAAGCCGCCGGATCAATAGCGTGCAGCGCTTGAAACGATTGGGAAGCCGCTCGCTCATGGCAAACGGTCTGAAGGGGTCGAACCCAGAACAATCCCGAAGACGCTGCAACAATCAAGGTTCTTCCAGGATCGCTTCGACGTCGATCGTGATCGCAACCATGTTGCCGACGACGACGCCTCCCTTATCCAAAGTCTGGTTCCAGCTCACGCCGAAGTCCTGGCGGTTGATCGTGGTGGTGGCGACAAATCCGGCCCTGCTCTTCGGTCCTTTATCCATCCCGTCTTCCCACCATGGAGTTTGCCACTGACCCAGGTGATGGACGTGCAAAGGCACCATGCGAGTTACGCCTCGAATCGCCAACTCGCCAGTGATAACCGCGTCGCTCGCACCGACCAGTTCGACCTGCTTGCCTATGAAAGTAATCTTGGGATGCTTCTCCACGTCGAGAAAGTCCGCGCTCTTGAGATGAGCGTCGCGGTCCGGTTCCCCGGTCCAGATTCCCGCCGCTTCGATCGTGGCCTCGACCGAAGTGGCCTTCGGGTTCGCCGGATCGAAAATGATCGTGCCGTGGATATTTTTGAAATGGCCGCGGACGAAAGTCACCATCATGTGCCGCACGCAAAACTCCGCCGCGGTATGTCCCGGCTCGAAAAACCATTTACCCATGGTCCACTCCTTTCACGAAAACATACTCTGTTTTTAGGTTAACGCGCAGCGGATCGCATTCAATAAGCCACAGAACAAAGCCACAAGTGCCGATAGCTTACGTCGGTCACGGCAGCAACCGCCCGAAAGTGTTATGGACCGGCTTTAACGAAGCCTCTAATCTTCGCTTTGTGAACGTATGAGCTCCGGACTGAGATGTTCCGGGCGAATGCCGACGCCGACGAGGCGAGCCGGGATTCGCCGGAGGAATGGAACCTTGGCAAGTAAGCGCACCGCGAGCGGCGGCTTGAGCGGTCCGGTCTCGACCAAAACGCGCGCAATGATCCGGCGCTGCACGGCGACCTGCAACCCTTGCGTCACGCGCGTGGGGAACTCGCGGCGCTTCTGGATCCGGCGCAGGTGATCGAGCGCGAGCTTTCCTTCGCGCAGCGGTTCGAAGAGAATATTGGCGGCCGCCACGGCATCCTGGATCGCGAGATTGATGCCGACGCCGCCGACCGGAGACATCGCATGGGCGGCGTCGCCAATGCACAAGAGACCCGGCCGAAACCAATCGAGCAATCGGTCCACACGAACAGTCAAAAGCTTGACATCATCCCAGCCGCTGAGGTCATGCACGCTGTCTCTCGCGTAGGGCGCGAGCTTCACGATCGCCGCGCGAAAAGTTTTGAAGTCTTGGCGGCGCAGCTCGTCAAATTGTCCCTTGGGAATGACGTAACCGCACTGCCAATAGTCGCCGCGGTTGAGGGCGATAAAAATCCTGCCGCTATCGAACCTCCCCATGGTCGCCACGGGATCTTCCGCCGTGCGACGGAGCCGAAACCAGAGAACGTCCATCGGCGCGCCGAATTCCTTCACTTGCAAACCGGCCTGTTCGCGCACGATCGAGCTCCGGCCGTCCGCGCCGACGACGAGATCGGCGCGCACTTCAACTGAACCGTCGGAAGTATGCGCGCGAACCCCGATCACGCGCCCCAATTCTTCGATAAGTCCCGTCACCTCGGCTTCCATCTTGAGATCGAAACCGCGATAGCGAGCCGCTTGTTCGGCGAGGAAGTTGAGAAAATCCCACTGCGGCATGAACGCGATGAAGCGACAGCGGGTCGGCAGGTGCCGGAAGTCGGCGACGGTCAGCCGCATCTCGCCGACCTGCGCGTTGAGCTCGTAGACCTTCTGATGCGGCAGCTCGAGAAACTCGTCGAGCAATCCCAGCTCGTGCATCACCTCGAGGGTCGAGGGATGAATGGTATCGCCGCGAAAATCACGCAGGAAATCGCCGTGCTTTTCCAGCACCAAAACTTTGACGCCGGCGCGCGCCAGCAGATAACCCAGCATCATGCCCGCCGGGCCGCCGCCTGCGATGCAGCAGCGCACGGAAATTCTCTCAGCTGCCATGGTTTCAGCTTAACGAGCTCTGCTGGCTTATCAAAAAAGACGGGGTAAGAGAATTGGCCGAGATCGGCTCAACAAAGGAGCGATCTCGGTGGAGAGCGCCGCGCCGATGCATCACCCGCGTTTTGTAGTCCCGAGCCGTCAATTTGAAATGTCAGAATTAAGACGTAACCTCCAGTATTGTTCGATTCGGCGGCATGTCTCACGATAACCTTTCGACCGGTAAGCTCATCTGGGCGGCACGATACGGTGTGATCAAGGAAGGTGTTCGTACCGATTCAATGCGGTGAGGCGAGAAAGCGGCTGTTATCGTGTTTGCGCACCTCATAAGCCGATGTTACACTTTTTCAATAAAGGGAGACAATAATATGTCAGTAGCCCAACTTACGCCAAAGGGGCAGATTTTGGTGCCGAAGAACCTAAGACGAAAACTGGGGCTCAAGCCGGGTGGCAAGGTTCACTTGGCCGAAGATGACGGACGGCTAATCCTTACCCCGGTCCCTGCCGATCCGATCGAAGCCGCCACCGGATTTTTGAAGGGCAAGTTTTCCTTGACTCAAGATCTCCGCCGCGAACATCGCAACGAGGCTCGACGTGAGCGAAAAACTCGTTCTCGATAGCTTTGCTCTCCTCAGTCTCTACCACCGGGAACCCGGCTGGCGGGTCGTTCAAAAGGCGCTCTACGATCAAGACAAGGCACGGACGCGCGCGGTTCTAAATTGGATTAACTGGGGCGAGTTTTTCTATATTGTCAAACGACGTGTCGGCTCCGCCAAGACAACCGATGCGCTTCATCTCCTCGAACAACTTCCGATCGACCTTTATCCGATCGACCAACCGCTGGTCCGCGCCGCAGCCGAGATAAAAAGTGAACACGCGCTCTCCTACGCCGATGCCTTCTGCGTCGCCACCGCCCAGCGGCTCGACGCCACCGTTCTAACCAACGATCCGGAGTATGAATGCGTAGAATCGCTCATCAAAATTCGCTGGCTCACGAAATAATTTCGGGCAGTGACTTTGCGCAACGCTATCGTGAGCACGAAACTGTTTGATCATGAAAAGCAAAAAATCAAAACCGTCGAATCTCCTACGGATGATTAAGCCGGATCAAGAAACGGCGTCAAACTAACCGGCTGAGATCCCAACCGCCAAGGTAAAGCCTTAATTGTCAAAAGGTGAGGCAGATAGCCGAGCATCATGCCCGCCGGGCCGCCGCCGGCGATGCAGCAGCGCACGGAAATTCTCTCAGCTGCCATGGTTTCAGCTTAACGAGCTCTGCCGGCTTATCAAAAAAGACGGGGTAAGAGAATTGGCCGAGATCGGTCTCTGCAATTTCAAACGCGAAGCCGATGCAGCGCCTATTCGCGCCGCCTATTGAGGCCAGGATCCGGGCCGCCTCTCGACCATGGAAAATAGCAGTCCGTGAAAAGAATTTCGGCAAGCCGCGTAGTATACTGATGCCAGCTGGAGTGGAGGGGTTCAAAAAGTTCCCAATGAAATTGTTGGTATTCGGAGAGCGAATCAAATGACGAAGATCTCGGCAAATGTGCTCGAAGCCGTCGGTAACACTCCGCTTGTCCGCCTCAACCATATTACCGCCGGAATTTCTGCGACGGTCTGTGTGAAGCTCGAGGCGTCCAATCCGGGAAGGAGCGTTAAGGACAGAATCGCGCTCGCGGTGGTCGAGGATGCGGAGAGGAGGGGATTACTCAAGCCGGGAGGCACGATCGTTGAACCCACTTCGGGGAACATGGGAGTGGCGCTGGCGATTGTCGCCGCAGTCAAGGGTTACAAGTGTATCTTTACGATCCCGGACAAGATGAGCATCGAAAAGATTCGCCGCCTGCGCGCCTTTGGCGCGGAGGTGGTCGTGACCCCGACGGCGGTGCCGCCGGAATCCTCCCAGTCCTATTATTCGGTGGCCAGACGTCTTGCCCAAGAGATCCCGGGCGCCTATATGCCGATGCAGTACGATAACCTCGCGAACAGGGAGGCGCATTACGCGTCCACGGGTCCCGAGATCTGGGAGCAGACCGACGGCAAGATCACTCACTTTGTCGCTGGGATTGGAACGGCCGGGACCATCTCGGGAATTGCGAAATATTTAAAAGAAAAAAATCCGCAGTGCACGGTCGTCGGGATCGATCCTGAGGGATCGATCCTCGCGAAGGCTTTCAAGCGCGAGAAATGGTCGTGGAGCGACTCCCATCCGTACAAGGTCGAAGGGATTGGAGAGGACTTTGTGCCGAAAAACCTGCTCATCGAATACATCGACGATGTCGTCACGGTTTCCGACCGCGACTCGTTTCTGATGGGCAGGCGGCTTACGCGGGAGGAGGGCCTCTTCTGTGGAGGATCTTCCGGCGCAGCCGTTGCGGGCGCCCTTGAATACGTTCGGGAGCGGCAGCTCGGAAAGGACAGCCTTGTCGTTGTCTTACTTCCCGACGCGGGAGAAATTTATCTTTCAAAGATGTACTCCGACGAATGGATGCGGCAAAACCAGTTCCTTGGCAAAAGCACCCGTGTGGGCGACATTCTCCAATCGAAACGGCGAAAGCTCCCCGAGCTTCTGTCGGTCGAGATGACATCCACCGCGCGCGATGCGATCGCAACCATGAATCGATTTGGCGTCTCGCAACTCCCCGTATTCGATAAGGGAAACCTCGTCGGATCGCTGTGTGAGAGCGCGCTCTTCCAAAGATCCATGGAAACTCCAGAGGTGATGGAGCTTACTGTCGGGGCTCTGCTCGAGCCGCCGTTTCCCACCGTCGGGGCGGACGAAGACGTCTATGAGGTCGTGCAGCTCCTCAAGTCTTCCCCGGCCGTTCTCGTCCGAGACGCGGGGACGTACCAGGGAATTGTGACACGATTCGATGTCGTCGGTCACTTAGGTGGACAGCCCTGATGGCACGAAAGAAGCGCGGCGAGTCCAGGCAGTTTGCCACGCGCGCCATCCACGCTGGACAAGAACCCGAATCCGCGACCGGGGCGATCACGGTTCCGATCTATCAGACAAGCACTTTCGCTCAGAACGCGCCTGGCATCCACAAAGGGTACGACTACTCGAGGACCGACAATCCGACGCGCACCGCGCTCCAGACGGCGCTCGCGAGCTTGGAGTCGGCCGAATACTGCCTCGCCTTCTCGTCCGGGATGGGCGCGGCGACGACTGCGATGCTCCTGTTCAAAAAGGGAGATCACGTCGTCTCCTCGCGCGACGTCTACGGCGGCACCTACCGGCTCTTTAGGGCGGTGTTGCAAAATTTCGGGCTCACATTTTCCTTCGTTGAAACTTCCAGCGTCAGAGAAATCGAGCGCGCGATGACCCGGCGGACGCGGCTTGTCTGGATCGAGTCACCGACAAACCCGCTTCTCCGCATCACCGACATCAGGGCGGCGGCGAAAATCGCCCATCGCCACGGCGCTCTCTGTCTGGTCGACAACACCTTCGCATCGCCTTTTTTCCAGCGGCCCCTGGAGCTCGGCAGCGATCTCGTCCTTCACTCCACGACAAAGTACCTGGCGGGGCACGCGGACGTCGTCGGAGGAGCCATCTGTCTCAATGAATCCTCACTCTATAAGCGACTCAAGTTCCTGCAAAACGCCGCGGGTGCGACGCCTTCTCCCTTCGATTGCTTTCTCACGCTTCGAGGGCTAAAGACGCTCGCGCTGCGCATGCGGGAGCATGAAAAGAACGCGATCGAGATCGCGCACTTCCTGCAGGACCATGCGCGTGTACGACGGGTCTACTATCCCGGGCTGAACAATCACCCGGGCCACGATATCGCAGCTTCCCAGATGGACGGTTTCAGCGGGATCGTCTCGTTCGAGGTAAAGGGAGGGCTCGTGGAAGCGCGCCGCGTTCTAGCGCGCTTGCGCCTCTTTAAGATCGCGGAGAGTCTCGGCGGCGTCGAGTCGCTCGTCGAGTTGCCCGCGGTCATGACCCACGCCTCGATCCCCAAACAAGAGCGCAAGAAGGCGGGACTTGATGATGGATTGATCCGTTTGTCAGTGGGGATTGAACACCACCAGGATCTTCTCGAGGATCTGAAGCGCGGACTGGACCGATAATACGGACTACGTGGTCAATAACTCACGCCAGTTCGCACCTGTCAACTGTTTCACCAGCAATACATAAGCTCTCAACGCTTAGCTTCATAGCACTATTGTTCGTACAGCTTCTCTACAATCCCGATTGCTGTATCTCGTCGAGCAGAGTCAAGTTCCAGTGGTCTCTCTCGCTCAACTGCTTGGCTCGTGGATCGTCGATGGCGATCTGGTCAAGGATGGATCGCACCGATTCCGGGTTCGGCCGCAGGTTTTTTGCGATCCGCGGCGCGGTATCGTCGTAGAGATAGGCGAGCGCCTCGGTGTCCGGGTTCCTGAAATATTTGAAGAACACTTTCAGGCTCTCCTGCTTGTGCGTGACCATGTAACGGATGCCTTCCATGTAGGCGCGCAGAAAAGTCAGCAATTTTTTGCGGTTTTGCTGGACAAACGGCGCGGTCGTATTGATGCCGCCACCCAACGTCGGCACGTCGATCTTGTATAAAATTTTTAAGCCGTCGCGGCTGCCCACGAGATCAAGGGGCGGAGTGAACACCGCCCCTTGCACCAGCCCGGTCTTTATCGCTTGCAGCCGTCCGGTGGGCGTCTCGCCGACCGGAAGAAATTTTACGTCGGTCGCGGGATTGATGCCGTTGTCGCTCAGAATTTTGACCAGGCGCGCATAACTTGCGTCCCGTCCCCGCCCGGTGCCGAGCACTTTGCCTTTCAAGTCCTGAATCGAGCGAATCGCCGGTTGGGTCACCAGCGAGTAGCCTAACGAATTCATCGTCACGCCGATGCGCACCAGATTGGCGCCCTGAAGATTCGCCAAAGTGACGCCCGTATCCGAGCCAAGAATGATATCCACGCTGCCGCTGATCAACGCCGGCAGCATGCGCGCGCCGCCGCTCAACAGGATCAATTCTACGTCCAACCCGCTCTTCTTCCAGAATCCCGTTTCATGGGTCACCCACGAAGGGGTCGAGCCCGGCCCGAGTGTGGGATAAGCGACGCGCAGCTTCTCGGCGCCGTTCGACGAGGCCGTGTTGGACAGCAAGAGACAGAGCGCGCCTAATATTAGGGCTCTCGGTAGAATCATTTTCTTCACCTCGCCTGCGAATGAGGTTCAGCGATCACAGGGTGTGAAAAGCTCATGGGCCGACAGCACGCGCGGATCATAGGGCCGGCTTATCGAGGGTGTCAAGAGACTGGGCGCCAGACTCTTCTTAAACTTGTCCTACCCAGTCGGAGCGTGCGACTTCGCGCCAGCGGCCGCGAATGCTTTCAAAGAGCTCGCCCGGCAATGGGCCGGCCTCCAAAGCCGCGGCATTCTGGGAAAACCTGCCGGGCTTGGTGGTTCCGACAATCGCGGTATGAACACCCGGGACGCTGAGCACAAAGCGCAGCGCAGTTGCCACCGACTGGTCGAGATCGCCGCGCAAAAAATCGTATTTGAGCTTTTGCAGCCGCTGCCAATACGGATAACCATAACCATCCCGCGGCGGCCGATCGCCGTTCCGCCAAGCGACGTTTGCCAGCGGCCGTTTGGCAATCACGCCCATGTTTCGTTGCCGCGCCGCAGGCAAGGTTAATTCGAGCGCTTCCTGGTCAGCGATGTTGATCGAAGTTTGCAAGGTGTCGAACTCGCCGCAGCTAACGGCGTAGAGCGCTGCTTGGCCGTCGCCGCTGTAGCCGATGTAGCGCGTATAGCCGCGCTCGCGCGCTCGCTTCAAAAATCCGATGGCGTCTCCTTTGCGCAGCTCGGCTTCCGAGCAGCTGTGGAGCTGCAGCAGATCGACGTGATTGGTCTTCAGCCGTTTGAGGCTTCTTTCGATCGATTTCCAGAGCGACGCCGGCCGCCAGTCCGGATAACTCCATCCTCGTTCATGCCCGCACTTGGTAAAGAGGTAATAGTCCGCGCGCCGGGCGCCGATCGCCTTACCGATCAGCTCTTCGCTGGTGACGTAACACTCGGCCGTGTCGATGACGTTGAGCCCGGCGTCGAGCGCGCCGTTCAACAATTGGCTCACGGACGGGAGCGACGCTTGCTCATAGCCGATCTCGGATCCGCCAAAGCCGAGCACGCTGACGTTCATATCGGTATTGCCAAGCCGCCGCTTTTCCATGCGCTATTTCAAATCAGGTTAGACTTTCCGGTAATGCTCTCCGAACACTGATGTATATCGAAGCATGAAATTGCGCAATTTACATCGTCTGGGAAGGATGAAAACTGTGGAATCATCTCGATTCACAGCGAATCGGCGGAGAAAAAAATTAGGTTTGGCCGTTTCTTTAGCAATCCAAGCGCTCGTGCCGGTGCAACCCGTAGCGATCGACTGTCACACGACGTCTGCCGCGGCAACACCGCCGGGCAGGACGACCTCTTCAACCAGATTCTTAAATCGCTATCCAAGTTCTACGTCGAGATCCAAGCCGAAGCGGCGAGTTTCTCGGACGGCTTACACCTTTCAGAAGAGTTGCTAAGCTACATTGATGAAGCGTTGGAAATCGCGGCTGCCCGCTCTGATCGACCGAGCGGACAAGTTGTCGGACAGCGTCCGCTTACGCTTGAGGAAAATCACCGGTTTTACCAATCCTCTGATGATCATTGCTTATTTGGGTTACGGCACCGCGGACAAACTCCTGTTTGCCGGTAGAGTATTGGAGGACGAAGGTTTTACCCCGGGCAGCAGCGCCGATCGTACCTGGCGCAATCTCGTCAACATGTACAGGCGCTTTGAATCCGACGAAGTGCCGGGAGCTCGCATACGCGCCCGCTTCCAGAGAATCGAAAACGAAGTGACGACAGATGACGAGGGCTATTTTAGTTTTGAGATTCAACCGGTCCGGCGCTTGCACTCCCACAGGTGGCAACAGGTCGAATTGGAGCTGTTGGACCCGCCTTCGCCCAAAGAACATCCGGTGCGCGCGACCGCTCGAGTGCTGGTGCCTTCCGCAAACGCCCGATTCGGTATCATCAGCGACATCGACGATACCGTGATATCGAGCAACGTCGTCAACAAGTTAAAAATGATCCTGACGGTGGTCCTCTCGAACGAGCATACCCGTAAGCCCTTTGAAGGGGTTGCGGGTCTTTACCGCGCATTGCAGAGAGGCCTGAGCGGTGGCGAAGAAAATCCGATCTTCTATGTCTCGAACAGCCCGTGGAATCTCTATACCGTGTTGCTGGAATTCTTGAACCTGCAAAAGATCCCGCTGGGTCCGCTACTTTTGCGGGATTTCGGTGATCACTTGTTCTTTTCCCAAGAGCCCGAGAGCCACAAGAAGAGCAACATCAAAATGATTTTGGACTCATTCCCGCATCTGCCCTTCGTGCTGATTGGCGACAGCGGCGAACGAGACCCGGAAATCTATAGGGACATAGTCAAAGAATATCCCGCTCGTATTCGTGCCATCTATATCCGCAGCATAAATAAACGTCCCTCGCGGCTGGCAGCCATCGATAGGCTCATAGAAGAGGTCCGGCAGACGGACAGCCAACTGGTGCTTACGCCGGACAGCGAATTTGCGGCCGCCCATGCTGCCGCAGAAGGGCTGATATCGACTAACGAACTTGCCGCCGTTCGCTCGGACAAAAAGAAGGATCAGACTGCGCCAACGCAGCAAGCGCTAATCCAGTGATCGAGATTGACATGCGTGGAACTAGTCTGCCTCGAATAACACAATACGAAAGCCCTGATCACCATGACCGAACACTCACCGATATGTTACAGACGTGAAGCTTGCGCGGGTGATTTTGCCAGTCAAAGTGATCTGCTCACGCCGGATCATGCTATCCTCGTTGAGCAGATTTTTAGCCGGAGGCAGCGGCCATGACAGCGCGTAGGCTCGTCGCGCTGCTAGGCCTCTCGGCAGGAGTCTACGCGCTCGCCATTCGGCCTCGCATGCTTCAGTGGGGCGCCTCGGACGAGGAGGTGCGCCGGTCGTATCCTGGCGCCGGCATCATTCCCGGCGGGCAGCGCGGCGCGACGATGGCCGTGACGATCGATGCGCCACCGTCGCGTGTGTGGCCTTGGCTCGTGCAGATGGGCTGTGATCGCGCCGGCTGGTATAGCTGGGACCGTCTCGACAACCGTGGCGCTGCGAGCACCGAACGGATCCACCCGGAGTGGCAGAACTTGGAAGTTGGGAATCGGCTCGCATCAACGCTGAGCGGCAGCGCTTGGTTCGAGGTCGCCGCGCTCGAACCGGAGCGCTTTCTCGGGTTGCGAGCGCCGATCAACCTGCGCAGCCGGCGCCCCTTCGACACCACGGGGCCGCGGCCGCGCTTCTACGTCGATGCCCTGTGGGGCTTTCAGCTGAAAGAATTGCCCGGCGGGCCTACGCGGCTCGTGGTTAGCGGCTACGCCTCCGCTCGACCGCGGCTCCTGCAGGTTATTGCGGACCTGCTCTTCTGGGAGCCCGCGCACTGGATCATGCAGACGCGCCAGTTCGCGAATCTGAAGCGGCGTGCCGAGCGCCAAACCGTCCGAGCCCTCGAGTGACCGCAGGCCTACCCCCAAGCAACGGGTCAACGTCCAGTCACGCCGCGTGACGAGACTTTGGTTGTTCGATCGGCGCAAGACTGAGCTTAAGCTTGAATGGTTTTAAAAGACGATTGAGCGTTTCCTGAGTCGGATTATGGCGCGGATTGATCGCGCGTACGACGTTTGGGCTCGCGATCTTTATTTTTGCCGAGAACTCTTTTATCCCAATCGCTCGAATGACTTTTCCTAGAGCGATCTGAATCGACACGCCTTCCTCAATTGCCGCCAGGAGAAACTCACGAGCATACTCCGGATCGCGCAGATCTTGCGCCAAACCGACATTCCAATCCTTACTGCGCCTTGTCATGTTTCGCCTCCCTAAAGTCTTCCCAGTAACGTCTCGCCGCAGCGATGTCTTTGGACTGCGACGCCTTGTCGCCGCCCGCAAGAAGTAAAATCACTGCGACCCCATCTTTTCCAAAGTATAACCGGTACCCCGGTCCAAAATCTAGCCAAACGTGTTTGAAATTCTGAAAGCAAGAAGAGATCGGAAAAAACCATGTCTCGCGCAAAGCATGCCCTGAGTCGCGCCGAAGGGACGCAAAGGCGCCAAGGGGACGGGCGATGGCGCGTCATCCCGAGCGAATGCGAGGGATCTAAGCGAGATTTCTCCCTTCGGTCGAAATGACAAACCGTTTTTCCTTGGCGTCTTGGCGTTCCTTCGACTGCGCTCAGGACATGCTTTGCGGGAGTCATGTCTTTTCCGGTTCCGAAGTCTGGAACTCAAATAGAAATTTTAATACTTTTGGTTAAAACTTGAGAAAAATCTCCTGGGCTTCGTCCCCGGTCAATTG
>Ga0209640_10005010_pt1 | contig 11586 bp, 11 predicted proteins | sample RifCSP10_1_FD_184018 | JGI IMG/M metagenome (GOLD analysis project Ga0209640, IMG submission 184018) | Soil microbial communities from Rifle, Colorado - Rifle CSP2_sed 10_1 (SPAdes) (version 2) | ecosystem: Environmental > Terrestrial > Deep subsurface > Rock core/Sediment | place: Rifle... | reverse complement strand
GGCGCTCGCGATGCCCGACGTCAAGCAGCGCTTCGCGGAGCTCGCGGTGGACACACGCCCCGACACGCCCGAGGGCTTCCGCAAGCTCGTCGCCTCCGAAATCGGCAAGTGGAGGGCGGTGATCGAGAAGGCTCGAATTCCAAAGCAATAGAGTTGTCCTCCTACACCCTGTGCTTGCATAGCGACCGCCTCGCGCCCAAGGCGGAAACGCGGCTGCCCGGTTGCCACCGCGTCATCTACGTGCGCGACGGCGATGCCATCGTGCGCTCGGGCGCCCAGGCGGCCGGGCTCGCCGCGAACAGCGCCTGGCACGGTCATCATGCAGTCGCGGTTTTGGCAGGCACCGCGGGCGCGGCGCTTCTGCGCTGGGAACTCGTCACCGGTGGCGAGGCACCGGGCGTGCCGGCCGGCGCGGGCTTGACGTCGACGTCCACGCTTGCCCATTCCGTCGATCTGGGCGACGCGGGCGGCTGCCTGGTGCGTTGCGACCGGGTGGACTTCCCGCCGGGCGGCATCGCGTACACGCACGTGCACCGCGGTCCCGGAATCCGCTGCCTGCTCGCGGGCGGGCTCCGCGTGGAGGTGGACGGCAAGGCCCACGACATCGAGCCCGGCGGCGCCTGGTTCGAGGCGGGTCCGGATCCGGTGCTCGCCACTGCGTCGACAGCCGGGCCGACCGCCTTCGTGCGCGTCATGATTCTGCCGCGGGAGCTTAAGGGCCGGAGCTCGATCCGCTACGTGAAGCCCGAGGACGCGGACAAGCCGAAGCTCCAGACCTACCGCATCTTCGTCGACGAGATCATCGATCTCCGTCGGTAGAAAATCCCGATCCGGCGCGCCCGCGCGTCGGGAAACGGAGACACCCGCTTGCGCTGTCATGACGTTTTTCATGCGCGCGGCGTGCGCTTTGTCACGTGTCAGGGCCTCCTATTTACCTTACCCCGCGGCGGCGGGGATAATTCGCGTCATGAACATGCGGCGCAACGAATACGACGTCACCAACCGCGTCAACGTCGAGACGGCCGACGAGGTGCGCGACGCGGTGCTCGGGATCCTGGCTGCGCGCTACCCCGGCGAGGACCTGGCGCCGCTGCGGCGAGCATTCGAGGATATGAAAGCGCTGTTCACGGGCCACTACCCGGGCTATCTCGCCTGCGACACGCTCTACCACGATCTGCGGCATACGCTGGACATGACGCTCGCCACCGCGCGGTTGATCGACGGCCACGACCGCGTCTGCGCGCCGGCGGACCGGCTCGGCGCGCGGCGCGCGATGTTCGGGGTAATGGTTGCGCTGCTGCACGACTCGGGCTATATCCGGCGCGACTCCGAATCCAGCGTCGAGAACGGCGCCGTGTTCACCAAGGTGCACGTCAGCCGCAGCGCCGAGTTCCTCCGGAGCTACCTCCCGTCGATCGGTTTCGCGCCAGAGGCGAACACCGCGGCTCAGCTCGCGCATTTCACCGGCTACGAGCTCGACATCGAGCAAATCGGAATCAAGGACCCGACGGACCACATGCTCGGCTGCATCATCGGCACCTCCGACCTGATCTCGCAGATGGCCGACCGCCAGTACATCGAGAAGTGCCGGGATTTTCTCTACCGCGAGTTCGTGTGGGGCGGGATCGCGCGCGAGGTCGAGCCCGACGGGCGCGAGATCGTGCGCTACGCCTCGGCTACGGACCTGGTCATCAAGACGCCGGGCTTCTACCAGTACCTGGCGCGGCCGCGCATCGAAAGGAGGCTGCGGGGCGTGGATCGCTTCGCCGAGGCGCACCTCGATGGGCCGAACCTTTACCAGCAGGAGATCGCTCGCAACATGGATTACTTGCGCGAAACGATCGAGCGCGGCGACTTCGAGCGCCTGCGGCGCGTCGTCCACTCGATGTCGCGCCCGGTCCCCGACCACCCCAGCAATACGTGACGAGTGATGGAATCCCCCGGCTTCGCTACCCCCCTTTGTCAAAAGGGGGAAGGGGGAATTGGATCATCCTTCTGACTTCTGACTTCATCCTTTGAGCTTGTCCCCGGCGGCGGCGATGCCGTCGAGGTAGTGCTCCCACACGCGCAGGTTGCTCTCGCACGCGGTGACCACCGCGTCCTCCATGCGCAGCTTCCGCGCGAAGCGCTCCACGGCGCGCCAGCCCGCGTCGCTGTGCTCGATATCGGCCTGCTCGTGCAGCTCGAAGAAATCGAGGTCCGCGGCGGCGAGCTTGAACAGCCTGCCCCAGCGATGGCGCTCCAGCCCGAACCAGCCCACCTTCCTGAATAGACCCGTGCCGTAGCCGGGAACGTTGACGCGCTCGGCGCAGGTGTTGGCGACGACGCCTTCCAGCCAGTGCCGGTTGGCCATCAGCCCCTCCCAGGCGGCCCACGCGAGCTGCGTCGAAGGCAGCGGTTGCGCCTGCTGGATCACCGGGCGCTTGAGCCCGATGCGCACGCCGAGGTCCTCGAGGATTCGCCAGTGCGGCCGCCCGCCGCCGTGCTTGTGGTCGGCGATGACCTCCTCGCTGCAGGCCTGGATGATGCCGATGCGCGTATCCCAGTCCGGGCAGTTGGTGGCGACCTTCAGCTTCAGCACCGAATTGCGCTGGCGCGTGTTGAGGCGATGCTGCAGGACGAACATCTTCGCCCGGCCCCGGGTCATCGGCTCGTGAAAGTACCGGCAGCGCGCCACGAAGTCGTTCACCACCTGGTCCATGCGCGCGATGACGCTTTTCTTCATGCCGCCTTTTCGAGCCGTTTCGCGAATGCGAGGATCTGCTCGAGCGTGTTCCGCGCGTTCTGGTGGGGCGGCAGCACATCCCACAGCTCCGCCCGCGGCATCAGCTCCTTCAGCGCCCACGAGGCCGAGTGTGCGTGCGTGGCGTCATTGCCCGACTGGATGAAGGCCGGGACCCGGATCTCCATCAGCTCCGTGCCGCTCGCCCCCGAGGGCATGGTGTCGTTGAACAGCGCGTCCCGCGAGCGCTCGCAGATGCCGATGTAGGGCCCCAGGTCCTGCTTGACGAAGCGGGTGGCGAATTCGGGATCCACGATCGTCGGCGGGCCCCACGGGCCGATCTCGGGGTCGTCCCAGAAGCTCTTGCCCTCCGGCGCGCGCTTGACCACGGGCTCGAAGCCGTTGGCGCGCACGAATTCGATATGGCGCTTGAAGAAGGCGTGGCCCTTCATCATCCAGCGGTAGCCGCCCACCGGCCAGTGGAGGTAGAGCCCCTTGCACGCCGAGGGGTGGCGCACCGCGAATGCGAGGGCGAGCGCGGCGCCCATGCAGCTGCCGAGCAGGATCGCCTGCTCCGCGCCCGCGAGATCGAGCAGCCCCTTCGCCTCCTCGACGTAAAGGTCCCAGGTCAGTGGCTCGACCCTGCCGCCCGACCGTCCTGCCTCGCGGCGGTCATATGCGATCGTTCTGAAATGGCGCGAGAGCGCGGCGAGGCCGTCCATCTCCTGCCATTCGCGCTTGCCGCCGGCCGCGGTCCAGCGCGACATGACCGAGCCGAAGCCGCCCGGCGCGAACATGAGCAGCGGCGGGCCCGACCCCTGGATCTGGTACTGCACCTTGATTCCGTTGATCGTCGCGATCGGCACGTGGCCTCGTTTCCGGCGGAACCACTCGCGCCGAAGGTAGGGATGTCGTGGAGATCATGATCATGCTGTCCATCCTCAAAAGGGAATAGGAGGAACATCACGTCGAATCGATTCCCGACCGTTGCGGCCCGGCCCGGGCAGCCGATGCCGCCAGAAGCTGCCTGAAACGGGCGGACTCATCCCTCAAGGGATGCGAAGCGGCTCTTCCTCCATCGCCGCGATCTGCTCGCGCAGCTCGAGGATGCGGTCCTGCCAGTAGCGCTGCGTGCCGAACCAGGGAAACGCGGCGGGAAACGCGGGGTCGTCCCAGCGCCGCGCGAGCCACGCCGAATAGTGAATGAGGCGCAGCGTGCGCAGCGCCTCGACGAGCAACAGCTCGCGTGGGTCGAATGCGCAGAAATTCTCGTAGCCCTTGAGCACGGCCGCGAGCTGGTGCGCCATCGAGCCGCGGTCGCCCGAGAACAGCATCCACAGGTCCTGAACCGCGGGCCCCGAGCGGCAGTCGTCGAAGTCGACGAAGTGGGGACCGGCGTCGGTCCACAGCACGTTGCCGCCGTGGCAGTCTCCGTGCAGGCGGATCCGCCTCACGTCCCCCGCCTGCTCGTAGCAGCGGCGCGTGCCCTCCAGCGCGAGCGCCGTCGCGCGGGTCCACGCTTCCAGCAGGTCGGCGGGGATCAGGTTGCTCGCAAGCAGCCATTCGCGCGGCTCGACGCCGAAGCTTTCGATATCGAGCGCGGGACGTTCGCGGAAGCTTTGAACTGCGCCGACCGCGTGAATGCGGCCGACGAAGCGCCCGATCCACTCGAGCGTTTCCGCGTCCTCGAGCTCGGGCGCCCGCCCGCCGCGCCGCGGGAACACCGTGAAGCGAAAGCCCTCGAACGCGTGCAGTGTCGCGCCTGCGATGGCGAGCGGCGCGACCACCGGGATCTCGCGGTCGGCAAGCTCCCGCGCAAAGGCATGCTCCTCCAGGATCTGCGCATCGCTCCAGCGCGCCGGGCGGTAGAACTTCGCCACCGCCGGGGTCCCCTCCTCCATCCACGCCTGGTAGACCCGGTTCTCGTAGCTCGCCAGCGCCATCAGCCGGCCGTCGGGTCGCAGCCCGACACCGGCGAGCGCGTCGAGCGCGCGGTCAGGCGTGAGATCGGAGTAGGGAGCGGAATTCAAAGGATGAAGGCAGAAGGATGAAGGATGACCTGGTCTGACTTCTGCCTTCTGACTTCTGACTTCTGCCCTGGGGCCGCGCGTCAACCGCCGGCGCCAAGGCGCAGCCACAGCCAGCCGGCCGCGACCCCCATGGTAGCAACGGTAACCGGCACGCCGATGCGGGCATGCTCCTTCCAGCCGATGCGGATATTGCGGCGCTGCGCCGCGCCGACCACGATGATGTTGGCGATGCTGCCCACGATCAGCAGGTTGCCGGCGAGGGTGCTCGACAACGCCAGCACCGGGCCGGCGATCCCGTGCGTCGCCGCGGGCAGCAGCAGCATGACGGCCGGCACATTGGACACGATGTTCGAAAGCACGAAGGCCGCGGCGAAGAGCGGCGCGGGATGCTGGAGGTCCACGCCGGCCGCGGCGAGGTCCTGGATCGACTGTTGCGGCAGCCCGGTCCGGGCGAGCGCGTGGTTCACGACGAAGAGCCCGATGAACAGCACCAGCAGCTGCCAGTCCACCAGTCCCAGCATCTTGAAGGAGTGGAGCTTCCGGCTCGTCATCAGGAGCCCGGCCGCGACGAGCGCCACCACCTCGCGCGGCAGGGGCGCGAACAGGAACAGGACGAAGACGACGCCCGCGACGGCGACTCCTTTGGCGCTCTGCCAGCGGTCGAACGCCGGCGGCGCCTCCCCGGGGAGATGCCCCGAGGCCGCCCCTGCGCCGGGCGCGAACTCCCAGCGGCCGCGCGCCTGCCACGCGATGATTGCCCAGGTCAGAACGAGCCCGAGCGCGACCGGCAGCCCGACCTCGCGGATGTAGCCGAGGAACGGCAGCCTGAGCGTCTCGCCGATCAGCATGTTCTGGGGGTTGCCGATCAATGTCGCCGCGGATCCCACGTTGGCCGCGCACGCGAGCGCCAGCAGGTACGGGACCGGGTTGAGCCGCCGCGCGATGCAGACATCCACCAGCACCGGCGCGACGGCCAGGCAGATGATGTCGTTGCTGAACACGGCCGAGAGCGCGGCGATCACGGCGATCACGGCGGCGAGCAATCCCGCCGGCGCAAGCGGCAGCGCGCCCAGCCGCTGGGTGATCCAGGTGTAGAAGCCGCCCAGGCGCAGCTGCGCCGAGATCACCATGAATGCGAACAGCAGGATGAGCGTCGGCGCGTGGATCGCGCCCCACGCTTCTTCCAGCGTGAGCGCGCCGACGGAAACGAGGGCGATGGCTCCGAGCAGCGCGACGCCGGTGCGATCGAGCTGCAGGAACGGCAGCCCGCCGAGGATCATCCCGAGGTACACGATGAAGAACACCGCGAGAATCGCGGCTTCGACCATCATTGGAATCTTATCGTCCCCTCACCGCCGAGAGGCTCAATCTCGGGACCGGCATGGGACCTCCCCTGCTTGGAACAGGGTGCGGATTATAGCGCCGCCTGAACCCCTTCTCCCTTCCCCCTTCTCCGTTACGTGCTAGCTCTTCGTGAATATCGCGTCGAGCCGGTCGAGGTCGTTGATGACTTTCCACTCGGATGCGCCGGCCCTCTCGACCCGCTTCTGCCAGGCTTCCAGCCGGCCGAGGTAGCGCCGCGGATCGATGTTGTCGGTATTGAGCTTGGTCACGTTGACCGCGATCACGCGGATGTCCTTCAGGCTGATGGGGAAACTGCGGATCGTCACCTTGTCGAGCTCCTCCTGCATGTCGGAGAAGATGAGGATGGTCTTCCTGCCCGCGCCGGTCTCGTTCAGGAACTCCGCGCCCTGGATCATCGCGCCGGTAATGTCGGTATAGGCGCTGCCCTGCACCGTCCTGAGGTAGGCGTCCGTCTTCGCGCGGAATGCGCGCTTCTGGGCGTTCGCCTGCGTCGGGCGCTGGTCGAACATGGCCTTGGCAATGATGTCCTTCTCGCTGAAGCTGCGGCTCTGCACCCGCGCGACCGCCAGCGAATCCCCGGGCTGGAGCGTGCCCAGCAGGTAGTTGATGATGACCTGGGCCTTGCCCGCCTCGCGCGCATAGGTCCCGGAAGTGTCAATCAGCACGTACACCGCCTGGACGTGGTTGCGCGGATCCGTGCAGCCCGCGGCCGCCGTCACCAGCCCGAGTGCCACCACCAACGCCCGGAATGTCCGCTTGATCATGGCCGGTCTCCTTTCAGGGCTTCAATTCGCCGGTGGAATCCAGCGAGCGCGGATGCACCACCGGTCCGCCGCGCAGGGATCGCACGAGGTGCTCGACCATCAGCGGCAACACCACCAGCAGATCGTAAAAGTGCAGCAGCAGGCGCGAGAGGTGCCGCGCCAGATTGCCGAGGACGCGCAGCGCGAATCCCAGGATCCGGACCAGATCGGCCAGCAGCGATCCGCCGATATTGCGCGCCGAATGGATGAACGATTCGAGCGGAATCGCCACGAAGGCGAGCGCGAACGGCAGTATGAACCCGAGCACCATCTGGCCGGCCATCGGAATGCGCCCGACCCAGCCGTCGCTCGGCGCCGCCGGCGCCGACGCGGCAAGCGACTGCAGCAGCGCCTGCTTGTCCGCGATCAGGACGTCGCGCATCAGCGCCAGGGCCGCCTCGACGACCGCCAGGGTCACCAGCAGCACGAGCGATATCCAGACCATGCGGCGGCGCGCGCGGTCGTTCAGGTTGGTGATGCGCGGGAAGAGATGCGTGATGCGCAGCGCTTCCATCAGGAACAACCCCATCGACGCCTCGACCAGGATGATGACGAGCGCCGCCACCTCGGAGGTGCGCAGCGACGCGGTGAGGTAGTCGCCGGCGCCGACCATTTCCGACATCGGCAGCGCGATCAGCTTGAAATTGATGAATGCGCCGCCGAGCGCAATCGTCAGCACGATCGCTGCGATGTTGAACTGCGTGAAGGAGGAGGTCGCCAGGATCGACTCCGCCTCGTCGCTCTTGGCGGCGATCTGGCGGTACTTCTTCATTTGCGCGTCCACGGTCGCCGCGTTTTCCGCGAGGTCGCCCAGCTTCTTGTCGACGCGCTTCAGCGTCTTCTCGATCGAGCGCCAGAACGGCAGGATACCCTCCAGGATGTCGTGCCGCTCCTCGTAGGCGCGGCGATATTCGCCCAAGGCCTTGTCGTGGATGCGCTCGATCGACTGGCGGATCTCGTCCAGGATTTTCTGCGCCACTTCCCCGCCGCCGGACCTGATCTGCGCGACCGCGGCGACGGCCTCGACCCAGTCGGGCGGCGGCGGCGGCACTTCGCCGCACTTCTTGTAGTCCTCTTCGATGCGCGTGATCTCCTCGCGGAGCTTGCGCTGCAGGACCGGGTAGCCCTGCAGGTCGCGCGTGACCAGGACGCCGACGCGCTCGAATTCACGCTCGATGCGCTGGCCCACTTCGCGCCGCCCCTGCGCGAGCAGGACCGCCTTGTTGCGCTCCTTCATTTGCACCGCCGCAGCGAACAGCCAGCGCGAGGCCAGGCGCAGGGCGCCGGCGAGCGCGTAGCCGATGGCGCGGATGATGCCGTGCATGGGCACACGCGCCGCATAGAGGCCGATCATCGCAATGAGCACCAGGATCAGCACCGACAGCACGGTGTTGCCCGGCCAGATCATCCAGTCCTGCAGGTTCGTCATGGGAACCTCCTTCGGTACCGCGACGGTGCCGGGTACGATAGATCAGCCGGGAAAAACTTGCCGGGAAAAATCGACCTCTTGAGGACTTATTTCTCGATTCGGGACGCGCCCTGACGCGCGCGTCCCGAAATCGCAGGATCGCGGCGCACGGATGACACGATCAGCATCCGCAAAAAGTCGCTTGCATTGCGTTTGTCGCCGCTCCCCGACACTCAACATCGCGTCACGGCTTCGCTCCTGCAACCTGGACCTTGATCCACTCCGCGACTGATTTCGGTTCGCCCTTGCGAAGCTTGATCTCGACCCTGCGGCCTTGCTGCAGGTCGGCCATTGCACCGCTCCGGTTCGGCTGCTTTTGCAGGCTGCGGTCGAGCCAGATGAAGGTCCGGTCCGTGAGCCCGACCGTGCGCGCACCCGACAGGCCCGAAACGGTCACCATCCTCCTTCCCGGATCGACCGACTCGAGGGTTCCAATCAGGCTCGTCTTGCCCGACACTCCGGGCGACTGTCCGATCGGAATGTACATTTCGGTTGCCTCCTGCCCGTGCGCGGCGAGTCCGCCTCCCAGCGCCACGACCATTGCTACCAGTCCTAAGTAACGGTGCACCATGACTCGTCCTCCTTTCATGCCCGGATCTCCGTTCACGCACGCTCAGGGCGCCGCGGTGAGTTGCGCGCGCGCCCGCTGCTGCTCATCTATCGCCTGCCGGGTGAGCGCGCCCCGCCTGAAGAAGCTGCGCGCCGCCTTCCGCGCCAGCTTGCTCGCCCGCTGCAGGTGGGCGACCGCCTCGGGGTGCAGCCCCGCTCCGTCCAATACCTTGATGCTGTCCTGCGACTCGCTCACGGCCCGCTCGAGCAGCTCTCGAGCCGCCGCACGGTCCGCAAATCCCTTGGCGGCGCTCGACTCCAGGAGCTCGATGCTCTGCCGGATGTTCTCAAGCGCGTTGAGGACCCGGAGAAACGCGGCCACTGCCACCACCTGTGTCGCGTCCAGCCGGATTCCGACGCCCCGCGGATCGGTTTTGGCCAGGGCCAGTCCGGACGGAGACCGGTTGAAGGCGTCACCATTGTAGAAAGCCACCGCTCCTTCGATGGTCTCGACCGCGTTGTTGTGGAAGAACGGACCGGTATCGGCGGCCTCCACGAGCGTTGGGGTATTGAACGTGCCGTCGCCGGGCCGGCCGAAGCCGTCGTCAGGGGGATTGCGCTCGCCGGCGAGATCGGCCGGCTGGTCCGGGAGGTTCTCCACACCGGTATTGAAGTTTGCGTTTCCGATGTTGCCCGCGCCGAAGTTCGCCGTCGCCCCGGCATTGACGTGGCAGAGATTGCACTTGCCCAGCCCGTTATCCAGGAAGATCTCCTGCCCGCGTTTTGCGACAGTCCCCTTGAGCGGTAGCGGCAGCGTGAGATCCTGCTGCCGGCCGAGGGAAAGCATGAAAGCTTCGAGGGCGTCCAGCTCGGCCTCCGTCGGGAGCCGGAAGTCCACGCCGGCCACGCGGTTCAAGGACTTCGTGAAATGCTGGATGACCGCCCCGGTCGCAAACGAGCGTAATGAGCCGTCCCCGGGCGCGCCGTCCCCCGACCAGCCCGTGCGGGGGCCCTGGCTGCTGGCGACCGAGATCCGCTGCGCGAGCACATGCGGCACTCCGCGCATGACGAACTTGTTCTCCAGGTCGTCGAAACCGTCGAGGTTCTCCAGGATGAGCCCGAACCGGCGCATCAGCTTCGGATTCTCGAAATTTTTCTTGAGCTCGGAGTTGAACTCCGCGGCGAACAGCGGATCGGTGGGCGGCAGCGTGGCAATGAAAGCGGGGTCAATAGTGAAGTTGTTGCTCGCAGGGTGGCAGGTGCCGCAGGTCCGGCCGTTTCCGTTGAACGTCTGGTCGAAGAAGATCTCCTTTCCCCTGGAAACGAGATCGCCGGGAGGAGTCGATGGCGGCGCGCAAGCCGGGAGCGCCGACAGAACGCCCGCCAGCGAACACCACACAGCAAGGGAGGATGCATTCCTGATGCGTTGGATCCAACCAGGCCGCTTGTTCATGCGCGCCTCCTCGGCAGCAAATGAAGTCAGAGTCCGGCGTTTTCGTGCTCACGCCGTCGCCGACTGACGACAACGCACCGCGCACAGGTGTGCACGGGCGACGAGTATTGGATGTGAGTTTCCTGCCGACGTTCACCGATTGATGTCTCCCGCGTTCCGCCTTGACAGGTTTCTCCCCGGGCGCAACCATCATGACCAACATGCGGTCGCGCGCGTCCCGGTTGCTACTGGCCTGCCTCGCCCTGGTCGCGGTCGCAGGCGCGTTTGCGGACGAAGTCACAGCGTTCGCCGAAATGCGGCGCGCGCTCGCCGATGCCATTGAGGTGGGCGTGAACCGCGCGCGCCAACGAAGCGGCGGGCCGGCGATCGATCCGCGGGTAATTGCGGCCATGGCCAAGGTGCCGCGCCACGAGTTCGCGCCGCTCCCGCTCCGTCCATACGCCTACCTCGACCGGCCGCTTCCGGTCGGGCCCGATGCCACGATCTCGCAGCCGTCGCTGGTCGCGGTGATGACCGACCTGTTGAAGCTCAAGCGCGGCCAGAAGGTGCTGGAGGTGGGCGTCGGCGGCGGTTACCACACGGCGATCCTCGCGGAGATGACGTCCGATGTGTCGAGCGTCGAGTTCCATGCGCAGGTCGCCGAGGCGGCACGGCGTACCCTCCTGCGGCTAGGCTACCGCGGCGTCACAGTCAACGTTGCCGACGGCTACTACGGCTGGCGCCCGGGCGCGCCGTACGATGCGATCCTCGTGCGCATGGCGATCCCCGACGTGTCCTCCGCGCTGCTCGAGCAGCTCAAGCCCGGCGGGCGCCTCATCGCCCCGGTCGGCCCTGCCTCGAGCCCTCAGCAGTTGATCCTGTTCCAGAAGGGAGCCGACGGACGCGTCACGGAAACGGCGATCATGGAAGTGATCTTCCGCTCGCTGCCGGGCGGGACGCGCCTGTGAGAGGCGCCATGCGATCAGCGGCGCGACGTCAAGCGTTACGTCACTTCGGAAACTGCGAGGCGAGCGCCGGGTCGAATTTGCCGTCGATCAGCACGTACAGCATCGTCGTCACCTTCCCGGAGCGGTTGCTCCACGCGTGACTGGTGCCGCGCTGGATCACGACGTCGCCGGTTCTGAGGTTGATCTCTCCCTCGTCGAGGATCAGGGTGATCTCACCCTCCAGCACCACCGCGTAGTCTACGGTCTCGG
>Ga0209640_10005009_pt1 | contig 11590 bp, 13 predicted proteins | sample RifCSP10_1_FD_184018 | JGI IMG/M metagenome (GOLD analysis project Ga0209640, IMG submission 184018) | Soil microbial communities from Rifle, Colorado - Rifle CSP2_sed 10_1 (SPAdes) (version 2) | ecosystem: Environmental > Terrestrial > Deep subsurface > Rock core/Sediment | place: Rifle... | reverse complement strand
CCGCCGACCTCCCGGTCGAGCAGCCGACGAAGTTCGAGCTGGTGCTCAACGTGCGCACGGCGAAGGCGCTCGGCCTCACCATCCCGCCGTCGATCCTCCTCCGCGCGAACCAGGTCATCGAGTGATCGACCGGCGCGCTGGAGGACCCGGCCGTGGTGGGCACGATCCTCGCGCCCCTGGGCCTGCTCCACCCGGCGGACTCTCCGGGGCCGGCCCCGTCGTCGGCCGCACCTCGCGCTGCCGCCCCCTCCCATCAGGAATCCGTCCCGGTCTCGGGCTTGGACGCTGCCCCTGCAGGGCGCGCCTGCAGGACGCGTCTTGACTGCCCCGCAGTCGCCGGCGCAAGATCGTCGCTGATGACTGGCCCGGCTGGGGGATCCACGACGCGCTCCGCGCGGTGCCCTCGGCGCCAGCCACCCCGCCGTCGGTGCCCGCCGGTCCCGGCCCGGTCTGAGAATGACCTTTATGTCACCTACGCGCCTGAGCTTGCCCGTTGGGCCCACAACGGCGATTAAGAGCGAGCGGAGATTAAGAAATGGCATTATTCGACCCGTCCAAGTTTGCACGGCAGCTCTGCGATCGATGGGAGCACATTCCCATGCTGAAGGGCCACCTTCGCCCAGTCCCCGACCAACTGGCCAAGATTCTCGAGTCCGCCTACCTCGCCAGCATGGAGCACGAGGAGGGTCGCACGCTGAAGTTCGGGCTGATCTTGCGCGCGAGCACTGAGGCCGACGAACCAGGGTATGGAATCGCGCGGTTCAAAGAGCGCCGCCCACTATCCAGCAGTGAAATATGTCGGCTCGCCCCAGCGACAGACTTTCCCAGCACATTCATCGCGGTCGAATCGACTGACGGCGTGCCTTTCATTTGGGGGACGGTCGACATGGGCTCGGAATGGTCGCTGTTCCAAACTGCGGAGCGGACATCCGGAATGGGGTTACCCTCTCACCTAGTAATCACGGTAAGCGCGCCGGGTACGATCAACCTCAAGTTTTCCGAGACTCTTCTCTACAGCATCGAGCGTGGGCAACCGGCTCAGCAGAGTTGCAACGTCCTGAAGTTCGGACCAGTGCAAGAGTTCTTCCGTCCTGTCATGCGCCACCTACTGACGGAAGCATTCCCTGATAACCACAATCTGGTCTCAGACAACCACTTCTTCATTTCGTATGGTGGTGAATACCTACGCTTTCTCGCTCGCACCCTCCAGTATGCTGAAAGGCAGGGGCATGGGGGCACGATCATTATTCTCAGGGACGGTGACAATATCCACATAAACGACCATCTCTCCATCACATACCCCGTCTCAAGTTGCGATCAGTGGGATGACCTTATCCGATATTTGAAACTGATTTTTGAGGAGATCGAGTCCCGCAAACTGATCGATGGCAAGCCGCAGGTAGAACAGGTGCTGCTAGATCATTGGAACATTGCCAGCCGAGAGCGTGAAAAACTAAACCAGCAACTTATCGATCGCTCTCGTTTCCTTGCTCGTCTGACACAGGTAGACGGCGCACTCGTCATGACCGACCGGCTAGGAGTGCTTGGCTTCGGGGCCGTTATCAAGGATCTGACGGAGACGCACCCAACGTTTCGTTATTGTCAGAATGAGCTGTGCCAGACGTTCGAGGAGAGAAAACGTCAGGCTTATGGAACCCGCCACCGTTCCGCGATTGAGCTCTGCGAACGAATGGACTGCATCGCCTTTGTATTGTCTCAGGACGGAGGCGTTAAGGCTCTCAAGCGTGAGGGAGATCAGGTTCTGCTCTGGCCGTCTGTACTACTTGGCCCATCGGCGTGGTTTGTTACGGCTGAAGACATAATCCCTCAGTTGAGGGAGCGATATTTAAACCGCCCTGTGTGACGTCCGCGAAGGCGATATGCGAATTCGACCCGTTTCAATCTTCCGCGTGTCGACAATCGCACGACGACGCAAGCATCGAAGGACCTCAATATGACACTAGTCAAACCAGCACCGCCCACCCTGCTGTCGGCGCCCGTCGGCCCCGGCCCGGTCTGATGATGGCCTTTATGTCGCCTGCGCGCTTCGGCGACACGCTGCGCGACGCCCGGGACCCCAAGCTCCGCCGCCAGGGCTGAGCGGCTCGCGGGCTACTTTCCCTTCAGCTTCACGTCCTCGTAGGGCCCCGAGTAGGCGTGGCCGGAGATGAGGCCGAGGCCGGACTCCTGGACGCGCGGCCCCACCCCGTTCAGGAAGGCCAGCTCCCAGATGGGCGCGTAGATAACCTTGTCCAGGACGAGTTGCTGCATCTTGTGCAGGATGGCTTCGCGGCGCTTCCGGTCCAGCTCGGCCGCCTGCTCTCGGAACAGGCCGTCCAGGTCAGGGTAGCTGCCGTAGACGTAGGTCCCGCCGGTGAGAGCGTAGATAACAGAAAACCCGTTCTCAGTCATGGCCTGCCTAGCCCGAGGGTCTTCCCCGCGGGTCTGCCTTGTCACAGCTTGCTCGCTCCTCCGTCGGGCCGACCGCTCTTGCGGGAATCCGCTGGCGTGAGGCCGGGAGCCGCGGGACACCTTCTCAGGCGCCCGCGAACCCCGCAACCTCGGCCCGCGTCCTTACGTGGTGCCGTGAATCACGTTCGCCAGGATCTGGACGACAGTCGGCTCATTGACCTTCACCGACAGCCTCAGGCTCCGATCGAATCGGAGCGGGGCCGGGAATCCAACGGTCAGCGTCTTCACGAGCGCCGACTGCAGGAGTAGGAGCCCGTAGGGGTTGTGCTGCGTCAGGCCCTGGTTTCGGGCGCCCGCGTAGGAGGTGTTGGTGACATTGACGCCATCGATGTCGAGGATCACGAACGTCAGGTCGGTCGTGCCTCCCTGCTTGGAAACAGCCGCGCCCAGGAAGACCCCGGGCCCCTCGAGATTCACCAGCACGTAGGTGCCCGGAGGAGCGGGCGCTTTGAGCCCCTGGGTCCGCCGTGGACCACACACGCCCGCGGCGCACGTTCGGGGTTCGGCCTGCAGCTTCATCTGACGTGACGGACGACCTGTGGGTAGCCTCTTCCGCTTGGCCATATGGACCTCCTGTCCCGTTTCGATCGAGTCCCGGTTGGAACTCGCCCCCCCACCCTGCTCTGGCGGCGGCAGCGTTGTCAAGGCACGCGGCTGCCGCGTACGAGATCCCCTGCTCCTTCCACGGTCGCGTCCTATGACGCGATCTCTCGCAGCCGCTTCTCCAGATTCTTCCGCTCGGCCTGGTTGCACACCAGCTCGAGGGCCCGTCGGTACGATTCGCCCGCCTCGGCGGAGCGACCAAGCCGGCGCAGCAGCTCCGCGCGCGCGGCGGGCAGCAGGTGAGACCCAGCGAGCTCGCCGCGGTGGTCGATCCCGTCCACCACCGCGAGGCCGCGCTCGATGTCACCCGACATGGCGACCGCGACTGCCCGGTTGAGCTCGACCAGCCACCCCGCCTTCGGTGCCCGCCGACCCGGCCCGGTCTGATAATGAAGAGGGCCTTTTCGCGCGTCGCTCCGCCGAGCTGGAGACAGGCAGCACGCGATCGCGCGATGCGTGAAAAAGGCGCGTTGAACCAAGCCGGCTGGGGGGGTTGGCATACCGCTTGCCCTTAATGTGGATTGATCGCCAACCCGCGTCCTGTGGGAGAGGGAGGCACACGCATCGTGGCCCTCTCGTTCTGGGCCGTTACGGACGATGCTGGCCGCTCCTGGGCCACTCGGACCAGACGAACACCGTCGATACCATCGGCGGACGGCGCTGCCCACCTCGTCGCTGTTCCTCCACCGCGAAGCGGTTTCGTTCGATGGCCCTTATGTCGCCTACGCGCCGCCCTCGGGACCCTCGCGGTGCCCGGGCCGCCTGCGGCGTGTCCGACGAGCATCTGGAGTACAGACACATGATATAGTGAGTCTGTACAGATCGGAAAGGAGGTGCCGAATGGCGATCAAGATGAGCAGGAGCGGGCAGGCGCGGGTTCAACGGAAGAACTACCGGATCGACGTGGCCAAGCTGGAGCGGACTCGGCGGATCCTCGGGACGCGCACCGAGACCGAGACGATCCATCGGGCACTGGACTTGGTCGCCGACGAGGCGGCCCTGGTCGAGGCGCTGCGCAGCTTCGTGATGAAGGGACGTGGGCACATCGAGGACCTCGATGCCCGCAGGTAGATGGGTGGTGTTCGACACCAACGTGTACGTGGCGGCGCTCCGGGAAGGGGTCAATGGCCCCGCATTCGCTCGGATTCGCGAAAGGGCGCCGCGCACCTTTCTGGCTTCGGTCGTCTCGGCAGAGCTGCGGGCGGGGGCCACGGACCAGACCGGGCGGCAGGCCGTGCTCGAGTTGGTCGATCAGTTCGACCGGGTGGGGCGAATCGTAACCCCGGATGCGCGATCCTGGAACCTCGCGGGCGATGTCTTGGGGGATATCCGACAGCGCGAGCCGGGGCTGCGAGCCAAGATCGCGAGCCTGTGGAACGATGCGCTTATCGCCCTCTCCGCGCGACAGATCGGCGCCTCGATTGTCACGGACAACGTGAAGGACTTCGAACTGCTACGCCGCTCCGTGCGATTCGACCTCGAGCCGTTCGGAGGCTAGCCTGGCTGACCGCTAGCGAGCCGCCACCGACGTGCACAAGATCCTCATGAGGACCGAGACCGCCGACCTCCCGGTCGAGCAGCCGACGAAGTTCGAGTTGGCGCTCAACATACGCACGGCGACGGCGCTCGGCCTCACCGTCCCGCCGTCGATCCCCCTCCGCGCGGACCAGGTCATCGAGTGATCGACCGGCGCGCCTCCACCGGCGGCCTCTCCCTCGGGACCCTCGCGGGCTACTTTCCCTTCAGCGTGACGTCCTCGTAAGGCGCCGAGTAGGCGTGGCCGGAGATGAGGCCGAGGCCCGACTCCTGGACGCGAAGCCCCACGCCGTTTAGGAAGGCCAGCTCCCAGATGGGCGCGTAGATGGCCCTGTCCTGGCCCCACCTGCCCGCTGGCGCCGGCAGATCGTAGGCTTTCGCGGGTCGGCGGCGAGCGAGGAGCCGGCTGCCCGGCGGGCTGAGCGCGGAGCCTCACGCGACCCGCGCTACTGGGCCTGGGCCCCCCTGATGCGCCTGGCCGTCGGGATCGACGTGCTCGCGTGCCCGCGCTGCGGCGGCCGGCTGCGGCGCATCGCCCTGCGCGCTGCCGCCCCCTCCCACCAGTCATCAGTCCCAGTCTCGAGGTTGGACTCTGCCCCTGAAGAACGCGTCCTTGACTGCCCCGCGATCGCCGGCGCAAGATCGCAGTTGATGACTGGCCCGGCTGCGGGATCACGGATGCACGACGCGCGGGTCTCTCGGCGCCGGCCACCACCCCACCGGCGCCCGCCTGCCCCGCCCGGTCTGATCATGGCCTTTCTGTCGCCTACGCGCCGCACCAGGAGCTCGAGCAGCTCGCGTACGCGGTGCCGGCCAACACCGTTCCGTCGCACCACTAACCGTCAGGGAGGGGCTCATGCACCTGCTCAGCGTTGTGCTCATGGTGTTGCTCGGCCTCGTTGCCGTCGTCCCCGTCGCGCACGCGCAACTTGCGATCTCGGTGAACGACAACAAGGTGGTGCTGGACAACGGCACCGCGAAAGTCGTCCCGAACCCGGCGCCCGATACCGTGACCATCATCGACCTCAAGGCCAACCCGCCGCGCGTGGTCGCCGAGATCAAGGCGCCGGCGAGCGTCGTGGGCCCGCCGCTGAGCGTGGCGCTCACGCCCGATGAAAGCCTTGCGCTCGTCACGGCGGCGCAGAAGATCGATCCCGCCGATCCGACCAAGCGGGTGCCCGACAACAAGGTGTCCGTCATCGATCTCAAGGCCAACCCGCCGGCGGTGATCGCAACCCTCGAGGCCGGCGCGTCGCCAGCCGGGCTGTCGATCAACCGGCAGGGGACGCTGGCGCTCGTGGCGAATCGGGCGGAAGGCACCGTGTCGGTGTTCACGATCCAGGGGAAGACCGTGACGCCGGCGGGGAAAGTCACGATCGCCGATGCGAAGTCGGGCGTGAGCCACGTCACCATCGCGCCGGATGGCAAGCGCGCGCTGGTGAGCCGCGATGGCGACGACCGCATCTCCGTGCTGTCGATCGACGGCACGAAGGTGGAGTACACGAAGCGGGACATGAACGCCGGGCTGCGGCCGTACGGCATCGACATCGCGTCGAACGGCGTGTTCGCGGCCGTCGCCAACATCGGGCGAGGGCAGGGCGATGCCGACACCGTCAGCCTGATCGACCTCAAGGCGAACCCCCCGCGGGTCGTGGAGACCCTCACCGTCGGGCAAACGCCGGAGGGCATCAAGGTGTCGCCCGACAACCAGCATGTCGCCGTGGTAGTGATGAACGGGAGCAACAAGGCGAAGAGCTCGCCCTTCTACAACGACAACGGCAAGCTCGTGATGCTGCGCGTCAGCGGCACGTCGCTCGCGAAGGTCGCCGAGGCGCCCATCGGTCACTGGTCGCAGGGCGCGGCGTTCTCGCCGGACGGCAAGACCGTGCTCGTGGGCAACATGGTGGAGAAGGACGTGCAAGTGTTCGCGTGGGACGGCCGGACCCTGCGCGAGACGGCTCGCATCAAGGTCAATGGCGGCTCCGCCGCCCTGCGGACCGCGGAGAAGTAAGGAGGGCAACATGGCACGCCGCGGCCCGAGGTGCACCTGCTCCTCTACCGCGGGGTCCTGGCGCCGCATCCTCGTTAGCGCCGGCAGATCGTAGGCTTTCGCAGGTCGGCGGCGAGCGAGGAGACGGCCGCCCGGCGCGAGGCCGGGCGGCGGCAGCAGCGCGAGGCCGAGAAGAAGCAGACCGACCAGGCCGTCGGTGACCTCGGGCAGTTGAAGGACAAGTGCAGGGACGGGCTGTAGCTGGGGCTCGCGCGCGTGATCGGGGAGTCTACCGCAGCAACCCCTGCTTCAAGAGCTTCTTCGCCAGGGCGTACACGTCGCGCTTGTCACCGGCCTTCCGGAGTCCGGCCAGAACGATGGCCACCGCGACCTTGTCGAGCTCAACCCGATAGATGATCCGGTAACGCTTGCCGACGGCCTCAACGCGGCGGAACCCCATGAACTCCCCGAGGAGAGCGATACCCTGTTGCTCGGGGTCGTGGTCGAGCTGTCCTGCCCTTGTGTAGATCGCACGCTGAATGCGCTTGTCGGGGATCGTCTCCAGCCGTTTGATTGCGGTCTTCGTCCACCGAACCGTGTAGGTCGGGGTCGCCATGACTTGGCGCCTTTCCTGGGGACTGCGGCGCTAGTTTGTTACAGCCCGAGGCGCCGCCCGACCGCGGCGTGGTCGACCAGGCGGCCGCGCTTCAGGTCCTCGATGCTCTCGCGGAGGGCGGCCGTCACCTCGGGGTCGCCCAGTATGTCGAGCATCTCGATGATGCTCTCAAATAGGTCCGCCGACATCACGGCCATGACGGGCTCCCCATGGCGCGTGATCGTCAGGGCGCGCTCCGGCGACCTGGCAAGCCTCGCCGGTAGACTCAGAAACCCCTTGCGTGCCTCAGAGATCGTCAGCTGTGTCATCTCATCCCTCCTGATGCTCATTGGACTGTACAACGGAATGGACATCCGCATCAAGAGCCGGGGTTTAATATCGGGAAGCCTGGACCCTGCCCCTGCGGGACGCGCCTGCAGGACGCGTCTTGACTGCCCCCGGTCGCCGGCGCAAGCTCGTAGCTGATGACTGGCCCGGCTGCGGGATCACCGATGCGCGACGCGCGGGTCTCTCGGCGCCAGCCACCCCGCCGTCGGTGCCCGCCGGCCCCGGCCCTGTCTGATAGTGGCCTCTCTGTCGCCGACGCGCACCCTCATAGGATCGAGGCCGGCCGGGCTTTGAGGTAGAATTGGCCGGCCGGCTTTCGACCTTCCAGGAGGATTTCAATGCAGACTCGCCGTGACCTGCTGAAGCATGCCGGGGCCGCTGCCGTCCTTGCCGCCGTCGCGCCCCGGGCCGCGCAGGCGCAAGCCCGCAAACCCACGCTGACCATCGCGCTGCCCTCACCGCCCGAGACCATCGACCCGCATCAGTTCCGCTCGGTGCTGACCGGCTCGATCATCAACCTCATGGGCGAGGGTCTGCTCACGCGTGACCCGGTCACCATGGACCTCAAGCCGCTCCTCGCCGAATCCTGGCGAAACGTCAATCCGAACACGTGGGAGATCAAGCTGCGCCGTGGCGTCAAGTTCAGCAACGGCGAGGACTTCACGGCCGAGTCGGTCAAGTTCACCATCGAGCGGGCCATCACCTCCAAGCTCAATACGCTGGCCAAGCTGACCTGGCCGCCGTCCTTCGGGCAAGAGGTGACGGCGCTCGATCCCTATACCGTGCGCATCACGACGAAGCTCCCCGACCCCATGGTGCCGGCGCGGCTCGCCGCCGAGTCCATGAACATGGCCCCCGCCAAGGGGCTGGCCGAATACAAGGACAAGTTCGTCACCGGCCGCTTCATCGGCACGGGCCCCTATCGCCTGCTCGAGATGGTCGGCACCGACCGCGTGGTCCTCGAAGCGAATCCCGGCTACTGGGGGCCCAAGCCACCCTCGCAGCGCATCGTCTGGCAGGTCATTCCCGATCCTGCCACGCGGGTGGCGGCGCTCCAGCGCGGCGACATTGACGTGATGCTGAACCTACCCCTCCCGCTGGCGCCCACCGTCGAGGGTGATGCGAACCTGCGCGTCTACGCCGAGCTCTCCTCGCTCACACACGGCCTCTTGCTCAATGCCCGCGAGTCGCCCCAGCTCAAGGACAAGCGCGTCCGACAGGCGCTCAATTTGGCCGTGGACCGCCAGGCCATCCTCAAGAATCTCTTCAATGGGCGCGGCCAGCTCCTCAACACGGTCACCGGCCGCGACGTGAACAATACCTTCGACCCGGGCCCCTATCCCTATGATCCGGCGCGCGCCAAGCAGCTCCTGGCCGAGGCGGGCCATGCCGGCGGCCTCGAGATTCAGCTCTGGCAGTCCATCGGACGCTGGACGCTGGCCGAGGAGATGGCGCAGGTCATCGCGGGCTACTGGGAGAAGGTCGGCATCAAGACCAAGCTCCAGTTCCTCGAGTGGGCGGAGTACAACAAGCGTTCGGGCACCTCGCAGTTCAAGGACGCCTTCTACTACGCCTTCATCAACGGCACGTGGGACGCTTCGTACACCGTCCAGCGCTTCAAGCCCGATTTCGCGTCGTTCCGCTACTTCGACGCCTCGGGCGACCTGCTCAAGGCCATCCGCGACTACGAGCAGACCTTCGACGCGAAGCGGCGCAAGGAGCTGGCCGCGACGGCATTGAAGGGCCTCCACGACGAGGCCGTCTGGGTCTTCCTCTGGCAGCTCGAGCAGCTGACGGGCGTGTCGAAGAAGGTCAAGGGCTTCAAGATCCGCCCCGACGACTTCATCTGGGCGCGCGACGCCTACGTGGAGGCCTGAGGCGCTTCCGTTCGTCCTCCGCCGTCTCGGCCAGGCCGCCATCGTCGGCCTCGGCGTGTCGGTGGTGGTTTTTGCGCTCGTCCACTTCTCGGGCGACCCGGTCCTGCTCATGGTCTCCCCCGACGCGCCGCCCGACGTGGTGGCGACCATGCGGCAGGCGCTCGGCTTCGATCGCCCCCTCTACGAGCAGTTCGCCCGCTATCTCGGGAACGCCGCCCACGGCGACCTGGGCATGTCTTTAAGGATGAATCGACCCGTTATTTCGCTCATCCTCGAGCGACTGCCCGCGACGCTCCAGCTGACGCTGGCCGCGCTCGTCATCGCCGTCCTCGTCGCCATCCCGGCCGGCATCGTCTCGGCGGTGAAGCGCGGCACCGTGGTGGACCGCCTGGCCATGGCGGGCGCCGTCGCCGGCCAGGCCGTGCCGATCTTCTGGCTGGCGCTCCTCCTGATCGCGCTCTTCGGCGTGCGGCTCCGCTGGCTGCCCGTCTACGGCAGCGGTTCCCTCGCCCACTACGTGCTCCCGGCCGTCAGCCTCTCGACCATCATCATGGGCCGTCTCGCCCGGCTGGTGCGCTCCTGCATGCTCGAGGTGCTGGGCCAGGACTATGTCCGCACGGCGCGCGCCAAGGGGCTGGGCGAGTCGCGCGTCCTCGCCGTTCACGCGCTCAGGAATGCGTCGATCCCCATCGTCACCTTGCTTGGGCTGCAGTTCGCCCAGCTCCTGGGCGGCGCGGTGGTGACGGAAACCATTTTCGCCTGGCCGGGCATCGGGCGCCTGGTCGTGGAAGCCATCTTCAACCGCGACTTCCCGGTGGTGCAGGGCGTGGTGCTCGTGGTCTCGCTCATCTTCGTGGCCGTCAATGTCCTGGTGGATCTCTTCTATGCCGTCCTCGACCCTCGGATCCGAACGGAGCCGGCATGAGGCGCTCGGGGCCGACTTTCTGGCTCGCGGCCGTCTTCCTCGGCGCCATCCTGGCCGTCGCGATCCTGGCGGGCTGGGTGGCGCCGTATACGGCGAGCGAGCAGGACATCGCGCGGCGGCTCCAACCACCCGGCCTGGGACCGCATCTCCTGGGCACGGACGAGGTCGGCCGCGACGTGCTAAGCCGGCTCATCTATGGCGCCCGCATCTCGCTCTTGGTCGGCGTCGTGGCCGTGGCGCTCTCCTGCCCGCTGGGCGTGCTGGTCGGAGTCGTCGCGGGCTACTCGGGGCGGCGCACCGACGACGTGCTGATGCGCGTGACGGAGATCCAGCTCGCCATCCCGACCATTCTCCTGGCCATCGCCGTGGTCGCGGTCCTGGGCCCGGGCATCCGCAATGTCATCCTCACGCTCTCCGTGACGGGCTGGACGCTCTACGCTCGCCTCACCCGCGGCGAGACACTCGGGGTCAAGCAGCGCGATTTCGTGCAGGCGGCGCGCGCGACGGGGGCGGGCGACCTGCGCATCATGGCCCGCCACGTGCTGCCGAATGTGCTCTCGCCTGTCATCGTGGTGGCGGTCTTTGCGGTGGCGAACATGATCATCCTCGAGGCGACACTGTCCTTCCTCGGATTGGGTGTCGAGCCGGACATCGTCACGTGGGGGCGCATGCTGAACGGCGGGAGGCTCTACCTGAGCACCGCGTGGTGGATCACGGCCCTCCCCGGGCTCGCGATCTTCCTGACCGTGCTCGCGGTCAACCTGCTCGGCGACTACCTGCGCGACTGGCTCGATCCGCGCCTGCGGAATACGCTCCGCGGCGACCAGATCTAGCCTGCTCTATTCACGAAGGCGTGTTCCGCGTCCTATGCGCCCCCTCACCCTGTCCCTCTCCCCCTTGGGGCGAGGGGATCGAAACAGCTCCCTCTCGCTCGGAGAGGGAGAGGGTTGGGGTGAGGGTGGCGCATGTGTTCACGCATAGTCCGGGCTAGCCGGCGAGGGTGTCCCAGGCGAGGCGGGCAATGCTGCCGATGAGCTGATTGGCGGCGGTGAAGCCGGGTGTCATGTCCTGGGGCGATCAGAGGTCTGGGCGGCGCGCCAGCGGGCTTCGGCTTCTGCGAAGCCGGGGCCGCGGTCGATGAACGGCAGGTCGCGGGCGCGGCGGCGGCGCTCCTCGTCCGTGGCCGTCTTGTCCAGATCGAGCGTCACCGGATCGAGCGCGACGCCGTAGTCCTCGGAGGCCCC
>Ga0209640_10005008_pt1 | contig 11591 bp, 7 predicted proteins | sample RifCSP10_1_FD_184018 | JGI IMG/M metagenome (GOLD analysis project Ga0209640, IMG submission 184018) | Soil microbial communities from Rifle, Colorado - Rifle CSP2_sed 10_1 (SPAdes) (version 2) | ecosystem: Environmental > Terrestrial > Deep subsurface > Rock core/Sediment | place: Rifle... | reverse complement strand
CGCGGGAGAAGAAACATGATTCACGCTCGAATCAGCAGCCCGGGAAGCGCGCATCGCTCGCCCTTTGCGAGAGGCCGCGCCCTGTTCATCGCGCTCGCACTGGCTCTCACCGCGAGCGGGTGTTCCATCAACACCATGGTGGCCAACAAAATGGGCGACGCGCTCGCCTCCAGCGGCTCGGGATTCAGCTCGGACGACGACCCCGAGCTGATCGGCGCCGCGGTGCCGTTCAGCTTGAAGCTGATGGAGAGCGTGCTCGCCGAGACCCCGAACCACCGCGGACTGCTGCTCGCGGTCACACAGGGCTTCGTGCAGTACTCCTACGCCTTCGTGGAGATGCCCGCCGACGAGGTCGAGGACAAGGACCTGCGCGCGGCGTATGCCCAGCGCGAGCGCGCCCGCCGCCTCTACCTGCGCGCCCGCAACTACGGGCTGCGCGGCCTGGAAGTCACCCATCCGGGCATAGGCAAGGCTCTCCGGACCGATCCCGCAAGCGCAGTCGCGGGAACGACCGCCGAGGACGTGCCGCTGCTCTACTGGACCGGCGTCGCCTGGGGCGCCGCGATCTCGCTTTCGAAGGACGATCCGTACCTGCTCGCCGAGCTCCCGATCATGGAGGCGCTCGTGCGCAGGGCGCTGGAGCTCGACGCGGACTACGACAACGGCGCCATCCACGTCTTCATGATCAGCTACGAGATGAGCCGCGCCGGCATGAGCGCCGATGCGGCGGCCCGGGCACGGCGGCACTTCGAGCGCGCGGTCGAGCTGACCGGCGGCTTGCAGGCGTCGCCCTACGTGACGTTCGCCGAAGCGGCGTCCACCGTCGAGCGCAACCGCAAGGAATTCGAGCAGCTGCTGCAGCGCGCGCTGAAGATCGACGCCGGCGCCAAGCCGGAATGGCGCCTGGTGAACACCGTGATGCAGCGCCGCGCGCGCTGGCTGCTCGCCCGCACCGACCGGATCTTCGCCGACTGACTGGAGGAAGCATGGACACGAGACACTGCATGAGCGCTATCGCGCGCCTGGCCGTGGCGGCGCTTGCCGCCGCCGCCACCACCGTCGCGGCCGCCGATCTCACGCTCAAGCTCGCGACTGGGGCGCCCAAGGGCTCCGTCTTTCACCGCGTGCTGCAGGACATGTGCGAGAAGTGGCGCGCCGCGGAGGGCCCCAACGCCCGCTGCATCATCTACACCGACAGCGTCCAGGGCTCGGAGTCCGAGACCGTGAGGCGCATGCGCGTGGGCCAGCTGCAGGCCTCGATGATCAGCATGACGGGGTTGAGCGAGATCGACCCCTCGGTGGGGGTCATGCAATTCATACCGCTCGCGTTCCGCTCGTGGGAGGAAGTCGATTACGTGCGCGAAAAGCTGCGGCCGGACCTCGAAAGCCGCCTGCGCGCGAAGGGCTTCACGGTCCTGTTCTGGGGCGAAGGCGGCTGGGTGCATTTCTTCTCCAAGGCGCCGCTTACGATGCCGGAGCAGTTCAAGTCGGGCCGGATGTTCGCGTGGGCGGGGAACAACGCCCAGGTCGACCTCATGAAATCGCTGGGTTACCGCCCGGTGGTGCTGGAAATTACGGACATTCTGCCCTCGCTCCAGACCGGGATGATCGACATCGTCCCCGCTCCGCCGGTATGGGCCATGGTGGTCCAGCTCGACCGCCCGGCGCCCTACATGCTGCGCGTCAACTGGGCACCCATCGTGGGCGCAGTGGTGGTCACGACCAAGACGCTGGACGCGATGAGTCCCGCGGGCCGCACCGCGTTGCTCGCCGCGGCCGCCGGGGCCGGCGAGACGCTGCGCGCGCAGCGCGCAGCGCGCGACGACGAGACCATCAAGGCGCTGCAGCAGCGCGGGCTCAAGGTGCAGACGCCGACCCCGGAAGTGACCCAGGCCTGGGACGCGCTCGCGCGCAAGGCGTGGCCGATAGTCAGGGGCGGCCTGGTGCCGGCCGACACGTTCGACGAAGTCCAGCGCCTGCTCGCTGAATACCGCAAGGGGGGAAAATGACCACTTCCGCGGCCGTCCGAACCGTAGCGCCCGTCCCGCTCGAACTCCTCGCTAACGGCAGGGGCGTCCTGGTCGCGATCGAGAACGCGCTCCTGTCGCTGGTCTTCGTCTTTCTGGTCATCCTGCCGCTCGCCGAGATCGTGCTGCGCGCGACGGCCGGGATCGGCTTCCAGGGCTCCTCGTCCCTGGTCCAGCATCTCACCTTCGCGGTGGGCATCCTCGGCGGCACCGTCGCCGCGCGCGAGGACCGCCTGCTCGGGTTCTCGGCCGCCGCCCTGCTGGAGGGGGCGGCCGCCCGCATCGCGCAGCTCGTCGGCCACGCGGTCGCGGCAGCGGCCAGCGCCATGCTTGCCTTCGCCGGCGCGCAGTTCGTGCAGGTAGAACGCGCTGCCGGAAAGATTCTTGCCTACGACGTCCCGGTATGGGCGGTCGAGTTGCTGATGCCGGCCGGCTTCGCGCTCATCACGCTGCGCCTTTTATTGCGATCCGGCGCGGGAACCCGCGAACGGGCCTGCGCGTTTGCGCTTGCCGCCGCGATCGTCGCAGCGCTGATGGCGCTGCCCCTGGCCCCGCGCGAAATGGTCGCGCCCGGGCTGGCCGGGCTGCTCGTGGCCATGGCGCTTGGCGCCCCGATTTTCGCGGTGATCGGAAGTACGGCGTTGCTGCTGCTCTGGGGCTCCGGCGTCCCGATCGCCTCGATCGCTGTGGACCATTACGGGCTCGCCGCGAATCCGTCGCTGCCGGCGATCCCGCTCTTCACGCTGGCCGGCTACTTACTCGCGGAAAGCGGCGCCCCGCGGCGGCTGATCGAGCTGTTCGATGCGCTGTTCGGACGCTATCGCGGCGGCGCCGCCGTGGCCACCGTGCTCGCCTGCACCTTCTTCACGAGCTTCACCGGGGCTTCCGGCGTGGCGATCCTCGCGATCGGCGGGCTTGCGATGCCGCTGCTCCTCGCCGCGGGCTACAACGGGCGGCCGGCGCTGGGGCTCGTCACCGGCGGTGGACTTCCGGGCGTGCTGCTCTTTCCGGCGATGCCGCTGATCCTGTACGCCATCGTCGCCAGGACCAGCATCGAATCCATGTTCGTGGGCGGCTTCCTGCCGACCCTGCTCATGCTGGGCATCGCGCTCTGGTGGGGCACGCGGCAGGCGCCCCGGCGCGCCGCTCCGGCCCGGCCCTTCGACCGCGGCCGCGCGCTGCGCGCCCTGTGGTCGGCAAAATGGGACCTCTCGCTTCCGATCGTTCCGCTCGCCATCCTGCTGGGAGGGCTGGCGACCCCGGTCGAGGCCGCGGCCGCGACCACGCTCTGGGCCTTCACGATCGCCGCGGTGATCCACCGCGACATCGGGGTTCTCCGCGACGCGCCGCGCATCATGACCGAGTGCGGGTTGCTGGTCGGCGGCATCCTGCTGATCCTCGGGGTCTCGCTCGGCTTGACCAATTACCTCGTGGACGCCCAGATTCCCGATCGGGCGGTAGAATGGGTCACACGGCACATCCAGTCGCCGTGGGCCTTCCTGCTCGCACTGAACGGCTTCCTGCTGCTGATCGGTTGCGTCATGGACATCTTCTCAGCCATCGTCGTGATCACGCCGCTGATCGTGCCGATCGGGCTCGCCTTCGGCGTGCACCCGGTGCACCTCGGGATCATCTTCCTCGCCAACCTGGAGCTCGGATATCTGACGCCGCCGATCGGGCTCAACCTGTTCTTCTCGTCGTACCGGTTCGGCCGGCCGATTCCCGAAGTCTGTCGCGCGGTGATGCCGCTGTTCTTCGCGCTCGGCGTGGGCGTGCTTGCCATCTCCTACGTGCCGTGGCTTAGCACCGGATTGCTGCCGCTCGCGAAGTAGAGGACATGTCCGTGACGCCGCTCACACTCAGGATTCCGCCGCACCGCTACTTTGTCCCGCTGCGCTGGCACCACCGGCTGCTGTGGAGGATCGCCAGCGTGCTGCGGCGGGCGTACCCGCTACGCGTGGAGGGCGCGGAGCGGCTGCCGCGCACCGGCCCGGTGGTGGTGATCGCGCCGCACATGAGCTTCAGCGATTCCTTTCTGTTCCTCTACCCGGCGCTGCCGCGCCCGGCGCGGTTGCTGTCCTCGGTGTTCTTCATGCAGTCGAGCGCGCTCGTTTCCTGGCTCATGTATTTGAGCGGCGTGCTGCCTCTCACCAAATGCGTTTCCGACATCCGCGCGGCGCGCCGCATGCTGCGCCTGCTCGCGGGAGGGGAAGTGGTGGCGCTGTTTCCCGAAGGCGAGCGTTCCTGGACGGGCGTTTCGCTCGATCCGGTGGCCGCCTCCGCCAAGTTCCTCGCGCGGCTGAAGGTGCCGGTCTTCATCGCCGAGATCGAGGGCGCCTATGACCATTGGCCGCGCTGGGGGCAGGCGCCGCGCTGGCGGCCGGTGACGGTAAGGCTGCAGGGACCGATCGCGCTGCCCGTGCCGGCGCCGGCGCACTCGCGCAGCTCTCCACAACGCAAGTGGTGGAACCCGGTGTATCACTCGGGCGGCCACCTCGATGCGGCGGCTGCCCGGACCGCGCTGGCGACGCTCCTGCGCGAGCGGTCCCGCAAGGAGGCTGCCCGCCTGGATCTGCTCGACGCGGACAGATTCCGCCAGGTGCCGCGCCTGATCTGCTATTGCCCGGAATGCGCCCGCCCGCAGCCGCTCGTTGACGGACGCCGTCTCGCCTGCCCTGATTGCGGCGCATCGTGGCTCCCCGTCCCCGGCGGTGCGCTACGGCGCGAAGGCGACGGCAAACAGGAGGAGCCGTGGCTCCTCAGCGATCTGTTCGCGCGGATGCTCGAAACGCTGCGTGGCAACGTCCACTCTCTGCTGCCGCTGGAAGTGCCGGTGTCCGTCACCGTCATGAATGGCACCGGCGGCACTGCCTCCTCCGGGCGCGTCCGGCTCGATCGCAACGGCGCGCTCGTGACGGCAGCCGGCAGCCGATGGGAAATTGATCTTGCCGCAGTGGCCCTCGGGGAGGTCTCGGGCGCGAGCCTGCTCGAGGTCCACGCACGCTGCGGCACCCTGCTCGCTCTCGAGTCGAACCCCAGCGCTCTGCATCTCGTTCTTCCGGCGCGTGCATTGCTCGGCCTGCCCTGGGGCGGACAGGCATCCGCGCCGCCACTCGCGTCGCGGGACGCGGGAGAGACCCATGCTTGAGCGGCGCGCCACTTTCCGCGATGCGGTCGCGAACTCGGTATTCGACGTCGCGGTGATCGGCGGCGGCATCAACGGCGCCTCCGCCTACGCGGAACTCTGCCGCCGCGGCTACCGCGCGCTCCTCATCGACCGCGGCGATTTCGGGGGCGGCTCCAGCCAGAGCTCGGCGATGTGGATATGGGGCGGCCTGATCTACCTCGCCACGCTCGATTTCCCGACTGTCATCAAGCTCTGCGCGAGCCGGGACCAGCTGATCCGCCAGCTCCCCGACTGGGTCCGACCGTCGCCCAACCGCTACGTCGCCACTCGCGAGGACCACCGCGCGGCGTGGTTCGTGAAGGCCGCGCTCTGGCTGTACTGGGGGCTCGGCGCGTTCCGGCGCCGCATGCCCCTCGAGCAGGACGAGTTTCCCGAGCGCCACCTGTTCCGCGACGGGCACATCGAGAGCACGCTGCTCTACGAGGAAGCATCGATCTTCCCCTCCGATGCCCGGTTCGTCGCGCGCTGGATCCTGCCGTGGTGCCGCGCCGATCGGCCCGCGCTCAACTACTGCGAGGTCATGGGCGGAGGCCGCGACGCCGCGGACGGCGATTGGCGGATCGAAATGTACGACCGCGTGACGGGCCAGGAAACGGAGGCACGCGCCCGCTGGGTGGTGAATGCGGCCGGGGTCTGGACGGATGAACTGAACCAGCGTTTCGGAATCGAGACCGCGTGGAAGCACGTCTTCAGCAAGGGCGTCTTTCTCGCGCTGCCGCGCGACTCCAGCCACGCGACCCCCCTCACCTTCGAGAACCGGCTGCGCGATTGCTATTCGCTCATCCCCTGGGGCCCCGTGTCGCTCTGGGGCCCCACCGAAACCCTCGCTTCCGACCCAGAATCCGGATTCGTCGCGGAGCCCCAGGACGTGCGCGTGCTCCTCGAAGAGCTGAACCGCCACGTCACGCGGCCGTACGGGCCGGGCGACATCGTTGCGCTGCGCTGCGGGGTCCGCGCGCTGGCGGTGAAGCGCGGTTACGCATCGAACCAGAACACCCTCTGCATCTCGCGCCGGCACGTAGTCGCGCGCGACGGGCGCCTGCCTTGGGTGAGCCTCTACGGAGGAAAGCTCTCGAGCTGCATCTCGCTCGGGGCGGCAGTCGCCGACGCGGTCGGGCGCGCGCTCACGCCGGCCCGGCCCGACCCCGGCGCGCCGCTCGGCGAACCGCCCCGGGGGGAAACGGAGCGGTTCCCCGGGCTCGAGCATCCAGTACCCTCCGCGCGCTCCGCCGTGGAGGCCGAGGGGTGCTGCACGCTAGAGGACTATCTCCGGCGGCGCACCAATATCGCCCAATGGGTGCCGCGTCACGGACTCGGGCGGGGCGGAGAGCACGCACTCCGGCTCGCCGAGCTGGCCGGGATGTTCCCGGGAGTGGACGGCGTGCGCGGCGCGCCGGCACTCGCCGCCTACGAAGCCCGCGTCGCGCGCGAGTTCGATCGTGTGCTCGCCGCAGTATAGTGAGGAGACCGCCATGTGGTCACGCAAACGCTTCGACATCGATTGGCGCGATCTGGGGTACGCCGCCCTCCGCTGCCTCGTGCCCGGCGGCGCGAGCGCGGACGCCGGCGGCGTCTGGCTGGAGCCCGGTCGCGGGGGGGATCTTGCCTGTCTCTCCGTTCGCTCCGGTTTCGATCTCCTGCTTGCCGCCGCCGCCTTTCCGCGGGGAAGCGAAGTCCTCGTCTCGGCGCTGACGATACCGGACATGGTGCGGATCATCCGGGAGCACGGGCTCGTGCCCGTGCCGCTCGACCTCGACCCGAACCTTGCGTTTCCGCCCGTGGCGCAAATCGCGAGCCGCGTGACCTCGCGCACGCGGGCGGTTCTGATCGCGCACCTCTTTGGCGCGACCCCGCCGCTGGACGAGCATATCGCCATCGCGCGCGCGCGCAAGCTGCTCTTCATCGAGGATTGCGCGCAGGCGTTCCGGGGCCGGGACTACGCGGGGCATCCCGACGCCGATGTTTCGTTCTTCAGCTTCGGCACGATCAAGACTGCGACGGCGCTCGGGGGCGCGGTGGCCCGCGTGCGGGACGGTGAGCTGCTGGCCAGGATGCGGCAGGGGCAGGCGCGCCACGGCGTGCAGTCGCGCGCGGCGTATTTCGGCCGCATCGTCAAATACATGTTGCTCAAGACGCTTTCGTACCGCCTGCCGTTCCAATGCCTTGTGGGTGCGCTTCGCGTCCTCGGGCGCGATCACGACCGGCTCCTGAATTCCTCGGTGAGCGGTTTTGTGGCCGACCGCCTCTTCGAGCTGATCCGCCAGCAGCCGTGTGCTCCGCTGCTCGATACCTTGCGCCGGCGCATCGGGGAATTCGACGGCGGGCGCCTGCTGCGCCACGCCGAGCGCGGCCGCCGGCTCGCGCGAGCGCTGCGCGGGACGTATGCGTGTCCGGCGGCGCACGTCGCGCCCCATGCGTTCTGGGTTTTCCCGATCCTCACCGACACCCCCGATCTCCTGCGCCGGGAGTTGGCGCGGCACGGATTCGATGCGACCCAGGGGCAGAGCATGATCGTGGTCGATCCCCCTACCGGGCGCGAGGACTTGGAACCGCGCGAGACGCGACGGTTTCTCGCCCGCATCCTGTTCCTTCCGTTCTACGACGCGCTGCCGGATGACGAACTCGACCGCATGGCCGCGGTTCTCGCTCATTTCTCCGCAACCCGGGCCGCGCTCAACGGCACGCCCCATGCCGGCGAGAGTACGGCCGGAGGCGTCTTGCAGGACTGATCCCAATGCGGGAACGCATCCCCGAAAACGGGGCGCGGTGGAACGCGTCGAGCCCCACAATGCCCCTGAACATCTCATGGGCATGTTCTTGCGAACTTCAGGCTAAACTGCGATCTGTTCCGGTGTTCAGGCAGATCGTCTTCCGGGAGGAGGTCCAGCCATGCAGCACACCGCGATAGAGCACTTCCGCACCTACCAGCCCCGTCCGTTTACCCGAGCCGAGCGCGACCAGGTCACGGTACTCTTCGGCGGCCTGCATTGGAGGGCCGAGCGCCTGGTCCAGGGCGCGATGGAAAACCTCGGCTACCGCACGCAGGTGCTGCCGGTGGCGACGAAGGAGGATCTGCTCACGGGGCGGGAGCTCGCCGACATCGGGCAGTGCTGCCCGACGAGCTTCACGACCGGCAACCTCGCCAACTTCCTGCGCTCGGCGGCGCGCGAGTCGAGCCCCGAAGAGGTCGCAAAAAAGTACGTGTACGTGACCGCGGGGGCGTGCGGCGCCTGCCGCTTCGGGCAGTACCACCAGAGCTACGAGCTGGCGCTGCGCAACGCCGGCCTCGAGTCCTTCCGCATGTTTCTCCTCGCGCAGAACGGGCTCGCGCAGGGGGCGGCCGAGGGCGGCGGGCTGGAACTAAACCTGCCCTTTACGATGGGTGCCATCTGGGCCGTGCTGGTGAGCGATCTCGTGCAGGACCTCGAGTACCAGACGCGGCCGTACGAAGTTCATCCTGGTGAAACCGAACGGGTCGTCAAGGAGAGCGTCGAGCACTTGTACGAGACCTTCCGGGGTTCACCCGTGCGCGGCAAGAAATGGAGCGCGCCGGTCTGGTATCTCATGAGCGATTATTTCGAGCAGGCGCTGCGCGAAGTTCACCGCAGATTCGAGCGCATCGAAGTGGACCGGCTGCGGGTGAAGCCGGTCGTGAAAATCACCGGCGAGTTCTACCTGCAGACCGTGGAAGGGGATCCCAACTACAACATCCACCACTGGCTCGAGACCGAAGGCGCGGAAGTCTATCCCGCCGCCATCACCATCTGGCTCGATTACCTGATGCGCCACGCCGGCCAGGACTACGAGGATCACATCGGCATCGACCGTCTGGCGCGCCTGAAGCTCGGCGGCATCAAGACCGGGATGCGGCTGCTGCGCCGGACCTACGACGGCATGCGGCGCGCGCTCGGCGACCTGCCCCACGAGATGCCGGACCAGTACGAGCTGCGCGCGCTTGCCGCGCCGTATTATCACAGCCGGCTGAACGGTGGCGAGGGCGACATGCTCGTCGGCAAAGCGCTGTGGGCGCATCACCACAAGAAAGCGCACATGATCTGCGAGCTTTCACCCTATTCCTGCATGCCCAACACCATGAGCATCGGCGCCATGGCGGCCGTCACGGGCAAGTATCCCGATCTCCTCTACGCCCCGCTCGAGATCAAGGGCGACGCGGAGGTCCACGCGCTGTCGCGCTGCCAGATGATACTGACTGAAGCCAAGCGCCGGGCGCAGCGCGAGTTCGACGATGTCCTGAAGCTGAACGGCCTTACCCTGGAGCGGGCGCGCGAGCTGCTCGACGCCCGCCCCGAGATGAAGCGCGCGACCTACAGCGTCCCGCGGAAGGGCGCCGCGGGGATGGCGGCACGCCTCGTGCTGCATCTTGCCGAAAGGGCGCGGCATTGAAAATCGCCGGCGTGGACGTCGGCTCCACCACCGTCAAGGCGGTGGTGGTGGAGGACGGAAAGTCGCTGTGGCGCGATTACGGGCGCCACAACACCAAGCAGGCCGAGACCGTGCTCGGGTACCTCGGGCGCATGGAATCCGAATGCGGCTTCGCGCCGGGCCGCGACCGGGTGTTCTTCACCGGCTCCGGCGCCGGCTTTCTCGCGCCGCTGGTCGGCGCCAAGCTGATACAGGAAGTCGTCGCAGTCGCCGCCGCCGTCGAGAAGCTGCACCCGCAGGTGCGGTTCGTCTCCGAGATCGGGGGCGAGGACATGAAGACGGTGTTCTTCACCCCGAGCGGGGACGGCACCAGCAAGCAGGTCTACATGCAGTCCGCCTGTAGCGGCGGCACCGGCACCTTCATCGAGAAGACGGCGCGCAAGCTCTCGATCCCGACGGAGAGCCTCGCGAAGATGGCCTATGCCGGGATGAGCCTGCACAAGGTGAGCTCCAAGTGCGGGATCTTCGCCGAGGCGGATTCGAATACCCTGGTGAAATCGGGCGTGCCGGTGGAGGAGATCATCGCGAGCCTCTACGAGGCCGTGGTCTACCAGAATCTCGCCACCCTCACCAAGGGCAACACGCCGGTGCCCGAAGTGCTGCTCCTCGGCGGGCCCAACATGTTCTTCACCGGCCTGCAGCAGGCGTGGCGCCATCACCTGGGCAAGCTCTGGAAAGAGCGGCGCATTGCGCTGCCGGAGGGGAAGAAGCCCGAGGACCTCATCCTGGTTCCGGCCGACGCGCTCTACTACGCGTGCCTCGGCTGCATCGAGATCGGCCAGGGTGAGACCAACGGGGTTGCGATCTACCAGGGCGTGGAGAAGCTCCGCGGGTGGATCGACGTCGGCCAGCACGAGCAGAAGGCGAAGGAAGGCTCGAGGGGCCTCATCGCGAGCGAGGACGATTTCCGGACGTTCTGCGCGCAGTACGACGCGACGCGCAGGAACGGCGATGCGCACCCGCGCGTCAACGGAACGCCGGTCGCCCCGGCGCCTGCAATCGATGCCGGGGTGTTCCTCGGGTGCGACTTCGGCAGCACGACGGCCAAGGCAGTAGTGCTCTGCCCGAAGAGCGAGATGCTCTTCTCCTGCTACGTCCAGTCGAAAGGCAACCCGATCGAGGACGCCAAGGCGATCCTGCGCCAGATCCGCGAAGCGGGTTTCGAGAACATCGCCGGGCTCGCCATCACCGGCTACGGCAAGGACCTGCTCAAGGACATCATCGGCGCCGACGTGGCGCTCGTGGAGACCGTCGCACACGCCACCGCCGCCCTGCACTTCCACTCCGATGCGGACGTGATCTGCGACGTCGGCGGATGCGACGTCAAGATCATGCTGCTGCGCCAGGGCACGGTGTCGGACTTCCGCCTGAACTCGCAGTGCTCCTCCGGCAACGGCGCGTTCCTGCAGGGGGTGGCCGAGCGCTACAACACGCCGCTCGAGCAATACGCCGAGCAGGCGTTCAAGGCGCGCTCCGTGCCCAAGCTCGCCATGGGCTGCGGCGTGTTCCTGCAGTCGGACATCGTCAACCAGCAGCGCAAGGGCTGGTCCTCCGAAGAGATCATGGCCTCTCTTGCCGCGGTGCTGCCGCTCAACGTCTGGGTCTACGCGGGGCAACTGCAGAACCTGGCGGCCGCCGGCAGGAAGTTCGTGCTGCAGGGCGGCACGCATCGCAACCTCGCCGTGGTCAAGGCACAAGTGGATTTCATCATCGGCAAGGTGCCGAACGCGGAGATCGTGGTCCATCCCTACCCCGGCGAAGCGGGGGCGATCGGCGCCGCACTGTGCGCCAGGGATGGGTGGCGCGAGGGCAAGCCGTCGCGCTTCCGCGGCTTCGACACCATAGAGGCGCTCCAGTACGAGAGCACCACCAACGAGCACACCATATGCAAGTGGTGCCCGGTGAGCTGCCGGCGCACTTTCATCGACGTGGTG
>Ga0209640_10005007_pt1 | contig 11592 bp, 11 predicted proteins | sample RifCSP10_1_FD_184018 | JGI IMG/M metagenome (GOLD analysis project Ga0209640, IMG submission 184018) | Soil microbial communities from Rifle, Colorado - Rifle CSP2_sed 10_1 (SPAdes) (version 2) | ecosystem: Environmental > Terrestrial > Deep subsurface > Rock core/Sediment | place: Rifle... | reverse complement strand
CTCGGGGCATGCTCCGCGAGCCGCTCGCCGGGCTGGCCCGCGCCCACGTGGTGGTCGTGACCAATCCCGCCGGGACCGAGGCGGTCGAGCTGGTGACCGCGACGGTGCGGCGCTTCAATCCGAGCGCGGCCGTAATAGCCGCCGGGTATCAGCTCGACGACGCGATCGAGACGCAGAGCGGCCGGCGCGTCCCGATCGCCGAGCTGGCCGGGCGCCGGCTCATGGCCTTCGCGGGGCTCGGCTCGCCGCAGGGCTTCGCCGACACGCTCGACGCCGCCGGCATCCGGCGCGTGGGCCTGGCGGAGTTCCCCGATCACCACTGGTTCACGCCGGCCGACCTGCACGAGCTCGTGCGCGACGCGCGGGCAAGCGGCGCCCAGGGCCTCATCACCACCGAGAAGGACTGGGTCCGGCTCCGGGACCTGCCGGCGCCCCCGCTGCCGCTCTGGGTACTGCCGGTCCGGCTCGTCCTCGCGTCCGGGCAGGACACCTGGCAGCGCCTGCTCGCGGGAGTGCTGGCGCCCACGCCTCTGGGCCGCCCCGGCTCATGACCCTCGCCATCGTGGTCAGGACGCCGAACTGGCTCGGCGACACCGTGATGGCGCTCCCCACGCTGACCGCGCTCCGCGCGGCGGAGCCGGAGGCGCGCATCACGCTGGTCGGGCGCTGGGCGACTCTGCTGGCCGGGCAGGGGGTCGCCGACGTGGTGCTCCCCTATCCGAGGCCGCTCGCGGCGCGGCGACGGCTGGCCCTTGCCCTTGCGGCCGAGCGAGCCGACGTGGCGGTGCTGCTGCCGAGCTCCATCGAGTCGGCACTGGCCGCGTGGCGCTGGCGCGCGGCGCGGCGCGTGGGCTACGCCACCGACGGGCGCGTCGCGCTGCTCACCGACGCGCTGCCGCTGCCCGCTCCCCGCCGGCACCAGGTGGACGAGTACGCGGCCCTCCTGGCTCCGCTCGGCGTGAGCGCCGCCGCGGCCGCGCCCTCGTGGAAGCTCGGCCCCGATGCGGCGATGGCCACGGAGGTCACGCAGCTCCTGGCCGAGGTCGGACTCCCCGCCGGGGTGCGGGCGATCGGGCTGCATCTGGGCGCCGCCTTCGGCAGCTCGAAGCTGTGGCCGGCCGAGGCCTTCGGCCGGCTCGCGCAGCGGCTCGCGGCCATCGGGCTCGCGCCGGTGCTGCTCGGCACCGCGGAGGATGGGGCGACCGCCGCCGCGGTCGCGCGCGCGGCCGCCGGGCCGATACCCTCACTCGTCGGGCGCGATCGACCCGCGCTGCTGCCGCGCCTGCTCTCCCGGCTCGCCTGCCTGGTCAGCGGCGACACCGGCGTCGCGCATCTGGCCGCCGCGGTCGGCGTGGCCACCGTGACCCTGTTCGGCCCCACCGACGCCCGGCTCACCGCGCCGCGCGGGCGCGGCAGCCGCGTCCTCGAGGGCCCGGCTCCGTGCGCGCCGTGTTTTCTACCGCGGTGCCCCATCGACCACGTCTGCCTCACCCGGATCGAGCCGGAAGAGGTGCTGAACGAAGTCCGGCTGGCGGTGGCATGAACACGGTGCTGCACACGGAAGCCTCGCCGGGCCTCGGCGGCCAGGAGGTGCGCACGCTCAACGAGGCGCGCTGGACCGCGGAGCGCGGCTGGCGCGTGCTCCTGGCCTGCCAGCCCGGCGGCCTGCTGCTCGAGCGGGCGCGCGCCGCCGGCCTCGAGACCGTGCCGGTCCGCATGCGTGCGCCCTTCGATCTGCGGGCGCTGGCCGGCCTGGTGCGCCTGATCCGGCGCGAGCGGGTGAGCCTGGTCCACACCCACAGCTCCATCGACGCCTGGCTTGGCGGCATGGCGGCCCGGCTCTGCCGCGTGCCGGTGGTGCGCACGCGGCACGTCTCGATCGCCATCCGCAAGGGCCTGAACCCCGTGTACCGCTGGCTCGCCGACCGCGTGATCACGAGCGGCGAGGCCATCCGCCGGATGGTCCTCGACGTGGGCGTGCCGCCCGAGCGGGTCGTCGCGATCCCGGCCGGGGTGAACCTCGAGGCCTTTCGATTCGGCGCCCGCGCGCCCGAGACCGCGCGCGAGCTGGGGCTGGGCCGCCCGGTGATCGGCTCGGTCGCGATGTTCCGCGGCTCGAAGGGCCACCCGCAGCTCCTCCAGGCCTTCGCGATGGTGCGCGAGAAGAGACCCGCGGCCTCGCTCCTGCTCGTGGGCGACGGGATCCGGCGCGCGTGGGTGGAGCAGCTCGCGCGGGAGGCCAAGCTGGCGGACGCGGTCGTCTTCACCGGGTTCCGCCCCGACGTGCCGGCTCTGCTCGGCACCATGGACTGCTTCGCCCAGGCCTCGACGCGCACGGAAGGCGTGCCCCAGGCCCTCCTGCAGGCGTTCGCCGCGGGGGTGCCGGTGGTGGCGAGCCGGATCGGCGGCATTCCCGAGGTGGTGAGCGACGGAGAGACCGGGCTGCTCGTGCCGAGCGAGTCCGTCGAGGCGCTCGCCGCGGGGATCGAGCGCGTCCTGGACGACCCCGAGGCGGCGGCGCGACGCGCGCGGGCGGCGCGCGCCCTGGTGGAGGCGCGGTTCTCGCACGCCCATGCGGTCGACCGGCTGCTGCACGTCTACGAGGAGCTGCTCACATGACCCCGGCCCGCCCGCTCACGGTGCTGCACCTCGTGGCCAACCGCTGGTGGACCGGCAGCGCCGAGCCCGTCATCCGCCTGCTCACCGGGCTGCGGGCGCGCGGACACCGGGTCCTGCTCGGCCTCATCGCGGGTGACCGCTTCGAGCAGAAGGCGCGGGAAGCCGGCCTCGAGCCGCTCGCCGGCCTGTCCCTGGAGGTCCGCGGCAGCCCCCTCCACGCGCTCGCGGACCTGCGCCGCCTGCGCGGGGTGATGCGGGCGGAGGGCGTGGACGTGATCCACGTGCATCACTCCCACGACCACTGGCTGGGTTGGCTCGCGCGGGCGGGCGGGCGGGCCGCGCTGGTGCGGACCTTCCACAACGCGCGCGCGGTGCGGCTCCGCTGGCCGTCCACCGCGCTCTACCGTCGGACCGACGCGCTGATCGCGGTGAGCCGGGAGATCGAGGAGCGCGGCCGGCGCGCCGGCATTCCCACCGAGCGGCTCGCACGAGTCGAGGGCGTGGTGGACCTGGACCGGTTCGAGAGCGGCGACGGCGGCGCCGCCATCCGCAAGGAGTTCGACCTGACCGGGGCCCCGGTGCTGGGCTGCGTGGCCCGCCTGGCGCCGCGCCGCGGCCACGAGCTCCTGATCCGCGGCTTCCGCCTGTTGCTCGCCGAGCATCCGCGGGCGCGGCTCCTGCTCGTGGGCAAGGGCGAGGCGCGGGCGCGCCTCGAGGCGCTCGTCGCCGAGCTGGGGCTGGCGCGCGAGGTCCTGTTCACCGGCTACCGAGACGCCGACCTGCCGGGCGTGCTGCAGGCGCTCGACGTGTTCGCCCTGATGGGCGCGGGCTCCGACGAGTCGTGCCGGGCCGCGCTGGAAGCCATGGCGGCCGGGCGCGCGGTGGTCGGGCGCCGCGTCGGCGCGCTGCCGGAGACCGTGGTCCACGGCGTCACCGGCCTGCTGGTGGACGACGACCGGCCCGAGTCGGTCGCGACCGCCCTCCGCGCGCTGGTGGCGGAGCCGGAGCGGGCGGCGGCGATGGGGCGGGCGGGGCGGGAGCGGGCGCGCGCGCTCTACGGGTCCGACGCCCACGCGGCGCGCGTGGAGGGCGTGTACGAGCGGGCCCTTCGGTGGCGGGCGGGGGAGACGCCGGCGTGAGCCTCGGCGGACACTCGTCTAAGTCTTCAGGCTCTATTGAATGCGGGGGCCCAGAAATGGCCCCCGCACTCCCCCACATCATGAGGACCCCGGACGTGAGGGGATGGGCGCCGGGTGACTATTAGGCATATCGTGTCGTGCCGGGGGTGGTCGTCGGACGCGTACTGGGCGGCGCGCGCGACGGTCGAGCTCGGGCGGGCGGGCCACGACGTGGTGCTGGTGGGCAAGCGCAGCGCCGCGGACCGGATCATGCGCCGGGCGCAGGACGCGGGCGTGGAGCGCTTCGAGACGCTGCACCTGTCGAGCGGAGTGGCCCCGATCAAGGACGCGGTCGACCTGAGCCGCATCGTCGGGTGGCTGCCGCGGACCCAGATCCTCCACGTCCACCGGGGCAAGGAGCACTGGCTCGCCGCCATCGCCAACCGCCTGTCGTACGCCCGGCGGCCGGTGGTGCGCACCCGGCACATCGTGCAGCCGGTCCGGCCGCACGCGCTGAACCGCTGGCTCTACCGCTCCGCCACCGATCTCGTCGTCACGGTCACCGACGCCATCCGCCGCCAGCTGCTGGCGAGCGGGCTCGGCGTGGACGACCGGGTGGTGGCGCTGCCGGGTGGGGTGGACATCGAGCGCTATCGCCCGGCCGCGCGGCCGGCGCACGGCCTCGACCCGCGCGCCGTCGTGAAGGTGCCGCCGGACGTCCCGCTCGTCGGATTGGTGGGCGGCTTCCGGGTCATGAAGGGCCATGAGACCGTCGTGGCGGCGGCGGCCCGGCTCGCCGCCGCCGGCCACCGATTCCATCTGGTCTTCGTGGGGCAGGGGCCGTTCTCCCAGCGCGTGCGCGGCCTCGTCGAGACCGCCGGCCTCGCGGACCGCGTCTCCTTCGTGGGCTTCTTCGACGACCTGCCCGCGATGATGGCGGCGCTCGACGTGGGGCTGTACGCGGCGCTCGAGTCCGACGGCATGTCGCGCGTGCTGTGGGAGTACCTGGCCGCGGCCGTGCCGGTGGTGGCGACCCGGGTGGGCGTGGTGCCCGAGGTGCTCGAGGACGGCGCGACCGCGCTGCTGGTTCCGGCCGGCGAGCCCGCTCCGCTCGCCGCGGCCATCGAGCGGCTCCTGCGTGACACGGCCCTCCGCAAGCGCCTGGGCGAAGCCGGCGCGGATCTCGTGCGCGAGCGCTTCTCCGGCGCCCGGCTCGCCGAGCGCCTGACCGCGCTCTATCTCTCCCTCGCGGTCAGCTCGGTGCGGCCGTCCCGGTGAAGATCTCGGTCCTCTGCTTCGACGTCTCGGACAACGCGGTGGGCCGGGCGTGGCTGCTCGCGCGCCTGCTCGAGCCGCTCGGCGCGGTGGAGATCGTCGGGCCGCGCTTCGGCGCAAACGTCTGGGAACCCATTGCCGAGGAGGCGGTGCCGGTACGCTCGATCCCGGGCGGGCGGCTCCCCGGCTTCGCGGCCCGCATGCCCGCCCTCGTCCGCCTGGCCGACGGCGATCTGCTCTACGCGTCCAAACCCAAGCTGACCAGCGCCGGCATCGGCTATCTCGCCCGGCTCGGCCGCCGTCGGCCGCTCCTGCTCGACATCGATGACTGGGAGACCGGCTTCTTCCTCCGGAGCGGCTTCTGTGGGGCCGTCGGCAGAGCCATGAATCTGACCAATCCACACGGGTTTGCGTGGACCTGGCTGATGGAGCGCCTGAGGGGGATCGCGGACGGCGTGACCGTCGCATCCCGCTTCCTCGAGCAACGGTTCGGCGGGGTCCTGATCCCGCATGTCCGGGACACCGCCCGCTGGGCGCCCGGGCGGGCGGACCCGGGTCCGGCCCGCGAGCGCCTCGGAGTCGGCAAAGAGCGCGTCGTCATGTTCCTGGGCACACCCCGCGGCTACAAGGGCGTCGAGGACCTGGCGGCGGCGGTCGCCAGCCTCGGGCGCCCCGACGTGGCGCTGGCGCTGGTCGGCACCGACCCCGCATCGGAGACGGGCCGCGCGCTGACCGCCCGGCATCCGGGGGTCCGGCTGGTCGGCCGCGTCCCGATCGCCGAGGTGCCGGCCTATCTCTCGGCCGCCGATGTCGTCGTCGTCCCGCAGCGCGAGAGCAGCGACACGCGCGGCCAGGTGCCGGCGAAGCTCTTCGACGCCATGGCCCTCGGCCGCCCGATCGTCTCCACGCGGGTCTCCATGATCCCGGAGATCCTGGAGGGGTGCGGCGCCCTCGTCTCGCCCGGCGACGTGGCGGGCCTCTCGGGAGCGATCGGGCGCCTGCTGGACCATCCCGACGAGGCGCGCGCGCTCGGGGACGCGGCCCGGCACCGGGCCGTGGAGCGCTACAGCTTCGAGGCCGCCCGCCGCGTGCTGTTTCCGCTGGTGGAGCAGGCGCGACGGATGAACCCCTGATGCGAATCGGTCTGATCTGCCGGCCGTTCTCCTTCCACGGCGGCGTCGAGACCGCGACCGCGGGGCTCCTGTCCGCGCTCCGGCACGCCGGGCACGACGTCGAGCTGATCAGCACCCGGCGGCAGAAGGGCGTGGCCGGTCTCGTGGTGCATCGCGTGCGCACGCTCCGGCATCCCCCCACGCTCCGGCTGCTCTCCTTCGCGCTCGCGGCCCGCGCCGCGGCGGCGCGTCAGGGCTACGACCTCGTGCAGAGCCACGAGCGCACGCTCGGCCAGGACCTCTATCGCGCGGGGGAGGGCTGCCATCGCGGCTACCTGGAGGCGATGGGGCGCCGGCTCGCGGGCTTCAACCCGTATCACCGGCTCGTCCTGGCGCTCGAGCGCCGGATCTTCCGCCTCCAATCGGCGCGCCACGTCGTCGCCATCTCCCGGCAGGGCAAGGAGGAGATCGAGCGGCGATACGGCACCGATCCGCGACACGTGACCCTCATCTACAACGGCGTCGATCTCGAGCGCTTCCATCCCGACAACCGCGACCGCCACCGCCGGCGGACGCGCGACGAGCTCCGCATCCCGCAGGAGGCGTGGACCGTGCTCTTCGTGGGCTCCGGCTTCGAGCGAAAAGGCCTGGGGCCGCTGCTCGAGGCCTTCGCGCGAGGCGCGGACAAGGCCAGCCGGCTCGTGGTGACCGGCAGGGGCGACCGGGCGCGTTACGAGGGCCTCGTGGCACGGCTCGGGATCGCCGGGCGCGTGGTGTGGACCGGGCCCCAGGAGCAGGTGGAGCGCTTCTACGGGGCCGCCGACGCGGTCGCGCTGCCGGCGCTCTACGAGCCGTTCGGCAACGTGCACCTCGAGGCGCTCGCCTCCGGCGTGCCCGTGCTCACAAGCGCACGCGCCGGCGGCGCCGAGGTCGTACGCGCCGGCGAAAACGGCTGGGTGGTCGCCGAGCCCACCGCCGGTCCGATCGCCGCGGGGCTTGCCGCGCTTCGCGACCCGCCGCCCGGCGGCTGGGCCGCGGCGGCCCGCGCGGCGGCCGAGCCCTTCACATTCCCGGCCCAGGCCCAGGCTTTCACCGATCTCTACCGTCTGCTGCGCGGCTGAGTCCCCCCGGGCGAGCCGGGACGGTCCACCAACTCCCGATTTTCATTGATCATTCGGGCTCGCAGCCGTACACTGCGAGTCAATGTCGAGCCACGCTGCGCCGCTGCGGCCCGCCGTGTTCATAGACCGCGACGGCTGTCTCACCGAGGAGGTGGGCTACGTCAACCACCCGAGCCGGATCCGTCTGCTGCCGCGCTCGGCGGAGGCGGTACGCCGGCTCAACCAGGCCGGGATCGCCGCGGTGATGGTCACGAACCAGGCCGGGGTCGCGCGCGGCTACTTCTCCGAGGAGACCCTGCACGCCGCGAACGAGCGGATGTGCCACGAGCTCGGCGCCGGCGGCGCGCGCCTCGACGGCCTCTACGTCTGCATGCACCACCCGCGCGAGGGGCGGCCGCCGTATCGCGCCGACTGCGACTGCCGCAAGCCGCGCCCCGGCCTGCTCACGCGTGCCGCCGCCGAGCTCGGGCTCGATCTGCGGGTGTCCGTCATGGTGGGTGACCGGCTCTCCGACGTGGCGACGGGCCAGTCGGTCGGGGCCGCGGGGGTGCTCGTGCTCACCGGCTATGGCCGCGGGGAGTGGGAGTTCAGGCCCCCCGCGCACGAGATCGAGCCGGACCACGTGGCCCTGGACCTGCTCGACGCGGTGGACTGGGCCCTCGGCCGCGTGCCAGGCGCGGGGCGCTGACGTGTTCCCGGTGAGGCGGCTGCGGGACGCGCTCACGCGCTTTCAGGGCAAGCGCGTCGCGGTGATCGGCGACCTCATCGCCGACGAGTACCTCTACGGCAAGCCGGCGCGCATCTCGCGCGAGGCCCCGGTACTGATCCTCCGCTTCACCGACCGTGAGGTGCGGCTGGGCGGCGCCGCCAACGCGGCCCACAACGTGCACGCGCTCGGCGCGACCGTCATGCCGGTGGGCCTGCTCGGACCGGACGGCGCGGGCGACGAGGTGCACGCGCTCTTCCGGCACGCGGGCATGAGCACGGACGGCATCTCGCGCGAGCCGGGACGGCCCACCCCGGTGAAGACCCGCATCATGGCGGGCGGCTACCAGGCCACGCGGCAGCAGGTGGTGCGGCTCGACCGCGAGCCGGAGGGCGGCATCAGCGGCCCCGCGGAGGCGCGGCTGATCGCGCGGCTGCGCGCGATCGGCGCCACCGCCGACGGCTTCCTCGTCTCCGACTACGGCTACGGCACGGTGACGCCGCGCGTGTACGAGACGGTGCTCGAGCTGGGCCACGCCCGCCAGGTCCCGGTGACGGTGGACAGCCGCTACGAGCTGCCGCGCTTCAAGGGGGCCACCGCGGCCACGCCCAACGAGCCGGAGGTGGAAGCGCTCACCGGCCAGGACCTGGGCGACGAGCCGTCCGTCGAGAAGGCGGGGCGCGCGGTGCTCGAGCGGCTCGACGCGCGACTGCTCCTCGTCACGCGGGGCAGCCGCGGCATGGCCCTCTTCGAGCGGGAGGGGCCGGTGACGTTCATGCCGATCCACGGCAGCGACGAGATCGCGGACGTCACGGGGGCGGGGGACACCGTGATCAGCACGTTCACGGTGGGACTGGCGGCCCGGGCCACGCCGGGCGAGGCGGCCTGGCTGGCCAATGTCGCGGGAGGCGTCGTGGTCATGAAGCGGGGCACCGCGACGGTGACGATGCCCGAGCTGCTGGCCGCGCTGGCGAGCGATGGCGGCCGTCCTAAGCGTTGACGAGGTCGACCGGCTCGCGGCCGGCTGGCGCGCCCAGGGCAAGCGGCTCGTGCTCGCCAACGGCTGCTTCGACCTCCTGCACGTGGGGCACGTCCGCTATCTCCAGGCCGCGCGCGCCCTGGGCGACGCGCTCGTGGTGGCGCTCAACTCCGACGCCTCGGTGCGGCGGCTCAAGGGCCCGGGCCGCCCGGTGATGCCGGCCGCCGAGCGGGCCGAGCTGGTGGCCGCGGTGAGCGGCGTGGACGCGGTGGTCGTCTTCGAGGAGGACAGCGCGGACGCGTTGATCGCGCGCCTCCGCCCCGACGTGCACGCCAAGGGCACGGACTACACCGAGGAGAGCGTGCCCGAGCGCTCCACCGCGGAAGCGGTGGGCGCGACGGTGGCCATCGCGGGCGACCCCAAGACCCACTCCACCCGCGACCTGATCGCCACCATCCTGAGCCGATTCGCCCAGCGCGCGCGATGAGCGACGCGACGGAGAATGTCCGCGGTGGGGGGAGTGCGGGGGCCGGCTTTCCGGCTGGCCGCGGTGGGGGGAGTGCGGGGGCCATTTCTGGGCCCCCGCATAAGATAGAGCCTGAAGATTCAACCGAGAGTCCGCGGTCGAGGCCCCCGCAGGTGACCACGAAGATCGCCATCGTGAAGCTCTCCTCGCTTGGCGACGTCATCCACGCGCTCCCGGTCGCGCGCGCGCTCCGCCGCGCCCGACCGGGCCTCCACCTGACCTGGATCGTGGAGGCGCGCGAGTACGCGCTGCTGAAGGACCATCCCGACCTGGACACGGTGGTCCCGGTGGACACGCGGCTCTGGCGCCGGCTCATCCGCCGGCCGTCGGGTGTCCGCGAGGTCCTGGGGAAGGTCGGCCGCCTGCGCGGCCGCATCCGCGCGGCCCGCTTCGACGTGGCCATCGACCTGCAGGGACTCATCAAGAGCGGGCTGCTCACCGCCTACACCGGCGCGCCGCTTCGCATCGGCTTCACCGCCTCCCATTGCCGGGAGAGTCTCAATTGCCTTTTCACCAACCGGCGCGTGCGGCCGCCCGCCACCGCGGTCCACGTGGTCGATCAGTACCTCGCCCTGCTCGGGCCGCTCGGCGTCCCGCCGGGCCCGGTCGAGTTCCACGTGCCGATCCCCTCGCGCGCCGCGCTGCGCATGGATGACTTCCTGGGCCAGCAGGGCGTGAAGAGCCGCGACCTGCTGGTGGCGATCAACCCCGGCGCGGGCCGCGCCAACAAGCGGTGGCCGGTCGAGCACTTCCGGCGGCTCGCCGATCGGCTCGCCCTGGAACCCAACGTGAGGATCCTCCTCCTGTGGGGACCGGACGAGATCCACATGGCGCGGCAGATCCGCGACGGCTCGAGCGCGGGGGCCATCCTCGCCCCGCCGACCGACCTGCACGAGCTGGCGGCCCTGCTGCGGCGCTCCGCGCTCATGGTGGCCAACGACACCGGCCCGCTGCACCTGGCCGCCGCCCTCGGCACCCCGAGCCTCGGCCTCTTCGGGCCGACGCGCGCGGAGCGCAACGGCCCCTACGGCCCGCGCGGCCGGGGGCTGCAGAGCCCCGACGGCACCATGGCCGGACTCGCCCCGGAAGCGGCGGCCGCGGCGGCCCTCGATCTGCTCGCGGCCGGAGGGCCCGGGCGGTGAGCCGCCTCTCGGTCACCGTCATCGCGTGGAACGAGGAGGAGCGCCTGCGGGCCTGTCTCGAGAGCGTGTCGTGGGCGGACGAGATCGTGGTGGTGGACGCCGAGTCCGGCGACAAGACGGTGCAGATCGCGCACGAGTTCACCGACAAGGTCTCGGTGCGGCCGTGGCCCGGCTTCGCGGCCCAGAAGAACTTCGCGATCGCGCAGGCGACCGGCGACTGGATCCTCTCGCTCGACGCCGACGAGCGCGTGACGCCCGAGCTGCGCGAGCGGGTGCGCGCGATCCTGAAGGACGACGGGTCCGCCGACGGCTACTCGATCCCGCGGCGCAATATCTTCTGGGGCGCGTGGGTGCGCCACGGCGGCCTCTACCCCGACTACCAGCTCCGCCTGTTCCGGCGGAGCGCCGGGCGCTTCGTGGAGAACGCGGTCCACGAGTCGGTCACGGTGGCGGGGCGGGTGGAGACGCTGGCCGAGCCGCTGCTGCACCACTCGTATCGCGACCTCGAGGATTTCGTGCGCCGCTCCAACCGCTACTCCACCCTGTCGGCCCAGGACTGGATCCGGCGGGGCCGGCGGGCGGGGCTGCTCGGGCTCGTGACTCGGCCCCTCGGGCGGTTCTTTTCCATGTACATTGTTCACGGTGGCTTCCTGGACGGCTGGCGCGGCTTCGTGCTGGCCGTCCTCTACGCCGAGTACGTCTTCCTGCGCATGGCCAAGGTGTGGGAGACGCAGCGGAGCCGGAAGCCCGGGGAGGGTGACTAGACCGTCATGACCGGATCACGGGAACGGGTGCTATCGGGGATGCGGCCGACCGGCCGGCTTCACCTCGGCAACTACCTCGGGGCGCTCGAGAACTGGGTCAAGCTCCAGAAGGGCTACGAGTGCTTCTACTTCGTGGCGAACTGGCACGTGCTCACCACCGGCCCGGGTGACATCGGCGAGGTCCCCGCGGACACCATCGAGATGGGCGCGGACTGGCTCGGCGCCGGGCT
>Ga0209640_10005006_pt1 | contig 11592 bp, 8 predicted proteins | sample RifCSP10_1_FD_184018 | JGI IMG/M metagenome (GOLD analysis project Ga0209640, IMG submission 184018) | Soil microbial communities from Rifle, Colorado - Rifle CSP2_sed 10_1 (SPAdes) (version 2) | ecosystem: Environmental > Terrestrial > Deep subsurface > Rock core/Sediment | place: Rifle... | reverse complement strand
TCTTGGCGGCTATGGCCACCCGACACATCGCCGGATGCACGTGGTACGCGTCGCAGATGAGCTCAACGGCCACTTCCTCCCGAGCCAGCACCGCTCCCGGAAGTCCCGGAGCACGGTGGGTCATCGGCGTCATGCGGTTGAACAGGTGCGTCGCGTGTCGAGCGCCCGCATCGATGGCTGCGAACGCCGTGTCGAGATCCGCGCCCGAGTGTCCGAGAGACACGCGGTGACCGGCCGTGACGAGTGCGCGGACCAGGTCGATTCCACCGGGCAGCTCCGGAGCGAGCGTCACGATGCCCACGTCGGGCCGCGACGCGGCAATGACGTCGAGCACGTCGCGGCCGGAGAACTCACCGTCCGTGTATGCGCTTGCCGGCGCGCGCAGACAACCCGCGGGCTGCGCGCCGCGGTATTCGGGATTGATGAAGTTGCTCTCGAGATGCGCCGGCAGCACGCGCGCGCTGCCGGCGGCAGGCGTCGTCCGCGCCTGGCGAACCTGTTGGAGAACACGTTGCAGCGCCGCCGGAGAACAGGCAACCGTCGTGGGACAGAACGCCGTCACGCCGTATCGAGGCAGGTGCGCGGCGATGCGGGCCACCGCGGCCCCCTCGTCCAGCGTGTCGTGTCCATGAAGGCCGTGGACGTGCACGTCGATGAAGCCGGGCACGACGTAGCAGTCGGCGGCATCGATGATCGCCGCGCCGGCCGGATCGACGCGATGCGATTCGATGGCCGCTATGCGTCCCCCGTCGATGACCAGCGCGCCTTCCGTCACGATGCGGCCCGGCAGCACGAGGTCGCCGCCGCTGACGACGATCACGGCGCGGCGGCCTCGCCGCGCCAGTCGACGTGCACGTGGAGCTTCCGGCCCTCGAGCGGCGGCCGCGTACCGGCCAGCTCGTCGTCGTCGGGACGATCCGTGGAGGCAGACCGACGCAGCACCTCGCGATCGACCCGTTTGAGGAGCGCAATGAAGCCTTTCTCCACCGGCGCCGAGAGCACCAATACGCCGCCGCTCTCTCGAAGTGGGAACCTTCGATCATCCAGGTAGTCGCGATCCAGTGTGATGAGCGTTCGGCACAGCTGCCGGGCCAGGCGGTAGTGGTCGCCATCCCGAGCCCGGCGCAGGTCGTCGTGCTCGAGGACGAACAACACATCCCATCGCAACGACTGCCGCATGAACGACACCAGGCCGGCCGGGACGTTCGCGTCGACGTACACCCTGGGTTGTCCCGACACGCGTTCGGCGTGGCCGCCCAGTTCCGAAGCGAGCGTGCCCATTACGCCTTGCGCTTTGCCTCTCGCTTCAACGCCTCCACCAGCTCGCCCCTCTTGTGGACCAGCTCTTTTCGAGGCCGCCTGCCTCGTGGCGAACCGACGACGTACTCGCAGAAGAGTGGAAAGCCGATTGTGGAGTCGACGTACGCCACGGCCGTGTCCGGCAGCACGCCCGGGTTCACCTTGCCCCAGCTGACGGCCTCGGACGGGGTGGCGCCAGACAGTCCGCCCCACACGACCTGGTCGGTCGTGATCTGGATGAAGTAGTCGTTTCCACCCTTCGGAATGCCGTACACCTCCCACAGCGTGGGCTGCCCCTGCAGATAGAAGTTCTTCGGCGACCCGCCGCCGAGGATGACGCACCCGTTCTTTCGACCGGCAAGGATGAACGCGCAGACCTCGTTGACGTCCTTGCTCGGATCGATCATCAACCGGCTGTCGTTCATCAGCTCGTGGTACGCCACGTTCATGCCGATCGAGCTGTCGCCGGGTGAGGAGGTGTAGATCGGCACGCCGGCCTCGGCCGCCGCCGCGAGCACCGAGTACTGCTGGCATCCAGGCTGCCGCTCCAGCAGGTCGCGCCCGAGCGCGTAGTGCAGCTCCGCGGTCGACACCGGACCGTTCATCCCCCATCGCACCAGGAAGTCGCGCACGTAGGCGTCGGTCTCGAGCAGCACCGTCGCCGGGAAGAGGACGTCATAGATGCGGATGACGCCTTCCTCGAACAGCTCGACGTCGTTGACGAACGGCGATCCGCGATGCAGTGTGAAGTTCAGCGCATAGTGAAGGTCGTGATAGAGGTTCGCGCCGGTGCTGATCACGAAGTCGACCAGGCCGCGTTCCATCAACTCGACCATGCAGCCGCCGAGGCCGGCCGGGGTCAGTGCCCCCGCCACCGTCAGCGCGATCGTTGTGTCGTGCTCGGGCAGCAGCATCTTGTCGGTGAAGATGCGACACGCTTCACCGAGCCGCGCCGCATTGAAGGCCTGAAACCCCTCCTCCACCAGATGACGGATGTCAGGGCTGCCGCGTGGGCGGTAGTAGCGAATCGGCTTGCCGGTCAGATAGTTGGGACGTGATGTCTCGGGGGCACCTGGCGCACGGTGCGGCATCGATGGCTAGCTTAGCACCTCCCACCCGAGAACCCGACCAGCTGTCGCCAAACCTCCCACCCGCCGATACACAGACGAGCCCTCTGGGACTACCGAACCAACGATGAGCGCAGCCACGAGCCGCACTGCCGCGTTTACGAGGCCAGAGTCGTCCGGCGACGTCGACGGACGGTTCCGTTCGCTCGTCCAGTCCCCGCTGAGAGCCGGGCTGCTGCGTTTCCTCTCGGCGCGTCCTGGAGAATCCTTCGACGTCGAGTCGCTCATGGCCACCTTCGGGCGCTTGCGGCTCGACATCGACAACTGTCTCCGGGAGCTCGTCGAGTTCGGCATCATCGGCCGCAGCTCCGACAGCCCGGCACGGTATTCCGCCTTCCGTCCTGACCACGAGGCGCTCTGCCGTCTGCTCGACACATTCCTCGAGCGGCGCGCGGACATCAGCCAGGAGGACCAGGCCCCCTCGGTCCAGCGATTCCGGGAAATGATCGGCCGCGACGAGAAGATGCTGGTCGTGTTCGAGTGGATCCGGACGGCGGCCAAGTCGGACATCTCCGTGCTCATCCTCGGACCGACCGGCTCGGGCAAGGAAGTCGTGGCCCGAATGATTCATGAGTTGAGCCGTCGTGGAACCGAGAACTTTCAGGCCGTCAACTGCGCCGCCCTGCCCGACACGCTGTTCGAGTCGGAGATCTTCGGATACGAGAAGGGTGCCTTCACCGGCGCGCACGATCGCAAGCCAGGCCGCGTCGAGCTGGCCGACAGGGGCACGCTTTTCCTGGACGAAATCGGCGATTTGTCCCTCATCGCGCAAGCAAAGCTGCTCCGCGTGCTCGAGGATCGCCGCTTCGAGCGTCTCGGGGGGCAGCGCTCCGTGCACGTGGACTTCCGCCTGATCTCGGCCACCAACCGGCCGCTCGATCAATTCGTGCGCGACAGCCGCTTCCGCGAGGATCTTTACTACCGCGTGAACGCCTTCTCGATCAGGGTCCCCTCGCTCCGCGAGCGCCCGGCCGACATCGCCGTGCTCGCCAACCGGTTCATTGCACGCTACTGCGCGGGCAACGGGCTCCCGCTCGACGCGAAGGTCTTCTCCCCGGAGGCGCTCGCTCGGCTGCACACCTACCCGTGGCCGGGCAACATTCGCGAGCTCGAGAGCACCGTGTCACGCGCGGCGCTGTCAGCCCCCGGGCGGGTGATTCGCGATTCCGATGTGGAGTTCCTCCACCCGCATGCCACGGCGCCCGCCGACGCGCCGCCGCGGCTGCCGACGCTCGCCGAAGCCGAGCGCGCGCACATCGTCCGCGTGCTCGAAGCCACGTCGTGGAACAAGAAGGAGGCCGCTCGCCTCCTCGAGATCAGCCGCGGCACGTTGTACCGAAAGATCGTCGAGTACGGACTCGAGCCAGCGACGCGCATGTCCCGAAAGAGACCAGGCCGCGAGCCAGACCGATAGAAACACAGGGGATTTTCGAACCTCGAGCGATGGTCCCGATTCAGCACACGGCCCGAACCGCCCCTTTCTCCTATCTCAACAGCAATTTACGCCGATCGGACCTCGAAAACGGTGTGCAGCAATCGCACACAGAGCGCCCCGCTTCAGCCTTCCACGAGCCGACTTCTCAGCCTCCCGGAGCCTGCAAGACATTTGTTTGTAAGGCCTTAACTGGCTCACCTCTGGTCAAGAGGCAGCGGCGGCAGGACTCTTGCGCTACAGGTCAGCGGATTATGCGGACCACCCGTCTACTTCGTCTACTGACCTCGGCGCTGTTCGTTGCGACCCTGGTCGGGATCATCACGCCAGCCGCCTCCGCCCAATCGTCCGGGCGAGGCGACAAGCTGGACTCCGTTCTACGGCACCGGGCGCGCCAGCTCTCCGGGCGCACCCGAGTGATTGTTCAGTTCAAGGGTGACGCGGACGTCCGAGTCTTCGGCACGCGTGCAACCACTGGCCGCCGGCTGGGACAGCGCGCCCAGGTGGCAGAGCTCAACAACTTCGACTTGCAGACCCTCGCCGCGGATCCGCGCGTCGAACGCGTCATGTTCGACCGGCCGACGTTCGCAACGCTCGAACGCACGGGGCTGTCGACCGGCGCTGGCCAGGCACGCCGCGAGTTCGGCCTCAGCGGACGAGGCGTTGGCGTCGCCGTGATCGACTCGGGCATTACGGGCTGGCATGACGACCTCTATCTGTCCACCTCGTACTGGTCGCCTTCGCGCGTCGCGCATTTCAAGGACTTCACGATCGACTCGGCCTGGACCTGGTACTGGTCGGCCTACGACTACTACGGGCATGGCACGCACGTCGCGGGCATCATCGCCGGCAACGGATGGGACTCCTACGGGAGGCACAAGGGCATGGCCCCGAGTGCACGGCTGGTCGGCCTGAAGGTGCTGGACGCGGATGGCCAGGGATTCGTCAGCGACGTCATCGCGGCCATCGACTACGCGATCGCCATTCGGAGGAGCTACAACATCCGCGTCATCAACCTGTCGGTCGCGTCGGGCGTCTACGAGTCCTACTGGCTCGATCCGCTGACGCTGGCCGCGCGGCGCGCCGTCGACGCGGGCATCGTGGTCGTGGCGGCTGCTGGAAACCTCGGCATCGACGAGAACACTGAGGCGCAGTCAGGCGGAATCACCTCTCCCGGCAACGCCCCCTGGGTGCTCACCGTTGGCGCATCGAACGAGCAGCGCACGTCGGTTCGAAGCGACGACACGATCGGCGTGTTCAGCTCCCGCGGTCCGACCTGGATCGACTTTGCCGCCAAGCCGGATCTGGTGGCGCCTGGCGTCGCAATCGAGTCGCTGTCCAATCCGCACAGCACGCTCTACGACTCACTGCCCAACCTGCTGCTGCCTGGCAGCTTCAGCCTCTGGTACAAGCCGTACCTGAGCCTGAGCGGCACGAGCATGGCGGCCCCTGTGGTGACGGGCACCGTCGCGCTGATGCTCGAGGCGAACCCGTCGCTGACGCCGAACGCGGTCAAGGCAATCCTGCAGTACACGGCACAAGTGCACGCCGACGAGAGCGTCCTCGCGCAGGGCGCTGGCATGCTGAACGTTCCCGGGGCAATCCGCCTCGCGCGATTCTTCGCGTCGCCGATCGGCAACCTCGGCGAGACGCGGGACGTCGTGCAGGGCGAGCCGGTGGAATGGGCCCGCCACATCATCTGGGGCAACTACCGCATTACGGGCGGCGTGCCGCTGCCGGGCAGCAACGCGTGGACGCTCGGCCTCAGGTGGGGCGCGCTCGACACACCGGCTGGCACGCCTGTCGTCTGGGGCGCCAGAGCCGGCGACAACATCGTCTGGAGCACGACGAGGGACGAGTCCGGCAACCTCGTGTGGAACACGGCGCGCATCGAGGACGACAACATCGTCTGGAGCACCGCCCGCGCCGACGACGACAACATCGTCTGGAGCACCGCGCGCAACATCGTCTGGAGCACGGCGCCGGGCGAGGACAACATCGTCTGGAGCACCGCGCCGAGCGAGGACAACATCGTCTGGAGCACCGCGCCGAGCGAAGACAACATCGTCTGGAGCACCGCGCCGAGCGAGGACAACATCGTCTGGAGCACCGCGATCGTCCAGAACGTCGTGTGGGGCACCGACTGCGGCGGCGCGAACTGCCCGAAGGTCGTGTGGGGCACACGGCATCTGAACGGCGGGATCTGGGGAACGGCCCGCGAGGAGGACAACATCGTCTGGAGCACCGCGCCTGACGACAACATCGTCTGGAGCACCGCTGGCGACAACAACGACAACATCGTCTGGAGCACGGTCTCCGACGACAACATCGTCTGGAGCACTGCGCCGGGCGAAGACAACATCGTCTGGAGCACCGGAACGATCGACGAGCCCCAGGCGCAGCCCGAATCCCAGGACGAGATTCCGTAACACGGCAACCGAAGAGCACCATCATGAGAGCCCGAATCACAATCATCTGGCTGCCAGTCACCATCCACTAGGAGCCCTGGGATGCCCCAGCAGTCGTACTGGCTAGCCAGCCTGGCGCTAGTCTGGGGAGTGTTCTACTTCGGACTGCGCGCTATTCGTGTGCTCCGGGTGCGCTTCCAGGCGGAGCAGAGGCGCGCGCAGCAGATGTCCGAGCTGCACCTGGCGACGATCGAAGCGCTCGCTCGAGCCATCGACGCCAAGGACGGGACGGCCGAGAATCACATCCGCCGCGTGCAGCTCTATGCCTCGGCCGTGGCCCGCGAGCTCGGCATGACCGAGGCCGAGGTCCAGGCGGTGCGAACGGCCGCTCTTCTCCATGACATCGGCAAGCTCGCCGTACCCGATCACATCCTCGCGAAACCAGGCTCGCTGACGCCGGAAGAGTTTCAGAAGGTGCAGACGCATCCGCAGGTCGGCGCCGACATCATCGCCACGGTTCCCTTTCCTTATCCCGTGGCTCCGCTCATCCAGAGCCACCATGAGCGCTGGGACGGCCGCGGCTACCCGCGCGGCCTGAAGGGCGAGGACATCCCGCTGGGAGCCAGAATCCTCTTCCTGGTCGACTACTTCGACGCGCTCACCTCGAGCCGTCCGTACCACGAGCCGATGACGTTCGAGGCGGCTGTGTCGCTCATCAAGCAGGACGCGGGGAAGGCGCTCGATCCGAAGGCGGTCGACGCGTTCGTCCGGATTCTTCCGAAGGTCCGCGCCGAGGCCGAAAGGACCGAGCGGGAGCGGAACGGCTCCCGGAGCGAATCGCCCGAGGGCACGGCACAGGGCGCGCGCGCCAACGAAAAGCCGTCGTCCGTGTTCGACGACATCGCGGTCGCGCACGGCGAGATCTACGCCCTGTACCAGATCGCGCAGACGATGGGCACGAGCCTGGGCGTGGCGGACTCGATGGCGCTCGTCGCGTCGAAGCTGTCGGGCGTGGTGCCGTTCTCAGCGTGCACCCTGTTTCTGTACGACGAAAGCACGGACGAGCTCACCTGCCGGTTCGCGACGGGCACCGACTTCGAGCTGATGCAGCACATACGACTGCAGGGGGGCCAGGGCGTCACCGGATGGGTGGCTCGCAACCGGCGCTCGCTGGTCAACGCGCTGCCCGGCACCGACCTCGAAGCCGCCGGGTCGAGCGTGCCCACGGTCCTGCAGTCGGCACTGGTGTGCCCGCTCATCCTGGGCGACCGTGTGATCGGCACGCTGGCCGTCTATCACACGGCACGGAGCTTCTACCGGGACGACCACCGCCGGCTGCTCGACCGGGTGTGCGAGCAGGCCGCGGCCGTCGTCTACAACTCCATCGTGTTCGAGCAGACGCAGGCCGCGTCGCTGACCGATCCGCTCACGGGCCTGCCGAACACGCGCTTCATGGCCAACCACCTCGCGCGAGAGCTGTCGCGTGCCGAGCGCGGGAGCACGGAGGTCTCGCTGATCGTGATGGACCTGGACGACTTCAAGGACGTCAACGACGGCTACGGGCATCACGTCGGCGACCGCGCGCTGCGTGAGGTCGCGCAGGTGCTGCAAGGCGCCATTCGCCCGTATGACGTGTGCGTCCGCTACGCGGGCGACGAGTTCATCGTCGTACTCGCCGGCTGCGGGTGGGACGAAGCGGAGTCCAAGCGGCTGGAGCTGCAGGCGGCCGTGGAGCGACTGGTGTTCGAGGCGCGGGCCGGCGAGCAGGTGCCGCTGGCCATCAGCGCGGGCACGGCCGTGTTCCCCATCGACGGCGTCAGCTACGAATCGCTGCTGGCGAAGGCGGACAGTCGGATGTACCGCAACAAGGTGCTCCACAAGCGCCACGCCCGGCAGCGACGCGGCGATTCGGTGGCACCCGACGGGCGGGCAGCGTCGTAGCAGGTCTCGCTACATCCCGGTCACGTGGAAGCCGGCATCGACCATCAGCACCTCACCGGTGATGCCCTTCCCGGCATCGCTCAGGAGGAACGCCGCCGCATCGGCGACCTCGGAGGTCTCCACGTTGCGGCGCAGGGGCGCGCGGTCGGGGTACACGTGGAGGATGTTGGAGAATCCCTTGATGCCCGCCGCCGCCAGCGTCTTGATGGGGCCCGCTGACACCGCATTCACCCGAATGTTCTTCGGCCCGACATCCGCGGCAAGGTAGCGCACGGTGGCCTCGAGCGCGGCCTTGGCGACCCCCATGACGTTGTAGTTGGGAAACACCCGCTCGCTTCCGAGATACGTCAGTGTGAGGACCGACCCTCCGCCGCGCCGCTCGAGCAGCGGCAGCGCTCCTCGGGTCAGCGCGATGAGCGAGTAGGCCGATACGTCCATCGTGACGCGGAAGCCATCGCGGCTGGTGTGGACAAACGGCGCCTCGAGCTCGTCGCGAGGGGCGAACGCCGCGCCGTGCACCAGGAAATCGAGGCCGCCAAACTCCTGATCGACCTTCTCGAACACGGCCGCGATCTCCGCGTCGGACGAGACATCGCACGGCAGGACGAGCGGCGGCTGCTCGAGCCCCTGCGACAGGTCGTTGACGTGCTCCTCGAACCGTCCCTGATACGTCAACGCCAGCCGCGCGCCCCGCCGGGCGACCTCTTGCGCGATCGCCCACGAGATCGACCGCTTGTTGGCGACGCCGACAACCAGCCCGTGCTTTCCGATGAAATCAGTCATTGGGTCTCCGGTCTTCGGTCTACGGTCTTCGGTTCTCGGAGACCGGAGTCGGGAGCTTGAAGACCGAGATGGATATCCTACCGCCCGCGTTTCGGGCCGCGCCCCTGTCCCGGCCTCTGGCCTCCCCCGTGACCGGGCCGCCCGCCGTGCGGACGACCGGAGGCCGGGCCCGGGCGATTGCCTTGGTGGGGGGGGTTCCCCGAACTGCCGGCACCGTGGCGGGACCCATGCCCGGAGCCTGAGCGCGATTGAGGACCGAACCCGGACTGACCAGACGACTGCCCATGATGTGCCGGTCGCGCCGACCTTTTTCCACGAGGCCGGTTCCCGCTCCGTTGTCCGTCGAATCGGCCCCCGTTCTGACGGATCGTGAAATCGGGGGCCCTCCTCTCGGGGACCTGGCCCTCGGGACGCGGCAGCGTCGCACGAATGAGCGGCCGGTGTACGGGCCACTCTTCGTCGGTCTCGACGGTCGCGCCTTCCTCGGCGGCGGCGACCTCCGATTCCTGCGGCGACTCCACCGGCTCGAGCGAGACGTCGGCCTCCTCGACCTCTTCAGACACCGGTAACGAGACATCCGGAACGGCCGACGCGGGCGGGGCGCCGGCAGCGGGGATGTCAGGCTTCTTCCGACGCGGCGGCGGAATCTTGGCGTGCTTGTACTCGTGCTCGGCATCGCACGTGGTACAGCGCGTCTGCTTCACGTCGTCTTCGATCATCGCAACGACCGCATGGTTGGTGATGCGGCGCTCGCGCGGACAATAGTCGTCAAGAACGTCACCGAGCCGAACCCGGCGCTGCTGCATGAACTCCCCCGGAGCGACCTTCAGGTGGGGCAGGTGAAATCAGGGTGAAGGTCCGATCGAGTGTAACCCAAAACCCAAATTCCCAAAAACCAACTCCCAATTCCCAACTACCCAGCGACCTCGCGACCCAGCGACCTCAATCGAGGTCTCGCACCCATCTGCTGCAGTCCTCGAGGGCGGCCGCCACAGCGGCAGGGTTGGTCGACTGGGGTGTGCGGCGCGCCTGCACCGAGGCGAGCGCGGTCGCGGCGCGGGGCGCGTCCTCACCGAACATCTCACTGGCCTCGCGCCACTCAGCCATGGTGAGCGCGCTGAAATCGCGCCCCTCGGCCAGGAGCCTGCGCACCATGGCCCCGACCACTTCGTGCGCCCGGCGGAACGGCATGCCGCGCCCGACAAGGTAGTCCGCGACGTCGGTGGCCAGCAGCAGCCCGGACGCCGCGTGACCCGCGCGCTCGGCGTTGATCGACAGCCGAGCGACAACGGCACGTGCCGCCGCGAGCGATCCGGCATAGGTGGTCTCCGCGTCGAAGACGGCTTCCTTGTCCTCCTGAAGGTCCTTGTTGTACCCGCTGGGCAGTCCTTTCATCGTGGTGAGCCAGCCTGTCAGGCGGCCGAGCGCCCGCCCTGATTTTCCGCGCACGAGCTCGAGTGGATCGGGGTTCTTCTTCTGCGGCATCATGCTGCTGCCCGTGGCCGACTCGTCCGCCAGATCGAAGAATCCGTGCTCTTCTCCAGTGAAGATGATCAAGTCCTCCGCGATCCGGCTCAAGTGCACCATGCCGAGGGCGGTCGCGTAGAGGAAGGACGCCACGAAATCGCGATCCGACGAGGCGTCCATGCTGTTGGACACCACGCGCGAGAAGCCCAGAGCTCGCGCCAGCATCCCCGTATCGACCGCGTAGCTCGTGCCGGCGATGGCGCCCGAGCCGAGCGTCAGCCAATCGGCTTCAGAAGCCGCGGCGGCCAGCCTGGCGTGATCGCGCCGCAACGCCGAGGCGTGCGACAGGAAGAAGTGCGCGACGAGCACCGGCTGGGCGCGGCGCAGATGCGTGTAGGACGGCATCATCGCCGAGCCCGCCCGCTCGGCCCGATCGACGCACGCGGCCACGAGTCGGACGAGGCCGCTTTGGAGCAGCGGGATGCGGCGCCGCAGGTAGAGCCTGAGGTCGAGGGAGACCTGTTCGTTTCTGGACCGGCCGGTGTGCAGCCGGCGGCCCGCATCGCCGATGCGTTCGACGAGCTGACGTTCCACGAAGCTGTGGACGTCCTCATCGGGTCCGCTGACCCACGACGGGTTGCGTCGGCCCTCCTCGAGGATCTCGCCGAGCCCGGCGACGATCGCCGACACGTCCTCGGACGACAGCACGCCCGCGGCGCCAAGGGCCTGAGCCCACGCGATGCTGCCCGTCACGTCGTCTTCGAGCAGCGCGCGGTCGAAGCCGAAGGAGATGCCGAACTCGAAGGCGTCAGGATCGGGGGCGCTGTCGAAGCGTCCGGACCAGAGCGTCACGGGTGGGTCACCGATTCTGGGGACGTCAGCACGTCGTACCGGCCGTTCCGCACCGCCAGACTGACGACGCCGCCGCGCTCACCTGCAGCCGCGAGCGCGGTGTGCAGGACGAGGGCGGCGGGAGCATCGCACACGATGCGGCGTCCGCGATCGCCCGCTTCCAGACGACCGACGCCGTGACGCCCGGCGATGAGCGCAAGGCTCTCGACGAGCTCCGCGGGAGACATCGGCACACCGTTGATCGAGACCGGCACGCCCTGTTCGACGCGGATGTCGAGGCGGG
>Ga0209640_10005005_pt1 | contig 11593 bp, 15 predicted proteins | sample RifCSP10_1_FD_184018 | JGI IMG/M metagenome (GOLD analysis project Ga0209640, IMG submission 184018) | Soil microbial communities from Rifle, Colorado - Rifle CSP2_sed 10_1 (SPAdes) (version 2) | ecosystem: Environmental > Terrestrial > Deep subsurface > Rock core/Sediment | place: Rifle... | reverse complement strand
GGCTGGGAGGCAGGGATTCGAACCCCGATAACGTGGTCCAGAGCCACGTGTCCTACCGTTGAACGACCTCCCAGTGTACAGAGCGCGAAAACTCGCGAGGCAGGAACTGTGGATTGTACAAAGAAAAAGCGGCCAGGCGCAATGTTGCCGCCGCCAGGCCGCTCGAAAACTGCCGCGCCGCTGAAGCGTTCAGCGCATCCGCTCGCTCGAGTCGTCGCCGCCTGAGCGTTCCAGGTTGACGGTCCCGGAATCACCGCTCATGTCGGCGGCGCTGCTCTCGGGCTGTTCCCCCATCTCCTTCCGACGACGATGGCTGGCCATGCCGCCTTTGCGTCCGGCCTCCCGCGCCTCCTCGCTCGTCCACTCGTGAGCCGTCCCCTTCTGGTGAGCGGCCTTGCCGCCCTTGCTGGCGATCTCACGCTGCTTTGCGCGGTCCATCGAGGCGAATCCGCGATCCTCTTTAGCCACTCTGACCTCCTGCCACTATCGATGTTCCGTTCCGCAGTCGTCCGACAGCTCGCGGCCTTGCCGCTGCGCCGAGTACGGAAGCCCGCCGCTTGTACCGTTCGCCGCATGCCGCGGTCGGGCCGGCGTTACGAGAGCGGCTGCAACGGAGGTGCCACGCGTCTTGAGGAGACCGGGGCTAACTTCCAATAGGAAAAGACTTAGCTCGGAGAGAAATGGCTTGGCACGGCGGCACGGTGAATGCGCCGCTCGCCGCGCCAACGCCGACGTGTCATTTGCTCAGGAAAAATCGCGCCTCGCGCCGCTGGCAAGAAAATTGACGAGTCGCTCGAGACGCGCCACCGTGCGGTCCCGGCCCAGCAGTGCGAGCACTTCGAACAGCCCTGGACTGGCCGTCCGGCCCGTGACCGCCACGCGTGTGGCATGGATGAGCATGCCGGCCTTGATGTCCTGCTCAGCTGCCGTTCCTCGCACCGCAGCTTCCACATGTGGCTCGTCGAAGGGATCCGTTGCCCGTAGAGCCGCGGCGAGCGCGTTCACATATGAACCGAGGTTGGGAAGACCCAAATGCTTCTCTATCGCCTCGGGCTCATACTCAACAGTATCCGAGAGGAACGGGCGTGCGAGCTCGACGAAGTCCGTCAAACGCTTCGCTCGAGGGCGCAGAAGATCCAGCAGGCGGTGGAACCATGGATCGGAGACGCGCACCTCGAGACCGGCCTCCACGAAGAACGCCTCGACCGCCACAGCCAATCGATCGATCGGCAGCCGCGCGATGTACTGTCCGTTCATCCAGTCAAGCTTCTCGGTGTTGAAGACGGCATTGCCGCCGCTGATGCCCTCGAGCGAGAAGCTCTCGATCAACTCGCTCACCGACATCAGCTCGCGATCGTCCCCGGGCGACCAGCCGAGAAGCGCCAGGAAGTTCACCATCGCTTCCGGCAAGTACCCCTGACGACGGTATTCGGCGACGGAGGTGGCGCCGTGGCGCTTGCTCAGGCGCTTCTTGTCGGCGCCGAGAATGAGCGGCACGTGCGCGAACACGGGGGTTGGCGCGCCCAGCGCCTCGAAGAGGAGCACGTGCTTTGGCGTATTCGAAATGTGGTCATCGCCTCTGATCACATGGCCGATCGCCATGTCGACGTCGTCGACGACAACGGAGAGGTGGTATGTGGGGTATTGGTCGGAGCGAAGCACCACGAAATCTTCGATGCTGCCGGCGTCGAACTCGATTCTTCCATGCACCACGTCGGCGAACGTCGTATGGGTGGAGGGCACCTTGAAGCGAATCGCCCGCGGAGCGGCAATCGCCTCGAGCTCGGCAATGCGTTCGGCGGGCAGCGCCAGACAGGCGCGATCGTACTGCCACGCCTCGCCGCGTTGTTCCGCCTTCTCGCGCTCCGAGCGCAGCCGCTCCGGCGAGCAGTAGCAGTAGTAGGCGTGGCCTTCCGCCACGAGCCGGTCTGCTGCTTTGCGATATCGGTCGAGACGCTCTGACTGGAAATACGGACCTTGAGGTCCGCCGACGCCAGGCCCTTCGTCCCACTGAAGTCCCAGCCACTGCAGGCCGTCGAGAATCCCCGTGACCATGTCGGTCGACGACCGTTGAACGTCGGTGTCTTCGATGCGGAGCACGAACGTGCCGCCGTGACGCCGGGCGTAAAGCCAGTTGAACAACGCGGTGCGCGCGCCCCCGACGTGCAGATAACCGGTCGGAGAAGGAGCAAATCGCACGCGCGGACCCACGGCGGCATTATTCCACGCGCCTCGGAATGCCGACCCGACTCAGCCTTATCTGCGATAGAAGTGACCCAACCGCGGGACTTCCCAGCCATGCGATTACTGTAGGTGATTTATATGTAGTGCTTTACGTCATTGCTGCATGGCACCCTGGTTGCGAAGCCCAGCCGTTATGAGTGCCAGGGCCTTTACCCCCGATTAGGGATCGCGGCATGTGCCTTTTTCATACTGCTGGGCGCGGTATCAGCGTCGGCCGACACGATCACGTTCGACTTCAACCACGCCACGCTGCCCGACGGCGCAAGCAACGCGGCCGTCCAGGCCTATATGCACGCGCCCATCAGCGGCCCTGTCTCGAAGGCGCGCGCAGCGCAGTGGCTGGGCGTGAGCGGCTACATCGACCTTCCCGGCGTGACGATCCTCGAGTTCTACGATTGGCCAGAGCGCGTCGGGATCGACAACCTCACCATCGAGCAGGTGCCGGAGCCAGGCATGATGCTCCTGCTGGGCACGGCCGCGGCCGGTCTCTGGGTGAGACGGAGGAAGCGAAACCGCTAACGCATTTCGCCCCCACGGGCCACGGAGACACGGAGACACAGAGGAAATTCCTTTTGTTTACTCCGTGTCTCTGTGACTCTGTGGCCTGTCGAAGCGAAAACGGGTTAGCGCCGCACGCTGGCGTCGCCGTCGAATTCGCGCCCGGGCGGCGCTTGCTCCAGTCCAACTCGACCGGCGACGATCTCCGCCCTCGCGTAGCTCTCGGGACGGATGGGCGCGCCCATCATCCCTCGAAGCATCGCGATCTGACCGACGTGCGTCAGCGCATCCGCGAGCGGCCCCTGGATGAGCTTCTCGATGGAGCCGGTGAACGGTTCATCGGCGACAAGCTCGCGATCGAGCGCGGCTAGCCCATCAAAGAATCGCTGCACCTCAACATTCCAATCGTCGCCTCCCTCGGCCTTCCACACAGAATCGCCGCGCGCCAGCGTCAGCGCCCACGCCATAAGATCGGCCATGTGAGCCACGATCCGGACGGGACGCCGAGTCGCAGATCCGAATTCCGCGGCAGCGAATCCCTGATGAGGGACGTCACGAAGGACCTTGGCGGCGCGATACGCAAGCGTCGCGGCGAGGTGACGCACGACGGCGCGCGCGGCATCTGGTGTTGGCGGCTGGTTGGACGGAGGCGAGGCATGCACGTCGCTAGTGTGCACAGGACGCTCCGTCCGTGCAACAGAGTTGATGTTCGCGTTGCTTCTTTGGATCGTTCGTACCGATACTGTGGGTCCGCCGCTAAAGGCGGACACTACTGCACGTTGTACCTGGTCCGCCTAAAGGCGGACACTACGTACGTTCGTACGAGTTGATCGTACGTAGTACGTAGTGTCCGGCTTTAGCCGGACCTCTGTCGATTGCTTTAGCCGGACCTGAGGAGAGTCGCATGTCGAAATCCAAAACCGCGAGTCGAGCGAGAAAACCCCGTCGTACCACCCGCCCCCGCACCGGTGTCGCAGGTGCCGCGCCTCAGAATCGGAATCCGAAGTTCGAGGCGATTGCCCTCACCGTCGACCCGGGGCCACGCGAGTCGCCCGAACAGGCTGCCGCGCGTGTGGCCAAAGAGGCGCGACTCACCGAGTGGCGGGTGGACGCGGTGTCTGCCGAGCAAGGCGAGTTCGAGCTCGTGCCGCCACCGCGAGCCAGACGACCGACGCCGGGCGCCGCCTGGGACGCCGTGTACCGACTCCGCGCGCAGCCCCAGGTCGTCTATGCCGAGCCGCTCTTCGAGTACAACGTTGCAGATGCACACCAGCGGCCCACGGCCCGCGCAGCCGGCGGCGGCGACCATCCCGGCACGGCGGGCAACTTCGAGTGGAGCCTTCGCAGTGCCAACGTCATCCAGGCCTGGGCGCTGTTCGGCGATCGGGAACCAGGCGCCGGCGTCGTCGTCGGCCACCCGGATACCGGCTTTACGCCACATCCCGAGCTTGCCGATTCTGCTCGTCTGCTCGTGAGCGACGGGTTCGACTTCGACGACGACGATCGAAATCCGATTGACGATTTAGACGACGAATTCCTGGACAATCCCGGCCATGGCACGGGGACCGGCAGCGTGATTGTGAGCAATCGAGGCGCCGCCGCGGGTTTGCCGCCGCCGGAGTTCGTGTCGGGCGTCGCACCGTTCGCGTCGCTCATCCCGATTCGAACCACGGAATCGGTGGTGCTCTTCTCGATGCGAGGGCTGCGCCGAGCCATCGACCATGCGGTGGCAAAAAAGGCGCACGTCATCTCGATCAGCCTGGGCGGGCCGCTGCCAAGTCCGGCGCTCAAGGCCGCCATCCGACGGGCCACGAATGCGGGCGCCATCGTGCTTGCCGCAGCAGGCAACCAGGTGCGCGTCGTCGTGTTTCCGGCAGCGTTCGAGGAGACAATCGCGGTCGCCGCCAGCACCTTCACAGACGAGGAATGGGCCGGGTCATCGCGCGGCGACGCTGTGGACATCACAGCGCCAGGCGCGTCGGTGTGGCGAGCCAGAGTGGAGCGCGGTTCCGGCGCGCCATTCCGGTTCTCGGTGAATCGCGGCAGCGGCACGTCGTTCGCGGTGGCGACGACCGCCGGAGTGGCCGCGCTGTGGGTGTCGTTCCACGGTTTCACGACGCTGGCCAACACGTACGGCGCCCCGCAGATCGCGCGCGTCTTCAAGTCGCTGCTGCAGTCTACGTGTCGCACACCGCCCGGCTGGGACACAGCCAACTTCGGCCCTGGCATCGTCGACGCACGGGCACTGATCGCCCATCCCCTTCCCGCTGCGGCGCCGGCACGGAAGCTCCGAGATTCGCAGAGGGCCGCGGTAGCGATGGACACCGCCGGCGTCGAAGCCTTCGTGCATCTGATGCCTGGCGTGCCGCGGGCGCAGATCGAACGCGGGCTCGCCGCGACGCTGCAGGTGAGCGACCGCGAACTGCCTCACGCGCTGCAGGACGTTGGCGACGAGCTGGCTTTCCAACTGGTGATGCATCCGTCGCTGCAGGAAGAGCTGGTGCAGCGCGGACGACCGGCCGCGCGCCGCGCCATTGCCGCAAGAAGAAAGGGCGGCGCCGCGCTTCCGCCGGGCGCGACGTCCGCACGTCTTCGGGGGCGGCTCGGCGCGACGCTTTGAATTCCATGTTCATTTTTCGGTGGCACGGCGGTGAGTCGAGGCGCTAACGTGAACGTATGAGAGCAACCATTTCGAGCGCCGATCGCAGCACGCCGGCGCAGCCGACATTCTTCAGTCCTTCTCTTCCGCCGCGCCCCGAAATGGAACGCGCGTTCCTCGGCAGCGACGCGAGCTACGACGGCATCTTTTTCACCGCCGTGAGGACGACGGGGATTTTCTGCCGTCCTTCGTGCCGTGCGCGAAAGCCTTTGGCGTCGAACGTGGAATTCTTTGGCAGCGTTCGCGAGGCGCTGTTCGCCGGATACCGTCCGTGTCATCGCTGCCATCCTACGCGCCCGATTGGATCATCCCCGAGTTGGGTGACGCCGCTGCTGGACGCAGTGGAGACACATCCCGATCGACGCCTGCGCGACACCGACCTGCGCCGCTTTGGCGTCGATCCGGCACGTGCGCGGAGATACTTCCTCGAGCACTACGGCATGACGTTCCACGCGTACTGCCGCGGACGCCGGCTCGCCGGGGCTCTGCGGCAGCTTCGCGGCGGCGCGGACCTGGATGACGTGACGCTGGGCGCAGGATGGGAATCGCACAGCGGCTTTCGCGAGGCGTTCGCGCGCACGTTCGGCACGCCGCCAGGCAAGAGCGAGGCGGCATCATGCGTCGTGACAACAGGTGTCGATACCCCGCTCGGTCCGATGATTGCGGGGGCAACGGACGAAGGATTGTGCCTGCTCGAGTTTGCCGATCGAAGGATGCTCGAGACGCAGATTAGACGGTTGGAGCGGCTGCTCGAGCAGCCGCTCGTGCCTGGGGATCACCCGCACTTGACGCGGGTGCGCGAAGAATTGGAACGCTACTTTGCCGGCACGCTCCGGACGTTCACGGTGCCGCTCGTCTTCCGTGGCACGGCGTTCGAGGAGCGCGTATGGCGCCAGCTCGTACGGATCCCGTACGGCAAGACCCGTTCATATGCAGACCTCGCGGCACGCGTGGCTGTGCCCGGTGCGCAGCGCGCCGTCGGCCGCGCGAACGGAATGAATCGCATTGCCATCGTCATCCCGTGTCACCGTGTCGTGAACAGCGACGGCAAGCTCGGCGGCTACGGCGGCGGTCTCTGGCGGAAGCACTGGCTGCTGGCGTTGGAGACAGGCGCACGATAGCGCTGCGCCTATCGCGCGTTCTTCACGCCCTTACGGACGTCGTATTCGAGCGAGAGAGTTCCCGTCGACGCAAACAGCCGATGCTTGCGCAATTGCAGTGACAGTCGAGGGCCTGGAGCGGGGAGAAGGGGAATACCGCCGCCCAGGAGGACGGGAATGATCGCCACGTCCACGCCGTCCACCAACCCTGCTTCGGCGAGATGTCGAAAGAGGTTGCCGCCGCCCCACAACCAAAGCGGCCGTTCATCGGCCGCTTGCTTGAGCGCTCGCACGTGGGGGACGGCGTCCCTCACGAACGTCACGCCGTCGCGTTCCCCCTCGGCGAGATGACGTGAGTACACATACGTCGGCAGGGCCGGCCCCACTGCGCCGCCCGTCGAGACGAAGACATCGTACGAGCGCCGGCCCATCACCAGGCCGCTGAAGCCCGCATACATCGCCGCGAAGTCGATCTCGGGATCGATGACGATCCAGTCGAACTCTCCGTTCGGTCCCGCAATGTAGCCGTCCAGGCTTGCTGCCACTGCATATCGAAGCTGCCGCATGTCCTGTGCTCCCTGCACGTGCGCTGCTCATGCTATACGGGCGCGGGGCCACGAGTTTCCATTCGAGGACACGTGCCCATCTGGGGATGGAAAGCATTGTCGTAACGGTGACGGCCACGTTTTTGCTGAAAGGCCAGCAGGTAGAACACCGTGGCCAGCACGGCCTTATTGGGGCGTCGGCGTTTTGCACAGCGGCTCTTGGGCGTTGTCACGGTCGCGGCGCTCGCTTGTACCCCGGTCCTGGGTCAAGGGCCCGCGCCTGTTGAGTATCCGTACGGCCTGGATCCATACGAACCGACAGATGCCGAGCTCTTGAGACGGTACGGCAGCGTGCTGGTGGCGCAGACACCGCTTCTCGAGCTTCACAAGCTCGACCCTTACAAACCCAGTCACGCCGCCTTGCTGCGCGATCTGGGTGGAGCCATCCCATTGTGGGCGCTCTGGTACCCGCCGGGCCCCATCCCCGCGTCGTTGACCCCCTTCCCGATGACGACCGGGGCAACGGGGTCCGCGCAGGTCGGCATCACCATTCTCGTTGGCCAGTTGCCTCCGGATGCGGGAAGGACCGCGCCATCTGTCCCTGCGCCTCTTCCGACGCAGGAAGTCGTCACCGCGCTTCGCCCGGAGACCAACGACGGCATGTGGATCAGCTATGCGGGCGCGAGATGGATCAGCGCAGGCCCCGCCGTGCGGTTCGACGAATCGCGCTTCATGCGCATCGGTCAGTACGACGGCTTCCCGGTCTTCAGGCCAAGAGATGCAGGCGACGACGTGATCTATCTGCCAACGCGGCGGGACCTGGTCGCGCCGTATCGATTGAAGTCGCGCTGAACAACCCCACGCCGTGTCGCAGGCCTGCGCCGCCGTTTTTCGTGCGATCGGAACGGCCTGCTTCGAACGCTTGTCTTTGCGAACGCCCGTCCTCGACTGGACACAACCCGGCACTGACGTGTGTTGGCCTGCGACCGCGGGCGCTGCGGTCGGGAACGCGGCCTTTGCTCGCATCCTTTCGCAGCCGTGTCGATTCGGGCACCATTCGTGTAATACTAATTTGTATTACGGAGGCCACCGGTGCCGTTGACAGTCCGTCTCAGCCCGAAGACCGAGCGCGCTTTGAACGCTCTGGCGAAACGCCGCCGGCTGTCGCGCTCCGACGTCGTTCGCGAAGCCATCGCTCGGTACGAAGCGAGTGAAGTCGCCGGCGAGGTGGGAGGCCGTCCTTACGACGCCTGGCTCGACGTCATCGGCGTCGTCAGTCTTGGCGCGCGCGACCCCGAGCGCACCACAGGCGAGCAGCTCGCCGCCATCCTTCGACAACCAGCCCGTACGCGACGTGCTCGTTGACGCAGGTCCGCTCGTGGCACTTCTGGACCAGGCCGATCCGGAGCACGACGCGTGTGTCGCCACGCTGAAGACGCTCCGCGATCCGCTGGTGACCGTCTGGCCGGCGTTCACCGAGGCGATGTATCTGCTCGGCCGATCGTGGCGTGCTCAGAAGGCTCTTTGGAGCCGTCTGGAAACGGAGGCGCTGGCGCTGGCCCCACTCGACGAAACGGACGCGCCCCGCATGCGCGAGCTGATGGACAAGTTCCGCAACCTGCCGATGGACCTCGCCGACGCGGCCCTCGTGCGCGTCGCCGAACGCGAATCGCTGAGCGAGGTCTTCACGCTCGATCGGACGCATTTCTCCATCTATCGTCCAGGACGCCGCCGTCGCTTCTCCATCGTCCCGGCGTAGAGTCCTTGCATCGCCACGCGAAAGAGAAACACGACGAAGGCGAGTTCGAGATCCAAGCTCTTCCGTTCGTTCCACCTGCCCACCATCCGCCCCACGCCTCGCAATCCAATACCATGGCATCGTCGATACGTTCGTCCAATAGCCCCGGCGGCAATCGCAATGGTGCAATGCGTGCATCACTATGCGGGCCGAGACGCGCCGGTGCTGACGACCGGCCTCCAACGCCGCAAGGAGAACTCTCATGGCCACGATCACGACCAAGGATGGGACCGAGATCTACTACAAGGATTGGGGCGACGGGCAGCCGATCGTCTTCAGCCACGGATGGCCGCTCACCGCAGACGCATGGGACGCGCAGATGGTGTTTCTCGCGTCGCGCGGCTATCGATGCATCGCCCACGATCGCCGCGGCCACGGCCGATCGAGTCAGCCGTGGAATGGCAACGAGATGGACACGTACGCGGACGATCTTCTGGCGCTCGTCGAGGGGCTGGACCTGCGGAAGGCCATTCACGTGGGTCATTCGACCGGCGGCGGGGAAGTCGCTCGGTACCTCGGCCGCCACGGCACGAAGCGGGCGGCCAAGGCCGTGCTGATTGGCGCCGTGCCGCCGCTCATGCTGAAGACGGCCGCCAATCCTGGCGGACTGCCGATCGAGGTGTTCGATCAGATCCGCGCGGGCGTGCAGGCCGATCGCTCTCAGTTCTTCATGGATCTCACGATGCCGTTCTACGGCTTCAACCGCGCCGGCGCGAAGGTGTCACAAGGCGTGCGGGACTCCTTCTGGCTGCAGGGGATGCTGGCCGGGCACAAGAACGCGCTCGATTGCATCAAGGCCTTCTCGGAAACCGACTTCACGGACGACCTGAAGAAGATCGACGTGCCGACGTTGATCATGCACGCCGACGACGACCAGATCGTCCCGATCGGCGCGTCGGCGATGGAGTCGTCGAAGCTCGTGAAGGGTTCCACGCTGAAGGTGTATCCAGGACTGTCGCACGGCATGTGCACCATCAACCAGGATCACATCAACAGTGATTTGCTCGCTTTCATCAAGGCATAGGAGACGATCATGACGCAAGCTCTCGGCAATACCGCGCGTGAAGAAGAAGTCCAAGGGGCGGGTGGCCTCAACATGTTCGTCCGGTCGTGGCGTCCGGACACAAAGGCCCGCGGCGTGGTCGTGATTTGTCACGGCGTCAACTCCCACAGCGGCTACTACACGTGGGCGGCGGAACAGCTCGTCGCCGGCGGCCTGGCGGTGTACGCGCTGGACCTGCACGGCCGCGGCAAGTCCGACGGCGAGCGCTTCTACCTCGAGCAGATCGGCGACTACCTGAGCGACGTGGACGCCGTGGTGACGCTGGCGAAATCGCGCGACCAGGGGCTCCCGTGTTCCTGCTCGGGCACAGCGCTGGTGGCGTCGTGTCGTGCGTCTATACGCTCGAGCATCAGGCCAAGCTTGCCGGACTGATCTGCGAGAGCTTCGCCTTTCAAGTGGCCGCGCCCGACTTCGCCCTCGCCGTCGTCAAGGGGCTGAGCCACCTCGCGCCGCACGCGCACGTGCTGCGTCTCAAGAACGAGGAGTTCTCGCGCGATCCTCGAGTGGTGCAGGCCATGAATGACGACCCGCTCATCGCGCACGAGGTGCAGCCCACCAGGACCGTCGCCGAGCTAGTGCGAGCCGACGAACGGCTCAAGAGGGAATTTCCGCTCATCACGCTGCCGGTGCTCATTCTCCACGGCACCTCGGACAAGGTGACGAACCCGAAGGGCAGCCAGCTGTTTTACGACACGGCGGGCTCCACCGACAAGACGCTGAAGCTCTACGAAGGGCACGTGCACGACCTGCTCAACGACCTCGGCAAGGAAAAGGTCATGGGCGACATCACGGGGTGGATCAACGCGCGTCTTGCTGCTGCGTGAGACGCGCGCCGCCAGGGTGTTGCCGCCTGGCCTGGCGGGAGAGCGATGTTGGTCACGGAGATTCCCACGCTCAACGAGGTGCTGCGGGCGCGCGAAATTCGCCATTGCCGCGGCGTTTCACGACTTGGGTATCTGGACAGACGCGACGTTCGACTATTTGAAGCCGTCTGTCGGCCTGGCGGTCGCGCATCTGAGGGACACAGACAGGGAGTCGTGGATCCCCGAGGTGAGCGAGATGATTCTCGAGCACCACAAGCTTTCGCCGTACCGGCGCGATCCGCACTCGCTCGTCGAACCATTCCGGCGGGCGGACTGGGTGGATGTATCGAGGGGTCTGCTCAGGTTCGGGTTGTCGCGAACTACTGAGCGGGGTCTTCTCCACGTGGCCCAGCGCGGGCTTTCACAAGCGCCTCGTCCAGCTATCCCTCGAGCGGCTGCGGGCGCATCCGTTGAGTCCGCGGCTGCGGATGGTGAGGCTCTGACCGAGCCCGTACCCGCACGGCAAGTTCAGAAGCCGTCGCGAGGATTCGTCGGGCGCCGAAAACGTCGCCGACCAAGTCGAGATCAAGGTCGTGGGAAAGAGCGGCCAGATTTCCTTTGGGAAGAGCGGCGCGGGAAGGCGCTCCTGCGACAACCCTTTTGCGTGCCTTAGATCTCGCACTCTACGCCGAGTCCCGCAGCCGCAACGCAGGCCGTCGAAGATTTTGGAGACATAGTGGAGACGGCCGCGCGGGTGCCAAAATGATCAATGAATCCGGGCTGTAAACTGGCGGTGAGGCAGGGATTCGAACCCTGGGTAGGAGTTTAAGCCCCTACAACGGTTTAGCAAACCGCCGCCTTCAGCCTCTCGGCCACCTCACCG
>Ga0209640_10005004_pt1 | contig 11593 bp, 13 predicted proteins | sample RifCSP10_1_FD_184018 | JGI IMG/M metagenome (GOLD analysis project Ga0209640, IMG submission 184018) | Soil microbial communities from Rifle, Colorado - Rifle CSP2_sed 10_1 (SPAdes) (version 2) | ecosystem: Environmental > Terrestrial > Deep subsurface > Rock core/Sediment | place: Rifle... | reverse complement strand
ACACCTCCCGCCGCTTTTCTGCCGAGCTAGACGACCTTGACGACCTTGCCGGCCTTGAGGCAGCGCGTGCAGACGCGGAGCCGCTGCACCTTGCCCTTGATCAGGCCGCGCATCCTGACGAGATTCGCCAGCCACCGGCGCTTGGTCACGTTGTGCGCGTGGCTGATCTTGTGACCGACGGCCGGACCCTTCCCGCAGACATCACACCGCTGAGCCATGCTGGTCCCCTGCCGATCCCTGGAGCTGAGTGTGGTTTGCTGGATGCGGCCACCTTTTATAGCATGAGGGCTGCCATGAGGCAAACCGTTGGCCCCGACTAAGCCGGCCGGCTCCCCGAGCGGAGGCGCGGCCTCGCCCGTTCCGCATCCGCTCGCCACCCCGCTGCAGTTCCTCAAGGGCGTGGGGCCCCAGCGGGCCAGGCTCCTCGCCAACCTGGGTCTCCACACGGTCGAGGACGCGCTGTACTACCTGCCGGCGCGGCACGAGGACCGCAGCCAGCTGACGCCCCTCCGGAACCTCAAGCCGGACGAGGTGACGACGGTCTCGGGCACCATCCGCGCGGTCAGCCCGCCCCCGCGAGGCCGGCCGCGGGTGCCCCTGTCGGTGCTGCTGAACGATGGCACCGGCTACCTCACCTGCGTCTGGTTCGGCCAGGCCTATCTCGAGCGGCTCTTCCAGCGCGGCCAGCGCCTGATCGTGCACGGCAAGGCGCAGCGCTATCGCTCGGGGCCGCTCCAGATGCACGTGAAGGACTACGAGATCGTCGAGGACGAGGCGGGCGAGGCGGCGGGAGAGCCGTCGGACGAGACGCTGCACACCGGCCGCCTGGTGCCGATCTACGGCCTGACCCGGGGGCTCACCGCCCGGCCGATGCGGCGGCTGATGAAGCGCCTGGTGGACGCCCACGTGGACGAGCTCGACGACCCGCTGCCCGACGCGCTGCGGGCGCGCCACCGGCTTCCGCCGCTGGCCGAGGCGCTCCGCGCCGGGCACTTCCCGAAGGCGGAGAGCGACTACGCGGCGGCGCGCCGGCGGCTCGTCTACGACGAGTTCCTGCTGCTCCAGCTCGGTCTCGCGATCCGTCGCCAGCGCCAGGGCCGTCAGCCGGGGCTCGCCATGAATCCGCCCGGCGCGCTCGCCCGCCGCCTGCTCGCCACGCTCCCCTTCGCGCTGACCGCGGCGCAGGAGCGGGTGTGGCGCGAGATCCGCCTCGACATGGCCGAGCCCTATCCGATGAACCGCCTCCTGCAGGGCGACGTGGGGTCGGGCAAGACGGTGGTGGCCGCGCTCGCCATCCTGACCGCGGTCGAGTCCGGCTACCAGGCGGCCCTCATGGCCCCGACCGAGATCCTGGCCGAGCAGCACCTCATGACCCTGACCCAGCTCCTCGAGCCCCTGGACGTGCGGGTCGCGCTCCTCACCAACGCGGTGAAGGGGAAGGCCCGCGAGCGGGTGCTGGCCGCCGCGGCGGCGGGGGAGATCGGCTGCGTGGTCGGCACCCACGCCCTCGTGCAGGAGAACGTGAAGTTCCACCGGCTCGGGCTGGCGGTGGTCGACGAGCAGCATCGCTTCGGCGTGCACCAGCGCGCGACGCTCAGGCGCAAGGGCGAGAGCCCGGACGTGCTGGTGATGACCGCCACGCCGATCCCCCGCACCCTCGCCCTCACCCTCTACGGCGATCTCGAGGTCTCGGTGATCGACGAGCTGCCGCCGGGCCGCAAGCCGGTGGTCACCCGGGCGCGCCCCGCGTCCGCCCGCGGGAAGATCTACCGCTTCCTGCGCGGGCAGGTCGCGGACGGGCGCCAGGTCTACGTGGTGTGCCCGCTGGTGGAGGAGTCGGAGGCCCTGGATCTCCAGGCCGCCACCGAGATGGCCGAGCGCCTGCAGCGTGAGGTCTTCCCTGATCTCTCGATCGGTCTGCTCCACGGGCGCATGCCTTTCGCCGAGAAGGACCGGGTCATGCGCGAGTTCAAGGCGGGCGCGATCCACGTGCTGGTGTCCACCACCGTCATCGAGGTCGGGATCGACGTGCCCAACGCCTCCGTGATGCTGGTGGAGCACGCGGAGCGCTTCGGGCTCTCCCAGCTCCACCAGCTCCGGGGCCGCGTCGGGCGCGGCCCGTGGAAGAGCTACTGCATCCTGCTGTCGGGCGCCTCGTCCGAGGCCGCCAAGCGCCGGCTTCAGGCGATGACCGCGACCAACGACGGCTTCCAGATCGCGGAGGCGGATCTCGCCCTGCGCGGGCCCGGCGATTTCTTCGGCACGCGCCAGTCGGGGCTGCCCGAGTTCCGGGTCGCGGACCTGCTGCGCGACGCGGCCGCGCTGGAGGCGGCCCGGCGCGACGCGGTCGCGCTGATCCGCGAGGATCCCAATCTCCTCGCGCCACCGCATCGGGCCCTCCGGGCCGCGCTGCTGCTGCGCTGGCGGGGCAAGCTCGACCTGGCCGGGGTGGGCTGATGGGCGCCCGCGGGCGGTGGGCCCTCGTGGTCGCGCTCGTGCTGGGATCGGTCGGCGCGCCGGTGCCGGCGGCGGCCCAGGGCAGCGTCGAGCTGGCCCGCGCGCGCCAGGCGCTCGAGGACTACTTCGCGTGCGAGCGGACGCGCCGCTTCGCGCCGTGCTGGCCGCGCCTGTCCAAGCGGGTCCACGCGGAGTGGGCGCGGCAGGGGCGGGGATCCGTCGCGGAGTACGCGGAATCCCGGGGCGCCGCCGAGCCGCGCTACGCCGACTTCCGCGTGCTCCAGATCCGGCGCAGTCCCTCGCGGGTGGTGTTCGTGGTCGAGGCCACCCGCGCCTCCGGCCGGAACGGGCGCCCGGATCGCGTCGAGTACGCGGTCCTCCGCGAGGGCGGGCAGTGGAAGGTCGACGGCCGGCGCGTGGGCCCGTCGGAGACCACCCCGTGACGGCTCGATGAGGGTGCTCGCGGGCGCGCTCAAGGGCCAGCGCCTCACCACCCCGCGCGGGCGCACCACCCGGCCGACCGCGGATCAGGTGCGCATCGCCTGCCTCGACACCCTGATGCCCTACCTCGACCGCGGCCCCTTCCTCGATCTCTTCGCGGGGGCGGGCGGGGTGGGGATCGAGGCGCTCTCCCGGGGCGCGCCCTCCGCGGTGTTCGTCGAGCAGGACGGCGCCGCGCTGCGCGCGCTGCGCGACAACGTCGAGCGCCTGGGCCTCGGGGACCGCGCGCGCGTGGTGCGCGCGGACGCGGCGCGCGCGGTGGCCGAGCTGGAGGCGCGCGGCGAGCGTTTCGCCGTCGTCTTCCTCGACCCGCCGTACGACTCCCCGCGCGCGGCGGTCGCGCTCGAGGCGGTGGCGGCGGGGGCGATCCTCGTCGCGGGCGCGGTCGTCGTGATCCAGCACGGCACCAAGACGCCGCCGCCCTCGGCGCCGGGCGCGCTCGCGCCCTGGAAGGCGCGTCGCTTCGGGGAGACGACCTTGACTTTCTTTCGATCCGACGCGTAGACTGAGCAACGTTTTCAAGGATTTTCCAGACGGGGCGACGGGGGCGCGTGTGGGCAAGCGGGCGGTCTATCCCGGGATGTTCGATCCGATGCACAACGGCCATCTCGACCTCATCGAGCGGAGCCTGCGCATCTTCGACGAGCTGATCGTGGCGGTGGTCGCGAACCCCTCGAAGGAGCCCCTCTTCACGGTCAAGGAGCGCCTCGAGCTCATCGACGAGTGCACCATCGGCATCGGGATGGGCCGGATGCGCATCACCTCGTTCGACGGGCTCCTGATCGACCTGGTGGAGCGCGAGGGCGCCGACTGCATCGTGCGCGGCCTCCGGGCCATCTCCGACTTCGAGTACGAGTTCCAGATGGCGCTCATGAACCGCAAGCTCCGCCACACGGTGGAGACCGTGTTCATGATGCCTCACGAGCGCTACACGTACATCTCCTCGCGCCTCATCAAGGAGGTCGCCTCCCTCGGCGCGCCCGTCACCGGCATGGTGCCGCCGCCGGTGGAGGAGCGCCTCGCCCAGAAGTTCTCGAGCCGCCGATAGACCGGAGGGAAGGGCCCATGCTCGCCGATCGGATGAAGACGCTGGCCCCCTCGCCGACCCTCGCCATGCAGGCCAAGGCGCGGGCGATGCGCGCGCAGGGCATCGACGTGATCTCCTTCGGAGCCGGGGAGCCCGATTTCGACACGCCCAAGCGGATCAAGGACGCGGCGATCCGCGCCCTCGAGAGCGGACAGACCAAGTACACCGAGGTCGGCGGGATTCCCGAGCTGCGCGCGGCGATCTGCCAGAAGTTCAAGCGGGACAACGGGCTCGAGTACACGCCCGACGAGGTGACCGTCTCGTGCGGGGCCAAGCACACGCTCTACAACATCGTGATGGCGCTGGTGAACCCGGGCGACGAGGTGCTGATCCCGAGCCCCTACTGGGTCTCGTACCCGGAGCAGGTGCGCCTGCTGGGCGGGGTGCCGGTCCCGGTGCTCACCCACGAGGCCACCGGGTTCGATCTCGACCCGGCCGCGCTCCGCGCGGCGGTGACGCCCCGCACGAAGATGATCATCCTCGACAGCCCCGGCAACCCGACCGGCGCGGTGTTCTCGCCGCAGGCGCTCGCCGCGGTGGCCACGCTGGCGGTGGAGCGGAACCTCTGGGTGATCTCCGACGAGTGCTACGAATCGCTGACGTACGAGGGCCGTCACGTCTCGATCGCGTCGCTCTCGCCCGAGATCAAGGCGCGCACCATCGTGGTCAACACGTGCTCGAAGGCCTACGCGATGACCGGCTGGCGCATCGGCTACGGGGCGGGCCCCAAGCTCATCATCAAGGCGATGACCGACGTGCAGAGCCAGGTCACGTCCAACCCCACCTCGATCGCCCAGTGGGCCGCGGTCGAAGCGCTGGCCGGGCCGCAGGACGAGGTGGCCAAGATGGCGGGCGAGTTCGATCGGCGCCGCCGCGTGATCATCGCGGCGCTGAACGCGATCCCGGGGGTGCGCTGCGTGATGCCGAAGGGCGCGTTCTACGCCTTCCCGAACGTCTCCGGGCTCTTCGGCAAGCGCGCGAAGGCCGGCGTGCTCCGCGGCTCGGCCGACGTGTGCGCGTTCCTCCTCGAGGAGGCGCGCATCGCCACGGTGGCCGGCGTGGACTTCGGCTCGGACGCCCATATCCGCCTGTCGTACGCGACCGGCCTCGACACCATCAAGGAAGGGATGCGACGGATGGACGCCGCCGTGCGCGCCCTGGAAGGCTGAGACGTGAAGATCGAAGGGTCCGCCGACATTCCGGCCCCGCGCGACCGAGTGTGGGCCGCGTTCCTCGATCCCACCGTCCTGGCGCAGGCCCTGCCGGGCTGCGAGAAGCTCGAGGCGGTGGGTGAGAACGAGTACAAGGCCACCATGAAGATCGGGGTGGCCGCCATCAAGGGCACGTTCGAGGGGAAGGTGAAGCTGAGCAATCTCGAGCCGCCCCAGCGCTACCGGATGGCGGTGGAGGGCAGCGGCGGGCCGGGCTTCGTCCGCGGCGACGCGGGCATGCAGCTCTCCGACGTCGACGGCGGCACCCGCGTGAGCTACGACGCCGACGTGCAGGTCGGCGGCCTCATCGCGAGCGTCGGCCAGCGGATGCTGGGCGGCGTCACCAAGATGATGCTCGATCAGTTCTTCAGTCGGATGACCGAGCTCCTCACCGCGAAGCCCGCGTAACGCTGCTCACGCTTCCTCCGTTCCTGCTCGCGGGCCTGCTCTCGATCGCGGCCGCCGCCACCCCTCCGCCGGTCGCGGGGGACTGCGCGGGCCCGGCCGGGGACCGGCCGTCCCGCTGCCTCTACCGCTCCGCGCTCCCCAGCACCGGCCTCGTCGCCGATTGCCGCACCGACCGCGACTGCCGCGTCGGCTACTACTACGGCGATCCCGAGAAGCCGGTCTGGCTCGAGCCCCCCGCCGATCTCCCCACGCTGCCGAAGCCCGACGTCATCTGGCGCGCGGCCACCTTCGCCGAGATCCGCTTCGCGTGCGGGCCCTCGTGCCGCGTCAGCTATTTCTTCGAAGCCAAGCGCCGCCGCCTCTCCCCCCCACGCCACCAGGTTCTCGACGTCGACCTCCGCCGCCTGCTCCTGGCGCAACCCGACGGCCTCTCCATCGCGGTCCGCCAGATCTTCTCCGGCCGCGAAGTAGCCCGCATCACCCGCGACTGGACCCCGAGCCCATCACTGGCCGACGCGTTGACCGAGATCCACTTCGACCCCGACGGCCGCCTGACCTTCACCTGGTTGAAGGGACAAGCTCGCACCCCGGTGACGGAGCGCGTCTCCATCCCGAGCCTCCCACGGTAGGCTCGAGGCGGGGCCGCGACCACTAGGCGGAATGGTGAGCCGCGACCGGGGCCGGCTGCGAGCGGAGCGGCAGCGTGAAGGGCAGCGTGAGGAACACGACGCTCCCCACGACGGTGAGCGTCAACCGGACACCGCCCCAGTCGCTGAGCAGCCCGTAGGCGAAGGGCGACAGCGCGGAGGCGCCGATGCCGAGCGTGTAGAAGATCGCGTAGCTCCGCGCGCGCCGATCGCTCGAGACCAGATCCGCCACGCTCCCGTAGAGGACGGACGAGGTGCCGTTGAGCGCGACGCCCAGCACGGGCAGCGCGAAGAGGCAGGCGCCCAGCGGCAGGGTGAGCAGGAGCAGGATGCCCGCGCCGGTGGCGAGCTCGGTGACCACCACGGTGCGGATCACGCCGGCCCGGTCGGCGAGCGCGCCGCACGCGAACTTCCCCACCGCTCCGCCGATGAAGACGAGCATGAGCGCGAACCCCACCGACGGCACCGTCGCGCCCTTGGCGATCAGCAGGAAGGGCAGGAAGGTGAGGAAGCCGGTGCGGGTGGAGTTGTCGATGACGTGGATCGCGGAGATGGCGGTGAAGGCGCGCGCGTCGCGGATCCCCGAGCCGGCCGCGCCCTCCGCGGCCGCGCCCGCCGCCGAAGGCACCGGGCGGTGCCCCGCGCCGAGGCGCCCGAGCAGGACCAGGATGGCGGCGGCGGCCAGCAGCCCGACGATCGCGTAGGCCTCGACGGCTCCGCGCCAGCCGAGCCAGGGCAGGGCGAGCGCCGCCGCGCCGGGCACCGCCACCTTGCCGAGATCGCCGGAGAAGTTGTAGGTGCCGAGCGCGGTGCGCCGGGGGCCGGTGTCGTAGGCCTTCGCCACCAGCGCGGACGAGAGCGGGTGCTGGCAGCCCGAGCCGAGGCCGGCGACCGCCAGGCAGGCGAGCAGGGCGACGAAGCCGCCGGTGAGGCCCGCGACGAGGAAGCCGAGCGCGGTGACCGCGGTGCCCGCCGCGAGCAGCCGCGCCTCGCCGCGGCGCTCCGCGAGGATCCCCGCGGGTACCTGGAAGGTCGCCATGCCGCCGGTGTACAGCGTCTTGAGCAGGCCGACCTGCGCGAAGGTGAGCCCGAATTCGGTGGCCCAGACCGGCAGGAGCACGTAGAGGATGTCGGAGAATCCGTCGTGGATGAAGTGCGCCCCGCAGGCGACGGCGAGGACGGCGCGGGCGCGGCGGGTCATCGCCGCGATTGTTTCACAGGTGCGACGGGGCGGGCAAATGCGGAGTGGGCCGCGATCAGCGCGGATGCCGGAGCAGCATCCGGAACATCATCACGTGGGTGACGACCAGGGCGGGCACGACGAAGGTGGGGATGAAGTAGGCGGCTCCGAGCTGGACGTCGTGGGTGAGCCCCTGGTAGAAGGCGTGGACGAGGTCCAGGAGACCAACGACGTTGAAGAGCCAGGTCAAGGGCACGGCCACTCTCGAGCGCGCGCGAAGGGCGACGATCGCGGCCAGGGCGAGGAGCCCGGCGAGCAAGTCTCCGTAGGCCGCGGGCCGCGCGAAGCTGGAGGGAAGCGCCGGCCCGACCACGGTGGGCACGAGGAAGACCAGCCCCAGATGGCGGAAGGCGTGGAGCACGAGCAGGGGCTGGAGCGCCGAGTGGAGCGGCAGCATGGGCAGCCGGGGCGTCACGTACCACGTGGCCAGGAGGCCGTAGACGACGAAGCTCAGCAGGACCTGGAGCCCGAAGATCTGCTGGCTATCCACGGTGGCCTCCGGAACGGGACCGCCCGTCGCGGCCGCGCCACGCGCCCAGGTGGAGCGCGGCCACGTTCATGATCCCGAGCGCCACCAGCGCCGCCGCCATGGCCACGTAGAGCCCGGCGAGGCCGCCGGCCAGCCAATGCGCGGCGAGCCAGCCTCCCGCGGCCGCGATCACCAGCCGGGTGAAGCCGGCCAGGAGCGGCCAGAGCAGCCGGCCGGCGCCCTGCGAGGCGAAGTAGAGCGCGAGGCCCGCGCCGAAGAAGCCGTAGAAGGGCCCCACGATCGTGAGGTAGCGGGTGCCCGCGGCCAGCACCGCCGGGTCGGTCGTGAAGAGGCCGAGCCAGGCCTGCGGGAACAGCGCGGCCAGGATCCCGATCGTGCCGGTGATGCCCGCGGCCATCGCGCCGCCGACCCAGGCGACGCGCACCGCGCGCGCGCGGTCGCCCGCCCCCACGCTCGTGCCGACCATGGTGACGAGCCCCGACCCCAGGCCGAAGGCGATCGGGATCTGGAGATACTCGAGCCGCGCGCCCATGCCGTAGCCGGCCAGCGCCGTCGCGCCGAAGGGCCCGACCAGCGCGGTCAGGACCACGACGGTCAGGTTCGTGAAGACCGTGTTGAGCGCGCCGGGCGCGCCCACGCGCAGGATCTCCCAGAAGAGCGCCCGGCGGAGACCCCGGCCGTGCCGGAGCGGATGTACCAGGCTCCGGCCCGAGAGGAGGAACCCGAGCAGGACCAGGCTCCCGATGCCGAACGACATCACGCTGGCGGCCGCGGCGCCCGCGATCCCCAGCCGGGGCAGCGGCCCCCAGCCGAGGATCAGGGCGGGGGAGAGCGCCAGGTAGAGCAGGCCGCTCGCCACCATGACCGAGGCGGGCACCGCCATGTTGCCGCTGCCGCGGATCGCGCTGCCGAGCGTGTTGAAGAGCCAGTAGGCGACCGCGCCGCCGAAGAGCACCCGGGAGTAGGCCACCGCGGCCGACAGGACCTCGTCGGTCCCGCCCATGGCCCGGTAGAGCGCGGGGCCGGCCAGCTCGAGCGTGAGGGTGAACGCCCCGCCCATCGCCAGCGCGATCACGATGGCGTGGATCACGAGCGCGTCGGCGTCGGCGCGGCGGCCCGCCCCGAGGGCGCGCGCCACCGCCGAGGCCACGCCGCCGCCCATGCCGCCCGCCGACATCGTCTGCATCAGCATGACCAGCGGGAACACCAGCGAGACGCCGGCCAGCGCCTCCGAGCCGAGCCAGCCCACGAAGACCGCGTCGAGCGTGCTCACGGTCGCCTGCAGCACCATCACGAGCACGTTGGGCGCGGCCAGCCAGAGCAGGGTGCGCGCCACCGGGCCCTCGAGGAGGAGGCGGGTGCGCGGGGACCGGGCGGCCGCCGGCGCCGCCGCGAGGGCGTGGCTCACCGGCGCCCCACCGCCTGCTCGCCCCGGAGCGTCATGCAGGTGCTGGAGGCCCGCGCGACGAGGCGATCCTTGTCGTCCACCACGTCGCACTCGACGAGCCCCACCGTGCGCCCGCCCTTGACGAGCCGGCCGGTCGCGATGAGCCGGCCGGTCCGCACCGGCTTGAGGAAGTTGATCTTCAGCTCCAGCGTGGTGAACGTCTCGCCGTCGTCGAGGCTCGCCGCGTAGGCCATGCCCATCGCCGCGTCGGCGACGTCGCAGAGGACCCCGCCGTGCAGGGTGCCCATCGGATTGGCGTGCCGCGGACCCGCGTCGAACGCGACGACCGCGCGGCCGGGCTCGATCTCGGTCAGCGTGAAGCCGATCAGGTCGGCGATCGGGGGCGGGGCGGCGTCCCCGCGCTGCACCATCCGGATGTAGTCGAGCGGCTTCGGCATCGCGCGCCTCCTCCTCCTCCTCCTCGGTCAGTGACTTGTAAAATAATAGTCACTTGCGATTTTGTCAAGGGGGCTCGTATACTGCGGATATGCCGAAGCGATACCACCAGTCCTGCCCGGTGGCCAAGACGCTCGAGGTCATCGGCGACCGCTGGACGCTCCTGGTGGTGCGCGATCTGCTGCGCGGCACCCAGCGCTTCCAGGATCTCCTGGAAACCCTGCCCGGCATCGCCCCCAACATCCTGTCGGCGCGCCTCAAGCTCATGGAGGAGCACGGGCTGATCCGGCGCCGGCTCTACTCGGATCACCCGCCGCGGGCGGAGTACGCGCTCACCGACCGGGGCCGGGAGCTGGGGATGGTGGTGGGGGCGCTCGCCGCGTGGGGCGGCCGCCACGTGCACAAGCAGAGCAAGCTCGTGCACGCCGGGTGCGGCCACCCGGTGTCGGTCGGCTACTACTGCCCGGACTGCAAGGAAGGGGTCCGCGGCGCGGACGTCACCGTCACGCGGGCCCGAGCTCGTCGAGGAAGTCCACGACCGCGCGGTTGAAGTCTTCCGGCTGGTCGCGGTTGCCGAAGTGGCCGGCCGGGGAGAGCAGCACGAAGCGGGACTGCTTGACCTTCTTCTCCATCACCCGCATCGGCTCGAGCGACGGATCCTCGTTGCCGCAGATCAGGAGCGTGGGCACGCCGATCTCGGGCAGCCGCTCGGTGATGTAGTCCATCTGCAGCAGCGCGCGCAGGGCGTTGGCGTAGCCGATCGGGGTCAGCTGCCGGTAGTAGTCGAAGATCTCCTGGCGCGCGCCCGGGTCCAGCTTGAGCCGCCCCGCCACGTTCGGGTTGGAGGCGATGGCGAACTCGGCCATGGCGTCCATCCCGCCCTCGAGCGTGACCTTGATGGAGCGGGCCCGCATCACCAGGTTGTCGACCGACAGCGGCAAGCCGACCGCGGAGGAGGAATCCACCACGATGAGGGCCCGCACCCGCTCGGGGTGCGCCAGCGTGAAGCGGGTGGCGATGCCGCCGCCGAGCGAGAGGCCGCCCACCACCGCGTGGACCAGGCCCAGATGGCTCATCAGGTCGCGCAGATCCAGCACCCAGTGGCCGAAGGTGACCTTGGTCGGATCGGCCGGGCTCTCCGAACGGGCGTGCCCCCGCGGCTCCCAGAGAATCAGCCGGTGACGCTCGGAGAGGGCCGCGATGTTGGGGGCCCACATCCCCGCGTTGCCGCCGATGCCGTAGGCGAGCAGGACCGGGTCGCCGGTGCCGTGGGACTCGTAGTAGATCCGGACGCCGTCGGTGGTCGTGAAGTGCGCCATGGGCCCCTCCTTCCCGGGGGTTGTGGTACAAGAGGGTCCTATGGAACGGTCGTTCGCCGAGGAAGTCAAGCAGCTGGCGCTGGGCGACGGTCAGGTGCTGCGGGGCGAGGGGATCCTCGCCATCACCAAGGCGTTGCTGCAGTCCGGCGTCTCCTACGTGGGCGGCTATCCCGGCGCGCCGGTCTCGCACCTGCTCGACGTCCTGGCCGACGCCAACGAGTCGCTGCTCCGGCCCATGGGCATCTACCTCGACGCCTCCGCCAACGAGGCGGCGGCCGCCGCGCTCCTCGGCGCCTCCATCAACTACCCGATGCGGGGCGCGGTGACCTGGAAGTCCATCGTGGGCACCAACGTGGCCGCCGACGCGCTGTCGAACCTGGCCTCGGCCGG
>Ga0209640_10005003_pt1 | contig 11594 bp, 12 predicted proteins | sample RifCSP10_1_FD_184018 | JGI IMG/M metagenome (GOLD analysis project Ga0209640, IMG submission 184018) | Soil microbial communities from Rifle, Colorado - Rifle CSP2_sed 10_1 (SPAdes) (version 2) | ecosystem: Environmental > Terrestrial > Deep subsurface > Rock core/Sediment | place: Rifle... | reverse complement strand
GAGCCAGAGAGTGGAGAGCAGCTATCAGAGGATCAAAAGGCTCAAGCAGCGGTATCTCAAATCCTTCACGGGCGTGGGCGAAGATCTACTAACAGAACACATAGGGATAACTAGCCATCAGAAAATAACGGAGGAGATTAACGAAGCAGGAGACCATTAATGTATTTGTTACTTCTTTCTGTCCTGCTATTTATTGGCTTTGGTTGCACTAGTGCAACGCACAGTCGGCACCCTCCCGCAAACCGGCCGTTCTCGTCAGTCACGAAACCAATCCCACCGGAGGGCGGCACAATCAATCTGAATGGGCTGGCCACCGTCACCTTTCCCAAGGGCTCGTTTTCTTCTCCACAACCAGTGACTATCACAACCACTAATTCTCCCGACGTACACGAGGACTTTAGTGCCACAGCCGAAGGCCCGCGGATACCGTATGAGATCATAGTCACGCTCGGCAATGTGCCACCAACAACATCGTTCGAAGTCGCGCTGAACGTTCCACAGTCGTTTGTTGCCTCTCTTCCTCAGAACCATCAGCTTGAAATCTTTGCTCAACCGATTGAGCTTAGTGAAACAGAGGTTTTGGGTCACTTCCACGGATATGCTTCCGCATTTGATTCAGCAAGCAACGCGCTTCGCGCGACACTTCCTCCAACTGCATTTAATGACAATGGGCCCGGTTACAGCTTCCGGGCTATTCTCATTGTTGGAGCTATTCCGAAATATGAGCGGCGCAAGGTTGGCTCGCAGTAAAAAGTTCTACTTTGCCAAAGCCAGACTGTGGTCCAGGGCCAGTGCTAAGGCTATTGGGGATCGAAAAGGCTAGGGGAGGCTTTGGGATCTGACTGACCCCAGGTTCCCTCACAGGCTCATCAGGTTCAAAAAAATCCTTCAACATTATTTATTACCACACAGTTGCAACCAGACGAGATTTGGCAATCCGACCATCCTGGGTAATGAGCGGACACCGAAGACGGTTCGCAGTCCCTCCTATGAGACGGTCGAACGGGTCGACAAGGCCCGGTAGAGAGCGGGCCTCCTCAATATCTTCCCAGGTCAGGGGTTCGACCAGAAACGATCCCGACTCTTCCACGCGCGCCTTCCACTCAGCGAACGGCCGATTTGAGCGTACTTTGCCGCTTTCTAACAACAGCGCGAGTTCAAAAAAGCATACGGTGGGAATATAAATAGTTGCCTGTCTTCTCTCAGCCTGCGTGAATACCCTAAGCGCTTTCCTCCCAAGCTTTTTGGCTTGTCCGATGGCATAAAAGACAAAGGGGTGGGTGTCTGTGACGTAAATCATTCGCGCGCCAACTCACGCGCTAGCTCAGCAGATGATCGGTGAATGGACTCAGTCCAGATGGCGCGAATCTTGCGCATTTCCTCGATGAGTTCCTCCGCAGAGCAACACAGCTCCAGCGACCCCTCCAACCTGAAGCGTGTGGCTTTCCGGCCGCCGCGTTCAAAGGCCCGCGCCTTCTTTGACAGCTCCTGATATTCCTGTGTGCCAATGAGAGTTGCACGTTCTTTGCCATGCTGAGTAATCATGACCCTGGAGCCACCTCGGCTCACACCAGCAATCAAGCGGCTAAACTGCTTTCTGGCTTCACTCACACTGAGTCGCTTTTCTGCCACCAACTCCTCCTTAGCTATTTTGTACAAAAATTATGTAGCAATTGTCTAACGATGTCAAGAATATGTCAAGATAGCTGCTACCTGCAGACGGGACGCTCCGTGAAAGAGCCGATGAGGCGCGGTGCCTTACGGCAACTTGTAGGCGGTGTAATCGATGAGTTTCTTGATGTCGCGGCCGAGCTCCCCTTCCCATTTTTGCACGATGATGTCGGCCGGGCACCAGCCCTGATGGATCATATCCCGAAGCGCCTTTAGATAGATCGTCTCATCCTCTCCATTGCCGTTCAGGACCGCCTGCCGCTTGAGCCCCTCCCACGCGATCTCCACCAGCTCCTTGGCCAGTTCGAGCAGGGAAAAACGGCGGATGCGCGCCTGGAGGGCGTAACGGTGGGAGGCATGGTAAAGCTCCATCCGCTCATCCCAGCTCCACCCCTTGACCAGATCCCATGCTGCCTGAAGACAGTCGGAGTCATAGAAAACCCCTTTGGTGAGAGCGGGCATCGCCAGCATCAGCTCCGGCGGCTGACTGTCGGCCGCGCGAATCTCAAGGTAGCTCTTGATACGCGCTTCCGGAAAAAGCGTGGTTAGGTGGAGCACCCAGTCCTCCATCATCGGATAGTGACCTTTATGCCCGTGGGTAAGGAAGCGGCGAAACGGGATCCCCGTAAAATCGACGTACTCCCCGTTTCGCATAATGAAATACATCGGCACATCCAGCGCATATTCCACATAATGGGCGAAGGACACATTGGGCGAGAAGGCGAAGGGCAGCATGCCGCAGCGGTCCTTATCGGTTCCGGTCCAGATGTGACCGCGAAAACTCTTGTAGCCGTTCAGCTGGCCCCCGCAGATGGGGGAGTTGGCAAAGATCGCATACATTAGGGGCGAGAGCCCCATCGCGGTACGGAATTTCGCCATCGCGTCCTGCTCATCGCTGAAGTCAATGTTGGCCTGTACCGTGGCGGTCTGCTTCATCATTCGGTGGCCCATCGTTCCCACCTTCTGCATGTACGGCCCCATGATCCGGTAGCGCCTTTTCGGCACCCACTCGATCTCCTCCAGCTCGCTCACAGGCTGCATCCCCAGGCCGAGAAAGACCACGTCCATCCCCTGGGCCACGTCCAGCATCTCGCGAATGTGCTGGGTAAACTCCGCGTTCGTGCAATGAATGCTCTCGCAGGGCTCGCCGGCAAGCTCGATTTGACCGCCAGGTTCCAGGTGAATCTGGGCCTTCTCTCGGACAAGGGCGATCACGTATCCGTCCTCCTCCAGGGGCTCCCAGTGGTACTCTTCGATCAGCGCCTTGAGGATCGCTGCAACCCCCGCGGGACCATGGTAGGGAATCGCCTTCCCGCTCTGGCGCATGATCGCCACTTTTTCATACTCGGTCCCCACCCGCCACGCTTGGCGCGGCTTTCCCGAGCTATGAAAAAACTCCTCGAGCTCTTCCGTCTTACTGATGATGGACATGGCTCCGAAGGTTCTGTTGCAAGGGCGGCGTGATCACGCCGCCCTCGGTGATAATAGCCGAAACCAAGTCGTGATGGGTAATGTCGAAAGCCGGATTCAGGACGCGCACTCCCCGAGGTGCGATCGGCCGGTTAAAGATATGCGAGACTTCGCGAGGGTTTCTTTGCTCAATGGGGATTTCCGCGCCCGAAGGACATTTGAGATCGATCGAGGAGGTCGGAGCCGCCACATAAAAAGGGACATGGTGTCGCTGGGCCAACACGGCGATCCCGTAGGTCCCGATCTTATTAGCGATATCCCCATTGGCCGCGACGCGGTCGCATCCCACGACGACCGCATCGACCTTGTCTTTCTGCATGAGGTAACCGACCATGCTGTCTGTGAGGAGCGTCACGGGGATTTTGTCCTTCTTAAGTTCCCAGGCGGTGAGGCGCGCCCCTTGAAGAAACGGACGGGTTTCGTTAACGAACACCTCGACGTTTTTCCCAGCTTCTTTCATCGCGCGGATTACACCGAGGGCCGTGCCGTACCCCGCGGTCGCCAGGGCTCCCGCATTGCAATGGGTAAGCACGCGGGAGGCGTTTCCCAGCAGGCGGGCGCCGATCTTACCGAGCTGACGGTTGGTCGAAATATCTTCGTCATAGATCTTGACTGCCTCTTCTTTGAGGAGCCGCTTCACGGTTTCGATCCCCTCGCCACGATGCTCCGAGTACACCTTCCGCATCCGCTCCAGAGCCCAGAAGAGGTTGACCGCTGTGGGGCGGGTCTTTCCCAGGTTCGCGAAGACCCGCTCGATTTCCCGGTCAAAGTTCTTCCCCTTCACCCACAGGGCCCCGAGGGCAACTCCCATCGCGGCCGCCACGCCAATAGCAGGCGCGCCCCGGATCACCATGTCGCGAATGGCCTGGGCCACCTGAGAATACTCCCGATAGACCCGGTAGATCTCCTTTGCGGGGAGAAGCCGCTGGTCCAGCATGACAACACGGTTATTCTTCCACTGGATCGTCCTGACCGCCATCGACAGATTTCCCAATTCACAAAACGTCACGTATATTAGGGGGAAGTAGGAAGGGCGTCAAGGGCTTTGGACTTTTCAACTATCCTCGGCTATCTCTCCGGCCTCTACTGGATCAAGCCGGATCTAGACACCTCCACACTTTTGCGCACGGCGCTGCTCGTCCATGCGCTTGATGCGGTCCTGTGCCGCGTCATCGCAGGCCACCGCGGGCGCAATAATATCCTCTGGACCGTGGCCGGGTTTTTTCTAGGGATTTGGGCCCTAGGTACGCTTTTTTTCCTTCCCGCAAGAAGGGACACCCAAACGTAAGGGCCGCCGAGCCCCTGCCCTCAGCCCTGCGCGGCTACCACGGTGGCCATCGCATAGCTTTCCGTGTGAGTAATCGAGAGGGCACATTGCGTGATTCCGAGCTGATCAGCAAAGGCGGATGTCTTGTTGCTCAGCCGGACCTCCGGCTTCCCTCCCGGACCGGGGAGAATCTCGATGCCCAGCCAGGCGACCTGGGACCCCCAACCTCTCCCCAAGGCTTTCATGACCGCTTCCTTAGCGGCGAAGCGGCCCGCGTAGCTCTGGTATTTTCCCTGGTGTTTTCCCTCGCAGTATTGAATCTCTTTTTCCGTGAAGATGCGATTCCGCAACCTCAGGCCGGTTTTCGAGTTCTCCAACGCGCGCTGGATCCGCGCCACCTCAACCAAATCTATCCCGACACCTACAATCACAGCCCAAAATTAGCCCTCCGCCTAGGCTGGTGTCAACGCTTGGCCCCGAACTTCCTCGGGGCTTGCCGCCCGGTAAATCTGCGTAGCGTCGAAATGAAGGATCTGCTAACATGAGGGGCGCAGATGAAGGAGGTTACAGTGAGACGATCGATTGGCTCGACCCTGGTTCTTTTTTTGACGCTGCTCTTCGGGTCCCTTCCGATTGCCCGAACCGCGGCGGCACAGAAGGGGGTTATCAAAATTGCCACGCAGACGCCCCTCTCGGGAGAACAAGCTGCCATCGGCGAACACCCCAAGCTGGGGGCACAGCTCGCGGTCGAGGAAATGGCCAAAAGCTTCCGCCAGCTCGGATTCGAGCTTGTCTTCGTGCCCTACGATGATCAGGCCAAACCGGAAGTGGGCGTCGCCAATGCCAGAAATATTGTGGCCGATGCCGACATCCTGCTCGTGGTAGGCCACTTCAACTCCGGCGTGGCCCTGCCCGCATCGGAAGTCTACAAGGATTCCATGCTGGCGATGATCTCCCCTGCCAATACCGCCATGGAGATTACCGACCGAGGGTATCCCAACGTCAATCGGGTGTGTGGCCGGGACGATATTCAGGGCCCGGTCGGAGCACGATTCGTCGCGCAGGACCTCAAGCTCAAATCCGTCTATATTGTCAATGACAAGACCCTTTACGGCCAGGGAGTCGCAGAGACCTTCCGGGATGAAGCGAAAAGGCTGGGGCTCAAAATGCTCGGTTTCGAAGGAACCGAGGAACGCGCCAACTTCGCACCGATGATCATACCGATAAAGGCCAAAAATCCGGACCTCGTTTACTTCGGCGGGATTTACCACCAGGGAGCGCTGCTGCTCAAACAGTTGCGGGAGAAAGGAGTCAAAGCGACCTACATGGGGCCGGACGGTCTTGACTCCTCTGAGATGGTTAAAATCGCCGGAACCCAGGTCATCGGAAGCTATTATACGACCGTGGCGGGTCCGATCGATGCCTATCCGGAATCAGCCGCCTTTGCGCAGAAATTCAAGCGGCGCTTTGGCAAAGAGGTTGAATCATTCGGCATGTACGGCTATGACGCAGCGGCGGTGGGGCTTAAGGCGATAGAGCAGGCAATCCAGGAGCTCGGAGGCAAAAAACCCACCCGCGCTCAAGTCTCTGCCGCCATCAGAAAATTAAAGAACTATAAGGGTATCACCGGCACCATCACGTTTGATGACAAAGGGGATCCCGTAAAGTCCAAGTACTTCGTCCTCAAGTTTGAAAAGAGGCAATATCCCGGGAAAGTGATCAGAGTGATCGAGCAAGAAGCCCCCCGCCTTAAGAAATCTTAGCCGCCTTGCAGAGGACACCGACGGCCTCCACCCCCCGAAAGAGCTCGCTCCATTGTCCACTCCCTTCTTCACGCCTTCGCCTCGTAGGAACGCATAACGGATGAGGAGTAAGCTCAAGATAGCCATCCTCTTCGGCGGGAAATCCGCCGAACATGAAATTTCCCTTCTCTCCGCCAAAAATATTGTTGAGGCGATGGACAAGGATAAATACGACATCCTCCTCATCGGCATCAGCAAAGCCGGCCAGTGGATTCTACAAGAAGGCCCTCAGACAAAGTGGCCCAAGTCGATCCCGGCAAAAAGGGCGGGGAAAAAAGTGGTGATCGTCCCGGGGAAAAAAGGCGCGGAGCTCGTCGAACTATCGGGGGGCAGGCGCCTCGGCTCCGTCGATGTTGTCTTTCCTGTGCTTCACGGTCCCTTCGGCGAGGATGGCACCATACAAGGCCTGCTAAAACTGGCCAATGTGCCCTTCGTAGGAGCGGGTGTCGTGGGCTCCGCGTTGGGCATGGACAAGGATGTCACGAAGCGGCTATTGCGCGACGCCGGGATCCGCAGCGCCAAGTTCCTCGTCTCTAGCCGCTTTTCATCGAGCCCGATCGACTTTGCTGAAGTGGTGCGCCAGCTGGGGCTTCCCTTTTTTGTCAAGCCAGCCAACCTCGGCTCCTCCGTCGGTATCTCCAAGGTCACAGACCGTGAGCAGTTTGGCCGGGCCATCCGCGAGGCTTTTCGCTACGACCACAAGATCCTGGCTGAGGAGTGCATTCGGGGAAGGGAAATCGAGTGCTCCGTCTTGGGCAACGACAAGCCGATCGCATCCGTGCCTGGAGAAATCATCCCGCAGCACGAGTTCTACTCCTACGAGGCCAAGTATCTGGACGAACACGGAGCGCTTCTCAAGATCCCCGCCGAGCTTCCCGAAGCCGTCGCGAGAGAGGTTCGGGAGACCGCGATCAAAACTTTCCAGGCGCTCTGCTGCGAAGGTATGGCCCGAGTTGACTTCTTTTTGCGCGACAACAAAGAGGTGATCGTGAACGAGATCAACACGATCCCAGGCTTCACCAAGATCAGCATGTATCCCAAGATGTGGGAAGCCAGCGGCATTTCCTACAAGGACCTCATCGATCGTCTGATCAAGCTCGCCCTCGAAAGAGACAGAAAAGAAAAAAAGCTCAGAACCTCATTCGTCTAAGACGAATCGTTGGCGCGAAGGCAGGCGCGACGCGACGCGACGCCCCTTTGCGCCGGGCAATAGCAGCCTCCCCCGTGGCCTCAGTGACTGGACCTTTCAATTCTTTTTTAAACGGAGTTCCTCGACGTATTTTCCCACCGCTTCGTAGCCCTCAGCCAGGTATTGGCCGAAATCGGAGGAGTTGCGGTATTTGATAGGCATCGGAATCGATTTCATCCCCTGAATAAAAGCAGGGTCTTTCATCGCCTTCGAAAAGGCATCCTCCAGCTTTTTCAGGATAGGTTCTGGTAACCCCTTAGGTGCTCCGATCCCTACAAAATAGGGGACTTTGACCTTGTACCCCAATTCCCGCAACAGGGGGATTTCCGGAAAATCGTCAAGACGCTGATCTCCAAAAAGGGCAAGGAGACGAATCTTGTTGGCCCGCACCATGGGAGAGGGAATAAACGTTGCTGCTGCGGTAATGTGTCTGCCCAGGACTGCAGATAACATCTCTCCCCCTCCTTTGAACGGAACATGCACCAGCTCCACTTTCTCCTCTTTAGCAATCTCCTGGACGACGAGGTACTGCGCAGTAGTAGGACCGACCGTGCCGTAGGTCAGCACCCCCGGGTGTTCGCGGGCAAAGGCAATCACTTCCTTGAAAGTCTTAAACGGAGAGTCCCCTATCACGCTAAAGGCAAAGTTGAGGATTCCGTATTGCATGATAGGCTGGATATCCTTTAGGGGGTGGTAGGTCAGTTTCATGAAATGGGGAATCGTGACCAAGGGGCTGGTCAGGAGGGCGCCAAGGGTGTAACCATCAGGCTTTGCCGAGACCAAGGCCGCGATGCCGATGGTCATCCCCCCTCCGGGCTTGTTCAACACGGTAATCGGTTGCTTTAAGAACGGCTCGGCTGCCTTGGCCAGGTGCCGGGCAGTGACATCGGCGGAGTCGCCCGCAGGCGAACTCACGATTAAGGTAATTGGCCGGTCGGGAAACTCGGCGGCTTGTCCGGGGAGTGGAAAGGAAAATAGTGCACCGAGCAGGGCCAGAAGACTGATCCCAATGGTCAAAGATCTCACTCGTGTGAAGACGTAGCTTTTCATCTATCTCTCCTCTCTATAAAGGGTTAAGTAAGCCCCCTTCACTTCTTCAATTCCTGAATATATCTACCCATCTCCTCAAAACTCTTGGCAATAAACGCGCTGAAATCCTTCCGGTTTCGATAAAAAGCAGGGAGAAGGCCCATGGTTTTCATGCCCTGGGAAAATTCTGGATCCTGATAGGCCTTGGTAAAGGAATCTTCCAATTTTTTCATGATGGGTTCCGGAACCCCCTTCGGTGCACCCACCCCCACAAAGTAAGGAACCGGCACCTGGTATCCCAACTCTTTGAGGGTTGGGATGTCCGGGTGCTCGGACCAGCGTTCATTGAGAAACATGGCCAGGGTACGCATCTTCTTTGCTTTATACAGGGAGGGGCTGAAGTCAGTCGCCGCCATGGAGACGTGGCCGCCCATCATAGCGGAGAGTATCTCGGGACCCCCTTTGAAAGGAACCTGGATCCACTCCACCTTCTGTTCACGGGCGATCTGTTCCATGAGGATGTGCTGGGCGCTGTTGGTGCCTGAGGTTCCGTAAGTGACCACCCCAGGGTTTTTCCGGGCATACTCTATAATTTCTTTAAAAGTCATGAAAGGGGAGTCGCTTCTCACACTCACGCCAAAATTGAGAATGGAATGCTGGATGATGGCCTCCAGGTCTTTGACAGGGTGGTAGGTCACTTTTATCACGTGAGGGACGGTCATGATAGGGCTGGTCACAAGGGTCCCGAGGGTGTATCCGTCTGGCTTGGCGGCAGCCAGGGCCGCAGTTCCTACAGTCCCCGCACCTCCGGTCTTGTTGACGACCACTACAGACTGGCCGAGGTATTTTTCTGCAACCTTCCCGATCAGGCGGGAGGTGAGATCGGCCGCGCCGCCAGGGCCAAACGGCACGATCACTGTTATAGGCTTGTTAGGAAAATCACTTTGTCCCAGGGCCGGGCCAGGAACGATTGTAAATGTGATCAGCAGCAGCACCAAAACGAAGTAGGTTCTCATCTTTTTGTCTCCTTTCATTCAAGGGTCATGATTCAGCTCACTCCTCTTTTTCGAGTACCTTCAGCACCTCTTTCTTTTCCCGGATAAAAGATAAGGTCGGGGAAAGGAGGAGGGCCAGCGTAAGGATAAAGGCTACTAATGAGATGGGCCGGTTTAAAAAAATCGAGAATCTGCCTTTGGACATGAGAAGGGATTGGCGCAGGGCAGATTCCCACATGGGTCCCAGGATAAATGCCATGACCATGGGGGCTCCCTCGTAACCAAACTTCCGCATAAAGTACCCTACGATTCCAAAGATGATCATGATCAGGACATCTACAGTACTATTGTTCAGGCTGTAAGAACCGATGAGGCAAAAGAGGAGAATCAGCGGAAAGAGTATCCGGTAAGGCACTTTAAGAACCTGGACCCAGAGGCCGATAAGGGGAAGGTTGAGGGCCAGAAGCATAAAATTTCCTACGTACATGCTGGCGACGACCCCCCAGAAGAGGGCAGGGTGCTCAGAGAGAAGCATGGGGCCGGGTTGCAACCCATGAATAAGCATAGCGCCCAATAGCAGAGCCATGATGGCGTTGGAGGGAATCCCCAGAGTGAAGAGGGGAATAAATCCTCCCGAAACAGCGGAGTTGTTGGCACTCTCAGGACCTGCCACCCCCTCGATCATGCCAGAACCAAATTTCTCCGGTGTCCGAGAGCACCGCTTCTCCAGGGCATAAGAAGCAAAGGAGGCCAGGATCGATCCGGCGCCAGGGAGAATCCCGATCAAAAAGCCCAATAGCGATCCTCGTAAGATGGGGTTTGCCGAATCCTTCCAGTCTTGAAGGGTAGGCAAAAGATTTGAAATCCGGGCTTTATACGTGGTCCGCTGAATTTCGATTTCCACGTTGACCAAGACTTCTGATATCCCAAAGACACCCACGACTAAGGGGACGACACCGATTCCGTCCAGAAGCTCAGGAATATTATAGGTGAACCGAGGTTCTCCAGTGATCAGGTCCAGGCCGATGAAACTCAGCATCAGTCCCAGCACCGCCATCGCCAGTGCCTTGATCATGGACTGCCGGGCCAAATAAGTTACGAGGGTGAGACCGAGACTCATGACGGCGAAATACTCCGGTGGGCCGAATTTCAGAGCGGCCTCCGCCAAAGGAATGGTGAGGAGCATCAACCCTACCAACGAGAGAGTACCGGCAATAAAGGAACTGAAGGCGGCTATGCCTAAGGCAGGGCCTGCCCGGCCTTGACGGGCCATCTGGTAGCCATCCAGACAGGTCACCACGGATGCCGCTTCACCCGGAATGTTCACCAGGATGGAGGTGGTAGAACCCCCGTACATGGCCCCATAGTAGATTCCGGCAAGCATGATGATCGCTGTGACCGGAGCGATTTTAAAGGTGATGGGAAAGAGGATGGCCATGGTCCCAACCGGACCGATTCCAGGAAGCACACCGATCAGGGTGCCGATGAAGACACCGATGAAGCAGTAAAGGAGGTTAATGGGCTGGAGGGCGACTTGAAACCCAAAGAGGATATTTTGAAAAAGGTCCATGAGGTTTCCTTGTCAGATTCCCAGAATCCCTTTAGGCAACTGAACCTTGAGCCAAACACCGAAAATAAGGTAGCTGATGATTACCGTGAGGGAAGAAACCAGGAGGATGCTAGCCAATCTCCTAGGTGGAAAACTCAATAGGGCCAGGATCATAAAGAGGAAAGTGCTGATGAGAAAACCCAGCCTCTCTAAGAGGAGATCATAAATGAGGAGGCCCCCGAGGACCCAGAGCCCTTTTTTCCAATCCTTACCAAACCCGGGGCTCGCCTTTTTTTTCAAGGTGGCGATGATAAAGATGCAGATAGAGAGACAACCCAGGAGGACACTGGAGATAAAGGGGATAAAACCAGCCCCCGGTTCACGAAGGGTCCCCATCCCAAGGCGGAGGGATTCGATAGAGAAAAAGATGGCAAAGGCAAGGAGGAAAAGGGATGTGACCTGATCATCATTTCGCATCTTACGACCCTGGCTCCGGAGAGATTTAACCCAGGACAACTCAGGACATCATTCTTTTAGTTTCGATGCCCTACCGGGCAGCTTTGCGCCGGGCAATGGCCGCCTCAGCCCGAGGGCTGATGGCCCGCTCTACCACGACGTTCAA
>Ga0209640_10005002_pt1 | contig 11595 bp, 6 predicted proteins | sample RifCSP10_1_FD_184018 | JGI IMG/M metagenome (GOLD analysis project Ga0209640, IMG submission 184018) | Soil microbial communities from Rifle, Colorado - Rifle CSP2_sed 10_1 (SPAdes) (version 2) | ecosystem: Environmental > Terrestrial > Deep subsurface > Rock core/Sediment | place: Rifle... | reverse complement strand
TCGGGGCTGTACTCGACGATCCTGTCGAGCCGTGACAGATCCAGCACCAGATCCAGCCGCGCCGGCGGGCGGCCCAGCTCGAGGGCGGTGCCGCCGCCCCGCGGGACGACGGCGAGGTCCGCGTCGTGGGCCAGGGCCAGGAGGCGGCCCACCGCGTCGAGCGACGCGGGGCGCGCAACCCAGCGCGGCTCGAGGCCGTCCACGGCGAAGCGGGCGCGCGCGGTGCCGTCCTCCAGCACGTGCTCGCTGCCGGCGATCTCCGCCAGCGCGCCGCTCAGGGATCGGGCCACGGCGCCCACGCTAGATCCACGTCCCCTCGGGCACGCGGGGGCGCGCCGGGCGGAACCCCTCGCCGCACGCCGGGTGCGCGGGCAGGAGCTTGCCGGGGTTCATGATCCGGTCGGGATCGAACACGCGCCGGATGCGGTACATGAAGTTCAGGTCGGCCTCGGCGTACTGGAGCGGCAGGTTCTTCGCCTTGTCGAGGCCCACGCCATGCTCGCCCGTGACGGTGCCGCCCATGGCGATGCACGCGTGGAGCAGCTCCTCGTTCGCCGCCTTCGCGCGCGCCAGCTCGTCGGGGCTCCGGTCGTCGTAGAGGATGAGCGGGTGGAGGTTGCCGTCGCCCGCGTGGAAGACGTTGGCGATCTGCACGCGGTGCCGCGCGCCGATCGCGACCACCTCCCGCATGATCGCGGGGAGCTTCGAGCGCGGGACGACGGCGTCCTGCAGGAGGTACGTCGGCGCCAGCCTGCCGACCGCGCCCGCCGCCTCCTTCCGCCCCTTCCAGAGCAGCGCGCGCTCGGCGTCGTCGCGCGCCACCCGCACCTCGAGTGCCCCACGCTCCCAGCAGATCGCCGCCGCGCGCGCCGCCTGCGCCTCGACCTCGGCCGCGGGCCCGTCCAGCTCGATGAGGAGCACGGCGGCGGCGCCCTTCGGATAGCCGGCGCCGATCCCCTCCTCGATCGCCCGGATCATCAGCTCGTCCAGCATCTCGAGGGCGGCCGGGATGATGCCGGCCGCGATGATCGCCGAGACCGCCTCGGAGGCGTCCTCGATGGCCGGAAACGACGCGAGGATCGTCTTCACGGCCTCCGGGGCGTGGAGGAGCCGCACGGTGATGGCGGTCACGAGGCCGAACGTCCCCTCGGAGCCGACGGCCACGCCCGTGAGGTCGTAGCCCGGCCGGTCCGCAACCTTCCCGCCGAGGCTCACCCGGTCTCCGGCACCCGTCACCAGCTCGAGGCCGAGCACGTGGTTAACCGTGATGCCGTACTTGAGGCAGTGCGGTCCGCCGGCGTTGGTGGAGACGTTGCCGCCGATGGACGACACCATCTGGCTCGACGGGTCCGGCGCGAAGAAGTAGCCGCGCCCCTCCACCGCCTTCGTGAGCCAGAGGTTGATGAGGCCGGGCTGGACCGTCGCGCAGCGGTTCGGGAGGTCCACGTCGAGGATGCGCGTCATCCGGTTCATCCCGACCATGACGCCGCCCATCGGCGCCATGGCGCCGCCGATGAGGCCGGTGCCCGAGCCGCGCGGCACGATCGGGACCCGCTCGCGGCGGCACAGGCCCACGATCGCCTGCACCTGTTCGGTCAGCGTGGGAAGGGCGACGACGTCGGGCATGCCCTTGTAGAAGGTGTGCATGTCGCACTCGTAGACGAGCCGCCCTTCGGGCGTGAGGACGAGCCCGCCGGGCCCGACGATCCGCTCGAGCTCGGCGACGACGGCGGGGCTCAGGGGCATGGAGAAGTGTCCCCCGGCCGGGTCAGGAGATCTTCCAGGTGTCTCCGGAGGTCAGGAGCTTGGCGATGTCCCCGGGCCCGCGGTCCGAGATCGCCTTCTGCTCCTGCTCGAGCATGACCTCCTCGTACACCGGCGCGTCCACGGCCGCGAGCACGCCGATCGGAACCGGGAAGTCCGGCGCGAAGAGGTCGGCCAGCAGCTTCGCCGCGTTCACGTTCTTCTCGTCGTGGATCCAGAGCGCGCTCTCCGGGACCTCCCTGGCGCGCACGACCTTGGGCACGACGCCGTCCATGATGACGGCGCGGCGGTCGTCGGGCGGCCCGAAGAGGAGGGGCTTGCCGGGCTCCAGCCGGAGCTCGTACTGGAGCTTCGATTCCTTGTCGTAGATGACGTTCCACGCGAGGTCGTTGTAGACGTTGCAGTTTTGTAAGATTTCGATGAAGGCGGCGCCCCGGTGGTGGGCGGCGCGCCGGAGCATCTCCTCCATGTGCTGGATGTTGCGGTCCACCGTCCGCGCCACGAACGTGGCCCCGCACCCCAGCGCGAACGCGAGCGGATTCACCGGCCGGTCGGCCGAGCCCGTCGGTGTGGACTTGGTGATCTTGCCGAACTCGCTGGTCGGCGAGTACTGGCCCTTCGTGAGGCCGTAGATCCGGTTGTTGAAGAGGAGGATCGTCAGGTTCACGTTGCGGCGCAGCACGTGCAGCATGTGGTTGCCGCCGATCGAGAGCCCGTCGCCGTCGCCGGTGACGACGAAGACCTTCAGGTCGGGCCGGGCGAGGCGCAGGCCGGTGGCGATCGCCGGCGCGCGGCCGTGGATCGTGTGGAAGCCGTACGTGTTCATGTAGTACGGGAACCGACTCGAGCAGCCGATGCCCGAGATGAAGACGATGTTTTCCTTGGGCACGCCCAGGTCGGGCATCGTCTTCTGCACGGCGGCGAGGATGGCGTAGTCTCCGCAGCCCGGGCACCACCGGACGTCCTGGTCGGACTCGAAGTCCTTCTTCGTGTACTTCGGCGCTTCCTTGGCTTCGGGGGCGCTCGGGCTCATGCGGGACTCCCCACGAGTTGGTTGACGGCCTCGGAGATCTCCTCGCTCGCGAGCGGCAGGCCGCGCACCCGGTTGAAGCCGACCGCGTCCACGAGGTACTCGGCGCGCAGCACGCGCACGAGCTGGCCGCTGTTGATCTCGGGCACCAGCACCCTCCGGTACTCGCGCAGGATGTGGCCGAGGTCCGGCGGCAGCGGGTTCAGATGGCGCAGGTGGACCGACGCCACGCTCTTGCCCTCGGTCTGCGCGCGCTCCACCGCCGCGGTGATCGCGCCGTAGGTCCCGCCCCAGCCGACCACGAGCAGGTCGCCGGTCGCGGGGCCGTTGATGGTCGTCGGCGGGATCTCCTGGGCCACGCGGCGCACCTTCTCGGCGCGCGTGCGGACCATGTGGTCGTGGTTCTCGGGATCGTAGGAGATGTTGCCCGTCACGTCCTGCTTCTCGATGCCGCCGATGCGGTGCTCGAGGCCCGGCGTGCCGGGGCGCACCCACGGCCGCGCGAGTGTCGCGGGATCGCGCAGGTACGGGAAGAAGCCCTCGCTGGAGGTCCGGAACTGGACCTCGATCGGCGGCAGCGTCTCCGGCTCCGGGATCAGCCACGGCTCCGAGCCGTTGGCGAGGAAGCCGTCGCTCAGCACCATCACCGGCACCATGTACTTCGCCGCGATCCTCACCGCCTCGTACGCGACGTAGAAGCAGTCGCCCGGCGTGGCGGGCGCGAGCACGACGACCGGCGACTCGCTGTTGCGCCCGTACAGCGCCTGCATCAGGTCCGCCTGCTCCGTCTTGGTCGGCAGGCCGGTGGACGGGCCGCCGCGCTGGATGTCGAAGATGACCAGCGGCAGCTCGGCCGTGACCGCCAGCCCGATCGCCTCACCCTTGAGCGCGATGCCCGGGCCGCTCGACCCGGTCACGCCGATCGCGCCGCCGAAGGCCGCGCCGATGGCGGCGCTGACCGCGGCGATCTCGTCCTCGGCCTGGATCGTCCGGACGCGGAAGCGCTTGTGCAGCGCGAGCTCGTGGAGGATCTCGCTCGCGGGCGTGATCGGATACGCCCCGTACACGAGCGGGACCTTCGAGCGCTGCGCCGCGGCGAGGAGCCCCCACGCGAGCGCACGGTTGCCCGTCATGGCCCGGTAGAGGCCGGGCGGCATCTCCGCCGCCTCGACGGCGTAGTGCTCGCCGAAGATCTCGGCGGTCTCGCCGTAGGCGTGGCCCGCCTTGAGCACGCGCGTGTTCGCCTCGGCGATCGACGGGTTCTTCGTGAACTTCTTCTTCATCCACTCGAGCGTCGGCTCGAGTGGGCGCGTGTAGATCCACGAGACCAGCCCCAGCGCGAAGAAGTTCTTCGTCCGGTCCTTCTCCTTCGTGTCGAGCGGCAGGTCCTTGACCGCCTCGAGCGTCAGCCCCGTCATGTCCACCTTGTGGAGGCGGTAGCGCTCGGCCAGCGCCGGGTCGTCGAGCGGGTTCGTCGCGTAGCCGGCCCTATCGAGGTTGCGCTTCTCGAAGGCCTGCGTGTTGACGATGAGGAGCCCGCCCGTCTTGAGGTCGCGCAGGTGCACCTTGAGCGCGGCGGGGTTCATCGCGACGAGGCAGTCGAGACGGTCGCCCGGCGTGTAGACGCGGTGGCTCCCGAACTGGAGCTGGAAGCTCGACACGCCGAAGAGCGTGCCGGCCGGGGCGCGGATCTCGGCGGGAAAGTTCGGCAGCGTCGCGAGGTCGTTGCCGGCCCACGCCGACTCGGTGGTGAACTGCTCTCCCGTCAACTGCATGCCGTCACCGGAGTCACCGGCGAACCGGATGACCGCCCGGTCCAGCTCCTTCAGCGACTTTCGGTTGCCCGTGGCGGGAGTCGCCGTCTCACTCATCGACCCGTCTCTCCTCGTGCGATTTCTTCACGGTCCGCCCGGCGTCGCGGCGCGGCATACCCGGTCCGCACACGGCTCTGTGTCGGGAATCCCTGCTGAAGCGGCCCACCCGCGGCCCGCGCTCGAAGTCCGGCAGACCGATGCCATTTTAGCGGACCGTCCGGTCACCGGCAAGGTTTGCGCCACGCGGGCCCCCCGGTCGTTTCAGCCGGCGTCGATCTCGTGGGGGTGCTTCAGCGTGTCCGTCGGCGGCAGGTTCAGGACCGCCTCCGGGAACAGGTTGGCGAGCCAGCGGATCACGTCGCCCACGGTGACGACCCCGATCGGGCGACGCTCTGCGTCGACCAGGGGCACCGTGCGGTACCCTTCGACGCTCATCGAGTGGACCGCGTACGCCACCCGGTCCTGCACGGAGAGCGCGTCGGGGTTCGGCGTCATCACAGCCGCGAGCGTCGTCTGGCGGGCATCCAGGCCCCGACCCACGACCCGCGTGAGGACGTCACGCTCGGTGAAGATACCGGCGAGGCGCCCCTCGCCGTCGGTGATCAGCACGCCGGCCTGGCGCCGGGCCAACATCGTCTGGACCGCCTCGTGAACCGTCGCCGTCTCGCGGAGGCAGATCGGCTCGGCGGGCGACAGGACGGCGATGGTGTCGTCGAGCAGCGCGCCCCGGATCTCCCGGACCTCGCCTTCCTGCTCGTCGGAGCGCTCGTCCTCGTACTCACCCATGGCCTACCCCTTTCCCACAACCCGCTTCCGGAACCCGAGGCCATGGGGGGCTCCGGGCGCCCCCCAAGCCCCCCGGCGCTCAGGGCGCCCCGGCACAGCCGTGGCGCCCTTCGACAACGCGAATCGTTCACAGACTCTGAGGCCATCGTACAGGAGTTCGACAGCGGGTTCCCGCCTCAGGCGCGCGCCGTCACGGCCCGGGCGGGATCGGCGCTCGCGTCCTTCAGGAGCTGGATGAACCGGCTGACCGTCGGCGTGAGCGGCTTCTGCCGCCGGTGGATGATCCCCACCGGTCTCACCAGGTCGGGAATCGCCAGCGGCACCGCGGCGAGCGTGCGGATGCCCACCTCGTTCTGGACGGTGTGGCGCGGCAGGATGGAGACGCCCGCGGCGATGATGATCGCCTGCTTGATCGTCTCGATGTTGTCGAATTCCATCACGATGTTGACCTTCACGCTGTGCTGGCGGAGCGCGCGGTCGATCGCCTTCCGGATCGTCAGCCCGGAGTCGAACGCCACAAAGGTCTCGCCGTTGAGGTCCGCCGGGGCCACCTGCCGGCGCCGCGCGAGCCGGTGGCCCGGGTGGCAGACGAACGCCATGGGCTCAGCGCGGAGCGGCACGACCGAGAGCGCCCGGTCCGACGGCGGGTAGGACATGATCCCGACGTCGGCCTCGCCCTCCAGGACCGCCTCCACGACCTTGTGCGGGTGCAGGCACTCGAGCTGCACCCGCGCCGCGGGATAGAGCGACATGAACCGCTGCATGTGGCGGCTCACGTCGTGCAGGCCCACCGAGTAGATCGCCGCCACCCGCACCGTGCCGTCCACGCGCGCCTTCACCGCCGCGACCTCCGTCTTGGCCTTCTCCCACGACTCGAGCAGGCCCCGGCACGCCTCGTAGAAGCTCTGCCCCTCGGGCGTGACGACGAACGGGCGCTTGGTGCGGTCGATCAGGGCGACGCCCAGCTCCGCCTCGAGCTGCTGGACGGCCTGGCTCGCCGCGGACTGGGAGACGAAGTTCTGCTCGGCGCCGCGCGAGAACGAGCGGAGCCGGATGACGTCGCAGTAGAGCCGCAGGGTCTCCAGGTGCACGGGAGAATCTTACTATAAGCGTTTCTGATACGCATCATATGACTTTTTGGGGATGACTAATAATCTGGTGTCGGGTAGTATCGTGCAACTGTTCACAAAGGGGAGGCAGGATGGGTGAAGTCACGGTGCCAGGCCAACCGCCCGCGCAGGGCCTCTACGATCCGCGCCACGAGCACGACGCCTGCGGTGTCGGCTTCGTCGTCAACATCAAGGGCCAGAAGTCACACGCGATCGTCCGTCAGGCACTGCAAGTCCTGATCAACCTCCTGCACCGGGGCGCCTGCGGCTGCGAGCCGAACACGGGCGACGGCGCGGGCATCCTGCTCCAGATGCCGGACAAGTTCCTGCGCGGCGAGTGCGCGCGGCTCGCCATCGCCCTGCCCGCCCCGACGGAGTACGGCGCCGGCTGCGTCTTCCTGCCCCGGGACCGCGCCCAGCGCGAGCGCGTCCAGGCCCTGATCGCGACGATCGCGGAGGAAGAGGGGCAGCGCCTCCTCGGCTGGCGGGAGGTGCCCACGGACGACCGGTTGCTCGGCGCCACCGCGCTCTCGGTCGAGCCCCACATCATGCAGGTCTTCATCGCCCGCGGCCCCGGCGCGCGCGACCACGCCCATTTCGAGCGCAAGCTCTACGTCGTGCGCAAGCGCATCGAAAAGGCGGTGGAGGCGCTCGACATCCCCGAGAAGCGGTTCGCCTACCTGCCGAGCCTCAGCTCCAACACGCTCATCTACAAGGGGATGCTCTCCGCCGACCAGATCGAGACGATGTACCCGGACTTGACGGACCCCGGCATCGAGTCGGCCCTGGCGCTCGTGCACCAGCGCTTCAGCACGAACACGTTCCCGTCCTGGCCGCTCGCCCACCCCTACCGCTACATCGCCCACAACGGCGAGATCAACACGCTCCGGGGCAACATCAACTGGATGCATGCGCGGGAGGCGCTCTGCCGGTCCGATCTCCTCGGGGACGATCTCGCGAAGGTCTTCCCGGTCACGCGCGAGGGCCTCTCGGACTCGGCCACGTTCGACAACGTGCTCGAGTTCCTCGTCATGAGCGGCCGCTCGCTCCCCCACGCGATCCTCATGATGATCCCCGAGCCGTGGCAGAACCACGAGAGCATGAGCCCGGAGCGGCGCGCGTTCTACGAATACCACTCCTCGCTCATGGAGCCCTGGGACGGGCCGGCCTCGATCGCCTTCACGGACGGTACGGTCATCGGCGCCGTGCTCGACCGGAACGGGCTGCGCCCCTCGCGCTACTACGTGACGAAGGACGACATGGTGATCATGGCCTCCGAGGTCGGCGTGCTCGACATCCCGCCGGAGAACATCTTGCTGAAGGAGCGTCTGCATCCCGGCCGGATCTTCCTCGTGGACACCGCCCAGGGGCGGATCATCTCGGACGACGAGATCAAGGCCCAGCTCGCCGCCGAGCGCCCATACGGCGAGTGGCTCAAAGCCAACCAGGTGCGCCTGGAGGACCTGGCGCCGGCGCCGGTGACGGAGTCCGACCACGCCAGCGTCCTGACCCGCCAGCTCGCCTTCGGCTACACCCACGAGGATCTCCGGATCCTGATGGCGCCGATGGCCACCAAGGGCGAGGAGCCGATCGGGTCCATGGGCACCGACACCGCGCTCGCCGTCCTCTCGGACCGCGCGCGGCCGCTCTACGACTACTTCAAGCAGCTCTTCGCCCAGGTCACGAACCCCCCGCTCGACCAGATCCGGGAGGAGCTGGTGACCGCGATGGAGTCCACGGTCGGGCCCGAGGGAAACCTGCTCGATCCGGAGCCGGCCTCCTGTCGGCAGATCGTCCTCAAGGACCCCGTGCTCTCCAACGGGGACCTCGCGAAGCTGGTCCACGTGTCCCAGCTCGGCTTCAAGGCGCTCACGCTACCGATGCTGTTCCCCGTGGCCGAGGGAGCGCCCGGGCTCGAGCGCGCGCTGGAATCTATCCAGCACAGCGCGAGCCGGGCGATCGCCGACGGCTACAACGTCCTGATCCTGTCCGACCGCGGGGTGGACCGGGACCGGGCGGCCATCCCGAGCCTGCTCGCCACCGCCGCGGTCCATCATCATCTCGTGCGGCAGGGCGAGCGGACGCGCTGCGGGCTCGTGGTCGAGACCGGTGATGCGCGCGAGGTCCATCACATGTGCCTGCTCATCGGGTACGGCGCCGGCGCCGTCAACCCCTGGGTGGCCTTCGAGACGCTGGACGACATGATCCGCCAGGGCCTGCTCCAGGCCCTCGACCACCGGAAGGCCGTCAAGAACTACATCAAGGCGCTCAACAAGGGGATCCTCAAGGTGATGGCGAAGATGGGGATCTCCACGCTGCAGAGCTACTGCGGCGCCCAGATCTTCGAGGCCATCGGCCTGAACCGCGACCTCGTGGACCGCTACTTCACGGGCACCGCCTCCCGCATCTCCGGCATCGGCATCGACGTCATCGCGGAGGAGGCGCGCCGCCGGCACGCGCGCGCCTTCCCCGAGCGGCCCGTGGGCGAGCCCGACCTCGACTGGGGGGGCGAGTACCAGTGGCGGCGCGACGGCGAGCACCACCAGGTCAACCCCGACATGATCGCCAAGCTCCAGGCCTCGACCCGCAGCGGCAGCTACGGGCTCTTCAAGGACTACTCGCGCCTCTGCGACGACCAGAGCCGGACGCTGGCGACGCTGCGCGGCCTGATCCGGCTCCGGCACGCGGAGAAGCCCCTGCCGCTCGAGGACGTGGAGCCGGCCGAGGCGATCTTCAAGCGCTTCGCCACCGGCGCGATGTCCTACGGCTCCATCAGCCAGGAGACCCACGAGACGCTGGCGATCGCGATGAACCGCATCGGCGGCCGGTCGAACACGGGCGAGGGCGGCGAGGACCCGGCGCGCTACCGGCCGGATCCGAACGGCGACTGGCGGCGGAGCGCCGTGAAACAGGTCGCCTCCGGCCGGTTCGGCGTCACCAGCGAATACCTCGTCAACGCCACTGACCTCCAGATCAAGATGGCGCAGGGCGCGAAGCCCGGCGAAGGCGGCCAGCTCCCCGGCCACAAGGTCTATCCGTGGATCGCCAGGGTGCGCTACGCGATCCCGGGCGTAGGGCTCATCTCCCCGCCCCCGCACCACGACATCTATTCGATCGAGGACCTGGCGCAGCTCATCCATGACTTGAAGAACGGGAACCCAAGTGCCCGGATTCACGTCAAGCTCGTGGCGGAAGTGGGAGTCGGAACGGTTGCCGCGGGAGTCTCCAAGGCGCACGCCGATGTCGTCTTGATCTCGGGCCATGACGGCGGCACCGGCGCCTCGCCGCTCACCTCGATCAAGCACGGCGGGGTGCCGTGGGAGCTGGGGCTCGCCGAGACGCAGCAGGTCCTGGTCCTCAACAAGCTGCGCGACCGCATCGTCGTGCAGGTGGACGGCCAGATGAAGACCGGGCGCGACGTCGTGATCGCCGCCCTCCTCGGCGCCGAGGAGTACGGCTTCTCCACCGCCCCGCTCGTGGTGCTCGGCTGCATCATGATGCGGGTCTGCCATCTCAACACGTGCCCGGTCGGCATCGCGACGCAGGACCCGGAACTGCGCAAGCGGTTCAGCGGACGGCCCGAGCACGTCGTCACCTTCTTCCGCTTCCTCGCCGAGGAGGTGCGGGAGCACATGGCGCAGCTCGGCTTCCGCACCATGGACGAGATGATCGGGCGGGTGGACCGGCTCGACTTCGCGCGGGCCCTGGACCACTGGAAGGCGCGCGGGCTCGACCTGTCCGCGATCCTCTACCAGCCCGCGATGCCGCCCGAGGTGGCGCGCCGCTGCGTGACCGTGCAGGACCACGCGCTCCAGAAGGCGCTCGACTACACGACGCTCATCCCGCAGTGCCGTGAGGCCATCGAGCACCGGAAGCCGGTGGCGCTGAGCCTCCCGATCCGCAACGTGAACCGCACGGTGGGCACCATGCTCGGCTACGAGGTGACGAGCCGCTGGGGCGGCGAGGGGCTCCCCGACGACACGATCAAGATCCACTTCCGGGGCTCGGCCGGCCAGAGCTTCGGCGCGTTCCTCCCGCGCGGGATCACGTTCACGCTCGAGGGCGACGCGAACGACTACTGGGGCAAGGGGCTCTCGGGCGGCCGGCTCATCGCCTACCCGCCGCGGACGGCGACGTTCGTGCCCGAGGAGAACATCGTCATCGGCAACGTCGCCCTCTACGGCGCGACGAGCGGCGAGGCCTACGTCCGCGGCGTCGCCGGCGAGCGCTTCTGCGTGCGCAACAGCGGCGTCCACGCCGTCGTCGAGGGCGTCGGCGACCACGGGTGCGAGTACATGACGGGCGGCCGCGTGGTGGTGATCGGCCGCACCGGCCGCAACTTCGCGGCCGGCATGTCCGGCGGCATCGCCTACGTCTTCGACCTCGACGGCGAGTTCCACCGGCGGTGCAACCGCGAGATGGTGGACCTCGAACCGCTGGACAAGCCCGACGTCCGGCTCGTCGGGGACCTGATCGACCGCCACGTCACCCACACGGGCTCGGCGCACGCGGCGAAGATCCTCGCCAACTGGCGGGCGATGCAGGCCCGCTTCGTCAAGATCATGCCCAAGGACTTCAAGCGCGTGCAGGCCGCCGAGGCCCGGGCGCGCGCCGAGGGCCGGGAGCCCACCTTCAAAGAGCTCGTGGGAGCGACGAGTGGGTAAGGTCACCGGCTTCCTCGAGATCAAGCGCAAGAAGTGGCCGAGCCGGCCGGTCGCGGAGCGTCTCCGCGACTGGAAGGAGGTCTACCTCGCGTACCCCGACGAGGACCTCAAGAAGCAGGCGGCGCGCTGCATGGACTGCGGCGTTCCTTTTTGTCACCAGGGCTGCCCGCTCGGGAACCTCATCCCCGACTGGAACGACCTCGTGTACCGCGACCGCTGGCGGGACGCGATCGAGCGCCTGCACGCGACGAACAACTTCCCCGAGTGGACGGGCCGCCTCTGCCCGGCGCCGTGCGAGGGCTCGTGCGTGCTCGGCATCAACGACGACCCTGTCACGATCAAGGCGGTCGAGCTCGCCGTCATCGAGCACGCCTTCGACCAGGGCTGGATGGCCCCCCAGCCGCCCGCCGTGCGCACGGGCAAGAAGG
>Ga0209640_10005001_pt1 | contig 11597 bp, 15 predicted proteins | sample RifCSP10_1_FD_184018 | JGI IMG/M metagenome (GOLD analysis project Ga0209640, IMG submission 184018) | Soil microbial communities from Rifle, Colorado - Rifle CSP2_sed 10_1 (SPAdes) (version 2) | ecosystem: Environmental > Terrestrial > Deep subsurface > Rock core/Sediment | place: Rifle... | reverse complement strand
AATGGTCGTGGCACCGAAGCGAAATCCGTCATAAAGCCGATCTCCACGTGAATTCGATCACCGCTTCCCTCCACACCACGATCATACCCAAACGGCCGCAACACGACCCACGTCTTGCCGTCTGCGAGAGGAGAGACAACGAGCGCTTCGGTAAATTGGCTCATACGATGATCGAGGGATCAGCCTGAGGTGAAATTATCGTCAGGCTACTCTCGATATTGAGCGGCGTCAAGATCGAAGAGGTTGAAATGCACGTATTCACGAGGTCAGACGCCGCGCGCCACGAAATCAGACCGACGTAATTGTTCGCACGCGATGTTGGAGAACAAGACCAGACCCGCAATCTTTGTTGCGACACGCGGCTGGGCAATCGCACTTTCCCTCGTCCTATGGGCACTACCTTTTCCTGAATCGCGGCGGGATATTTTGTGGTGGAGGAGGTGGGGGCGGTGGCGACGACGGCCGTGGCTGGATGAAAAATGGATAGGGCCTCCCAAAATAGGGAGAGTATCCGTACGGCCTTCCCCAGTAACCATAAGGCGGGTAATATGGGCCATAGAAGGCGGCATCGCCTCCTGACTTTTGTGAGGCGACGGTGTTCCAATCGATGAGGTGTTTGATCTCGACGACCGGATAGGTGTACTCGCTTTCATCCAGCGGCCTCGCGGTCGAGCCTCTGACAACACCGATCACAGAAATCGGTGTGCCCGGAGGCACACTTGCCGGGTCCAGAAACTCCTCTCGAACAGCCAGAAAACGCCCTTCCGAGCGAAGTCGATCTTTTGTCGAAGGCCCTTCTCCTTTAGTAGGAAGTTCTAAGACCTCGATTTCGGTCTGGTCCTTCGTCCGTTTAGCTCCGATCACGATACCACCAACCATGACGACTCGCCCGACGTAGTTGGCAGGAGCTGCGTGTAAGTCGGCAAAGGCAACGCTGGTATCGATTTGTTTTTCCAGTTCGGGGGGCACGCCGAGATGGACCGCGTTTCGTTGAATCTGGTGGGCGGATTCCGCGCAGGCAGACAGAATCAGGAGCCCGCTGAGAAGGGGAGCGATTAAGGTCATGCGAGGCATAGGAGTTCTCCTCTCCTAGAAATGATAGGACAGGCCAGCCAAGACATGCTGCGCTCTGTATCTACCCTCAAAGCCCCCTACCGTGCCAAAGGCCTCATCGAACCGTAGCGTAGCTCCTGTATATTTGTACTCGGTAAAGACAGCGACATGAGGGGTGACAAATGCACGTAGGCCTGCGAGCACATTCCACCCACTGGTGACGTCGGTATCGCTTTGTACGGTAGCGGTATCACTAATGTGGGCAATCACCACGCCCACGCCGGCTCCTGCATACGGCTGGAACGTGCGCCCAGGATACCGAGCAAGAAAGTTGACCCCGACAGTGGTCACTCGCAAATGGATGCCGGGATCGTCATCCAGATTCTTGATGTGTGGAGTGCTATGCAAGACTTCGCTTTCGATGCCGACCCAACCGTGCTGAGGAAAGTATCCGAGCTTGGCTCCGTAGCTGACCGAATTCTTGAGGTCAAAGTCGGGAGCTTCGAGTCCCGCGAGGCCGTTTGTCCCAGTGACGTTGGTGAGACGATCTGCGAAGTTGACCCCAACATCTCCAGCCACATACCATTCCGCAGACGCAGGGCTCGGCATCCCAACCGTCCCGATCAAGAGCCAGCCGACAATGAGGCCAGCGGCAATCAGGATCTTCGCGTCCACTGTCGAGGATCCTTCCTGTGAAAAAGGTCGTTGTTATCTTACCAAGCGTCCGGCGCGATGGACATGGGCCAGGGAGCAAGGGCACTTCCCACTTCAGGCGCAGTGATAAAGGTGCGCAATGTCGGGGATTATCGTTCCACTTCGGAGCGGGTAGAACCGGCGCGCGCCGTGAAACGGGGCTGACCCCCGGTGATTATTCAGTCATCCGGAGAAACGGTTCGGTGCAATTTCCGCATTTCCCAGAACGAGAAGGTAGGCTTGTTAAATTCAGGATGTTCCAAGTCGATTTGAACGTTATAAAGCGGGAGCTCATTACTTTTGACTTGGGTGACCTGATACCAACAATCGTACTTATGCCCCCAGCGATCTTGATACCGTAGCCGGAGATAGCCGTTGCTAATGGGTTTCGCGCGAATCGGTGCGTCCGGGCCCAAGACGATGGAGGCCATATGCTTCTGATTACGTGGGCCACGTGGATGCACTTTCTTGACGGCAAAATTACCTTCCCACCCACCCATGTGCAGAAGGCAGTCGTACCCCACACCACCACCCACGTTCTCGAGTTCAGGAAAGAGGGTGAGGACGTTCCCTGAGTTCATCGCTGACAGGTTGATAATTCTCAGATCGGGTTGAGCCGCGCGGAACTCCTTCCGGGTTCGGGCCACGAACGCATACAGATAGAAAGAAGCGATGCTGGCGGCAATGAAGAAAAAGACCAAGCCGATCAACAATGACCAATCCATGGCAATACACCAGTAAAGAGCCTTGTTCTGAAGCCGAAACGGGGAGAGGCTACGTTCTGGAGCGAACAGTGTCAACAGGTTGAAGCAGGAGATGCGGAAATCTCAAGGACAGGCCGCCGCGCGCCGCGAAACGGGGGGCTGAACTCATTTCTTTTGCTATGCGGCCTTCAGGATGGCCTTACAGAGAGACTGGGGAACCGTAATTGGCAAGAACAGGCTCTTGAGGTAGAGTTAATTCTCGCCAAATTCATCGATGACTCGCACCTGACCGTGCTTGAGGGCCGTGGCATCGGCAAGTGCCACATAGATCTTCCGTTTCTCAAGAGAGGCGGCATACCCCCTGTTGTCTACGCATACGAATAAACGACTCGACCTCTTGCTCTTCATAAGTCTTCAGGCGTGAGCCCTGTCACTTTTGACAGACGAGCCAGCATGCGTGGACCGATTTCGTCGCGGTCGTGAAACGCGAAGACCACATCTGGCCAACCAGTCCGCTGCAGGATTTCATGTGAACCAGTGGTTCGTTTGATTTACCAACCGATGCGGAGAAGGGCAGAGAGAACTCGCGAGGCTTAGGTCGAAGGCCAACGGCTCATGCCGCAATGAACGAGACGTTCAGTAATTCCTCTGGTACAGCCTCGTTATGTTCAAGGCGATCGGCCATGGCGCGAAGAGCGAGGGCTTGGACGGCAGCCAGCACAGCAGCCTTCGTCTGCCCATAGGCCATCACGCCTGGCAGCGTCGGCACTTCGCCGATCCACCGACCATCTTCTTCCTGTTCCAGCTCGATCTTGAGTTGCGTCACCTTCGCTATGAGCATCCTCTGATCTGTTTGATTGTTACTGGGCTAAGCCCCAACAGGCGGAAAATCAAGCTGCGATAAGAACCACCACGCGCCGCGAAACGGTTCCTGACACAGTTTTCTTCTCACTGCACGGGCGCCGCGTTCAAGAACAATAGCGCAAACATCGTGCGGCGGGCAGAGCAACGGCCCTCCAGCGCAGTGAGCGATGGAAGTCGTTACGCCAGACCCCTGGCGAGATAAGGGGGACTTACAAGACCGTTGTGGGTGAACGGTGGAACTCCTCGACCACAGGGAATACGAGTGCGGCGAAGTCCCAGTAGCGCATACGGATCGCTTCCGAATGGGTTCCGGCTTGGAAGACGATCTCCTCATCCTCCGTGAGCGATTGATCGACAAACACAGGGAGCCCATAGAGGATACCGAACGGCGGCATCGCGCCCAACTCGCAGTCGGGAAACAGGCCTTTGAGCTCATCCTCGGTCGCAAGCCGCACCTGGTGGGTTGCGAAGACAGTCCTCAAGCGATGGAGGTCCACGTTCCAACTGGCCGGCAGCACCGTCATCACATACCGCTCATCCACCTTCACGACCACGACCTTGGCTATTTCCTTCGCATGGGTATGGAGTGTCTGGGCGATGGCAATGGCACGAAAGGCCTCCGGGTGAGGCAAGATGTCGTAATGCACATGTTCATGATCGAGATACTGTTTGAGTGTTTGCGAGATGGACATGGCATACCTCCTGGGGTGAGCGACCTTCCACGGAAGGTCGAATGTGGATGGATTGAGAAGGGCGGAGGATTGCTCGACAACGGTGTGAGTCTGGTGAGGAACGAGTCTCACGATTAAGACTCCGTACTGATGGTGGTGAGCCGATGAGTGAGCGGCATTATACTCTCTTTGCAAGGGCAAGTGTTGCGAAAAAAAAGGTAACGGGAGGAACAGAAAGTCATTCCTGATTGGATGACTATCGTTTCCTGGTCCACGGTCTCCAGAGTCGCTGTCTATGTCGTGACCCAGGAACATGAGGTTGCTCTGACCAAAGCACAGTGCTAGACTTTCCGCTCTCGACCCTGCCATTCCCCAGTACGCAACACACCGCAGGCCGGCAGTGACGGAAAGGGCGAGCATGGCACAGCACGGCACCGCGCTGGACGATCCAGAACGTCTGGCGGCTCTTCACTCCTACGAAATCCTCGGTACTCCACCCGAGCCGGCCTTCGATCGGCTCGCCAAGCTCGCTGCTCAAATCTGCGGGGCTCCCTACGCCGCCACTACCTTCGTTGGAGGGGATCTCTTCTAGAGGATGCACGGCTTGCGGGTATGCGTGCTTGCCGTTGAGTTCCGTGCGACTGCCGGGTACACTTTGAAGCGTGCCTTGTGTATACGCATCATTCTGAGGTGGCGGGAAGGTGACGATGATTTATCGCTGTCTGTGGTGGGTGGGCGTTATGGTTCTGATGGGTGTGTCGGCGCTGGACGCCGCCGATCTGCCTGCGGCGAAAAATGGAACGGCCGCATCGGTTGACACGATCAAAGGGAAAGATGGCGCGTCGATTATTCTCATCCCTGCAGGCGCATTTCTGATGGGGAGCAATGAGGGGTTGCCGAACGAGCGACCGGAGCATACCGTCACGCTGAATGCGTATTACATCGATCAATTTGAAGTCACGGCGGGTTACTATCAGAAGTTCATCGAATCGTCTAAGCGCGATTTGCCGCCGACCTGGGACGACGAGGCCGCTCAGACTCTGAGCGATCGTCCCGCGGTCGGCATGTCGTGGACCGATGCGGCGGCCTACTGCAAATGGGCCGGCCGACGTCTCCCGACAGAAGCGGAATGGGAGAAGGCCGCCCGAGGGACGGACGGCAGGCGATATCCTTGGGGACACATGCAACCCTTTGTTGACATTGCGAACTACAACCGAGGTCTCTGGGTCAGTGAAGCGATTACGTTGGTGCCGGTCAACAGTGGCCTTGAGGGGATGAGCGTGCGCCATGGACTCAAGGAAGGAGGGAAGAGCTCGTACGGACTCTTTCATATGGCCGGCAACGCGGCGGAGTGGGTGGCCGATTGGTACGACCGGGAGTATTACCAGAAGAGTCCCGACAAGAATCCGACCGGGCGTGCGACTGGGGAGAAACGTGTGATTCGAGGTGGGTCATGGGCTGACTTGCCGACAGCATTGCGCGTCACTGCTCGGTTTTCTGCTGAGCCGGATTTTGAAGACCGCACGATTGGATTCCGTTGCGCCATGGATTCAGGGGAATAGCCTATCGGCATGACAACACTGTCTTTGCTGAGGGCTGGCCTATCCGCACTTTTGATTGACTATGGATTCCCGCTCTTCTGAGTCGCCCGAATCAGGCCAACATTCTCCGGAGTCTTCATCTCGACCACAAGAGCGGGTCGTCGCTCTAGTGGTGATCGGTTTTGTGTTGTCATATGCAATCTGGACCCTTCACGCGCCCAGTCCGTCGCGGACTCCGCAGATCGCGGGCGGATCGGTTGCAGCAGGGGCTCTGTCGCCTGAGAAAATTCCGCTGGTGACAGGCGAGGAACCCATCATCGACATTTTCATCCGCGCTGGGTGTCCGGTGTGCCCACAATCCCTGGTATTCCAGGCGCGAACGGCCAAGTCGGACCACGGTTGATTCTTGGGACGACAGGGGAGCAGCGGCTCAGAAATCCAGAGTATGGAGGGCAGGCCAAGACGGTGCATGACTGTGTGGTCGAGTCAGTGCTTGAGCCAGGGCGGTTCGTGATTCCTGGTTATCCGGAGCGGACCATGCCCACCTGGTACGGGTCGAACCTGAGTGCCTTGGCGCTTGAGAAGATCGCCACGTATTTCGCGCAGCAGACCGAGCTTGAGTCGGTCCACTGAGCGTGACGACCCGGTAGCGTGAGGTGATTACCGTTTGCGGATCGGGGTGACGTTCCCGGACGCGCCTCCCTGAATCTTGAAGGCGTCGCCGGCTGAACCACCCATCTGCTTATCGAGCAAGGCGTTGACGGCCTCATCGCCTTTGAGGCCTTCGAGCTTGATCTTCAGGCGAAGGTTGTTCGCGCTATCGGCGTTGATCAGTGCCTGTTCGAGGCTGATCTTGTTCGCCTTATACAGCTGAAACAACACGTGATCGAAAGTCTGACAGCCTTCGTCGACGCCCTGCTCCATCGCTTCCTTCAACGTGTCGATCTCAGCCTTCTTGATCAAATCCTTAATGCGCGGAGTATCGAGCATGATTTCCAGCGCAGGGACTCGTTTGCCGTCGACCGATGGGATCAGCCGTTGGGAGATGATGGCGCGCAGATTGAGCGAGAGCTGCAAGTAGATCTGTGCATGGCGTTCGACCGGGAAGAAGTTCATGATGCGCTCTATCGCTTGGTTGGCGTTATTCGAGTGCAGAGTTCCGATACAGAGATGACCGGTTTCCGCGAACGTAATCGCCGCTTCCATGGTTTCCGTATCCCGGACTTCGCCGATGAGAATCACGTCGGGAGCTTGCCGCAGCGTATTCTTGAGGGCGTTCTGAAAATTCAAGGTGTCGAATCCGACTTCGCGCTGTGTAATGATCGATTTCTTGTGTTGATGGACGAACTCAATCGGGTCTTCGACCGTGATGATGTGGCCGGGGTGGATCATGTTCCGGTGATCGATCATGGCCGCAAGCGAGGTTGACTTACCGCAACCTGTGGCGCCTACGACCAGCACGAGCCCGCGCTTCGTCATGGCGATGTCTTTGATAATGTTCGGGAGCTGGAGTTGCTCGACGGTCTGAATCTCCGCCTTGATGTGACGGAAAACCAACCCGACGTTACCCCTCTGCCTGAAGATGTTGACGCGGAACCGCCCGAGCTCCTTGTAGTAGAGCGCCAGGTTCATCTCCATCTTTTCTTCGAATTCGCTCCGCTGCTGACCACGCATCAACGCCAACGACAGCGCTTCCAGTTGCTCATTGCTGAAGGGAGGGGCGTCGGTCTGCTGTGTGACGCCATGCATGCGGTAAATTGGCGGAGCTTCGACGGTCAGATAGAGGTCGGACGCCTCACGATCTACCATGACCTTCAAGAGACTACGAATATCCATGACTTCTGTCCGTCCTTTTTGTAGGTCCTAGGCCGCTCCACCGACGGCTGAGCCGAAGAGATTGGGGTTCATGCTGCGCGATTGCGCCTCGGACTTGTGCACCACGCCGCGTGTGGCTAATTCGAGCAGCGCCATATCCATCGTTTGCATGCCGTCTTTTTGGCTGGCCTGCATGATGCCGGGGATTTGGTGCAGTTTAGCTTCACGGATGAGGTTGCGCACGGCCGTTGTCGCGACCATGACTTCTAAGGCTGCAACTCGCCCGCCCGCTTTCTTCTTGAGCAGCGTTTGCGTAATCACGGCTTCCAGAGCTTCCGAGAGCTGCGTTCTGATTTGCGCCTGTTGAGCCGGCGGGAAGGCGTCGATGATACGATCGATCGTCTTGGGCGCGCTCGACGTATGAAGGGTCCCGAAGACCAAGTGCCCGGTTTCCGCCGCCGTCAAGGCCAGCTGAATGGTTTCCAAATCGCGCATTTCGCCCACGAGCACGATGTCGGGGTCTTCACGGAGTGCCGACTTGAGCGCGTTGGCGAACGACAACGTATGGACGCCCAGTTCTCGTTGGTTGACGAGACATTTCTTGGATTTGTGCACGAACTCAATCGGATCTTCGATGGTGATGATGTGGCCTTCAAACGTGTTGTTCAGATAGTCGACCATGGCCGCGAGGGTGGTGGACTTACCGGATCCCGTCGGCCCGGTCACGAGGATCAACCCTTTTTCTTTGTCGCACATTTGCCGGAGGATCGGCGGCATGCCGAGTTTTTCTAATGGAAGAATGACGGTTGGAATGTTCCGGAAGACGGCGCCTAACCCGCGCTGTTGTACGAACACGTTCACGCGAAAACGAGCGATATCGCCGAGTTCAAACGAGAAGTCGCACTCCCGCTTTTCTTCAAAGTTCTTCCGCTGCGAGTCGTTCATCATGTCGTAGATCAGCGCGTGGGTTTCATCTGGAGTAAGCGTGGGGTGATCGAGCTTCTTCAGATCCCCGTGGATGCGGATCATCGGAGGTTCGCCGGCGCTGATGTGGCAGTCTGATGCGCCTTCTTTCACCGAGAACGTCAGCAGTTTGGAAATATCCATCGAGATAACTCCGTCATGAAATTAAAAAGACAGCTGAGTCGGCCGGATATCCTCAATACGGGTTGGATCCCTAGATGAGAATCTTGTGTGCATCATGCCATAGCAAAGCGGGAAAGCAAGAAAATAGCCGGAAGATGCGGGACGAAATGGTTGCGGAGTGAAGGTACTACCGGTGCTAAAAGAGGCCGGTCGCTCGGCCCGCCAGATCGAAGGCGTGGAGCGCTTCGTCGATCTGTTCCGGTGTGTGTTCCGACGTCACGGTGACGCGAATGCGGCTGGTTTCATCTAGTACGGTCGGTGGACGGATTGCGGGGGCATAGACCTCGTGAGCCAACAGCTGCTCGGCGAAGGCCAGCGCTTTGGCGGCATCACCGATGAGGATAGGAAGGATGGGACTGACGGTTGAAGTCATGCGGAACCCAAGCCGCTGCAGCCCGTCGAACGCGCCTCTGGGCTAATCGACAGCGCCTGAGGCGGCTGCCGCCGTACTCGGCGGGGGAGCCGTCGTAAAGATGAAGGGGCGGCTGGTATTGATCAGGTACTCAATCATGTCTCGCGGCCCAACCACGTACGCGCCACTGCTTCCGAGTGCTTTGCCCAAAGTGCCCATATGAAACGGGATCTCACGCTCCACCCCAAAGTGTTCAATCGTCCCTCGACCGGTCGGTCCCATGATGCCGGTTCCATGCGCGTCATCGACATACAAGGTAGCGCCGTATTGCTCCGCCAGTGAGGCCAACTCCGGCAGTGGGGCGAGGTCGCCGTCCATGCTGAACAGCCCATCAGTGACAATGAGCGTGGGCCGATGCGATTGCCTCCGCTTTAGCAGCGATTCGACATGGGCGCTGTCCCGATGACGAAAAACTCGAAAATCCGCGCCGCTCAGCCGGCAGCCGTCGGTTAGGCTGGCATGGCAAAGTCGATCTGCCAGAATGAGGCCTCCTTGCCCGATCAAGCTTGGAATGATTCCCAGGTTCGCCAGATACCCGGATCCGAACAGGAGCGCAGACTCCGTCTGCTTGAAGGCTGCAAGGGAAGATTCCAAGTGTTCATGGGGAGGGAGCGTCCCGCATACCAAGCGCGAGGCGCCGGCACCCGCCCCATATTGTTCCGTCGCGCGGACTGCAGCCTGCACGACATCGGGATGCGTCGCGAGACCCAGGTAATCGTTGGAGGAGAGTAGCATGACCCGTCGCCCTGAAAATTCAACGGTCGGTCCCGTTGCCGATCCCAGCACTCTCAATCGGCGAGTCAAAGATTGGTCTGCCAGCTGTTGGAGTCGTGTCCGAAACATGTCCAGTGAGATTCTCAAGGTCTTGACATATCTGTCTTCCCGGGCTCTCCGGCGGAATCGGATGTTTGATCAACACATTGACAAGGCAAAGCCGTCCCTAGTATAAGGCGCAAGTTCAGTTGAAGGGAATGAGTTTTCTCGCGTCACCCATCACGATTTCAGATGACCTATCGTATTAAGGTACCGCCACGGTCTCTACCGGTTGACGAGGCTCATCTGGTGAGCAGCCTGGAACACCGGCTGATTGGCCTCATGGAGTATCGGTGGCCGTTGCTGGTAGGATTCGCTCTATTGGTGTTGGTGGGAGGGATTGTCTGGGGGGTCTTGTGGTATGACGCGCAAACCGCCAGTCAAGCTCAAGATCTTGAGCGGGAGGCTACGCTCCATTATCTCACGCGCCCGGCCGACGATCCGAAGAAGGCAGATACCAACCTAAAAGAGGCGATTGCGCTCTACAAGAGAATCGTGGAAGAGTACCCGCGGACTCCGTCGGCTCCGCTTGCGTTGTTCAGCCTTGGAAATGCCTTGCTCAAGGCCAACGAGTTGGATGCCGCAATTGAGGCCTACAAACGGTTTGTCTTGATGTATGAGTCCAATGTGTCTCTTCTCGGCCTCGTGCAGCAGAAACTTGGATATGCATATCTCTTGAAAGGGGATCATGACCAGGCGGCAAAGGCGTATTTCACGATCCTCGAGATTCCGGGTTCTTTGAATCGTGATCACGCCCTGTTCGAACTTGCCCGGCTTGAGGAGAGCCGATCTCGACCGGAAGGGGCCTTGACACATTATCAGGATTTGATGAAGACATATCCGAACTCCCCTTTCGCGAGCGAAGCGGCTATTCGCGTGAAGGTCCTTGAGGTCAAGAAATCTCCTGAAACAGCTCCAGTAACATCACCTGCTCCGACCACTTCAGCTGCACCTAAGACTCCTGCGAAGCCATAACGGCAGAGTTCTCCCTTTATTAGGAGAGGGATCTCCGAACGCCTTCCTTACCTAAGTCTAGAGTTAGTGAGTAATGATCAGGAACTCACCGGGTTTGATGACGGGGCCTGAGAGATTGTTACGCGCCTTGAGGATTTTTAGAGGGACGCGGAATCGCTTGGAGACTTTCTCCAAGGTGTCACCCACACGAACACGATACCATCGCGAGGAATCCGCCTTGACATGCTGGGTTCTCGCCGGCAGGGGAGGAAATTTGTATGTCGGGACCCGATCGAGTAGCTGTAAGACCTTGGCGCTGGTCCCGATGGGAACTTTCAAGTGGTAGGCGGAGTCGTCAGGAGGGGTCGCATCGCGCCGCAACTCAGGATTCAACAGCCGAAGCTCTTCATATGGAATGCCGGTGGTGTTGGCGATTGCTCGGAAGTGCAGCGCGCGGGTGACGACGACTTCTTCAAACTGGTGTGGCTCTACGGGGTCCTGACTAAACCCATATTGATCAGGGTTCCGTGCAATGACGGTGGCCGCCATGATACGAGGAACGTACTGCTTGGTTTCTCGACGAATCAGCTTCGTTTTTGAGATGTCTGAGAAGGTTTCTGCCTGGGCTTTGTGCAGGGCGCGCATCACTTTGCCTTCACCGGCATTGTATGCCGCCATCGCCAAGGGCCAAGTTCCAAACAAATCATACAAGTCTCGGAGATAGCGGGCCGCCGCGACGGTCGACTTGATCGGATCACGTCGTTCGTCCACGTAGTGGTCGATGCGTAGTCCATAGAGTTTCCCGGTTCCCTTCATGAACTGCCATGGACCGGTGGCTTTCGCCCGTGAGAAGGCGTAGGGGTTAAAGCCGCTTTCGACCAGCGAGAGATGCACAAGATCGCTCGGGAGATTAAATTCGGCAAAAATGTTT